>ENA-OOZN01000374-OOZN01000374.1-human-gut-metagenome-genome-assembly--contig:-NODE-374-length-47040-cov-4.373694_pt1 | contig 47040 bp, 50 predicted proteins | sample MGYA00241187_ERZ501397 | MGnify/ENA primary metagenome ERZ501397 (study PRJEB25962, sample SAMEA2042921) | human gut metagenome | biome: human gut; feature: human-associated habitat; material: faeces... | reverse complement strand
CATACCCGGCATGGCTGCGGTGATCTTGCCTATCGTCCTGCGTCGGTCTGCGTTGCGGTACATACAAGGAACTCCCGGTCCTCCTCTGTCATCGGTGCAACCCAGCCGTTTTCGGCACCATGGGCTTCGATTTTCTCTAACTCTGCCATACGCTCTTTATCCATGTCAGTTGCTCCTTTCAAAGTAATCGATCAGTTCTCGCGCAGCATCCTCCCAAATCACCAAGCGGAAAGGATCATAGGAACCCGCATGACTTGCGCCGAACTCGCGGATATGGATAGTATACCACCAATTCCTACATTTTTGCCTTAAAAAAGCGTCGATAAAAAGTGACGATAAGAAAAACGACGATAAAATCTGTGCTACAAAAAAACCATCACTTGTAGGCTATTGCCTGAGTATCTTTTGGGGTTGCTGAATTCACCTCCGGAGACGCAGAAAGCCGCCGCCCGGATGGGCGACAGCCTTTCGTATAGAGTATTTTGTTTTGCATCTGACTGCAGCGCTTACTTGAGCAGCCGCGGATAATCTGTTGTACCATTGACGATCGCATAAACGTAGACGGTGTCCCCAATCAGTTTGTAGATGGCAACATAAGTCTTCGTCAGCACAAGTTTACGGTAACCGCTTGCCGCAAGGATCGGGTCCGGATGCGTTTGCCCCATCAGCGGGAAATCCCGCAGACGGTTTATGGTCGTTTTCATCGTGCTGTAGATTTTTCGCGCGTAGGGAGTTCCTGCCTCCGTAATGTGATACTTTACGATCTCCTCGAAGTCGTGTTGAGCAAGTGGAAGATAGACCAGTTTACTTTTCGTAGGCACGGAACAGCTCCTCCATTCTTTCGTCAAGCTCCTCCGGCGTGCAGACAGGCTCTCCGCTCAGTCTGCTGAGTTCCGCAGCATAAATTTTGTCGCGGTGTCGGAACATTTTTTCCCGCTCCTCGTATGCTGCCATGCTCATATAAACACCATCATCTTCACCCTTATTCGTGATGAAGATCGGTTCACCGGATGCCTTTGCCAGCTCGGAGATCTGCGTGTACTCATTCCGCAGGGCGGAGGATGGTCTGATTTGCATAGAAAGCCCTCCTTATCAATTTCTTGATAGTATTATATCAAGATAACGCCTTTTATGCAAGCCTATCTTTGTGAGGCGTGAAGGTGACTTTATAGGCCTATATCATTCGCCGGCAAAGCAACCATAGGTGAACAGAGAACGGGATTCCTATGTGAATGCGATGCATAATATCTCGATTAAACAAACGGTAATCACTGGTGGAAGAGTGATTATAATTGCGGCCAAGCAAAATCTACAAAAAAATTAGTAAAAATCTATAAAGGAAGAAAAAAAAGCATAATTATATGAAAATAGTTCTGAAAACGTCGAAAATGGAATTTGTTCGAAAGTGATGTGCAAAAAGAAAGCACAGAGCAAATAGAGAAAAAAGTTGCAAAAACAGGATATTCCGCAATGGAATAGCCTGTTTTTGCTGGTCCGAGTGACTGGAGTCGAACCAGCCTGACCTTGGTCCCAAACCAGGCGCGATACCAACTTCGCTATACCCGGATACTATTGATACTTGAATAGGGCTTCGATTCGAAGCCCTATTATTATACCGCCTGCTTTGCGCGGTTGCAAGGGTTATTTGCGGTGCGCGGAGTGTTTTTCGGCATCCTTGGGGCGTGTGCCCTTCATCGCCTCGTGTTCCTGACGGAGCTCGTCGTGCAGCTGGAGCGAACTCCACGCGGCATTGTCCTCGGTGACGACGGCCTTGAGCGCGACGACCACGCGGCTGCGGCGAAGAGACGAGAGCAGCGCGTCGAGCTGCGGACCGGAAAGACCGCAGAGCACGAGCATCTCGTCGGAAAAGCCGCCCTCGACGGTTTCCTCGACAGGGGAGAAGCCCTCAAGATCGCAGAGATAGCCGATCGGCTGTGAAAGCTCCTCCGGCGCGACGACGCGCCCGCTCACACCGAGCTTGAAGAGCGCGAAGCGGACCTTTTGCAGCCGTGCGGCGTCCTTGAAATTGTAAAGCAGTGCACATGCCATGGTCAAACCCTCCTCAGCGGTGCTGCGCGGCCTTCTGTGCCATGATATCGGGGTCGATGCAGAAATAGGTGAACTCGCCCGTGGCGAGGAGCTTGCCGCCCTCGCCTAAAATGTCCACATTGACAAGGCAGGTCGTTCTGCCGCGGTGGCGGACTTTGGCGTCCGCGCGCACGACGCCCTCCGACTGGTTGCGGAGAAAATGCATCGAGCTGCCCTGCGTCACGTAGGATCGACCATCCGTGTGGGCGGCGTAGCCCGTGGCGTTGTCGGCCATCGTGTAGATCGCGCCGCCGTGCACGATACCGTAGGGATTTTTGCTCTCGGGGCGGATCTCAAGCTTGAAGATCGCGTGGTCGGGCTCGACAAATTCCGCTTCAATGTGATTATAGGTGGCAAAAAGATTCTTCTTGTTCAATTCTGCCGCCTGCTGGGCGGCTGTGAGCTGTTCCATGAAAGTGCTCCTTTGACATTGTTACTGTCGTATCCTACCACAGTGAGGCGATAAAAGCAACAATGCGGTGAAAACATCGAATCAGTAAAAATCGACAGAAGAATACGGATTTTGTATAACACTATCATTTTGAGTGCAAAAAATGAAAAAACTTATATTGCTTGACCACTTCCATTTTGCTTGAAAGCCTGCTATACTACCTTTACCATAGAAAAATATGCGCTTGAAGGGGAAATCCCTATGGTATATGAGAGTAGTGCGTCCTCCCGCTGCGCCGCGGGGCCGAAGATCGCCGCCATCGGCGGCGGCACGGGCCTGTCAACCATGCTGCGAGGGCTGAAAAAATATACAGACCGCTTAACGGCCATCGTCACGGTGGCGGACGACGGCGGCGGGAGCGGCGTGCTGCGCCGTGAAATGGGTATTCTGCCGCCGGGTGACGTGCGGCAATGTATGCAGGCGCTCGCGAACACCGAGCCCGTGATGGAGCAGCTTCTCGGCTACCGCTTTCCGGAGGGGCAGCTCAAGGGGCAGTCGTTCGGAAACCTGCTGCTCGCGGCGCTCAACGGCATGGCGGGGAGCTTTGAAGAGGCCGTCGCCATGATGGGACAGGTATTGGCGATCTCGGGCCGCGTGCTGCCGGTGACGAACGCGGATGTACAGCTCGAGGCCGTGTTTGAAAACGGCGCGCGCGTTGTGGGCGAATCGCACATCTTCAACGCGAAAAAGCAGCAGGACTGCCGCATCCACCACGTTTCGCTCGTGCCGGAGCGCCCAAAGGCGCTGCCCGACGCGCTCCGCGCTATTTCGGAGGCCGACCTCATCCTGCTCGGCCCCGGCAGCCTTTATACGAGCGTGATCCCGAATCTGCTCGTCGACGGCGTGGCCGACGCGATCCGCGCGTCGCACGCGCAGAAGTTTTACATCTGCAATATCATGACACAGGACGGCGAGACCGAGGGCTACACCGCCGCCGACCATCTGGAAGCCTTACAGCGTCACGGGCGGGAGGGGATCGTCGACCTCTGCCTTGCCAACAATGCGCCCATCCCGCATGAGCTTGCCGCGCGATACAGTGAAGAGGACGCGGAGCTGCTGCGCGTCGACCGCGAGCGCATCGCGGCGCTGGGAATCGCGCTCGCGGAATACCCGCTGCTCTCGGCGCAGGGCGGCTACGCCCGCCATGACCCTGAGCTTCTGGCGCAGGCGGTCATGGAGCTCTACCGCGAGCGCACGGTGCGCATCTACCGCGGCACCCAGCAGTACATTACGGAAGAACAGGAGTGGAAATAATGCTCAACAGTAAGGAATTTGTCAGGGAATTGCAGCTGCGCCATGAGAGCGCCTGGATGAACCCGAATGTCGGGAGCGCGGAAACCGCGCCCGCTGCGCTGCCGCTCACGCGCACGGACGTCGACGACGCCGAGGCGCGGCTGGAGCGTTTCGCTCCGTTCATCAAGAAGGTATTTCCCGAGACCGCGGCTGATCGCGGCCTCATCGAATCGCCGCTGACGGAGATCGAGCATATGCGCGCATGGCTCAACGAAAATGAAGGTGCGCAGCTTGCAGGCAAGCTCTTTTTAAAGCGCGACAGCGACCTGCCCGTCGCGGGCAGCGTTAAGGCGCGCGGCGGCTGCTACGCGGTGCTCAAGCACACGGAGGACTTAGCGCTTGCGAACCGGCTGGTCGAGATGCGCGATGATTACAGCGTGTTTGCCACGCGCGCGTTCCGCAACTTTTTCTCGCAGTATGAGCTGCACGTCGGTTCGACGGGCAATTTGGGCTTGAGCATCGGCATCATGGGCGCGGCGCTCGGCTACAGGGTCACGGTCCACATGAGCGCGGACGCGCGGCAGTGGAAAAAGGACCTGCTGCGCGCAAAGGGCGTAACGGTGCTCGAATACGGCGCGGACTACTCCTACGCTGTGCAGAAGGGCCGCGAGCGCGCGGCGGAGGACCCGAGAAGCTATTTTATCGATGATGAAAACTCTGTCGACCTCTTCCTCGGCTACGCTGTGGCTGCGCGGCGGCTCAAGGCGCAGCTCGCCGAGCAGAACATCGCGGTCGACGAGGAGCACCCGCTGCTCGTTTACATTCCCTGCGGCGTCGGCGGCGCGCCGGGCGGTATCTGCTTTGGCTTGAAGCAGGAGTTCGGCGACGCGGCACACGTCTACTTCGCTGAGCCGGTGGAAGCGCCGTGCATGCTGCTGGGCCTTGCCAGCGGCTTGCAGAATGCGATCTGCGTGCAGGATATCGGCCTGACGGGCCGCACCGCGGCGGACGGACTCGCCGTCAGCCGCCCTTCGGGCTTCGTGGGGGAGACGGTCAAGGCGATCGTTAGCGGCGGCTTCACGGTGTCGGACGAGCATCTGTTCAACGACCTTCACGCTCTGCATGAGACGGAGAGACTTTTTGTCGAGCCGTCCGCCTGCGCGGGCTTTGCCGGTGCGGTGGAGCTGTCCAAGATGACGGATTATCTCGAAAGCAGCGGCCTTGGCGCGCACTGGGAGAATGCTGCGCACATCGTTTGGGCGACGGGCGGCGCGCTCGTGCCGGAAGGCGAACGCGAAAAGTACCTCGCAAACTGAAAAGAGATAAAAAGAAGGACTTCACGCATTGCGTGAAGTCCTTCTTTTTTGCGCCGCGGCGGGGAGGGGAACCCCGTTACGCGGGCGTCATCGTCAGGGTATAGTTCGCCGTGCGGATCACGATCTGCGTTACGATGCTTTTCGCCGTGTCGACGCTGAGCTCGGCGGTGTAGCCTGTGAAGCTGTCGTCTGCATAGGAGACATGCAGCGTCCAGGTCTCCGCACTGCCCGCGGCGGCGGTGCGCTTGAAATCCGTGATGTGTTTGCTGCGCGCACCTGTGAACTGGCAGTCAAGGAAGCATTTGCCGATGTAGCTATTCTCTGCCCATACAGCCACCTCGGCATAAAACGGATAGCCAACATCACCTAGTTCCGGGCTGTTGCCAGAGATGCCAATCTGTTCATCGCTTGCAAAACCGCCCTTGACAGCATAGTAATTTGCAAAATAACTGACACCGTTATCAAAGAACGGGAACGGCTCGGCAGTAAATTTCACGGTGGTGACATCCGGTGTGCTGCTGACGTCGAGCGCGGCGTCGAAACTCGTCTTTTTGCCGCCGCCTTCAAGCATGCCGTGGTATTTGCCGCCCGTGGCGTATTTGCTGTTGAGGATCGTGAGTGCCTTGTCGAGCGCGGCGTCGCCAGTTCCCGGTTCAACTGGAGCAGGGGCCGAGGCTGAGCTGGTATCGATACGCAGACCATTCACAGCATCCCACTGATAGCTCCAGCCGAAAGAGTCGACCGCATAAGCCCATGTGAGCGGGAAATAGGTGATTCCGTTGTAATTGAAAATGGGATACTTTTCTTCCTTGTTATTGATCTGTGCGCCGTTAACGCTGATCTTATAGCTGGGAAGTGTAACAGAAACGCTGCCGCTTTGCTTTTTCCCTGTCTCGGCAACATAAGCCGTGCGCGCGCCGCCAGCCGTGATATCCAGTGTCTTGCTTCCACCGTTCCAGTCAGTGCTCACACCCATGAATCGGCTGAGGTGATATGTCATGGGAAAGTAAGTGATGTTGCTATAGGTCAGCAGCGGGTACTTGGCGTTCTTGTTGTCGATGACCTGGCCGTTGAGCGTCACCTTGCCGGTGACGACGTCGGCGCGCATTGCGGCCTCGGCCTGCGGCAGCAGACTGAACGCGAGCGCGATGCAGCAGGCGATGGCAAGCAGGACGCGCAGAAAAGTCTTGTTGATGGTAGACATAACATACTCCTTTCCGTTTTGTGATGGTTGACGTTTACTCGTACAGCTTGGCGCTGCGGTTGAGGTACACGAGCTCTATGATCTCGACCACGCCCAGACCGATGGCAATGGCGAGAATGAACAGGAGCAGGACGATCAGGCCGCCGTTGTAGAAGTAGAAGAAGGAAGCAGATGACAGACCCAAAAGCAGGAGCAGGGTAAGGAATGCACCGAAGCAGCCGATGATCACGACCTGCCAGGTGCAGAGCTTGCGCCATTTGGCGGCCATCTCGTCATCCGCGCCGTCGAATGCTTCGGCGCAGGCGGTGAGCTGGTGATACGCCGAGAGCGCGGAAAGAACAAGCAGCAGTCCCAGCAGAATCACCAAAAAGACGAGCAGGCCGGTGGAATTGGATTCGTCGATCCGCTCCTGCAAGCTGGAAAGACCGACAAGCGCGGCAAAGGGAAACAGAAGCAGCGGAAAAAGGTTGAGGTACACGACGCTGCGGAAGCGCGGCACGGCTGCGCTCAGCTTCCAGAGTACGATGAGCGTGAGAATGCTGGCCGCGAGCGACACCACACTCAGTACAACGCCGAGCGACGGGATCTTGTCGCCGAGCTTAAAGGTGTTGTTCAAAAGATTGATGACGATATTGGCGATGCCGAGGCGGAAGAGGTTCTGGAACCCCTTGTGCAGCAGCGGCGCGTTTGGCCTCTCGCGCAGGGGGATGACCGGCGGCGCGGGCGGGGGAGTGACAGCACTTTCTGCGGGGACGGGAACGGCGACGGGGGAAACTTCGGGGACAGGTGCGGGACTTGGCGTCTGGTTATTCTCCATCATGGCGGGTCTCCTTTCTTGTTCTCTCACTTTTTATTTCTCTCTCAATTTGAAATATGGTCACGCTCACTGGAAGCGGTATCCCTGCGCGGTAAGGGAGGCAAGGTAGTTCATAAAGTTTTCGTACTGCTCAAAGTGCAGCAGGTCGCTTGCCTCGACCTCATGGAACGAGGCGATTTTAGTGGAGGTATCCACCCACACAAGATAGTCGTTCACGGTTTCGCCTCCTCGTCGGGGAGCTTTTCCCCCTCTATGTCATCAAAGGTGAGAATATTCTCGTCTTCATCGCCGTCGGAAAGATCGACGGTCTTCTCCGTGACCGCCACGCTCTCGGCCAGAGCGCGCAGGACGGCTTCATCGCCGCTGGCGTCGAGCGAGAAGTGGAGATTGCTCTCCTCGTCGATCCACTCGAGCGTGCTCCACAGCGACGGATCACTCGCAAGGAAGAACTTGCCCTTGCAGCCGTTGACGGTGATCTCGGAGATTTGGGTGTCCTCGCCCATGTCGTAATAGCTGAACGAATCGTCCTGCATGTAGATATAGCTGAAAAGGATGAGGTCGTCGCCGCTCCGATAGCAGAGCTGACGGAAGCCGGAGTCCTCGTAGCTCATATCTTCGTCCAGCGTGTAACCGTCCGGCAGGGCGGTGATCGTGTAGAACGGCAGCTCGCCGGTGGGGGCGTCGCCCGCGTATTCATAGGAGACCTGCGAGCCCGTCCACGTTTCCACCCAGTGGATCATAGCGGCCCGCGCATCGGGACTGGCGGCGGCAAAGCCGCTGAGCGCGAGCAGAGCGACCAGAGCGACCATGGCCGCGCGCTTGGCGAGCTTGCTCCAGAAGCTCCGCTGCGCGGGGCGCTTGTAGGTCAGGGCCTCTTCGACGTATTTCGCGCCGATCTCGTTCATGGCGTCGGAAAAAAGCTCGGGCGTCATACCAGCACCTCCTGTTCGGTCAGATAGGTCTTGAGCTGCTTGCGCATACGCGTCAGGCGCAGGCGGGCGTTGCCCTCGGTGATGCCGAGGAGCTTGCCGATCTCGGCAAAGCTGTCGGCGTACCAGTAGCGGCGCATGAAGAGCACACGGTTTTCCTTGCTCTGCGTGTCAAGAAAGCGCTCGATCGCGGCGGCGAGCTCTCTGGCCGCATAGTGCTCCTCCATCGTCTGCTGGGGCGAAGCGAGGAACGTTTCAAGCTCCTCCATGCACATATCGTAATGGCTGTTTCGTTTCATTGCCGTGTTGGCACGATAGCGCGTGATCGAACAGCGGCGGACGAGCGTGCCGACAAACGCCGGAAGCGATTCCGGACGCTGCGGCGGGATCGCGTTCCAGGTGCTCAAATAGGCATCGTTCACGCACTCCTCCGCATCCTGCGCGCTTGCAAGGATGTTGTCCGCGAGCTTGTGGCAGAGCTTGCCGTATTTCTTGTCCAGCTCGCTGATGGCATCCTCCGAGCGCGCAAAGAACAGCTCGATGATCTGCGCGTCTTCCATCGTGCAGCGCCTCCTTTCCTCGTGAAAAAGTGTTTCTACTTGAATAGACGCAATTTCCGGCAAAATGCTTCACGAAACCGTAAAATTTTTTATTTTTCCTTTTTGACGGAAAAACCGGATGATTTGTTCCTGCGCGGCGGGAGAAAAAGGGGAGATATCGACAAAATTATATTATAAATATAAGAAAACGGCCCCGCACCTTTTCGGTACGGGGCCGTTGATCCTACATTAAAGGTGCAGCCTTGCGTGCTCGCAGATCGCGTCGTATGTCTGCTGGCTGATGTCGTGCTCGATCTTGCACGCATCCTCCTCAGCGGTCTTTTCGTCCACGCCGAGGGCGATGAAAAATTTTGTGAGCGTGTGGTGGCGGTCGAGCATCTTTGCTGCGATCGCCATGCCGCGGTCTGTCAGCGTGATGAGGCCGTCGCGGTCCATCTCGATATACCCATTTTCGCGCAGTCGCTTGGTCGCGTAGGTGACGCTGGGCTTCGTCACGCCCAGATGGTCGGCCACGTCGATCGAACGGATATAGCCGTGCTGTTCTTTCATCATCAGCATGGATTCGAGATAATCTTCAGATGCCTTTTGGATTTTCATGTGCGGTTTCACCAACTTCGCAATAAAGTACGATAATAGGTTAACATGCTCTAACAAAAAATGCAAGCATTAAAAAAATGTTCACAAAACCTCTTGACAAAATAGGTTAGAGAGATTAAACTAACGGGCGAAAGTTAAACGGCACTAACTTTGCGCCGGCGAATTGCGGATCGCCGCGGGCAGAAAAGTGCCAGACCAACAGCATGCGGAGGGATAAATAATGATGCCGCTTACACTGGCGAATGCCGGAGAAGAAAATACCATCCTCAAAGTCGGCGGGAGTGCTGAAGTCAAAAAGCATCTCGAAGATCTCGGCTTTGTGGCCGGGGGCACGGTGAGTATCGTGTCGTCGCTCGGCGGGAACGTGATCGTCAAGGTCAAGGAAGCCCGCGTTGCCATCAGTGAAGAAATGGCAAGAAAAATCATGGTTTGAGCAATTTTTCAAATAAAAGGAGAGAGATTATGAAAACACTGCGTGAAGTCAAGATCGGCGAGACCGCCAAAGTCGTCAAGCTCCATGGCGAGGGCCCCGTCAAGCGCCGTATCATGGATATGGGCATCACCAAGGGCACTGAGGTGTTCGTGCGCAAGGTCGCGCCCCTGGGCGACCCGATGGAGGTCACCGTGCGCGGCTACGAGCTGTCGCTGCGTAAAGCGGACACCGAAATGATCGAAGTTGAATAATTTATTTCTACATAAGTTAAGGAAACTTAACAAGAAGGAGCAGTAAGAAACATGGAAAAGCAGATCAAAATTGCCCTCGCGGGCAACCCCAACTGCGGTAAGACGACGCTGTTTAATGCGCTGACCGGTTCGAACCAGTTCGTCGGTAACTGGCCCGGCGTCACCGTGGAAAAGAAGGAAGGTAAGCTCAAGAAGCACGATGACGTGGTCATCATGGACCTTCCCGGTATTTACTCCCTGTCCCCCTACACGCTGGAGGAAGTCGTCGCCCGTAACTACCTCATCACCGAGCGTCCCGACGCGATCCTGAACATCATCGACGGCACGAACCTCGAGCGTAACCTGTATCTCACCACCCAGCTCACTGAGCTCGGCATTCCCGTGGTCATCGCCATCAATATGATGGATATCGTCCGCAAGAACGGTGATGAGATCAACGTTAAGGAGCTCTCCCGTGAGCTTGGCTGCGAGATCATCGAGATCTCCGCACTCAAGGGCGACGGCGTCATGGACGCTGCCGAGGCTGCCATCCGCGCCGCCAAGGGCACCAAGACCGTCCCGATGCACACCTTCTCCGGCCCTGTCGAGCACGCCATCGCCCACATCGAAGAAGCGGCCGTGCACTCCATGCCGGAAGAGCAGCAGCGCTGGTACGCGATCAAGATCTTTGAGCGCGACGACAAGGTGCTCGCAAAGCTCAGCATCCCCACCGAGACGATGAACCACATCGAAGAGGACATCAAGGCGGCGGAGACCGAGCTCGACGACGACGCCGAGAGCATCATCACCAACGAGCGCTACATCTACATCGCACAGCTCATCAAGGGCTGCTACAAGAAAAAGAGCAGCGAAAAGCTCTCCACCTCCGATAAGATCGATAAGGTCGTCACCAACCGCTGGCTGGGCCTGCCCATCTTCGCGGTCGTGATGTTCCTTGTTTACTACATCGCCATGGTCGCCGTGGGCGCGCCCGCGACCGACTGGGCAAACGACGGCGTGTTCGGCGATGGCTGGCACCTGCTGGGCATTGGCACCGCCGAGTACACCGAGGTTGCCGATAACTACACCGCCGCGATGGACGCCGTCAGCGGCTATTATGAGCTGGACACCGAGGCCGAGAACTTCGACGCCGACGCCGCTCTTGCGGACATGAAGGCCGTTCAGCCCGACGCCGACTCCGCCACCATCGAGGTGGAGGATGAGGAGACCCTGGCTCAGAACGAGATGACCGTCTACTACGACGCCATCCCCGAGGACGCCGACGAGGAGTCCACCGTTGGCATGACCTATGTGGACGCCGTCAGCTATCTGGAGGAGAACGGCTTTGACGAGCCCGACCCGGCTGACTACGGCGTTTGGGTCCCCGGTATCCCTGTCCTGATCGGCGATGCGCTTGACGCTACCGGTACGGCTGACTGGCTCAACGGCCTGATCCTCGACGGTATCGTCGCCGGTGTCGGCGCAGTGCTCGGCTTCGTGCCGCAGATGCTGGTCCTGTTCCTGATGCTCGCCTTCCTCGAGGCCTGCGGCTACATGGCCCGTATCGCCTTCGTTCTCGACCGTATCTTCCGCAAGTTCGGCCTTTCCGGTAAGTCCTTCATCCCCATGCTTATCGGTGTGGGCTGCGGCGTTCCGGGCGTCATGGCCTCCCGTACCATCGAAAACGAGCGTGACCGCCGTATGACGATCATGACTACCACGTTCATCCCCTGCGGCGCCAAGGTTCCGTTCATCGGCATGATCGCCGGCGCCCTCTTCGGCGGCAGTGCCTGGGTCTCCACCTCCGCTTACTTCATCGGTATGGCAGCCATCATCATCTCCGGTATCATGCTGAAGAAGACCAAGATGTTCTCCGGCGATCCTGCTCCGTTCGTCATGGAGCTGCCTGCCTACCACTGGCCGACCCTCGGCAACGTGCTGCGCAGCATGTGGGAGCGCGGCTGGTCCTTCATCAAGAAGGCCGGTACCATCATCCTGCTTTCCACCATCTTCGTGTGGTTCACCACCTACTTCGGCTGGGTCGACGGCACGTTCCAGATGCTCTCTGAGGATCAGATCGACTCCTCTATCCTTGCCAAGATCGGCAACCTGATCGCCTGGATCTTCATCCCGCTCGGCTGGGGCAACTGGCAGGCGACCGTCGCCTCCATCACCGGCCTTGTCGCCAAGGAGAACATCGTCGGTACGCTCGGTATCCTCTACGGCGGCGGTGAGCTGACCGTTTACCAGAATATCGCGGCGGCCTTCACCGGCATCACCGGTTATTCCTTCCTGGTGTTCAACCTGCTGTGCGCTCCGTGCTTCGCGGCCATCGGCGCGATCAAGCGTGAGATGAACAACGCGAAGTGGACGTGGTTCGCCATTGGCTATCAGTGCGGCTTTGCTTACCTCATTGCCCTGATGATCAACCAGTTCGGCAACGCCTTCACCGGCAGCCTGAACGTCATCGGACTGATCGCGGCCATCGTTGTCCTCGCCGGTATGATCTACATGCTCTTCAAGCCCTACAAGGAAGCTACCAAGCTGAGCGACAAGCACTGATCCCTTAACATCGATACCCTGCGAAAGGAGTGATTTCCATGTTGAACTGGGTTACCGCAAACCTGTCGACGATTATCGTCTCTGCTATCCTGCTTGCCATAATCATTGCTATCTCCACCTATCTTATCCGGCAGAGAAAGAGGGGAAGAAACTCCTGTGGCTGTAACTGTGCACACTGCGCTATGCACGGCACTTGTCACAGTAAGCAGCATTAAATAGCACAGGAGACGCGGGACTTATCCACCCGCGTCTCCTGCGCCGTATGAAAGGAAATGATCTTAACATGTACGAAACCAAAGTGAAGATCGACGGCATGATGTGCGGCATGTGCGAATCGCACATCAACGACGCCATCCGCAACGCGTTCTCCGTGAAGAAAGTCTCCGCCTCCCACTCCAAGGGCGAAGCGGACATCATCAGCGAAGAGCCCATCGACGAGGCGAAGCTGCGCGAGACCATCACCAAGACCGGCTATGACTTCGTCTCCATGACGAGCAAGCCGTATGAAAAGCACGGCCTGTTCGGCTTTCTGAAGAAGTAAAAGACAAAATGAAAGGCACGGCTTTTGCCGTGCCTTTTTTGACTTAGTTCTGCGCTTCGGCGCGCTTCCTGCGGTGCGGGCTTTTCAAAAAGTCGACGAGCTTCTGCTCCATGCGGGAGAGCTGCTGCGATTTGAGCGTGATGAGATAGATCGTGCGCTTGAGCGCGCTTTTGTCCATCTCGAAGGCAAGCAGCGTGCCGTTTTGGACCTCCTGCTCCACGGCGAGCGCCGAGAGCACGGCAACGCCCACGCCGCCGGAGACCATCTGCTTGATGGCCTCGGGATCGTCCACGCGCGCCACGACATGCAGCGTATCGTGGGAGAGGCCGAGCGTGCGCAGATAGTTTTGCAGGCTCGTGTCCGTGCCGGAGCCCTCTTCGCGCGAGACGAACGGCTCTTCGAGCAGCAGCTCGCGGCCGTAGACGCCGCGCTCTCTGAGCATGCGGTAGTGCTCGTTGTTCGGCGCGGCGAGCACGAGCCTGTCGTCGTAGAGGGGGAAGTAGTCGACATTTTCCGGCTCGCTGACTGCGCCGACAAAGCCGACGGCGATCTGGCGGGATTTAAGCATCCGGTGCACCTGCTCGCTGTCGCCGCGGCGCAGGGAATAACGCAACTTTGGCTCGCGCTTCAAAAACGCGGCGAGGTAGCCCGGCACCAGATACTGCCCCGGCACGGTGGACGCGCCGAGCGCGACCACGGGGGCGCTGTCCGCGTCGGAGAACAGCGTGCGCAGCGCGGCGCAGTCATTCAGAATGCGCCTTGCGATGGGGTAGACCTGTTCGCCCTCCTTCGTCAAGCGAACATGGCGGCGGTTGGAGCGCACAAAGAGCTCCTTGCCGAGCGCCTGCTCTAAAAGAGAAATGTGCGCGCTCACGGTGGACTGGTTGAAGAACAGCTCCTCCGCCGCACGGGTGAAGCCGCCGTATTCCACAACGGCGACAAAAATTTCAAGCTGCTTGAGGCTGATATCGTTCATAAGACGGGTTTCCTCCGGAATGTCGTTCTACTTTGAAAAGAATAATATGAGAGGACGAAAAAAGCAAGGCGTTTCATCGCTTTTTTCAATGATAAACTGTATTTTATGAAATACAGGCGATGGATCATGCGCTCTTGCAATTTGCGGGGGAGTTTGGTATCATGGCAGGCAGATCAAAAGAAAAACGGCGGTGATGATAAGATGAAAACAGCGCTTGTGACGGATGGAAAATACCGCTCGTCCATCGCGGCGGTGCGTGCGCTGCACCGCGCGGGCTACCGCGTGGTCGTGACGCAGACAAGGGCGGACGTCAAGAGCGCACCCGCAGTGTCGGTGTCGAAGTCCTGCGATGATTTCCGCTGGATCGACGGCGCGTGCGCGGATGCGGATTACGCCGAAAAGCTGCTGAGCGTACTCAAAGAGTATGAGCATCCGGTGCTATTTTGCGTCGGCGCGGTGACGCTCAACACCGTCGCCGCCCGTCGGGAGGAGTTTGCCGCGCTGGCGAACTTCCTCATCGCGCCGAAGGAGACGCTCGACGCGCTCAACGACAAGGAGAGCGTGCATCAGCGCGCGCTGGAGCTTGGCATTCCTGTGCCGCGCGAGTACGACGGCACGCCGGAGAGCTATCCCGTCGTCGTCAAGCCGCACTGCGGAGAAAAGTTCGGTCTCAAGGCTGCCGACCGCTACGCCGTGGCGAATAACGAGGCAGAATTCGACGCCATCATGGAAAAGATGCAGCGCTACGACCCGAGCCCCATCGTGCAGCAGAAGATCACGGGCGCGGGCGCGGGCGTGAGCCTGCTGCTCGGCCGCAAGAGCGAGCTGCTCGGCGCGCTGTGCCACCGCCGCGTGCGCGAGTATCCGATCACAGGTGGGCCGTCGACCTGCTGCGAGAGCTTTTATGATGAAAAGATGATCGACGAGGCTTACGAACTGCTCAAGTCATTTCACTTTACAGGCCTTGCCATGGTTGAGTTCAAAGGGGACTGTGTTTTGGAAGTCAACCCCCGCGTGTGGGGCAGCTTCCCGATGACGGAGGCGGCGCAGAGTCCCATCGTCGCGCACTACGCGCAGGCCGCGCAGGGCGGGCAAGTCACCTACACGGCGAAGGACTACCGGACGGGTGTAAAAATGCGCTTTTTCCTCAACGACACGGTCGCTGCACTGAGCTATCTGAAGGCGGGCCGCGTCAAGGAGGGCCTGCGCGGTCTCGGCGATTTCTTCACGGCGAAAGAGGCCTTGAGCGCCAAGGGCGATGGCAAGGTCATGCGCGCATACCTTAAAAAGAGCCTGTTTGAGCGCTGAGAAGGGGGAGAGGATCATGGAGCTGCGGCTCGATCTGCACATTCATTCCGAGCGGTCGTTCGACGGCTGCATGAGCCTGAGCGAGATCGTTGCGCTTGCGCGCGAGCGCGGGCTGAACGGTGTCGCCATCTGCGACCACGACCGCGTGCTGGACGAGGTTCCGGAATTCGACGATTTTCTCGTCATCCCCGCGACCGAGGTTTCGACCGAGCGCGGGCATTTGCTGGGTCTCTTTGTGAGAGAACCCATCGAAACGAGGAAGTTTTCCGAGTCGGTCACGGCCATTCACGCACAGGGCGGGCTGGCGGTCATCGCGCATCCCTTTGAGCACAGCACAGACGCGAACCGGCTCGACGATGTGATGAGCCGGCTTGACGGCGTCGAAATTTGGAATAGCCGTGCCGATCGCAAGAACAAAAGCGCCAACGCCATGGCGCGCGAGCTGGCGCAAAAATGGGAAAAGCCCGTCACTGCGGGCAGCGACGCACATGTGCCAGAAGAGGTCGGCGGCGGCGTGACGGTGCTGGAAGCGGACGAGCTGTCGTTTTCCGCCGTCAAGGCAGCGCTCCTGCGGGGCGCGAAGCAGGTCGAAGGCCGCCGTGGCCGCGCAATGTGCGTAGCGAGAAGCCAGAAGACCAAAAGAGAGAAGACAAACGCAGGCGTAAAAAGACGAGTAAATGGAATGCTCTTTACAGTGAAATGCGCCTTGCAGGACTTTACCACCAGGGAGGATGGATGGCATGTCATGGATCGTTAAACTCGGCAAAAAGGGAAAGAAGATCGTCAAGAAGATCATCACGCCCGCGGAAAAGCACTACGTCGGCTACACGCGCCGCATCGAGCGCGTGAAGACGGGCGAGCGTATCTGCGCGATGACGTTTGACGACGGCCCGATGGGCCTTCCCGCATCGCCCGACCGCTTTGAAGGCAAAACGCTGACGGATGTGCTGCTCGATACGCTCGCGCAGTACGGCGCAAAGGGCAGCTTCGACGTCATCGGCGACACGAGCGAGAACTACCCCGACGAGGCGGGCAAGCTCGGCAGCGCGGCGTGGGGCGGCGTCAAATTCGACCACTACCCCGATATCCACTGCGACGACAAGGGCGGAGCCGTGCACAACGACCGCCTGATCCGCCGCATGCTCGACGAGGGCCATCAGATCACAAACCACGGCTACCGCCACATCATCTTCGGCAAAAAGCCGTTTGTCTACGGCGCGCGCGAGTACCTGCCCGGCTTTGACGCCGCGGTCGCGGACCTGACGCGCCTCGACACGCTGATGCGTGAGCGCTACGGCTATACGCTCACGCTCGCGCGCCCGCCGCACTATGTCGACAAGATGGCGGGCGGCTTCACGAGTTACGACGTCTACGAGCGCATGGGGTACCAGTATATGGCCGCGTCGTTCGACGGCGCGGGCTGGCTGCCCTCGACGCACGAGGACCCTGAGGCGGCGCTTCAGGCGGAGATCGACGCGATGGTCGGGCCGATGCGCAAGGCGCTCGAAAAGGACCCGGACTTCTTCTGCGGACAGATCATCTTCCAGAAGGACGGCTACAACATGGCCAAGCGCACGCCGGTCGCGTTCGCGCTGGGCAAGCAGCTCGCGCTTCTTAAGGAGTACGGCTACCGCGTTGTCAGCGTGGGCGAGCTGATGGAGGAGAGCCCGTTTACGGATGTCGGGCGCGACGATCCGCTGTTTGAAAAGCTCGCCGCGCTTGCAAAGACGCGAGCCATCGTCTTCACGGACAACAAGCTGCGCCTCGACGATAAAATGACTGTCGGCGAGCTCGCGATGCTGCTCGCGCCGCGCGACGAGGCCATCTCCCGCCGCGTCGCCCAGCTGCGAAAGACCGGCAAGGCCGGCCCTTACGACGGCGCAATGTCCTACTGCCGCGAAAACGGTCTCATCGACGCGAGCACCAAGGCCGAGGACGCCGTCACAAAGCTGCCGGACGCCATGTTCGACAAGGTAACTGACTTTACAAGAAGAAACATCTACGCGGCATATAAAATGGAAGAATAAAATGGCCTCAAATACCTCCGCTACATGGCGGAGGTATTTTTTTCTCCTCGTCCACATAGGCTATGGCAGAAATGGACGGGAGGCGGGCGGCATGAAGAAGCGGCGGCAGTGGACAACATACAGCGGGAGCGGGAAGCGCGTTGCGCCGCGAACGCGCACATCGCGCGTGTCTCGCGGCAAGGAGATGGGAGTGCCGCGGCTTTGGGTGCAGCTCATCGTCTGCGGGGCGCTGTTTGTGGCGCTCATTGGCCTCAAGCTGCTGATGCCGGGGAACTTAAGCGCGCTGCGCGGGACGCTGGGGCAGTGGCTGGTGCGCGACGCGGACTTCATCTCGGCGTTTTCCGCGGTCGGGCGTGCGGCATCCGGCGAGCAGGACTGGGGCGATTCGCTGTCGGAGGCCTATGTCGCGGTGTTTGGCGGCGAGAGCAAGGCGCAGGAGGTCTCGGGCAATCTGATCGGCATGACGGTCTCGGAGCAGGATGTCTCCGACCTCACGAGCGCGCGGGAGCTGCCCGCACTCGCCGTGGGCGAGCAGCGCATTTTAGGCTTTTCGCACACGACGCCGCTGTCCGGCACGGTGACATCGCCGTTCGGCTGGCGCGACGACCCGAACGGCGCGGGCGAGTGCTTCCATTACGGCATGGACATCGCGGGCGAGGAGGGCGCCTCCGTCGCCTGCTTTGCCAACGGCACCGTCGGCACGGTGGGGGAGAGCAATATCCTCGGCAACTATGTGACGGTCAACCACGAGGGCGGATTTTCAACGCTCTACGCCCATTGTAGCGCCATCACCGCGAGCGCGGGACAGAGCGTCAAAAAGGGCGATGCGATCGCTAAAGTTGGCTCGACCGGCAACGCCACGGGCTCGCACCTCCACTTTGAGGTGCACGACGGGGAAGAGTATCTGAACCCCGTTTATTATGTGGTTCCCTGAACGCGGGCTCCACGTTTCGTGGAGCTTCTGGCTGTTCATTCTGCTCGCGGCCATCGTGAGCCCGCTGACGATCGTGCTCTCGATTTTGCTGGCCGCCGCGCTGCACGAGTGCGGGCATCTTCTGGCGCTGCGGGCATTCCACGTGCCCATCGAGGGGCTGCGTCTCAGCGCGTTTGGCGCGGTGCTGCACGCGCGCGGAGCGCAAAGGCTCTCTTACGGGCGTGAGCTTGTCGTCACGCTCGCGGGCTGCGGCATGAACCTCGTCTGCGGCGTTCTGACGGCGTGGTTTTCGCTGCACTATGTGTGGGTGGAGGGCTTCGTCTTCGCTGGCGCGCACATTCTGCTCTGCGCGTTCAACCTGCTGCCTATCCCGCCGCTCGACGGCTCGCACGCGCTGAATCTTGCGGTCTCGGCGTTGTTTGGCCCGCTCGTGGGCGACGCGGTCGCGGCGCTTGCGGGCGTTCTCTGTTCACTCGCGCTGCTGGGCGGGGTAGTGTATCTCTATGTGCAGACGCGCGGCGGCGCGCTCGTTATTTTTGCCGCACTGGCACTGCTTTTAAGCGCGCTCAAAGAACTGAGACTTGCGCGTCGCGCAATAAAAGTGTAGAATAGCCGAAAATGGATGTTTGTGCCCATTTTCGGCTTTTTATTTTTGCTTACTTCAGAGGAGAACTTTTGTGGATAAGAGATTGGAACGCATTTTGCCCCGCGTGCAGAAGCCCGCACGCTATGTCGGCGGGGAATTCAACGCGATCATGAAGGACAAGAGCAAGGTCGACACGCGCGTCGCCTTCTGCTTTCCCGACACGTATGAGATCGGCATGTCGAACCTCGGCATGCGCATTCTGTACGGTGTGATGAACAATATTGAGGGTGTGTGGTGCGAGCGCTGCTTCGCCCCCTGGGGCGACATGGAGCAGGAGATGCGAAATGCGAACATCCCGCTCTACGCGCTCGAATCGTTTGACCCGATCAAGGATTTTGACATCATCGCCTTTTCCATTGGCTATGAGATGGCGTTCCCCGCGATGGTCGACATGCTGGACTTAGCAGGCGTGCCGCTGCACGCGAGCGAGCGCACGGCGCTCACACCGCTCGTTGTCGCGGGCGGCACGGCGATGTACAACTGCGAACCCATCGCGGATTTTATCGATCTTGCTCTTATCGGCGAGGGCGAGGAGATGGATGCCGAGCTCATCGAGCTGCACCGTCAGGCGCGGCGAGAGGGCTGGAGCAAGCACGAGTTTCTCGTGTGCGCCGCGCAGATCCCGGGCGTCTATGTGCCGAGCCTTTACGACGTTGTCTACAACGACGACGGCACGGTCAAGTCCATCACGGCAAACGAGGGTGCGCCCAAGGTCGTCCTAAAGCGCATCATGCGGGACATGGACAAGGCCTACTATCCGACCAAGACCATCGTTCCCTCGACCGAGATCGTGCAGGACCGTGTGTCGCTCGAACTGTTTCGCGGCTGCATCCGCGGCTGCCGCTTCTGTCAGGCAGGGTATGTCTACCGTCCCGTGCGCAACCGCTCGGAGGAGCTGCTGCGCGGCTACGCCGTTGAAGCCGTCGAGGACTCGGGCTATCAGGATATGACACTCTCGTCGCTCTCGACGTCCGACTATCCGCACCTTGTCGAGCTGTGCGACGACTTAGAGGACTTCTGTGCCCAGCGGCATGTGACACTCGCGCTGCCGTCGCTGCGTGCAGATAACTTCTCCATGGCGCTGATGGAGCGGCTGCAAAAGGGCAGAAAGACCGGCCTCACGTTTGCACCCGAGGCGGGCACGCAGAGACTGCGCGACGCCATCAACAAGAATCTGACGGAGGAAGATCTGCTCGAATCCTGCCGCCGCGCGTTTGCGGGCGGATACAGCGCGGTCAAGCTCTACTTCATGCTCGGCCTTCCGACCGAGACGGACGAGGACGTGCTCGGCATTGCCGACATCGCGGCCCATGTCATGCACGCCTGGCGCGAAAGCGCACTCAACAAGACGCGCGGCGTGCGCATCACGGTGTCGACCTCGTGGTTTGTGCCAAAGCCGCATACGGCCTTCCAGTGGGAGCCGCAGATCCCCATTGAAGAGTACGAGCGCCGCGTCAAGCTCCTGCGCGAGGCGATGAACACCAAGTCCGTCACGTACAACTGGCACCCCTCGCCCACGAGCTTTATGGAGGCGGTCATCTCCTGCGGCGACCGCCGGCTCGGCAAGGTCATCGAGACCGCGTGGCGCAAGGGCGAAACGCTCAGCGCGTGGGAGGACTATTTTGATCTGAACCGCTGGATGGAGGCCTTTGAGGAGTGCGGTCTTGACCCGCACTTTTACGCCAACCGCCGCCGCAGCGAGGATGAAATTCTGCCGTGGAGCATGATCTCCTGCGGTGTTGCACCGGGGTATTTGAAGCGCGAGCACGCGCTGAGCTATGAGGGCGTGACGACGCCGGATTGCCGCACGCACTGCAACGCCTGCGGCGCAAACTGCCTGGTGGGAGGGAAATGCGATGTCTAAATTGCGGCTGGTTTTTGTCAAGGAGCATCAGGCGTCCTACATTTCGCATCTTGACGTGATGCGCACGTTCCAGCGCGTGTTCCCGCGCGCGGGCCTTTCTATCAAGCACTCCAACGGCTTCCACCCGCACCCGATTCTGTCCATCGTGCTGCCGCTGCCCGTGGGGCAGTCGAGCGACTGCGAGATCCTCGACTTTGAAAGTGTGGAGGACAGCACGGGCGAGGGTGTGGCCGAGGCACTGAACACTGGTATGCCCGCGGGCCTTCGCGTGCTGGACTGCTATAGCGTGACGCGCCCCGTGCGAGAGATGGTCAACCTGCGCGCACGGCTCGAAATGGAATACGACAACGGCGTGCCGGAGGGTGCGTGCGAGCGCATCCGCGAATTTTTCACGCAGGAGGAGATCTTTGTCGAAAAGCGCACGAAGCACAAGGGCATGACCGAGCTCAACATTGCGCCGCTCATCCGCTCGCTCACGCTGACGGAGGGGGAGGGCGTGATCCTCGCCGATGCCGTCGTTGCCGCGCAGGATCCCGGACTCAACCCCGCGCTGATCGGCGCGGCGGTCGCGCGGCACCTGCCGGAGATCGCGCCGGACTTTGTTCGCGTGCGCCGAAAAGAGGTCTACGACGCGGAAATGAACGTTTTCCGCTGATTTCTGCCGTGTTTTTGCAAATAATGCTTGCATTCCCGTTGGGGATGTGATATGCTACCATAGCTTGAAAAGGGCGGTCCTCTGCCGTGCGCGGGTGAAAGAGTCCCGACAGCGCCGAAGAAAAGCGGTCAAGAACGCCTATAAATAGGAGGAAAATATCCATGGATCTCATCAAAGAGCTCGAATCCCAGCAGCTGAAAAAGGAAATGCCCGTCATCAACGTCGGCGATACCGTCCGCGTTCATGTCAAGATCAAGGAAGGCTCCCGCGAGCGTATCCAGGTCTTCGAGGGCATCGTCATCGCGAAGAAGCACGGCGGTCTTGAGGAGACCTTCACCGTTCGTCGTCTTGCCTACGGCGTCGGCGTCGAGAAGGTGTTCCCCATCCACTCCCCCCTCATCGAGAAGGTCGAGACCGTGCGCAGCGGTTATGTTCGCCGCGCCAAGCTGTATTACCTGCGCGGCCGCGTCGGTAAGGCTGCCAAGATCCGCGAGAAGCTGTAAGGCAGATTCTTTGAGAACAAAAAAGCATGGCGTTTCCGCCATGCTTTTTTTGTTGCCTTTTTCAAAAAGCGTGCTACAATAATACATTAGAAAATCAGGCGCATTTTGCCGCAGAGGGAGACTGTTAGTCCGCCGCTGCGCGGCGCTGGGTTTAGGAGACCGAAATGGACGAATTTGATCAGAAAATGGAGATCAGCGAGCAGCCGCAGGAGGAGATCGTGGAAAAGATCCCCGGACGCGACGTGTATGAGACGGTCTCGTCTCTCGTCTCGGCGCTGCTGGTCGTTGTGCTGGTGTTTACGTTTCTTGTGCGGCTGATGGGCGTTTCCGGCCCGTCAATGATCCCGACGCTGCAGGACGGCGACCGGCTTCTCGTCGTCAACTCGCTGCTCTGCGGCGACTATCAGGTCGGCGATATCGTCATCGCGCGCAAGGAGACCTTTGACTCGAAGCCCATCGTCAAGCGCGTCATCGCCACCGCGGGCCAGACCGTGGACATCGACTTTAACATGGGTCAGGTCTATGTGGATGGCGAGCTTCTGGACGAGGACTACATCAACGACTACACCTATCGCGAAGAGGGCACCGTGTTCCCGCTTACCGTGCCGGAGGGCGAAGTCTTCCTCATGGGCGACAACCGCAACCATTCGAACGACAGCCGCGATTCCTCGCTCGGCACGGTGGACACGCGCCTTCTGATCGGCAAGGCGGTGTTCCTCGTCTTCCCGGGACGCGACTATCTGACCGAGCAGCGCGAGTTTGGCCGCATCGGCCTTTTGCAGTAAAGGGGGACGAGCAAATGCAGTTGGATTCTCTGAGCTGGTTCCCGGGGCACATGACCAAGACCCGCCGCATGATCACGGCGGAGCTCGGCAACGTGGACGCCGTGTGCGAAATTCTGGACGCGCGCATCCCGATGAGCAGCCGCAACCCCGATGTGGACGAACTGACGGCGGGCAAGCCCCGTTTGATCGTTTTGAACCGCGTCGATCAGGCCGACCCGGAGATGACGAAAAAGTGGGCGGCGTATTTCCGCTCGCTCGGCTGCGCCGTCATCGAAACGGACGCGAAGCAGGGCGGGGGCGTGAAGCAGTTTTCTTCCGCCGTGCGCACGCTGCTGCACGATAAGATCGCCTCTTACGAGGCCAAGGGCCAGATCGGCCGCGTGCTGCGCGTGATGGTACTCGGCATCCCGAACGTTGGCAAGTCGACGTTTATCAACAAGGCCTCCGGCCGCAAGAGCGCCAAGGCGGAGGACCGCCCCGGCGTCACGCGCACGAAGCAGTGGGTGCCGGTCGACAAGACGCTCGAGCTTCTTGATACGCCAGGCATCCTGTGGCCGAAATTTGAGGACAGCAGCGTCGGCGTGCGTTTAGCCTTCACCGGCGCGATCCGCGACGAGGTCATCGACATCGAAGAACTCGCCATGCGTCTGATGGATTACCTCGGCAAAAATTATCCCAAGGCCATCGAGGAGCGCTACAAGCTCACCGTTTCGGAAGAGGACGACGGCTATGCACTGCTCGAAAAGGCGGGGCGCAAGCGCGGCTTTCTGATCTCCGGCGGCGAGGTCGACACCGAGCGCATGAGCCGTATCCTGCTCGACGAGTTCCGCGGTGGCAAGCTCGGCCGCTTTACGCTCGAATTCCCGCCGGAGGGCGAGCGCACATGAGCGTCAACCTACACTACGAGGACAAAGCCCGCGCCGCGGGCTTTTCATCCGTCTGCGGCGTGGACGAGGCGGGCGCGGGGCCGCTGATGGGCCCTGTGTACGCCGCCGCCGTCATCCTGCCGGAGGGCTGTGAGATCGAGGGGCTGAATGACTCCAAGAAGATGACGGAGAAGAAGCGCGAGGCGCTGTTTCCCGTCATCTGTGAAAAAGCCGTCGCCTACGCCATCGCGTCCGTCGACGAGAAGGAGATCGACGCAACGGATATTTTGAGCGCACGCATGAAGGCGATGCAGCTCGCCATCGATGCGCTGCAAATCCCAGCGGACTATGCGCTCATCGACGGCAACCGCGACCACGGCGCGTCGGCAAAGATCACCACGCCGCACGAGACCATCGTCGGCGGGGACGGCGCGAGCTTATCCATCGCCGCGGCGAGCGTGCTGGCGAAGGTCAGCCGTGACCATTATGTGGTCGAAGTGCTCGACCCGATGTATCCCGAGTATCAGTTCGCCAGGCACAAGGGCTACGGCACAAAGCTCCACTACCAGATGCTCGATCAGTACGGCCCGAGCCCCGTGCACCGCATGACGTTCCTCAAAAAGTGGGAGGCGCGGCGATGAGCACGAAGCAGGACGGCGACTGGGGCGAGGCGCTGGTCGAAAAGTATCTGAGCGAGCGCGGCTGCCGCATCATGGAACGAGAGTGGCGCTGCCGCTTCGGCGAGATCGACCTCATCGCCGAGAAGGACGGCGTGCTGCTGTTCATCGAGGTGAAGCTGCGCACAAATTTGCAGTACGGTGCGCCGCGCGAGTACGTCACGGTGAAAAAGCAGGAAAAGCTGCGCGCTGCGGCGCTACTGTATTTAAGCGAGCGTGAGCTGGACGTGCCCGCCCGCTTCGACGTGGCGGAGGTCTACACCGATGTGCGCCATAGCGCGGGCAAAACGCGCATCGCCTACATCGAAAACGCATTTTGATCTGACTTTGGAAGGGAGGCACGCGATGGCATTATACGCGATCGGCGACCTGCACTTATCGCTCGGCACGAACAAGCCCATGGACGTGTTCGGCCCCAAGTGGGCGAACTATGTCGAGCGCATTCAGGAGAATTTTTCCAAGCTGAACGATGACGACGTCATCGTCATCGCGGGGGATATCTCGTGGGGGATGTCGCTCGAGCAGTCGCTGCCGGATTTTCAGTTCATCGACGCGCTGCCGGGGAGGAAGATCCTCTTAAAGGGCAACCACGACTACTGGTGGGGCACGGCGTCGAAGATGAAAAAGTTTTTTGCCGAGCACGACATCACAACGCTCGATATCCTCTACAACAACGCCTTTTTCTACGGCGACCACGCCATCTGCGGCACGCGCGGCTGGTTTTATGAAGAGGACGCCGCGGGCACGCACACGGGCAAGATGCTCGCGCGCGAGGCGCTGCGGCTTGAAGCGTCGCTCAAGGCGGCGGAGGGGAAGCCCATCTACTGCTTTCTGCACTATCCGCCCATCTATCAGGGCTACAAGTGTCCCGAGATGCTCGAGCTTCTCGACAAATACGAGGTCGAGCGCTGCTATTACGGGCATCTGCACGGCTACACGCACCGCCGCGCGTTCGAGGGGATGCGCGAAAAAACCGAATATGCGCTGATCGCGGCGGATTATGTCGCCTTTCAGCCTGTAAAAATTTGCAATTAAGACATAAATTGATGCAAAAAAGGGTGGAAATTTTGAGGAAGCTATGGTATAATTCCACTTTGCAAAAGCATCATTATCTGATGTTAAACGGAGGAAAAAGAAATCATGACTGTCAAAAATGTTGAAAAGCTGGAAAAGAGCAGAGTCGCGGTGACCGTCGAGGTCGGCGCGGAGGAATTTGAAGCCGCCGTTGCCAAGGCCTACGCCAAGGCCCGCGGCAAGCTCAGCATTCCCGGCTTCCGCCCCGGCAAGGCCCCCCGCAAGATGATCGAAAAGCTCTACGGCGCGGGCGTTTTCTACAGCGATGCCGTTGACATCGCCCTGCCCGAGGCATATACGCAGGCCATCGGCCAGAGCGGCCTCGATGTTGTCGGCTATCCCGAGATCGAGATCGTGGACGACAAGATCGACGAGAACGGCTTCACCTTCAAGGCGACCGTTGCTGTGTATCCCGAGGTCAAGCTCGGCGAGTACAAGGGCCTGACGGCTGAGAAGGAAGAGATCAAGGTCAGCGCCGACGATGTCAAGGAGCGCCTCAATGAGATGGCCGAGCGCAACGCCCGCCTCGTCTCCGTCGACCGCAAGGCCAAGAAGGGCGACATCGCCGTCATCGACTTCGAGGGCTTCGACAACGGTGAAGCGTTCGAGGGCGGTAAGGGCGAGAATTACGAGCTCGAGCTTGGCTCCGGCAGCTTCGTCCCCGGCTTTGAGGATCAGGTCATCGGCATGAAGGCCGGCGAAGAGAAGGATCTCGACATCACCTTCCCCGAGGATTATCACAAGGATCTCGCCGGCAAGAAGGTCGTCTTCCACGTCAAGGCCAAGGAGATCAAGTGCAAGGAGCTTCCCAAGCTTGATGACGACTTCGCCAAGGACGTGTCCGAGTACGACACGCTCAAGGAGCTCAAGGACAGCATCAAGCGCGAGATCACCGAGCAGCGCGAGCAGTCCGCCAAGTATGCCGTCGAGAACGAGCTGATGGAGAAGGTCGCCGCGAACATCGAGTGCGACATCCCCGATGCGCTCATCGATGAGCAGTGCGCCCGCTTCCTCGAGGAGTTCAAGCAGCGCTTACAGTCTCAGGGCATCCCCTATGACCAGTACTGCAAGATGACCAACATGGATGAAGCCAAGTTCCTGGAGGAGGGCAAGGAGCCCGCGACCCGTCAGGTGCGCATGGACCTCGCCGTGAACGCCATCATCAAGGAAGAGAAGCTCGAGGCCACCGACGAGGAGGTCGAAAAGCAGTACAACGACCTTGCTGAGAAGTACAGCATGGACGTGGGCGAGCTCAAGAAGTATCTTGACGCCATGTCCGTCCGCACGCAGATCATCCGCGACAAGGCCATCAGCGTCGTCGTGGACAGCGCGAAGATCGAAAAGAAGAAGGCTCCCAAGAAGGAAGCCGAGGGCGAAGCCGCTGAAGGCGAGGAAAAGCCCGCCAAGAAGACCGCTGCCAAAAAGTCCGCCAAGAAGGAAGAAGAAAAGGCTGAATAATCGGCAAAGCGGCCATAATAGATAGAAACGACGATCAACCACAAATGCCTGCCATTTGTGGTTGATTGTGTACATACCAATTTTTTGAACAGGGTATGAACAAGGAGGTTACCAAGATGAGTTTAGTCCCTTACGTCATTGAACAGACCAACCGCGGCGAGCGCTCTTACGATATTTTCTCCCGCCTTCTGGAAGACCGCATCATTTTCCTCGGCGAAGAGGTCAACGATGCGACCGCGAGCCTGATCGTTTCGCAGCTTTTATTCCTCGAGGCCAAGGACCCCGACAAGGACATCCAGCTCTATATCAACTCCCCCGGCGGCAGTGTGACGGCCGGCATGGCGATCTACGACACGATGCAGTATATCAAGTGCGACGTGTCCACCATCTGCGTCGGCCTCGCCGCCAGCATGGGCGCGTTCCTGCTCTCGTCCGGCGCCAAGGGCAAGCGCATTGCGCTGCCGAACGCAGATATTATGATCCACCAGCCCTCTGCCGGTACGCAGGGCAAGGTCACGGATATGGAGAGCGACGTGGAGCATTTCCTGCGCATCAAGCAGCGCTTGAATAAGATCCTGGCCGAGAACACCGGCAAGACGCCCGAGCAGGTCAAGCTCGACTCCGAGCGCGACCACTGGATGACGGCGGATGAGGCGCAGGCCTACGGCCTTGTGGACAAGGTCATTTACAAGAGATAAGGACAGTTTGACTTATGAGTGAAGATAGGAAAAAAGAGCTTCGCTGCTCGTTCTGCGGCAAGAGCGAGCACGAAGTGCACCGCATGATCCAGGGGCCGGGCGTGCGCATCTGCGATGAGTGCGTCCGCCTGTGCATGGACGTGCTGGAGGACGGCTATGAGCCGCACGATGAGCTGGAAGCGCCCGACTCCATCCCCACGCCGCGCGAAATTCGCGAGGTGCTCGACCAGTATATCATCGGGCAGGAGGCGGCCAAGGTCGCGCTGTCCGTGTCCGTCTACAACCACTATAAACGCATCTTCTTCGGCGGCGACGACGAGGTGGAGCTGCAAAAGAGCAACATCCTGCTCCTCGGCCCCACCGGTAGCGGCAAGACGCTCTTTGCCCAGACGCTCGCCCGCATTCTGAAGGTGCCGTTCGCCATCGCGGACGCGACGACCCTCACCGAGGCGGGCTACGTCGGCGACGATGTGGAAAACATTCTGCTCCGTTTGCTTCAGGCGGCGGATTACGACGTGGAGCTCGCCGAGCGCGGAATCATCTATGTCGACGAGATCGACAAGATCGCCCGCAAGAGCGAGAACACCTCCATCACGCGCGACGTCTCCGGCGAGGGCGTGCAGCAGGCATTGCTGAAAATCGTCGAGGGCACGGTTGCCAACGTCCCGCCGCAGGGCGGCCGCAAGCACCCGCATCAGGAGTTCATCCAGATCGACACGCACAACATCCTCTTCATCTGCGGCGGTGCGTTCGAGGGCATCGAGAAGATCATCGAGAGCCGTCTCGACCGCAAGTCGATGGGCTTCGGCGCGGAGCTCAAGAGCAAAAACGACGTGGATGAAAGCAAGATTTTACGCGAGGTGCAGCCGCACGATATCTTAAAGTTCGGCATCATCCCCGAGCTGGTCGGCAGACTGCCGGTCATCACGGCGCTCGACGCGCTGACGCGCGACGACCTTGTCAAGATCCTGACCCAGCCGAAAAACGCGCTCGTCAAGCAGTATCAAAAGCTGTTTTCTTACGACGACGCTGAGCTCACGTTCGAGCCCAAGGCGCTCGAAGCGATTGCCGACAAGGCCATTGAGCGTAAGATCGGCGCGCGCGGCCTGCGCGCGGTAATGGAGGGTTTGCTGATGAACGTGATGTACGACATCCCGTCCGACCGCACGATCGACCGCGTGACCATCACGCCGGGCTGCGTGGAGGGGACGGAACAGCCGAAAATTTCCCACCGCACAGAGAAAGAAGGGGAGGAGCCGCAGCCGTCGCTGCCGGCAGACTCCGCTTCATAAGGAGAAACCCCATGGAACCTGTAACAAAAAATCTTCCGGTCATTGCCATGCGCGGGCTCAATGTGTTCCCTCGCATGAACACGAGCTTTGACCTCGAGCGTCCGATCTCCGTGCACGCGCTTGAGCGCGCCATGGAAAACGGGGAGGAGATTTTTCTCGTCACCCAGCGTGAGATCGGCGTGGAGCAGCCGGAGGAAAAAGACCTGTACGAGATCGGCACGGTCGCGCGCGTGACGCAGATTTTGCGCGTGTCTGACCGCGTGCTGCGCGTGATGATGGAGGGCGCGTGCCGCGCCCGCCTCAAGCGGCTGTGGCAGCGCGAGCCGTTTTTGCAGGCGCAGGTCGAGCTCATCGATGAGCCGGCCACCTCGCGCCATAGCAAGCGGACGGAGGCGATGCTGCGCCAGACCTACGCCAGCGTGACGGAATATGCCGAGCTCGCGCAGAAATTGCCGGACGATGTCTACGCCGCCATTTTATCGACGAACGATCCCGGCTATCTCGCTGACTTTATCGCCCAGCAGCTCAACCTGCGCTATCAGGACAAACAGGATATCCTCGACGAGCTGCGCCCGCTGCCGAGATTGCAGCGCATGAACGAGATTCTGCGCCGCGAGATCGAAGTTACCGCCATGGAGCAGGACATTGAAAGCAAGGTCCGCTCCCGCGTCGGAAAAATTCAGAAGGATTTTGTCCTGCGCGAGCAGATCAAGGTCTTACAGAACGAGATCGGTGAGGGCGGGGAGGACGAAGAACTCGACGAGTACCGCGAGAAGATCAGCAAGGCGCACCTGAGCGAAGAAGTGGAGCGCAAGCTGCTGAAAGATGTGGACAAGCTCGCCAAGCAGCCGTTCGGCAGCGCCGAGGCGAGTGTGCTGCGCAACTATCTCGACACCTGCATGGAAATGCCCTGGGGCGAGGAGACGAAAGAGCGCGCCAGCGTGGACGCTGCGCGCAAGATTCTTGACCGCGACCACTACGGCTTGCAGAAGGTCAAGGAGCGCATTTTAGAGTTCATCGCCGTGCGCCAGCTCAACCCCGAGGCGAAGGGGCAGATTTTATGTCTCGTCGGCCCTCCGGGCGTCGGCAAGACGTCGATCGCGCTGTCGGTCGCCAAGGCGATGAACCGCAAGGTCGCGCGGCTGTCGCTCGGCGGCGTGCGCGACGAGGCGGACATCCGCGGCCATCGCAAGACCTACATCGGCGCGATGCCCGGCCGCATCATCGAGGCGATCTCCCGCAGCGGTTCGATGAATCCGCTGCTCGTGCTCGACGAGGTCGACAAGATGGGAAGCGACGGGCGCGGCGACCCCGCGAGCGCCCTTCTCGAAGTGCTCGACAGCGAGCAGAACTACGCTTTCCGCGACCACTATCTTGAAATTCCCGTCGATCTGAGCCGCGTCATGTTCATCATGACGGCCAACACGCTCGACACCATTCCGCGCCCGCTGCTCGACCGCATGGAGATCATTGAAATCCCCAGCTACACGGACGAGGAGAAGGTGCAGATCGCGCAGCGGCACCTGCTGCCCAAGGAGCGTCAGACCCACGGGCTGACGGCCTCGAGCCTGCGCGTGGACGAGAGCGCCATCCGCACGGCCATCGCGCTCTACACGCGCGAGAGCGGCGTGCGCTCGCTTGAGCGTCAGCTCGGCAAGATCTGCCGCAAGGCGGCAATGCAGCTTGCCACAAGCGATGTAAAGCGAATCACCGTGACAGAGAAGAACATCAAGGACTTCCTCGGTGCGCCGCGTGCTGCACAGGAGAAGATTCCCGAAAAGGACCTTGTCGGCGTGGTGAACGGCCTTGCGTGGACCGAGGTGGGCGGCGAAATTCTGCCCGTCGAGGTCGGCGTGATGGATGGCAGCGGCAAGGTCGAGCTCACGGGCAACCTGGGCGACGTGATGCAGGAGAGCTGCCGCGCGGCACTCTCGTGCCTGCGCCAGCGGGCGCAGGAGCTCGGCATCGCGCCGGACTTCTACAAGACGAAGGATATCCATATCCACTTCCCTGAGGGAGCCATCCCCAAGGACGGACCCAGCGCCGGCATCGCCATCGCGACAGCGGTGCTCTCCGCGCTGACGGGGCAGGCGGTACACCGCGATGTCGCCATGACGGGCGAGATCACGCTGCGCGGCCGTGTGCTCGCCATCGGGGGCTTGCGCGAAAAGACAATGGGCGCGCTGCGCACGGGCGTACATACGGTCATTCTCCCGAAGGAGAATGAAAAGGACCTCGACGAGATCGACCCGCTGGTGCGCGAAAAGCTGCGTTTTGTGCCGGTCGAGACGGTGGACGCCGTCTTTGCCGAAGCGCTGGTGCTGCCCGAAAAATGCACCGCTGCCGCGCACGAGAGCTATCTTCCTCCCGTGCAGGAGAGCGCGCATGGCGCGCTGCGTGCGGGCGAAATGAGCTGAAAGGAAACGAAAACCATGGCGATCAACTTCAACAAGGTCGAATTCATCCTCTCGGCGGCGTCGGAAAAGCAGTTCGTGCGCGACGGGATGCCGCAGCTCGCGTTTGCGGGGCGGTCGAACGTCGGCAAATCGTCCGTCATCAACCGGCTTGTCAACCGCAAGAACTTTGCCCGCGTGGGTGCGTCCCCGGGCAAGACCTCGCAGATCAACTACTTTAAGATCGACGGCAAGCTCTATCTCGTCGACCTGCCGGGCTACGGCTACGCCAAGGTCTCCAAGACCGAGCGCGACCGCTGGGGCAAGCTGATGGAGAGCTATTTCCAGTCTGCGGGGCTCATTCACCTCGGTGTGCAGATCGTCGACGCGCGGCACAAGCCGACGGCTGACGACGTGACGATGCACGACTACTTCGTGCAGACGGGCTGTCCCGTCGTGATCGTGGCGAACAAGCTCGACAAGCTCAAAGCGCGCGAGATCGAGCCGAATCTTGCCCAAATTCGCGAGACGCTGAGTTTGCGCGACGATGAGCTCGTCATTCCGTTCTCTGCCGAAAAGGGCACGGGCAAGGAGCAGCTGATCGCGGCGGTCCTCGACCATTTGAACGACTGAAAAGGAATAATGCTTCACAGAAAAGCCTCTGTATGGGTTGACCATACAGAGGCTTTTTATCATATTTCCAGGGAAATTATTTTCGCAGCGTCAGGAGTGCGGTGCAGTGGGAGAAGGATTCAAACGTCAGCGCGGGGAAGTGGGGGCGGAGCTCGTCGTAGACGAAGTAAATTTCATCTGAGTCCCAATCCGCGCCTGCCGCAGTTCGACATGCTTCGAGCTCTTCGCGCGTGCGGAAGGCGACGTCGCCGATGAAAAGACAGCCGTCCTGCTTCAAAAGCGGCAGGAGTGTGCGCAGAAAGCCGATTTTCTGCGTGTCCGTCAGGTGGTGGAGCGAGTAGGTCGCGACGATGGCGTCGTACTGCTGTGCGCAAAGCTCGGACACAAGGCCTTTGGAAAAATCGCCCTGATAGAGCCGCGCGTCCGGCATTTTGGCCTGCGCCAGTTCGATCATGCGCGCGGAAAAGTCCTGCCCATAGATGCGGCAGCCCTGCTCGTAGAGCCGCGAGGTCAGTATGCCCGTGCCGAAGCCGATATCCAGCACATCACGCCCGCTCTGCGCGAGCACGCGCTGATAGAGCGCGTTCATCATGGCGCGGTAGCCCGCAAAGGGGTAGCGGTCGTTCTCGTCGGAGAGGCCGACGCTCTTGTCATAGCCGTCGGCCCAGAGGTCGAAGCCGGTATTGTTCAGCATGTCAGTCCTCCTTTTCGTTCAGCGGGGGAAGTCCCAGCTCATAGAACGCCACGGCGCTCGCTGCGGCGACATTGAGCGAGTCGACGCCGTGGTACATCGGAATTTTGACCGTGTAGTCGCAGCTCGCGATGGTCGAGGACGCGAGCCCGTCACCCTCCGTGCCCATGACGATGGCAAGCTTTTCTTCGGCGGCAAGGCGCGGATCGTCGAGCCGTACGGAGTCGTTGCGCAGTGCCATCGCGACGGTGCGGAAGCCGAGATCGCGCAGCAGCTGCGTCCAGTCGCCGCTTTCGGGCAGGTAGGTCCACGGGATGAGGAACACATTTCCCATGCTGACGCGCGAGGCGCGGCGATAGAGCGGATCGCTGCCCGCGGTCGTGAGCAGCACCGCGTCCATGCCGAGCGCGGCGGCGGAGCGGAAGATCGCGCCGATGTTCGTCGGATTCATCACGTTTTCGAGCACGACGAGGCGCCGCGCATCGCGGCAGACGTCCTCGACGCTTTGGAGCTTCGGCCGCCGCATGGCGCAGAGCATGCCGCGCGTCAGGTGAAAGCCGGTGAGCTGTGTCAGCACGGATTCATCAGCGGTGTAAACCGGAATATCTTGACAGCAGCGGGCGAGAATTTCGCGCCCCTTGCCCTGCGTATGCTGCCGCTCCATCAGGAACGACACCGGCTCACAGCCCGCATCAAGCGCACGGCCGATGACGAGCGGACTTTCCGCGACGAAGAGCGCGTTGTCGGGGTCCGCGCGATTGAGCAGTTGGTTTTCGGTCAGGCGCGCGTAGACGTCGAGCGCGGGGTCGGAAAAATCGTGGATTTCGATGATGTTTGCCATAGGTCTTCCTTTTTAAGATTCTAAGATGTTCAGCAGTGCGGCGACGTCCGGCAGAACGAACGTCGGCTGCGGGTCAGCGGTGGGGAGGTCTTCTTCCTTCGTCTCGCCAGAGAGGACGAGCAGCGTGTCGATGCCCGCGTTCGCGCCGCTGGCGATATCCGTGTAGATGCGGTCGCCCACGAGCAGTGTTTCCTGCGCGGAAACGCCCGCCTCGAGCATTGCGAGCTGCGGCATCAGCGGTTCGGGCTTGCCGATGACGACGGGGCGGCGGGAGATCGCGCGCCAGAGCATTTCGCACACGCTCCCGCAGTCGGGCACGAAGCCGTAGGCCGTGGGGCAGACCCAATCGGGATTTGTCGCAACGTAGGGAACGCCCTGACCGAGCAGGATGCAGGCGTCCTCCAACTTTTGAAATGTCAGCTCGGTGTCGAAGCCCATCAGGAGCGCGTTCGCATCCTCACGCCGTTCTGCGACGGTAAAGTCCGCCGCGCGGAGCTGTGATTTCATCGACTCCGTACCGCAGACGTAATAGCGTCGGTCTTCTCCGCCGTGCTCGCGGAGATAGTGAATCAGCGCGTCGACCGAGGTGAGAAAATCGGCCGCCTCCGTCGCGACGCCGAGGCGCGTGAGCTTTTTGACGTAGGCCTCCACGCTTCGCGAGGAGTTGTTTGTCAGAAAGCGGTACTGCCCGCCGCGTGCGCGGACACAGGAGAGCAGCTCGCGGACGCCGGTAAAGAGCCGGTCGCCCAAATAGAGCGTACCGTCGAGGTCGAAAAGAAAGAGATTTTTGCGCTGAAGAAGATTATGGTCAACCATTGGTCACGCTTTCTTTTTGCCGTCGATCGCGATGAAGAAGAATGAGCTCACCGCCAGAAGATAGGGGTAGAAGAGGTTTGGGATGATGTCGAACGCCGAGATGGCGTAGCCCAGCTCGTGCGCCGCGGAGATCGCGACGAGCATCTGTGCGCCGTAGGGGATGATGCCCTGGAAGATGCAGGAGAACGTGTCGAGGAGCGACGCGGCCTTGCGCGGGGTGATGCCGTACTCCTCGCTCATCTCCTTGGCGATGGGGTTTGCCATAACGATGGCGACGGTGTTGTTCGCGGTGGCAATGTCCATCGCGCCGACGAGAAGACCCATGCCGATCTGGCCGCCGCGCTTGCCGCGAAACGCCTTTCTGATCCAGCCGAGCAGCGCTTCAAAGCCGCCGTACTCGCGGATCAGCGCGCAGATGGCGGAAACTAAGATCGCGACCATCGAGGTTTCAAACATCCCGGCCGCGCCGCTGCCCATGTTTTCGAGCAGGGCCTTGACCGCGAGGATGCCGGTCTGCCCCGTCGCGCCGGTCGCAAGCGCGATGACTGCACCCGATACGATACCGATGAGCAGCACAATAAAGACATTGATGCCGATGATGCCGCCGATGAGCACGAGCACATAGGGGATGATCTGGATGAGATTGTAGGGCGGAATCTCCGCAGGTGTCACGTCGGCGTGGAGCGTCAGCACGAGGATGAGTGCGAGCGACGCGAGCGCGGCGGGGAAGGCGATGTGGAAATTTTCGCGGAATTTGTCCTTCATCGCGCAGCCCTGCCCGTTGCAGGCGGCGATGGTTGTGTCGGAAATGAAGCTCAGGTTGTCACCGAACATTGCCCCGCCCATGACGGACGCGACACACAGCGGCAGGGAATAGCCGCTCGCCGCGGCGATGGGGATGGCGATGGGGACGATGAGCGTGATGGTGCCGACGCTCGTGCCCATCGCGGTGGAGACAAAGCAGCTTACGACGAACAGCACCGCCACGGCGAATTTCGACGGGATGATCGAGAGCATGAAGTACGCAACGCTCTCCGCACTCGAGCGGCCCACGACGCCGACGAACATACCCGCGGCTAAGAAGATGAGCAGCATCGTGATGATGTTCTTATCGCCCACACCATGGCCCATCAGCGTGAGCTTTTCGTCGAACGACAGCGCGCGGTTCTGGCAGCAGGCTACGAGCAGCGCGATGAGGAAGATGACGACGATGGGGATGGAATAAAATCCCATCGGGATTTTGAGCACGTACTCAAAGATCAGGCCGAGGCCCAGATATAAGACAAGGAACACTAAGATCGGCAGCAGCGCCGTGGGATTGGCTTTTTTCGACATGGGATGACACTCTCTTTCTCCAAACATAAAAAAAGCTCCTGCGCGGAGCTTTTTGTGCGATATGAATTATTATAAGGAGGGAATAGATGCTTGTCAAGTAAGACTTAACTAAATTTGAGCGCAAAAGGGCTTGACAGAAATGCTCTAATCTGTTAGTGTACATATAAACTCTAACGGATTAGAGAGGTAACGCGATGGAAACGCCGAAAATTTTTGAAAGCGAATACCGCTTCTGTCAAATCCTGTGGGCACACGAGCCGGTCAAGAGCCGTGAATTGGTCGCCCTGTGCGCCGAGCATTTGGGCTGGAAGCCGACGACGACCTACACGGTCATTAAACGGCTCTCTGAGCGCGGGGTGCTGAAAAACGAGAATACTGTCGTCACGTCGCTCATCTCACAGGACGAGGCGCAGACCGCCGAGATCGACGAGCTGCTCGACAAGCGCTTCGACGGCTCGCTGCCCGCGTTCGTCGCCGCGTTTACGAAGTCGAGCCACGTGAGCGACAAAGAGCTTGACGAGGTGCAGAAAATGCTCGACCTTTATCGAAAGGAGAATCATCATGGATGACGTCTTTTTGAAGCTCGTGAACCTCAGCATCAGCGCAAGCTGGCTCATTCTGGCGGTGCTCGTGCTGCGGTTTGTCCTCAAAAAAGCGCCGAAGTGGGTCATGCCGCTTCTCTGGGGCGTGGTCGCACTGCGGCTTGTCTGCCTGTTTTCGATTGAAAGCGCGCTCTCTCTCATCCCGAGCGCCGAGACCATCCCAAGCGAGATCGTGACCGAAACGCGCGAGCCGGTGCTCTACGAGCAGGCGACGCTTGACATCGTCACGAATCCGACGCTGCCTTCGGCGGCGGAGGTCCCCGTCGGCGTGAGCCGCCAGCAGGCGCAGGTGGACTTCAACATCTACAGCGTCCTCTGGCTCGCCGGTATGGCGGCGCTGCTCGTCCACGCGCTCGTGAGCGCGGAAAAGCTGAAAAGAAAGCTCGCAACGGCGATTTTGCTGCGAGATAACATCTACGAGAGCGAATTCGTCGATTCTCCGTTTGTCTTCGGCGTGGTGAAGCCGAACATTTATCTTCCCATGCACATGGACGAGGGGACGGCGGCGTATGTCATCGCGCACGAGCGCGCGCACCTTGCCCGCCGCGACCACTGGTGGAAGGTGCTGGGCTACCTCGTGCTCGCGCTGCACTGGTTCAACCCGCTGGTGTGGGTCGCCTACATCCTCTTCTGCCGCGACATCGAGCTCGCGTGCGATGAAAAAGTCGTCAAGGGGCTGGACGGCGCGGCGCGCGCGGACTATTCGCAGGCGCTGCTGTCCTGCGCCGCGCCGAAAAGAGCCGTCGCGGCCTGCCCGCTGGCATTCGGCGAGGGGAACATCAAAATGCGCGTGAAAAGCGCACTGCACTACAAAAAGCCCGCGTTTTGGGTCGCCGCCGCGGCGGTGCTCGCGGTCGTGATCGTGGCCGTGTGCTTTTTGACGAATCCGAGGTCGGAGCGCGGCAGCCTTGTCTGGGCGCAGAAGCTGAATGCGGCGGACGTTGCGTCAATCGAGCTCTACGTTCCGGCGGAAGGGGAGGCGCGGCAGTATAAAAAACTCGATACGGAAGAAATGGCACAGGCAGTCGAACTGATCAACAGCAGCCGCGGCACATATATCGAAAAACCGGAGACGGTTTACGCCGGCTTGCCGGTGTGGTTCCTTCTCACGATGGACGACGGCACGGTGCATGCTGTCGGCAGCGTAGTGGGCCATTATCTGATCATCGACGGCGATACTTTTGATGCGGACGTCGAGAATCAGGCGGAATGGGAAAACTATGTGCTAAAGGGCGATTCGGCAAGTCCGATCGACATGGCAGACCGGCTGTCGTATGCACTCTATGGGATGACAACGGGGGTGTATACGCTCGGCGAGGCCGTTTTCGAGGATTCCGTCTGGGAAACCAGCTATGAGGAGACCTTTGCCAATACGAAGTCCACGCCCGAGCTGTGGCTTTCCTCCGCACTTGGCACGGACATGACCGGTATTCTGTACGGTACAGTGACGGCGGCGAGAGGATACAGCTACCGCTTTTCGGAGTGGGAAGAGATCAACCTGACCGTGAGCAACTTCGACTGGCTGTTCCGCAGCGCGAGCGGCGAAGACTGGAATGGCACGAGCGCTGCGAAGCTGCGCCGCGAAAATGCTCACGCTTGGCGCGGTACGAAAACGGCCGATGACGACAATGCAACAGCCACGATACCGGAGATCGCGCGTCAGGATGAGCTTGCAGCGATGGACCAGTGGCTGCTATTACAGCAGAAGGACGGTAGTCTTTACCTCGTGATGGGCTATCGCAGCGGGACGTATCGCTACCGCTGGATCGTCCGCCTGAACGGCGGCGCGACCGAGCTGACCCGCGCTGACCTGAACGGCAACGGGATCGAGGAAGTGATCTCCTATACCGGCACTTCCACGCAGAAGCCGTACCGGCTGCGGGTGAGCGATCAGAGCGGCGAAGAGCTCTGGAGCGCGGAGCTGGGGCTGGCGCACGCGGGCTGGAGCAGCTATTTCCTCTATCGGGACAGCGTCAAGACGGCGCTGCTGCGCTACGAGCCGACAATCTATCAGGGCGAGGCATCGTATTCCTACGAGCTCTTTATGCTCAGTGAAAACGGGACGACCACGCTGGCGGAGAATTCGGTGAGCTTCAGCGTAAATTCCGATTCCGCCGATTCATGGCCCGCCGAGGCGCGGAAATTCGCGGACGAGGTCAACAGGCTTTTAGACAAGAGCGAGCTGCTGTTCTCCACGCTGAACGCCGAGCTGCATTCCTACGGCGACGGCACGGTCATCCGCTGCGCAGAACCGTCGGAGAGCGACGGAAGCAGGGCGCTGGCGTCCGCCGACCTCGACAACGACGGCAGGGCAGAGCAGATCATCTGCGAGAAAGTGTTCGGCGGCTATGAGCTGTGCGTCGTCGACGACAACGGCGAGGAGCTGATGCGCGACCGCATGTGGGAGGGCGACGTCTACTTCCTCTGCCGCGAAAACGGACGCGACATGCTGCTGCAATACAGCTTAGACGAGGGCAAAAATCAAGACGCGATCAGCTATTGCGCCTACTACTACGGCCTTCACACCTTTGACGGCGGCAAACTGAACATCGTGGAAAACAACAACACGAGCATTTATCTGAACTGGGACGGAACGCAGAAGGGCGATTGGGGCGAATCGCAGCAGGCATTCGCAGCGCGCGTCAATGAGCTGATCGACCAGAGCGAATTTCTCATTGCCCAACAGGACGGCGAGCTCATTTTGACGAGCGAGGTGCAGCGCTGGTACTGCGTATCGCCGAAAACGATCAGAGTGGCAATGGATGACACAACGATCTATATCGACAGAAAAAGCTGGGACTTTGCCGAACAGTACCCGTCGCTCAAAGGGTTTGAGGACATTGGGACCGCAGGCAACTACTTTGTGGCGTTCGGTAGCCTGGGGGAGAAAAACGACCTCTACGTGGTGTTCAATTTCGTGGCCGGCACGCTGCTCAAGACCTTCCCCGGCAACAACCTCATCTGGCAAGGAGATGACCTTTCCACCGCGGTCTACTCCTACTGGTCCGACATCTACGCGCTCAACGGGACGAAGCTCGCCGCGCTCGAACTCGCGAGCGGCGAGGAGATCAGCGGCCTCGCCTTTGCGCCCGACGGCGTGTCGATCATTGCGACGGTCTCCGGCAAGAGCGGCGAGCGTAAGGTGACGGTCACGCGCGAGGGCAGCGCGTAGCAGACCTCGCTCACCGACTGGACGGAGGGCGACGGCGCGGAGCGCACGTACTTCGCCCCTGTCGGGATCGAGGGGGACGAGACATTTCTGGCGACGGTCGGCGTGAGCTACCGGCTGGAACAGCAGTCGGACGGCACATCCCGCATCGCGGAGATCACAGGCGCGGAGGGGCTCACGCTGCCGCGCTACCGTCGCGGCTGGGTCAGCGTGGACGAAAAGGCAGACGTCCTGGACGCCGTGATCGCGGACGACGGCAAGAGCGCCGACGTGACGGTGCAGTATTATGCGAGCCTTGGCGGGTCGGGGTAGCAGCCATACACGGCGGTGGTTCATATTGTCGCACCGTAGGAGGTGCGAGAGGTTCCCTGCGCCGCGCAGGGAGTGCGAATAAAGGGGGCCATTCTCTCACGTGAGAGAATGGCCCCCTTGGACCCCCAAGAGAACGCAAGGGGCTCTGCCCCTTGACCCCGTACATTGGCAGTTTTTATCTTGAATGACTGCACGCGCTGCGCAGTGTGGGTTCGGTGTACATGGCTTCGCCATGAATCTTCTGCGAATCGATACCAATCTCAACCGCGCCTTACTGTCGTGAGGCGCGAATGACGTTTGTCTGGCGGCAGACTGCCTGCAAAATGCGGCTTTGCTGCGCTCGCCGCATTGTGGAGTGCTCCGGTAGACGGAAATTAGGCTGTACTTCTACAAGATGGGCAGAGCGGCACCCGCAAGGGGTGTGCCGCATCCGTAAGGCAGCAGAGCCGCCAACGGCTGCGCAACAGCGGATGATAGGAGCAGAGGCAAGTCGTATAGCAATGCTAACGCGGCTTCGCCGTGCGCAGGCAGTTGCATTCCGGAGGCCAAAGGCCCCTTCAAGCCTGAGACTGCCAATCTAAACGCCTTTCTTTTGGACGGGCGACGCCCGTTTTCTTTCTCGGGAAAGAAAATGGGGGTCGCATCACGCGGCACTTGTGCCGCATTGACATTCGCACCTGTGCGAAAAAGGAAGAATTCTCTTTCGAGAAAGAGAATATCCCCCTTTCCCGCATCCCCTGCACGGTGCAGGGGAAAAATCCCTCACCCCTCAAGGGGTATCATTTACTGCCAGTAAATAAAAAATCGGCTCCCCGGTTTTCAAAAACAGCGCGAAATATCCGTTTCGCAAATCCCTCACCTCATGCTTAGCATGAGGAAAACTCCCGCGAACTATGGCTGGGAAAATTTATTACTGCTTTTTGATGCAGTCAATGAAGCTGCCGATCGCCATACCGATGCACGTACCGCTCGCCATACCGGCGGCCATGTTGTTAAAAAGCGGCTGCCCCAGTGCAAAGCCGATGCTCATGCCGATCAGCATACCAAAAATCATACAATTGCCGCTGTCATCGGTCTTCTTTTCTTTCTTATCGGACATGTTTTTCTTTCTTACTGCTCGTCGTAGCCGAACGAGCGGATATAGTTCATATTGTCGCGCCAGTTTGTCCCACGCGGCCTGCCGCCGCGCGGGAACCCATTAAGCCATTGACGGGCGAAATGAATTCGCCCTATGGCATTCTCCGCTGACGCTCCGAATGACGCCGCGCACGCGGCGGCTTGCTCACGCTCGCAGGAAAACCGGCGTTTTCCCTCTTCCGCGCAGCTTACTGTTCGTCGTAGCCGAAGCTTCTGATATAGTTCATATTGTCGCGCCAGTTTTCCTTGACCTTGACCCAAGTCTCGAGGTAGACCTTTGTGCCCATGAAGCGCTCGATGTCGCGGCGGGCCTCGGTCGAGATCTTCTTGAGCATCGCGCCGTTTTTGCCGATGATGATACCCTTGTGGCTTGTCTTTTCGCAGTAGATGGTCGCGTCGACCTCGATGACCTCGTCGTCGCGCTCGATGAAGCGCGTGATCTCCACGGCCGTGCCGTGCGGAATTTCCTTATCCAAGTTGCGCAGCAGCTTTTCGCGCACGATCTCGCCCACGACCTGACGGTCGGGCTGGTCGGTCGTCATTCCGTCGGGGAAGAGCTGCGGGCCCTCGGAGGCGTACTTGCCGAGTTCGTTCATCAGATCGTCCAGCCCCTCGTGCGTGCGCGCGGAAATGGGGATAATGGCGTCAAACGCATACGCCTCGCTGTAGGCCGCGATGACGGCGAGCAGGTCGTCCTTTTTCTCGACAGTGTCGATCTTGTTGATGCACAAAATCGTCGGCAGGTGAGAAGCCTTGATCTTTTCGATGAGCTCGGCCTCAGGGATGCCGACGTGCGCCACTGGCTCAACGAGCAGCAGCACCGCGTCCACGTCCGCGATGGATTCGCGCGTGACCTTGACCATGTAGTCGCCCAGGCGGTTGCGCGCCTTGTGGAATCCAGGCGTGTCGAGCAGCACGTACTGCGTGTCGCCGCGGTTCACCACGCCGTAAATGCGGTTGCGCGTGGTCTGGGGCTTGTTCGACACGATGGCGATCTTCTCGCCCACAAGGGCGTTCGTCAGGCTGGATTTGCCGACGTTCGGCCGTCCGCAGACAGTGATCATAGCGGTTTTCGTTTTGTTCATGATAGGTGATCCTCAACTTTCTTTTGTTCGTTGAACGTTTTTTATTCATACAGCGAAAGCTGTATTCTCTTTTTGGATGCCCAAAGGGCGCGGTGTTCTGTCCCACTGCCGTGGGGACGCGGGGCAAAGGGGGTATTCTCTTTCCAAAGAGAATGCCCCCTTTGGAACCCCCAGAGAAAGGCGAGGGGAGAACCCCTCGACCCCCGACATTGGCAGCCTCGATCTTGAAGAGCTGCTCAGCCTGCGGAATCGGGTGCGGTGTACATGGCTTCGCCATGAACCCCTGCAATTCGTGACCACTCTCAACCGCGCCTTACTGCCGTGAGGCGCGTGTGACGTTTGTCTGGCGGCAGACTGCGTGCGGAATGCGGCATTGCTGCGCTCGCCGCATTGTGGAGACTGGCAGTAGACGGGAATTACTGCGCACTTCTACAAGGTAGGCAGAGCGGCAGCGGATAATAGGAGTAGAGGCAAATCGTCTTGCAATGCTAACGCGGCTCCGCCGCGCGCAGGCATTCCCATTCCGGAGGCAAAAGGCTTATTCAAACCTGAGACTGCCAATCTAAACGCCTTTCTTTTGGACGGTCACACCGCCCGTTTTCTTTCCACGGAAAGAAAACGGGGGGGTGCTCCTGCCGCCCGCAGGCGGCATTGCCCTCCGCACCTGTGCGGAATCTCACCGCTCGAGTTCGAGCAATTTCATAATTGCCTCTTCATGTTCCCGCATCTGCGCTTTCATCGGCCCTTCGTCCAGATGGTCGTAGCCCAGAAGGTGAAGCACCGAGTGCGTCACGAGGTACGCCAGCTCGCGGCGGTTGGAGTGGCCGTATTCCTTCGCCTGCGCGGCGACGTGCTCGAGCGAGATGACCATATCGCCGAGCGGGACGAGGCCCGTTCCGGGGTCGGCGTCCTCCTCACCCGGCAGCTCGCCGGGGGTAAGCTCGAACATCGGGAAACTCAGCACGTCCGTCGCGCGATCGACCTCGCGCATTTCGCGGTTGATCTCGTGGATGGTCTCATCGTCCGTCAGCCGCACGTCGATCTCACAGGGAAAGTCCACCCCCTCGGCGGCGAGCGCCGTGCGGATGACCTTGCGGATGAAGGCGCATTTGCTGTCGCTCACGCCGGGCACGTCCGACGTGATGGGAATATAATGTCTCTTTGCCATCACTTTTTCCTCTTTTCGTTTCGCGCGGCCTCATAGTCCGCGTAGGCCTTGATGATGCGCTGGACCATCACGTGGCGCACCACGTCCTGGTCCGTGAGCTCGCAGATGCCGATGCCCTCCACGTCTTTGAGCACGCGCACGGCCTGCTTGAGGCCGCTCATCTTGTCCGCCGGCAGGTCGATCTGCGTCACGTCGCCGGTGATGACCATTTTTGAATTAAAGCCCATGCGCGTCAAAAACATTTTCATCTGCTCGCAGGACGTGTTCTGCGCCTCGTCCAAAATGATAAAGCTGTCGTCCAGCGTGCGGCCGCGCATATAGGCGAGCGGCGCGACCTCGATATTGCCGCGCTCTAAATATTTCTGGTACGTCTCCGCGCCGAGCATGTCGAAGAGCGCGTCGTACAGCGGGCGCAGGTACGGGTCGACCTTGCTCTGCAGATCGCCGGGCAAAAAGCCGAGCTTCTCGCCTGCTTCGATCGCAGGTCTGGTCAGAATAATGCGCTCCACCTCGTTATTTTTAAAAGCGGTAATCGCCATTGCCATCGCCAGGTAGGTTTTGCCTGTTCCAGCAGGCCCCAGACCGAATACGATCATCTTTTCCCGGATCGCATCCACATACTGCTTTTGTCCGAGCGTTTTGGGCTTTACCGGTTTTCCGCTCACGGTGTGGCAGATGAGATCGCCGTCTATTTCAAGTAAGGTATTTTCCTGATTTTCCATATGCATTGCAATTGCGTAATCCACGTTCTGCTCCTGTATCTGATTTCCGCGTCTGGCAAGCTCCTGCAGTTCGGTAAAAACTGCCGCCGTATGGGCAACTGCCGACTGTTCGCCGCGGATATGGACGGTACCGTCCCGGTCAATAATCTGCGTGCCGAATGCACGCTCCAGCTTCTTTAAATAACAGTCAAACTGTCCGAAAAGGTTGCTGATATGCGCGTTGTCCAGCTCCAGTGTTTGTTCTGTAAATGCCATGTTAATTCTGTGCAGTCTCCTGTTCTTTTGCCGTGTCCGAAATCGAAAGCGCCTGCCAGACGCCGCCCTGCAGCTGTATCTTCAGGCTTCCCTCCAAGGTGAGGATATCGGCTTTTTCTACTATTCTAACATCTTTTTGTATAATTTGAACCCCTTTTTCCTCCAAAGCGGCAATTATTTTTTGAAATTTATCCAAAAGAATCTTTTTTGCGCTGTCCGTGTCGTAGCGTGCATCGACCGGAAGATACTCGCGCAGCGTCTGACTGCCCGCAAAAATAGGGAGATCGAGCTGTCCGAACAGGCATAGACGATTTTGCTGCGTTACGATATCCTGACGCGCAAAGTTCTTCCGGATAGGAGGAAAAAGAACCCGCAGGCTGCCGATTGCGAGGAATTTCCGGCTCTTTTCCCTTCCGGTATAATTTTTATACTGGTAAGCATAAGGACAGGATAAATGCACCCGATAGTCGGTTTCTAAAATCACGTCCCCGTCCGCGACGACTGACAGGTATTCCCGAACAGTTTCGTCATCGTTTTTAACCGGAATTCGTCCGCTGATCAGCAGATCGCCGCGGGAAACGCTGTCTCCCGGCCGCACCGTCGGGATGCCGCTTCTGGTCAGGATTGAAACGACTGTGCCGGAGCAGGACGCAACAAGATCCGCTCCATTTTCAAATTTGGACAGCTCCTGCTTCTGAGCAGTGTCCGGCAGAATGTCTTCCTGAATTTTTACAACAAGCTTCGTCCCCTGGAGGCTGACAGACGCCCAGGTGATTTCTTCAAAGGCTTCCCGAAGTCCTTTTTCGAGAGTTTCCGCAGAAAAAAAGTGCCGCGGCGTGCCGTAACGGATTCCCTCATCCTCGAGATACCGCTTCAGCTCCTCCTCCGTGATCATTCGGTTGCCGTCAAATTCCATCGCCCAGATGAACTGCGACATCAGAATTAAAAATGCACTGCATAAAAAAACCCCGAGCAAGAACATTTTTCTGTGCCGGACATCCTGTAGAAAAAAGGGCAGCCCTCTTTTTTCCAGAACGGCTACCCTTGTTTTGGTTTTGTGGACAATATCCCGAATTTTGAAGAAATCGGAAAGGCTGATGCACATCGTATAAAAACCGTCGTGCCCGTTAAGCTCCCAGAGCACGATAGCTCGGTTTGCGCACAGATTCATGAAGCGTTCCGGCGCATAACCCCGGACGCTGATCCTGACATATCCCCTGCAATACCGGATTAAGGCAATCATCGGCATTCCCTCCGCTACAGATACCGCACGCCGGAAATTTTTCCGGCAATTTTCATGTCTTCATTGGTATAGTAGACGATTTTTAAACAACACCCTTCAATCCGGATTCTGGTATGCTTCCCCTGCAGAAGAATACACTCCTGCGTATATTCCAGGATTCCCCGGTAATTTTCCACCAAAAGCTCGGTATCTCCGATCAGCGTCAGGATACTCGCGCCCAGCATGACGTCCCGGGGCAGACGCAGGGACTCTGTGAAAGCCTCCTTAGCCCGTATGGCTGTCTGTTTTTGCGGTGATTTTCTGATTTTGCTCATGCCCTATTGTATGAGACGCGGTAGTGAAAAATGACAGTGTGGAAACATATTTGACGGCAGATTTCTTATTTATGATACGGCTCTTTATTTGAAATCCGGAAGGCGCGGTAGACCTGTTCCAGCAAAATGACGCGCATGAGCTGATGCGGGAAGGTCATCGGTGAAAAACTGAGCTTATAATCAGCCCTTTTAAGCACCATCTCATCAAGACCGAGTGAACCGCCTATAACAAATGCGATTGAACTTTTTCCCGATATTCCAAGCTTGTCTATCTTGTCGGCAAGCTCTGTGGATGACAGCTGCTTTCCTTCAATGGCAAGTGCAATCACATACATATCCTCTTTGATTGCTGTGAGTATTCTATCTCCCTCCTTAGCCTTTATCATAAGCTCCTGTGCTGCTGATGCATTGTCGGGGGTCTTTTCATCTGCAACCTCTACAATGTCAAGCTTACAGTATTTTGACAGACGCTTTTCAAATTCTGCAATAGCATCGCGATAGAACTTCTCCTTAACTTTTCCTACGGCAATTATTGTTATTCTCATAAAACCTCCATTTCATAAACCAAATAAATGTACCCTCTGTGCATGCACATCGGATACATTTAGTCTGTTACGCTTCGTATAATTCATTATATATCATATCGGTTACATATTCCACATAATCGTCAGCAAGCTCCGGGTACTCATCTGTAATCTGTTTTTCGATAAAATGATATCTCAAATCCCATCTCTCATATGCTTCTGCCGCATCCGTTACACCGCAGGCACTGTCTATTCCATCAGGAGTATACAGCTCATGTATGAATGATTTTATATGCTCTGTAAATGCCTCCTCCTCAAGCGCCTCCTTTTTATACTTTGCACTGTTTTTCGCAGAGACAATACCGACTATGATGAATATAACAAACAATGCTCCCATAACTGTATTGACAAGAATCTTGGATGTTGATGACAAGTTAAAATCAAAGACACCTGCTATATGGAGCATAACTAAGACTGCTCCAACTCCTCCTACCAAAAAGAAGGTATATGCACTCGATTTGTTGTCCTCATATCGTGCGCGCTTAGGAACATACGCCGGCTCCGTATCCTTTCTGTCATCTTCTGACTCATCAGATATAACTGAAGCATCTGATTCAATGTCATTCGTTTCACTGATTTCCGGACCGGATTCATTCACATCCAAACTTGAACTATCGGTATTGAAATTTTCCAAATCTCCATATTCATTTTCTTCATTGAAGCTCTCATACATTACTTCATTATTCTCTTCTTTGTCATCCTTCACATCATCAAGGCTCTCCACAAGCTCACAGCCGCAATCAGCGCATACTTTTATTCCTTCACGGTATTCATATTTACATTTCGGACACCACATAGAATAAAATCACCTCCGTTTTTATTATTTCACATCACATTGTCTCTATACTTTTTCAGTTCATCTATATATCTGTGTCCCAGCTTTGACAAGTTGACACCCCTTCTGGACACATAGCCTATAGTCATCTTCTCATCGCCATCTAGCGGTACAGCACTATATTCACTTCCGTTTAACTCTTCGCAAATGATTCCTGAACAGAGCGTATATGCATTCATTC
>ENA-OOZN01000358-OOZN01000358.1-human-gut-metagenome-genome-assembly--contig:-NODE-358-length-49089-cov-20.367255_pt1 | contig 49089 bp, 36 predicted proteins | sample MGYA00241187_ERZ501397 | MGnify/ENA primary metagenome ERZ501397 (study PRJEB25962, sample SAMEA2042921) | human gut metagenome | biome: human gut; feature: human-associated habitat; material: faeces... | reverse complement strand
AAATCGCAAAAAAACTGTCGTGTCATGAGAGGATAAAATAGTTGCGGAAATGAGGTTAATAACAATAATTAATGGTTATCTAAATAAAGGTTACCGCAAAGCTATAGAAAAAAATTAAATAAACAATAGAAAAGATTAATTTTTATGATAACAGTCCTCTTCTTTAGCCTGATCTGCAAAAAAAGGAAATCCCCCGCCCCAGCCTTCACAACGGAAAGCCGGAACAGAGGATTCATTCAAAGTCTGATCAATCAGACTTGCCAAACATATATTACCTCAGAAAATCTACCTGAGAAAAGGTTTCATAAACGTATTTTGATCAGTCCGGAAACCGGAGTTACCTCCAGTTCCTTGCAATAATCACCCCAGGCTATTTCAGGGTAGTCCCAGCGATTATTGACATAAAGGATCAGCTGGTCGTCCGACATCTTGTTCATTCTGCATCCCAGACTGCCTTCACGCGACAGCACGGTCAGCAAATGATTATCCGCAGTTTTCAGCTGATACTCATAAATGTTCTCTTTCATTCCCTTTGCCTTATTCGTCAACGGACGCTGACAGATGGCTCCCTTGTCTGAGAAATAGTAATAATTATAGGTGTCCATATTCCAGGGTTGTTGCGGATCTTCCCCATATTCCACTTTTTTCTTATTATATAAAGGAGTCTGTCCTGCATTTCCTGCAAAATTATCTTCCGGGTAATAAGACCAGTACCCGTCACGTTTCCATTCCAGTTCTGCAAAATTATCCGTCAGATAGAACTTCAATCCGGCCTCTCTCAGCCAGCCGTTCGGTTCTCCCTGAGTCTGATAGTTGAATGTCACTGTTCCGTCAGCCTCCACAGTCATCTGAAGTTCCAGATCAACACCCAAATAGTTTCCGGAAAGGAAGACATGGCATTCCGAGCCTTTCAGCGCGTAACGAAAATCCTTCTTCTTCCAGTCCTTGTCGGCAACAATGTAGTTTTGGGCTTTGTCACGGACCTCTGCTCCGGTCAGGTGGTTCACATTCAAATCCAGGTTCAGGAACGGACCTTTCCGGATGACAATTTCTCCATGTGAAGTTACATTTTCCATCAGTCCGGTAGACTTGTTAAAAGGAATTTCAAAACCTTTTCCTTTTAACTTCAGATATCCGTCCGTATCCTCAACCATCAGCTTCAAATTGCCGGAAGCATTCAGATATTCCGGCCGGACCGGATTTCCTATGGCTATTTCTTCCGCATCAATCAGTCGTCCTTCTGCATCAAAAAATTCGAGCAGGAAGCTGTTTCCATTTTCCCAGGCCTGAGCCGGCACGCTCAACACGCCTTTGTCATGCGGATTCAGATCAGGAAGAGTTACGTCAAAAGTCTGTCCCTTGTAAGTGGCCTTAGCCGTAAGCTCATTGAGATTCGTATGGTCAAAACGGTTAAAGACCGGCAGCAGTATCGGAGTATTTCTGGTAACATCTCCCACCTGAGTCTTCAGCACACGGACAGGAGAATATGCCTTCTTGGTTCCCCAGAACTCGGGCTTTTCTCTCCGCCATACATCTACGATTCCCCATTCACCGTAACCGACACAGTTGCCGTTAAAGTCTTTCGGCTTCTTGGTATAGGCAAACTCAATCCAGTAAGAGGTTCCTTTCTTCGGAACAGGCAGCATAAACGTTTCATCGGAATAACACCAGATAGCTCCTCCCAGGCCACCCGGCGCCTTAAACAGATTACTCCACATTTTATCCAGAGAGATTGCCCAGAATCCCCGGATATTGGGATCATCCTGCAAGGTCGTATACGTGTAGCAAGGAACATGCGCCCATTCATCAAACAGAGCCGGTTTTCCTTCTCCCTGGAAACCACGGGTAGAAACATTAAACTGGGACAATGTTCCGTCGCAGCCGGGATAGTGCATGCTTAACAGGTCGAATGCTGTTTTTCCTTTTTCCACCAGTCCCGGGTAACTGAATATCACCGGACGGGTCTTGTCTTCATTCTTCAGCCAGTCATACGACAGCTGGAAGTTCTTTCCATAAACGGATTCGTTACCGATCGACCAGAAAATCACGGAAGCATGCGAACGGGAAGTAGCGACCATCTCTTCCAGCTGACCCAGATACTGGGCAGTAGCTTCCGGATCATCCTGACTCTTTCCGGGAGCATAATTCTTCTGACGGTAAGTATCCACAAAACAAACCGCCGTTTCACATTCTACATAAATACCTTCCCGGTCACAATATTTCAGGAAACTTTCTGTGGGAGGATAATGAGAAGTCCGGACAAAATTCATATTGGCACGCTTGAACAGCGCTGCATCCAGACTGTCCAGTTCCGGAGTAGAAGTACGCCCCAACGTAGGATGAATATCATGACGGCAGGCTCCACGCAGCTTCACCTGCTTGCCATTGACCAGCATGCGGTCACCTTTCACTTCAATCTTCCGGAAACCGATTTCACGTTCAAACGAATATCCGCCGTCAGCCGACTGGACATTCACCTGCAAGACATAAAGATTCGGATGTTCGGCATCCCACAGCTCCGGACGGCTGATTCTGAAACGATGTTCATTGTCTCCCTGCTGACAGGCCAGAACACCGGACTCCAGGCAAATCCGGCCGCTTTTCTTCTCCTTTAAGGTAAATGAAACCTTGGCAGAAGCAGACATGGAATAAACAATGCGCAGATCAGCATCCTGATAAGCATCATCCAGCAAGGTCTCAACAAAAAAATCCCGCATGTTGCTTTCCGGAAGTGCATAGAGGGAAACACCTCTCAAGATTCCTCCGATAGGATGATGGGCATATCCTGAAGCATAAGATATGTCATTCAGCCGGTCGGTTACTTCCAGACGGATTTCGTTTTTCTTTCCGATGCGGATCAAAGAGGTGATATCCGTTTCCCAGCGGGTAAATCCTCCGGCATGTTCGGCAGCCTGCTTGCCGTTGACCCACAGACGTGCATACGAATAAACTCCGTCAAAGCGTAAAATAACCTGCTTGCCCCGATAGTCAGCCGGAACAAGAACCGTCTTCTTATACAAAACCGGTTTATCATGTTCAATGCCATATCCCTGCATGGCCAGTTCCCCCGGAACCGTCACACGTTCCCATTTCTCTCCCGGAGCATACTGAAACTGCCACTCTCCGTTCAGGGAAATCACCTCGTCACGGACTCCCTCAACGACATCCGGCAGGGTACGCTGCACATTCTCCGCTTCCAGCATGCCTGCAAACCCCAGCAACAGCATGCTCAAAATTAAATGTTTCTTCATTTTCATATCCTGTTATCTTTAAAATTATTCATAAGGAATGGTTTCATAGATTCTGTAGCCTCCTGCCGGATGTAATATGTAAGTTATACACCATAGCACACAAGGTTAATAATACAATAGCAAAGATAGAGGTTTAAAAATAAACTGCTTGTCACAAAATTTGCACATTCTAGCAATATATTTGCAAAGAGAACAAAGCAAGCAAACGAAACAGAATTCTCAAAAGCTACTTCGCCTCAAATAGTTACAAATAAAACAATTTCATTTTGAATGATTAGTAAGAAATAAAAGAACAAATATTTGGTTCACATGTCCTTTTAAACTACCTTTGCAGCCGAATTTTAAAGAGATTTACATGTCAACAAAGAAATTTTTGCTGATCGGTGCAGCGACACTGATCGTTTCAAATCCAACTTTTGCAGGAGACTATTTGACCAATACGAACCAGAATGCAGCTTTTCTCCGTATGGTGGCACGAGGAGCTTCCATCGATGTAGACGGAGTATACAGCAATCCCGCCGGACTGGCTTTTCTGCCTAAAGACGGATTCCACCTGTCACTGACAGGACAGAGTGCCTATCAGACCCGTGAAATTCATGCAAGTACTCCGCTTTGGACTCAAGATGGAAATATCACCGAGAAATATTATAAAGGAACAGCTTCAGCTCCGCTTATCCCCAGTTTCCATGGTGCTTACAAACGTGACAATTGGGTAATCTCTGCCGGATTTGCCATCACGGGCGGAGGAGGAAAAGCATCCTTCGACAACGGACTTCCCATGTTTGATGCCATGGCTGCAGGCCTGATTGCCCAGCAGTCACAAGGACTGGTCACTCCTTCCATGTATGACATCAATACGGCTATGGACGGAAAGCAATACATCTATGGTGTACAACTGGGATTGAGCTACAAAATCAATGACTGGCTGAGCGTGTTTGCCGGAGGACGCATGAACTATGTGAAAAGTGGCTACGAAGGTTACCTCATCGCAAAAATGAAAGAAAGTTATGGTGGAAAGACACTTGCTGATCTACAGCTGAAATGCGACCAGAGTGGATGGGGACTCACTCCGATCATCGGCATCGATGCAAAATTGGGACGATGGAACCTGGCTGCCAAATATGAATTTAAGACCAACCTGAACATAGAAAACAAGACCGACAAACTGCTGGTGCCGGATGGTGTACCGGAATCCGTACTTAAGCCCTATGCAGACGGTGAACAGACACCGAGTGACATTCCGGCTTACCTCAGTGTAGCTGCCGGTTATGAAATCCTGCCTAACCTGAGAGCTTCGGTAGAATATCATTTCTTCGATGACAAACGTGCAGGTATGCTCAACGACCGCCAGAAAACCCTGACACACGGAACCCATGAATACCTGGCCGGTATCGAATGGGATATCGTCAAAATGCTGACTGTCAGCGGAGGATTCCAGAAGACCAGTTACGGACTGAGTGATGATTTCCAGACAGACACCAGCTTCTATTGCAGTTCTTACTCACTGGGATTCGGTGCCAGAGCCAGACTCAGCGAAGCATGGAGCATTGATATTGCTTATTTCTGGACAAATTATGAAGATTACGAAAAAAGCTCAGACAGCTATAACGGTACAGGAATGCCGGGAACGGATGTATACAGCCGCACCAACAAGGTATTCGGACTGAGCCTCAACTATCAATTCTAAATACAGAACAACACGCGAGCCGTCTGTCTGCAATTCTGCAACAGACGGCTTTTTTTATCCTGCTGTTCCAATATTCAGATAAAATAACACATCTGGCGAAAATAATTTCATCAAAATCACACCTGTCACATTTTTTTCTTAACTTTGCGCTGCATCTAAGAAAATAAGATTCAAACAACTTTTTAAAATAAGGAATTATGATGACTATTGACAAATTCAACTTTGCCGGCAAAAAGGCAATCGTTCGCGTTGACTTCAACGTACCTTTGAACGAAGAAGGTAAAATTACTGATGACACCCGTATCCGTGGTGCCCTGCCTACCCTGAAAAAAATCTTGGCTGACGGTGGTGCACTGATCATCATGTCACACATGGGTAAACCCAAAGGCAAAGTAAACGCTAAATATTCTCTGAGCCAGATCGTTGACGCTGTTGCTGCAGCTCTGGGTACTCCGGTTCAGTTTGCTCCGGACTGCGCTAAAGCACAGGAAGCTGCTGCTGCATTGAAACCGGGTGAAGTTCTGTTGCTGGAAAACCTGCGTTTCTATCCGGAAGAAGAAGGTAAGCCTGTAGGTATCGAAAAAGAAGATCCTGCTTACGAAGATGCAAAGAAAGCTATGAAGGCTGCTCAGAAAGAATTTGCCAAGACTCTGGCTTCTTACGCTGACTGCTATGTAATGGATGCTTTCGGTACTGCTCACCGTAAACACGCTTCTACTGCTGTTATCGCTGACTACTTCGATGCAGACCACAAGATGCTGGGTTACCTGATGGAAAAAGAAGTACAGGCTGTTGACAACGTATTGAAAGATATCAAACGTCCGTTCACTGCTATCATGGGTGGTTCTAAAGTATCTACTAAGATCGGTATCATCGAAAACCTGATGGATAAAGTAGACAACCTGATCCTCTGCGGTGGTATGGCATTTACTTTCGCAAAAGCACAGGGTGGTAAGATCGGTAACTCACTGGTTGAAGACGACAAACTGCAGCTGGCTTTGGATATCATCGAAAAGGCAAAAGCAAAAGGTGTAAACCTGGTTCTGGGTTGCGACTGCATCGCTGCTGATAAATTTGCTAATGATGCCAACACTCAGGTTTGCGACGACAAGAACATTCCTGACGGATGGATGGGTCTGGATGCAGGTCCTAAGACTCGCGAAGAATTCAAGGCTGCTATCAAGGGTGCCAAGACTATCCTGTGGAACGGTCCTGCCGGTGTATTCGAAATGGACAACTTCGCTGGTGGTTCTAAAGCAATCGCAGAAGCAATCGCAGAAGCTACTAAAGAAGGTGCTTTCTCACTGATCGGTGGTGGTGACTCTGTAGCTTGTATCAACAAGTTCGGTATGGCTGACCAGGTATCTTACATCTCTACTGGTGGTGGTGCTTTGCTGGAAGCTATCGAAGGCAAGATCCTGCCGGGTATCGCAGCTATCCGCGGTGACAAATAAGATTTGATTCTTATCAATCATACATTACCCCAGCAAGAAAATCTTGCTGGGGTATATTTTTGTTTTCACACATGGCAAGTACCATATCCTCATATCTGGCATTCTATTCCTGTCTTCAGATAAAGTTTTGAGTTGTTTCTCATGTTCTTGCCAGACAGGATAACCAGTACCTTCCGTCACCTTATTCTTCCGAAATCTGACTGTCTACAGGAAGCTCTCCCACCTCTTTCTCCTGCGGAAGTTTCAGGGTATAAAGGGCTGCATTCAGTTTACGGATCTGGTCACGCTTCAGTTTGCCCGGATTATAGACAAAACCTTCTACGACGACAATCCGGCCGTTCGTACGGTCCACACGGGCATGTGAGACAAAAGGACCTCCCATCGCATCGTTCTCCATCTCCCACAAACCACGCACTTCATATGCATAATCACCCTGCACCGCAATGTTACGTGCATCTACAAACATGGAATCAGCAGTCACCATATACATACCTTCTTTTGCTCCCGGAAGGTTGGCTTTCATCACAGAATCCCGTTTCTCTATGAAATATGCCTTTGTAAAGGTTTCCTTGCTGGTATACGGATAAGTATAGATAACAAAGTTCAGATCATTCAGGTTGCTGGAAGCCCACAGGAACTGCTGGCCGACCTTGTACGAAGCCAGTTCTACCGGCATCCAGATGTCACAGTCAAACAAACTTTGTACCTTGGCTGACAAGACCTCATTATGCTTCTTCTTCAACAGCTTTACTTCCCGGTTCATTTCTGCACGGGTAAAGAAATCAATAATCACCTGCCCATGCCTGGATACATATTCGGCAAACTCTTCCTGACTCGGTGACTGGATAGTCATAATCATCTGTGGAGAAGCATACGCATCACGGGTATACTTGAATTTAGTCTGAGTATAAATGTCCTGAATATCCGCGATAATGATGTTGCGGAACAAGCGGGTACTACGGTTAAAAGACTCCGGACTAACTCTCGAAATCCGGAAAGAACGCTCCGGCTGGGGCAATCCCGGAACATCGGTATCAAGCACGTGGAAAAGCGCACTGTCCGGACTGTTCCAACATTGGTCATCAGCAACCACCAATACCTCATAAGGCCGGCCACTGGATACCGGAGTCACAATACTTTTACCCTCCTTATGGCAAGAAGCAAACACAAATATAACTGATATAAGACTTGAATAAAAGGCTAAAGGTTTCATAAATTTAAAGGTATCAATTCTAAAAATCGTTTGTAAGATTCAGTTTAAGCATATATCCTTTGCGCAATACCTGCTTGATATCATACACCACTCCTTCAGAAGCATCCGAAGGAATCTTCAACGAAACTGCAAAGTTTTCAGCCTTATTTTCCTCACGCAACTGCATGATTTTCGAAGAAAGTTCATCCAGCGAAAAATCCTTCAACTCGCCTGCCAACCTGTTGTCTACCCAGAACTGGATTCCATATCCCGGCAACGGAACACTCTTGTCGGCCACTCCTGCCGGAACATCCGCATATGCTTTCGGAGAAGCATAATAGAAACGGGAAGTCAGACATTTGTCCACCAGCTCCTGAGGATAAGTTTTCGAAAGTTCCTGCCTGGCCTCACCATACGCTTTCATCAGTTTCTGCTTGGCTGTAGTAATAGCTCCCATCTTCGCATTGCGGTCGGCTACAATACGGACAACAATGGGAAACATTTCCTTTTTCTGTTTTGAATACAGCTCAGCGAATGCGTCTGTCAGTTGCTTCCTGACCTTGTCCGTCATGGTTTTCCAATCAACAAGCTCCTTCTTTGAAACAGGATTTTCCGGCCCGAAAAGGAAGTGGTTCCGCTGGTTGCAATACAATTCCAGAACATACGCCTTTTCCGACGAAATATGATCCAGCATCAGATTGTCTGTGTCCCGCCGCTGTTCCGCATCCCTTACCACCAGTCCGGATTTCGCCTTTCCCTGATTCTTTGTCTGAAGAACTGCACTATAATCTGCTACCGTTTCTTTCACTTCCGGCTTCGCAAAGGCATACACTACCCCTGCAGCCAGAGGTACGGCCAACAAGACACGCAGCCGGACCCACTTGGTGTTTCTTTTTTTCGACATCATAGAAATACGTTTTTTAAGTGAACTGTGAGTAAAACCGCAAGCCATAGAGTAGAGCCTTGAACCCACTGCTTTCCTCACCAATAACAATTGATATATTTTTGCATCGATGCCTTGATCCAATACACCTTCATCGGCCTGATACTCATGAACACCACTAAGTTCATGCTTCAGTTTCCACACCAACGGATTCCACCAATGAAAGATTAAGATGAGCTGTATCAGCAGATTATCATAACAATGTCCGTAGCGGCAATGCATTTCCTCATGCAGACAGACCGGAGAGGATGCTTCATACTCCTGACGGCTCATGACGATATACGTCCCCCAGCTGAAAGAGCGGACAGGAATATCGTACAACACCCATCGTAGTCCATTACACTCTTTATACTCCTGCCGGTTTATCCAGCGGAACAGACGGAAATAGCCTGCAACCCATTGCAAGAGAACAAAAGTACATCCCGACAGATAAACCACCATCCATATCACAAGCCAGTCCCAATGACCGGTTTCCGGCCGAACAGTCTCTGCCATACCGGCAACAGGAGCTGGCATTACTTCAACTGGCTGTTCCCATTCCTGCATAAGCCTGAAAGGAGACTGCACTAAAGGTTCATGCTCCAGTTCCAGAGAGACGAAAGGCAATAACAGACAGGTCAGCATTCCACCCACCAGTACCCATCGGTTCAAAGAAAAACGAGTGGTCGAAGCGAAAAATAACTTATAGAACCCATAGAGCAATGTCAGGCAGAATGAGCTTTTCAGTAAATAGATCAAAAAGGCTACCATAAGTTCAAGATTTACGATCATTCTTTTCCTGCTCTATCTGAGCTATCAGCTGCTTCAGTTCTTCCAGGTCCATTTTCTCATCTTCAATAAACTGAGAAACAACCTTGGTATAAGAATTATCAAAATATTGGGCAACAATCTCCCCGATCGCCGAACCCTTGTATTCATTTTCAGTTATCTTAGCCTCGTAACGGTAGGTATTCCCAAACGCACGATAACTGACAAAACCCTTTTCTGACAACAGTTTCACCAGGGTAGCTACCGTATTGTAATGTGGTTTAGGCTCCGGATAGAATGCCAGCATTTCACGAATGAACAAAGGACCTTCGGCCCATAAGATATTCATTATTTCTTCTTCTTTTGCCGTCAGTTTCTTCATAAACAGATCATTTAAGATTAATACAATACGAAGATATAAAATTTTTCAAACAAACAACTAAATATATTAGTAGTTCTACTAATATTAATAGTAATTAACAACAAAAGCGAAAGTTCAAACGGATTACTGAAAACGCAAGCAGATTTCAACAAATGAGCCGTATCAAAACCTTGTTTCAAGTAATGATACGGCTCATGTTCTTATCCTGACAGGATAATCTGAAATCCCATCAAAATCTATCTATAAATCATTCTGACACTTTTTTTACGACCAGAGTATGATTGTTGGTATCTCTCCATTCTGACAGAAGAGCGTAAAGTTCCTTATAATTTGCCGGAGTCTGCAACTGACGGTCAATGCGAATGGAACGTGTTACTTTCACTCCTCCTTTCACTGCCTTATAACTGAAGACTACTTTTCCGCACGCATTGCTTATTTCCTTGTCTGCATGTCCGGACCATTTCATTCCTTCAGGAAGACGGACTATGGTTTCCAGTGCACAATCCACCGTTCTCGGCAAAAGAATCTTTTCTGAAATACTTGTATTACCGGCATAAGCATAAAGTGAACGTACCGGAGTCGGATCAGACAAAGGAACGATTCCCCACCCATCTGCCAGCTCTTGCAATTTGTCACTCTTAACCTCCAGCGTATCTGTTGTTCTTACTTCCTTTGCACCCAGATAGGATTCCAGCATCAGTTTTTTGCCTTGCAGATCCGTAATGGTCATGAAAGGCTGCAAACAAGCTTCTTCCGTTCCTGTCAAAGCTACTTTCTCCGGCATTTTTTTGCTCTGACACACCAGTGACATAACCGTAGCCAGTCCCCGGTTTCCATCCACTGACGGACGTAAGGCACATACTGCAACTTCTGCTTCCAGTCCGGCAGCCCGCTGCAAAGTAACATCCAGATTAACCAGTTCCGCCTGAGTTCCATAAGCAGAAGTAATCACTTCCGATGCCGGACGTAACCGGTAACCGGCGTCCTGTAACGAAACATTGCAATGTCCCAGCTGATAAAGTCCCGCCATATAATTTGCAATGGCATTACGCATTGCCTGAGGATTGCCTTCCAGCCCCTGAGTCAGCTCAGCAACCTTTCCTTCTACTACGGAAGTATTGCCAACGGCAAACTGCTTCTGCAAATACTTCACCGCTTCTGTATATCCGGGCCATGTGGAAGCAACAAAAACCGGCATCATACCACTGGCTACGGCCTGCACAAGTCCCAAGTTTCCTCTTCCGGAAGGATAAGCATAAGGGCGGGGCGCTACATCTTTCAAGGTCCATATAAAGGACTTCATTCCATTTCCCTGGGCAATAACCGGTTTGGCCGATGCATTCAACAGCTCATAGCGAACGGATTTCCCAGCCGGAACATTCAACCGGAAGATAAATTCCTTGACAGGAGAAAGTTCCTTTACCGGACAACATACATCCAGTTCCGGCAAATATCCCGCCTTGCTCACAATGGAATAATCCAGATAAATCGTAGCTCCCAGTTCCAGTCCTGTATGTACAACCACCATTTCCTTCAGATGATTATATGCCGGAGCATTAGCCGCAGAAGACGGCAGCACTTCTACCAGTGCATTGGAAGGAGTCTTGATCACCGTACCATCCTTCTGACGCGTGTACGACTCATGGATGGTCAGTTCCTGAAATTCCGGATCATAAACGATAAATGTTTCTCCGTACAAACCATTCATCGCCGCATGAGTAAACAGAGTCAGTTCCTTCTGTACACGCAACTCCTGACTGCCGTCAGCACGTAAGGTATAAGTTTTCGAGAGTTTACGGAACTCCGCTTCCGATTCTGCCTTTACCGGTAAAACAGCCAGTAAAAGCATCCCTAATATTCCTATATAGATTGATAATGTCTTCATCACTTTTTCATTTTAAAACAGTTCGATACGCCGTTATTTCTTCAGTACTATATATTCCCCGCATTTCTTGGCAGCATTCACAGCCTTACGGAAACTGTCCCAGTCAGAAGCTTCATACACCCGTTTCTTCAACCGAAGAGAGGTCTTCAGCTGCAAACGGTTTCCGTCCTGTCCCAGGTATCCGGTAAATCCGGCACCCGGACCATCCAGATTTTCCAGTTTCTCGCCTCCCTGCAACTGATAGCCGGAAGGAATTCTCAATGTTTCTTCCAGTTCTACCAAACGGGAGCAGGCATCCTTGAATCCATATTTCCGTTCTTCCAGATTTGTATCTATCCGCAGATAAGATAAAACCTGTGTATAAAGATTATTCAGAACAAATGGTTTAAAAATCAGCACTCCCTGATCTGACTTCAGTGCATAGTCAGGGATTTCATAACGGAACGTCATGCGGATCGGTGCACGCTGGTAGTCTTTCGGTGAACGTCCATAGTCAACACCTTCCAGACGCGCCTTAGGAGATACATTCAGCAACTGGCGTTCCAGAGCGTTTTTCCATTCACTTTGGAAACCGGTTGTAAAGATCCGGCGGATATTGCTGTCACTCTGGCCTTCTGCCTCAATGGTGAAAGATCCTTTTAAAGTTCCCTTATCGTCCAGTACATTATTTGCCTGAATCCGTACATAATGGTTCTCAGGAGCAGAGATGGGAGTAATGCAAAGGTCGGTTCCCTCCGGTGTACCCGGCAGGTAATTCTGCTGCTGTTCGGCACTGCTCCACAATTCCCGGCAGAAAGGTACCCATGTCGGATCGAGCGGCATCATAGTACCGTCACTCAGTTTCACCACTGCCACACAATGGTTGAAATGATCGGCCGGAATCGTTTCTACCCGGCTTCCAGCCATTGTCATTGCCGGAAAGGCTTCAAATCCGGCCATCCGCAGGAATGCAATCAGTGTTCCTGCAATATCCTTACATACTCCACAACGGTCTGTATAATTCATCTTCAGGTTATGCAGTGTAAATCCTTCTCCTTTTCCCATGGAAATACCTGCATACCGGATGTTATCAGCCACCCAGTGAGTCAGTACCGCAACCTTTTCCAGTTCGGTTTTCTTTCCCCGGATCAGTTCATCCACCTTTTTCTGAGCTTCCGGTATAGCCGTGAAACTGCCATAGTCTTCATTGACTCCATAAAACCAGCGGGACTTTTCTTTCCAGTCCGGAGTTGTCGACATCATCAGTTTCGGAGCAGCATCATATAAGTCTACCATATTCGGCTCACGACGGAACGGCATCATTTCATTTTTTGCAAATGTATAGACCTTACGTCCATCCTCGTAGCGCATGGACGAACTGCAATCACCCTGATAGAACTGAAACTGGATTTCTTTTTCTGCCGGAAGACTTACCCGATATACCTTGCGCAAAGTCGGATCACTGCTCCAGAAAGGTACAATATCATAGAATTGTCCACGCATGGGAGGAATGAAACGGGAATCATCTCCTTCCTGAGGCATATCGCCCAGCAATGCATAAGTAAATCCTTTCTTATCAATTTCATAATCGATAATATCCCCCGGTTCCAGCTGTCCCAGTTCCAGCATGATCTGGCGGGCTCCCCAGTAAATAGCCCTTGCCGGAGCAGCATAATCGCATGTTTTGGACACATCCACCGGAGTGTATGTTCCATCCGAATGATAAATAGTGACCCGCTTGAATACAGCAGCTGCTGTCAACGGATCATAATCGTATTTCAAGACACGTTGCTGAAGTGCACCGACCGGTGTCTGTACCTGAACGGCCCGGCAAACGGCAAACGATCCCTGTCCGGTGGGTTCAACCGTTACACTCGTACTGTCTAATAAATTCACACAATGATAGCCTGCATATTTTTTATCCAGAGTTACAGGTCCTCCGCCTCTCCATGACTGGGCATACATACTTGTTCCCCCCAACAGCAGAACAGCCAGCCCCACGAGAGATAATTTTGTCTTTTTCATATTGAACAGGTTACTAATTATACATAACTGGCTAAAGATACACATTCTCCTGCAACCAGCCTAGCAATCGTGAATTTTTATTTTCAAGCCAGTGGAAAGTATCAAAATGACAGTTTGGAAATCTGACTTTTCAAGCGTTTTTCAGGTTCATTTTTGGGTCCAGGGTCCACTGGGTCCATAATGGACCCTCCACCGTAAGAGGAAATCAGCCATTTTTATCCCGAATGGCCAAAGACCCTGACGTTTTTAAAAAACATCGAGAGCTTTTCATCCAAACGCCGAAACAAACACAGGCACACGCCGAAACGTTTTTTGAATGACCGGGATTCAAAATCCAGCGCCTTTCCCTATTCTCATTTTTTAAACTATGCGCATAAAAAAAAGACATTATGCATACAGTTTTTCATTTTTATAGATATATTTGTCAATACTTAATCTTCAAGCAAGGAATGAATCCATACCAAGGAGCTGCCTTATATTTATCGTTGTTTATTGTCTAATTTATTTCACAACTCAGGCTATGAAAATGGCTGAACAAGAAAGCCTGTTTCTGAGCGTATTTTCAGGACTTTTCCTTTCGGCCAACTCCAAACTGATTTTGAGACAAAACAGTCTCAAAAACCACAAGGTATAAATAGTAACACTCTATAAAACAACACCTTATATCAGGATATTTAAAATCTGGAACAATTACAAGAGTTTTTTCTCTTACGGTAAAGGGTCCATTATGGACCCAGTGGACCCATGGACCCAAAATGACGCTGCTGACAAAGTCCTTATTCGGCTTTGCCAAGGGAACTAATTGTCACTATTTTTTAAACCTCCAAGAGATACAACTATGCTTTTATCCGGAAAGCAGGTTTCCGGATATGCAGCCAGTAAGCAGTCAGTACCAGAATGCCTGTCAGCACCCAGGATATCGGATAAACCATCATCAGCACATCATATCCTTTCCACAACGGAGACACGACATACACCCAGACTACCCGGAGCAGACAGGTTCCGAAAACCGTCAGCAGAGCCGGAGTCAGTGATTTGCCCATCCCCCGCAAGGAAGAGCCGGCAATCTCGTAACTGCTGGCAATGAATTGCAGAGCCAGTACAATGTGCATACGGATAGCTCCATAATGGTGTACCATCGGTACATCCGAGAAGAATCCCAGAAAGAAATTGTCCTGCCAGGCAAAAAGCCAGTTGAAGGCGGCACAGAAAGCAACACTTGAAGCCATGCAGATCCAGAAGATCCGATGTACGCGATCCATTTTTCCGGCTCCGTAATTCTGGGCAATGAAACTGATCGCAGCTCCGTTGAATCCCTGAATAATGAAATAGCAGTAGTACTCAAAGTTGACTGCAGCAGCCGACCCGGCAATGGCATCGGCTCCGTAACTGTTAATGGATGACTGCACCACCACATTGGAGATCGAGAAAATCATGCCCTGGATGCCAGCCGGCACACCGATTCGCAGCATACGGCTTAATTCCGAGGAATAAATCTTCATCCGGTCAAAATGCAGACGGAACGGTTCCTGTTCTTTCCGCAGCAACCGGATGATCAATGTAGCACTCACCGCATTGGCTATGCCCGTTGCTACGGCTACTCCGGCTACCCCCATCTGAAAGCCAATGACAAACAAAAGATTAAGCAGGGTGTTGATTACACCGGCAACCACCAGAATATATAACGGACGCCGCGTATCGCCCATGCTGCGCAAAATGGCTGATCCGAAATTAAATGCCATGATAAAAGGCATTCCCAGAAAATAAATCCGCAAATAGATCACAGCCTGATCCAGTACTTCCGGGGGAGTTCCCATCCAGGTCAGTATCGGCCGGGCAGCTACCTGTCCCAATACCAGCAGGAATAATCCGCTCAGGACAGCCACCAGCTGAACCGTACTGATGGAGCGGCGTATACTCCGGTCATCCTGCTGTCCGATGTGGTTGGAAATAATCGCACAGGCTCCCATGGAGATCCCCATAAACAGGTTGATGAGCAATCCGATGACCGGTGCGTTACTTCCAACAGCTGCAAGGGCTTCACTTCCGACAAAGTGTCCCACTACAGCCACATCGACTGAATTAAAAAGTTCCTGTAACAGACTGCTGGCTGCCAGCGGAAGGGCAAACACCAATATTTTCCTGAACAACGGCCCGTTCAGCATGTCAATTTCATTGCTTCGGGAACCTTGATTAACCTTGCTATCCATTTTTTACCTTAATCCAAAATGCGCGGCAAAGTTACAGTAAAATCGGGAATGCCTTCCGATAAAAAGCATTTTTAATACACTCTTACCTCTCCACTGGCTGCATCTCCCCTCTGAAGGCTGCCAATTTTACAACCATTTCTTTCTGATTACGCATAACAAGCAGCTCTCCGGATTTTCCTGCATATTCTTCTAAAAGCTGTTTGAAAGAAGCAGCCGTAGAAATCTCTTTCCCGCCAAATGACAGCAATAAATCTCCCGACCGAAGCCCCAGCTTATAAGCTTCAGATTCTGCTGGAACACGGTCAAGCGCCATACTGGCCTGACTGAATTTGGCTCCATAGGCCGAAAGCTCTTCACCTTTCACTTCTTTCAGAACAGCTCCCAGCCAGGTATATTCCGCAGAAACCTCATCCTGAATTTGCAGGACTACTTCGGGAAAGTCAGGGGTACGGGCCAGCTTTTTCAGCTTTTCACTCTTCACTCCAAAATCGGTCATATCGAAATTGCGGAAACCAATCTTAAAAGCAGGAGACTCCGGTCTGACTCTGAAATCTCCCTGACCGGGATTTACAAACAGGGGATCTGCCGAAACGGAATGTGCATCAGCTCCATGAGCCGCAAATTTTCTCATTGCTGCCTGACCGGTTGCAAACAGATTATAGTCCAGTTCCTTTCCCCACCGGTCTGATTCTCCCAATGCGCTATTCATCACAGCAGGCTGATAGGCAGTAAACACAATATTATGCTTGAATACATCGTCACTGTTACGTACCCAGACATGTGGATGCAGCGAGTTGTTCAGTATAATATTATTTGTAGCCACACGATCATAACCTTCACGCATTTTCAAACCACCGTTGAGAAGCAGGTTGCAATAGATCCGATAAAAAGAAGAGCCGTCATCCAGGTCAACATCCCAGCCATGATCACAACGCCAGCGGTTATAACGCAGTACATTAGGTTCCAGAACATCCCAATATTGCATATCCGGATGAAGAGCGACCTGATCGGATATGGTCACCACATCGGGAGTCCAGAAACGGTCACGTCCCCATGAATTAAAACTTCCGTGGTCTCCTGTCTCAAGAACCGTATTAAACACATCGCAGAATTCGATGACATGCCCGCCAAAGGTACCTTCGTTAATATTGATACCCGCACGCGGTACATCATAAATGGAACAATGACTCACGCGGATACGCTGTGACATGGAAATCTGTATGGGAGCCGTCTGTTTCTCATCACGTCCTGTCATGGTTATCAGGCAATCGTCCACCCAACAATCCTGAGGATAATTATCTCCCAAAGAACCGGGAGTCATATCCATCGTCTCGTAGTTCTGATTGCCATAACGAAACAGCGGGCCACGGACCATGTCAGGATCTCCCACGAAAACAATCCCGTTGGCACCGCTGTGATGAATGTAACATCCTCTGACTGTCAGATAACGATTATAGTTATTCATGCGAATCAGCAGTTGAAAACATCTTCTGATTCTTGATTTAAAAGTTTGTAATTCAGTTAATTATCTCATTGTTCTATTTTGTAATCTCCTTGAAAATCAGTAAATTAGAAGAATAAAACCACTCATTTTTCTAATTATGATTCCCAAGGAGAAAAAGTTAATACTAATAGGTTTGTATATGTATATCTGTGATGTCCATAAGTCTTCTCTGCGTTTCCACTGCCAGAGATTCAGTAACAATTCCAATCCTGAGTTTACGGATGAGGAGGTTCTTACCATCTATCTGTTCTGCGGGTACTGCCAGAGATACTTCAACATCAAGGAGATACATACCTTCGCTAAGGAGTATCTGTCATCATGGTTTCCAAAATTGCCGTCTTATCAAACGTTTTGCGTACGCCTAAATATGCTTTCAGAAACATTTAAGGTGCTGGTGGAAACCATGATACAATCATTCAAGCCCAAGGATTGCGACTCCATTATATCCATTGTCGATTCTATGCCGATAGTGACCTGTAAAGGGAAAAACCGAGAGGGGAAAGTAGCTACGGAGATAACATCAAAAGGGTATTGCTCCACTAAGAACATGTACTACTATGGCATGAGACTGCATATGGTAGGACAGCGTAGGGAGGGAACCTTACCTTTTCCGGAAATGATAACTCTGACACCGGCTTCGGACAACGACCTGACCGTATTCAAAAGCGAATGCGTGCCATACCTATCCGGAAAGACGGTGCTTGCAGACAAGATTTACAGCGATTTCTCTTTCTTTAATGAGAACAATCCGGTTAAAGTGCTTACTCCGCATAAAGAGATTAAAGGGGAACCGGAAGTTCTCAAACAGAGGGAGAAAGCTGCAAGAGACCTTTTCTCGCAAACCGTTTCTAAAGTCAGACAACCTATCGAATCCTTTTCCAACTGGCTGAATGAAAAAACAGAAATTCAAAGAGCATCTAAAGTAAGAGCTACCAAAGGGCTGTTGGTACATACCTTTGGAAAGTTGGCTATTGCTCTACTTACATTTGTTAATTTTTAATTTTTGAATCAGAAAGCCAACTGCTGATTCGCATGTATAAAAGATTACTCCTTTCCGGATTGGCTCTTACCACACTCGCTTCGTATGGAACCGAATCTGCAGCTCCCGCCAAAGACAAACCGAACATCATTATGTTTCTGGTTGACGACATGGGATGGCAAGATACCTCAGTTCCTTTCTACAACAATCAGACCAGCAATCTGAACACCCGCTTCCAGACTCCCAATATGGAAAGACTGGCCAGGATGGGGGTGAAATTTACGGAAGCCTATGCCTGCGCCATATCTTCTCCAACCCGATGCAGTCTGATGTCCGGAATGAATGCTTCGCGTCACAGAGTAACGAACTGGACCCTGGAACTCAACCAGCAAACAGATGCTACAAGCGATGTCATATCTCTGCCTTCATGGAATTATAACGGCATCCAGCCGGAAGGGGCAGACAGCATCAGCAATGCAACTCCGATCACTTCCCTTCCGCAAGTGCTGAAAGACAACGGATACAGAACCATCCATTGCGGAAAAGCTCACTTCGGTGCAAGAACCACTCCCGGAGAAGATCCGGCCCAGATGGGATTTGACGTAAATATTGCAGGAGGGGCCAATGGAGCTCCGGGAAGCTATCTCGGAACCAGGAACTTCGGAGAAGGATCGCGCTTTGCGGTTCACGGACTGGAAAAATACTACGGGAAAGACATATTCCTGACAGAAGCTTTAACGCTCGAAGCGATCAGGGAAATGGATGAATCGGTTCAGATGAAACAGCCTTTCTATCTGTACATGTCACACTATGCAGTCCATTCTCCCTACGATGATGACGCACGTTTCAGCGGAAAATACAGAGGAAAAGAAGACAAGCAGCTCAACGCTCCCCTGAATGAAAGCGAAGCCCGATATGCGGCCCTGGTAGAAGGCATGGACAAAAGCCTGGGAGACATTCTGGATTATCTGAATTCGAAACCCGAAGTAGCACAGAATACCATTATCCTGTTTATGTCTGACAACGGAGGACAAGGACTGAACAACGTACGTCAAGGTGTTGAAAACCGGGATCAGAACTATCCGGCACGCGCCGGTAAAGGCTCTGCCTTCATGGGAGGAGTCAGAGAACCCATGATGGTGTACTGGCCCGGAGTAACCCGGCCCGGCACCGAATGTGCACAGAGAGTCATCATCGAAGACTTCTACCCGACGATTCTGGAAATGGCCGGAGTCAAATCCTACAAAACCAGACAAGTCATTGACGGAGTCAGCTTTGCAGATGCTCTGAAAGAACATCGCATCAATCCGGACCGGACACTCATCTGGCACTTCCCGAACCTTTGGGGAGAAACCCAGAACAAGGAAGAAGGTTACGGAGCTTACTCTGCTATCCTGAAAGGAGACTATCACCTCATCTATACCTGGGAAACCAGACAACTCCGCCTTTACAACGTGAAGGAAGACATTGGCGAACAAAACGACCTGGCACAATCCATGCCGGATAAAGTGAAAGAACTGGCCAAAGAACTTTCTGACTACCTGAGAGCCAGAGATGCCCAGAGACCAACATTGATCCAGACCAATAGTCTGATTCCTTATCCCGACGAAAAGTAAGGACCAATCCATAGGATTCAAAAAAACGGCAGAAGTTCAGAACACGACTTCTGCCGTTTGCTTACCTGAAAACAATACAGACATCTTCACAGATATCACTTTACCATTCAAACAGGCATATCTAGAGGTATTTACAAACAATAATCATCCGCTTTTTCACAAAGACAAAATAAAGATTTTCTTCAAACACAAGCAAGCAAAATCGACCAATGTCCATGAAAAGCCCACGAATGCAAACAACTCTCCAACGAATCTTTTTTCACCGGCTTCCATCCTCTCCTTTTATTCATGTCACCCACTCCACGCTATAATGACATGACAGATTATCATCAAAAACGACAGAAAATCATCCCGACCGAAATGGCCCTGAATTTGTATAATTGTAAAACGAAAAATAAGAGAAAGGAGGTTCGCACTACAGATCAGTCAACACAGATTTACTAAAGAATAAACATCCTCTACCCAGGAATAGAGTTCTAAGATTCAACAAAACAAGATAACTTCATAAAAGCAAGATTATATGACTACTCCAGACACAAAAACTACAGAAGATAAATATATCGGCGTACTGACTTCCGGTGGAGATGCTTCAGGTATGAATGCTGCCATCCGGGCTGTCACACGCAGCGCCATTTTCAACGGATTCAAGGTAAAAGGTATCTACCGGGGATATGAAGGCCTGATCACAGGTGAAATCAAGGAACTGACCACAGAAACGGTCAGCAACATCATCCAGCGGGGAGGAACCATCCTGAAGACAGCGCGTTCACAGGCATTCATGACCCCGGAAGGACGGAAAAAAGCCTATGAAACCATGCAAAAGGAACACATCGTTGCACTGATAGTCATCGGAGGTGACGGTTCTCTCACAGGAGCACGTATCTTTGCCGAGGAATATAACGTAGTCTGCATCGGACTTCCGGGCACGATCGACAATGACCTGTATGGTACGGATTACACCATCGGATACGATACAGCCCTGAATACGATTGTGGAATGTGTGGATAAGATCCGGGACACAGCTACCTCACACGACCGAATTTTCTTTGTTGAAGTCATGGGACGGGATGCCGGATATCTGGCCCAGAACAGTGCCATCGCCTCCGGAGCAGAAGCTGCCATCATACCGGAAGACCGCACGGATGCCGACCAGCTGGAACAATTTATCAGCCGCGGATTCCGGAAAACCAAGAACAGCAGCATCGTCATTGTTTCGGAAAGCCCCAAAGATGGAGGAGCCATGCACTATGCAGACCGCGTCAAAAAAGAATACCCGCAGTATGACGTACGGGTATCCATTCTGGGACACCTGCAGCGGGGAGGATCTCCAAGTGCATACGACCGTATTCTGGCAAGCCGGCTGGGAACCGGAGCCATCGAAGCCTTACTGGAAGGACAGCGCAACGTTCTGATAGGCATCCGCAACAATCAGGTTGTCTATATACCTTTTGCGGAAGCTATCAAAGATGACAAGCCTTTCGACAAGAGCCTGATCAAGGTACTCAACGAATTATCTATTTAATTTACAACCATTTATAATATTCAAAGAGCTGGTTTCACCAATGAAATCAGCTCTTTTGTTTTATCTGGATTCATCATGCGGTCGTTGCGCCTGAATCGTGCGGTCGTTTGAAAATAAATCACACCATATTTGAAAATACAAAAAGAATTTATACCTTTACCCCGAAAAACAAGACAAGAATGTTAACTCGAAAGAACTATGAAAGGTGTTATCCTTATATTGCTATGTATGCTTGTAGCCTCTTGCCGGATGCGTCCGGTTTCTTCGGGACTGGAAGAAACCTTGTCGCAAGCGGGAAGCAATCGGGACGAATTGTTCCGGGTACTTGCCCACTATGAAAAAGAAGGGGATTCCTTGAAATTGCGTGCTGCACAATTCCTGCTCGAAAACATGGCGGGGAAAGCGTACGCTACCGGTCGGGTGGTAGACGAGTATTGCGCTTTCATGGATTCCGTATTCCGTACGGGACATAAGAGTGAGGAGGAGCTGCCATCAATTTACGAACAGTACGAAAAACAGGCGCGCTACTTGAAGGAAGAGCCGGTTATCGCCTTGGACGCACGGACTCTGACCGCTGACTATCTGATTCGGAACATTGACGAAGCCTTTGCCGTATGGGACCGACCGTGGAACCGCCATCTTTCCTTCAATGAATTTTGCGAGTGGATATTGCCCTACCGTGTCAGTGGAGAAGTGCCGGAAGAATGGCGTGCATTGTATCGGGAACGTTTCGAGCCTCTTTTGCAGTCGGACTCGATACGGACAGCCCGGCAAGCTTGTACGGTTATCAACAACGAACTGATCAAGTATTCTATCTGCATACCCGAAAAGTCGGTGCTTCCGGTTACTTTGCCCGCTCATCTTCTGATGAACATTAAGTTCGGTTTGTGTGGGGACTATGCCAACTTAGCAATGTTCGCCATGAGTGCGGCGGGGATTCCGGCAGGCATTGAAATCGTGCCTTTTTGGGGACGGGGAAACGGCAGACATACTTTTAATGTAGTATACGACAGCGACAGTACTTTTCATGACTTTTCCGGAGCAGAGCAGAATCCGGACGAACACCTGATCCGTTTCCGCCACGAAATGCCGAAAGTATATAGAGAAACTTTCGGCAAGCAGCCTTCCTCGCTGGCTATGCAGTGCGGGGATGAAGACATTCCCGACTTTTTCAAGAATCCCTGCCTGGAGGATGTTACCGGCAACTATCCGTTTATCGAGGCACGGAACATTACTGTTCCGGTGGAGGGACATTCCGACCGCAAGTTCGCCTATCTGTGCGTGTACCATCCCACCCAATGGATTCCCGTGGCGTGGGGCAGAAGACAGGGCGACAGCGTCCGCTTCCAGAACGTATGCCCGAACATCGTGTATCATCCGGCATTGTATGCCGACGGGAAGCTGCAACTGACCGGTCATCCTTTTCTGCTGGATACGTTGGGATGCGTCAATGTGCTTGCTCCTCAGGCGGATACCGTGAACTGCGTGCTTAGTACACTGTACAAGGATGCTCCCAAACTGATGAAGCTGCTTCCCTCCTTTGTCGGGGGCAAGATACAAGGAGCCAACCGTCCCGATTTCAGCGATGCGGTTACATACTATACCTTTACGGAACAGCCTACTTTTAAGTATACCACGGTGGATTGCAGGAATACAAAGCCTTGCAAGTACCTGCGTTACCTGTCGTCCGATTGTGGCACAGGCAATATGGCGGACTTGGAATTTTATGCCGAAGGTTCGGATGTTCCCTTGAAAGGAAAAGTTATAGGGCATTACAAGCCCAGCCTACAGTTTTTCGATTCCGGTGCGGAAGCGATGTTCGATAGTAACCCCATTACATTTTTCCATACGGCAGATACGCTGAGCTGGGGAGGATTGGAACTGGAAAAGCCGACAGCCGTTTCCCGCATCCGCTTCATTATCCGCAGCGAAAACAATGGCATACGTAAGGGAAGCGAGTACGAATTGTTCTATATGGATAAGGACAAGTGGGTATCTTTGGGCAGGCAGATTGCCACAGAGGACGACCGCCTGGAATATAAAGGTGTGCCCAAGAACGCTTTGTTCAGGTGGATCGACCATACAAAAGACAATTCAAAGAGAATATTTATCATAGAAAACAAAAAGGAAGTTTGGTATTGAAAACTATGGAAACATTAAGGACATCATCGTATATAATTCCGGTCAAGCTGGAAAGTGAAGAGGGAAAGTATATGCTTATTCATGGATATACAGGGGCTGTAGATATTGTAACAGAGGATTTGTTAACGAAGATAAATCAAATCTCATCAAGCAATAGTTTTTCAGATGAAATGTTGCAAAATTTACTAAAGAGAGGATATATTACAGCCAAAACTCAAGATGAGGAAAATGCTTTGGTACTCAAAATGATAAAAGCTGTCCATCTTTATCATAAGCAAGGCTATAAAAAATTTTATATATTAGTCAATTATGATTGCAATTTTAGATGTCCTTATTGTTTTGAAAATATGATTTCTAATAAAGGTCAAAATTGGAGTCATAAAATCATGACAAAAGAGGTTGTGGATGCGGCTTTTGATTCAATGATGGAAATTGAATCCAATAAAGAAAAGCATAATAAACAAATTGTGTTATATGGTGGCGAACCATTAATGGAAAGTAATTTGGATATTGTAAAATATATTATACATAAGGGAAACTCTTTAGGATATTCTTTTTCTGCAATAACTAACGGTTTTGACCTGGATTTGTATTCAGATGTACTAGCAGAGAATAAAATACAAGAAATACAAATAACACTGGACGGTGATAGTGATTTTCACAATAAAAGACGTTTTCATTATAAGAAAGGGGGGTCATTTGAGAAAATTATGAATAATATTCAGCTGGCATTGGATAAAAATATTCGGGTGATTGTTCGCTCCAATATAGATAGCTTAAATGTTGAAAGTGTACAAAAATTGACTTCTAAATTTAAAAAAACAGGTTGGATAACGAATCCTAAATTTCGTTTTTATCCAGCTATGCTAAAAAATAATCCTAACAATATATTAAACACTAAGCATAGTAAAATAATTAGTTATGTTCAATCGACAGATTTTGAGTCTATCAACGATAAATTTAAAAATAATATTGGGGCTTATTCTGATTTGATATTTTCTGCGCTAAAAAATAAGAAACCGTTACCTTTACGACCGACATTCTGTGGAGCCCAAAATGGCATTTATATTTTTGACCCCTTGTATAAAATTTATTGTTGTTTAGAAAGCGTAGGCATACCTCAGAACATCATAGGTACTTATGACCAAGGTGTTAAGTGGACTGACAATTTTTCATTGTGGAAAGACAGAAATACCTCTACAATATTGCCTTGCAATAAATGTCCGTATGCTTTGATGTGTGGTGGCGGATGTGCAGCTAAAGTGATGCACATTAATATGCGAGCACCTTATTGTAATAAATTTCCAGAAATACTTCGGGCAAATGCCCGGAGGGCATATAATCAATTTATAAATAACTATTAAAATTTTTATTTTATGGAAAAGTTAAATGAAAGTTTATTGGAGCAATTTTCTATGGAAGAATTAGAGCAACGCCTAGAAACAGATCCATTAGCTGCCGGGCAATTATTAACCCTTTCTGTAGATTCCGATGTAGATATGCAAGCAGAAGGATGTTGCCTATTAGCTAGTAATAATGGAGAAGTAAATTAAGGCCCCCAACAAGAGAAAGTTAGAGCAAAAAAAATTGTTCTAACTTTCTTGATTTCCAAATTTAAATATAAAAATATGAAACGCTTATTCTTCTTGACTTTCTTAATTATAAACATATTGCCTATATTGGCACAACATATAGATATTACAGGAGAAGTAACAGACCATAATCAGGAAGTACTGACAGGAGCTTCCATTTCCATATATAAACAAGATTCTATTTTGTTGGGTGGAGTTATATCAGATGATAAGGGGAAATTTAAATTGAAAGATATTCCGGTGGGAAGCTACAAAATTGTAGTTTCATACGTAGGATGTACCGCTGAAAAAATTCTGTTGCCTCATTTACAAAGAGATATTAATCTAGGAAAGATTTCTTTACTCGCGGATACAGAGTTGGAAGAAGTTGTCGTAACAGGATCCAGTAAACGTTACGAGGTGAGTCGACAGATTTTGATTCCGGCTCAATCTTTAGTTGAGATTTCCAATAATGCCTGGACTTTGATGAAGAATATGCAGCTTTCCCGTATCAATATTAATCCACTTACCAATGAAATCACCACGGATAATGGAGAAAAGGTGTTATTGCAAATCAATGGAGCCCCTGTAGAACGGGCAGAGATTATGAATCTGAAAAGCAAAGATATTATCCGGGTGGAATATTCGGACCAGCCTAGCGTACGTTATCAAGCCGGTGCCGTAATTAATTATGTAGTACGGAAGAGGGAAAAAGGAGGATACATTATGGCAAATGCAAATCAGAATATTGACAAATATGGTATAGGACAATATACACTGAGCGGAAGCTATAATTGGAAAAAGTCGCAATTAGGGGTAGTGTTGGATTATAATCGCTCCTATGTAAAATGGACCAGAGAAAATAGATATGCCTACAAGTTGCAAAATGAAGAAATAACACGTGTGGAATCGGGCATTCCCACTTTGTATAATGACCAGACATTAAAAGCATCTGTAAAATATACATTATCAGATTCCGATCGCTATTTATTCAGCGCTACATTGAGAAATAGCTTAAATGATGTTCCTAATCAATTTTCTGACCGGCAAGGGTATGCCATAACTTCCAATTTGGAAGAAAAAATCTTTTTCCAGGATTTTTCTACCTGGAAAGAGAACATCCCTTCTATGGATTTGTATTATCAGTATAAGCTGAAAAACAAACAATTACTGATTTTTAATGTCGTAGGTACTTTTATCAAATCACAAAACACTCATAGCTATAAAGAATATCAAAATGAAGCAGCCATTTCTGAAACAGTATCCCATATTGACGGTAAAAAGAAATCTCTGATAGCAGAAGCGGTCTACGAAAAGGAATGGGAGAAAAAAGGATGCCTGAGCGCAGGGATACGTTATAATCAAAGCCTTACGGAAAATCATTATACACAGGATATTTTCTCCGACATTAATTTGAATTATTCTGAAACTTATTTGTTTGCTGATTACACTTATACATATAAAGGATTTAGTCTGAATACAGGAATAAGCGGGAAGCATACATATTATAAACAAAGGGAAATCTCTTATAAACAGTTTAATCCTCAGCCTCGCATATTGGCTCAATATTCGTTCAGAAACGGAATGTCCTTACGTTATCGGTTTAATATGGATGTCTCTTCTCCCTCCTTGTCCGATTTAAATGATGTAGAACAAACAATGGATAGCTGGCAAATCAAACGTGGAAACCCCTTTTTAAAAAACAGTATGGGGTATAGCCAGAGTCTGATGTATTCTTACCATAATAAATATGTAGGACTGGAACTAATTGGCGCTTATACTTATGCGGATAATCCTGTTTACGAAACGATATTTGTAGAAGGAGATAAAATTGTGAATACTATAGAAAATCAAAAGGACTGGCAACGTTTACAGGTTCAGGCTACATTGAATATCCATCCTTTCGGACAATATCTTTATTTGCAAGTCCGTCCCCGTTTTTCCCGCTATGTCATGCATGGCAATACTTATACACATACTTACAATAATTGGGCATTATATGCGACAATGGTAGCCAATTATAAACGCTGGTTCTTGAATGCACAAATGGAAACCCGCCATAATACACTGGCAGGTGAAACGATTACTTACGGACAACATTTTCATTTGATCGGTGTTGGCTACAATGCTGATAAATGGAATCTCTCAACAGGACTGATGCTGCCATTCTCTAAGAATTATTCCCAAGCAACCCGAAATCTGTCTAAAATCGCTTCTCATTATTCTTATGTACATACCGCTGATTTTCAAGCATTGATTTATGTGGCGGGTTCTATTAATCTAGACTTTGGCAAGAAGAAAAATACTCAACAGCAACGCATGAATAATCAGGATTCGGGTTCAGGAATTTTGCATTCCGGCAAAGTCTGTATGTAAATTTAACAGGATTATGAAATTAACAAAGCTTTATCTCCTTACCGCTTGCCTGGCGACTGGCTCTTTTACCCACGCCCAAGTTCCGGTGAAAGGCATGGTAACGGACGAGCATAAGGAAGCCCTTGCTTACACCACTGTCCGGTTGCTGCGTTCGGATTCCACCTTTGTACAGGGAACCGTCACGGACAGTATCGGCTGTTACCGCCTGGAGAATGTACAGAAGGGAAACTATTTGTTGTCTTTCAGTTCCATCGGCTACGAAGCGAAGGTTTATCCGTTTGCGGTGGGGGACACGGAAAAGGTGCTTCCGGTTGTGTACCTGAAGGAGAACAGCGTACTGCTTGGCGAGGTAGAGGTGAAAGGTACTTCCTTTATCCGTCAGAAAGACCGGGTGCTGATTATTCCTGATAAGCAGCAGGTGAAGCATGCTTCTACAGGATATGATTTGTTGTATAACCTGATGATTCCTGGAATGCATGTCGATACACAAAAAGGTTCTGTAAATACATTGTTTGGGGAAACTACTCTTTATATAGACGGACAAAAAGCAGACTATAAAGAAGTACGAGCTCTTCGTCCCAAAGATATTGAAAAAATAGAATATTTTGAAATGCCTACAGGGAAGTATGCAGGTGATAAAACTTCGGTCAACTATATATTAAAAAAGAAAAACACAGGCGGTTATGTTGCATTAGATGGGATGCAAACTATCGGTTATTTGGGAGGTGATTACAATGCCAATCTAAAAGTTACACACAAAAATACCAACTATACGCTATTTGCCGGTCACTCTATGGAACATAATGGTGGAGTACGAACAGATAAAAAAGAAATTTTCTACTTTCCAAAACAGGAAATAAGCCGTACAACCCATATAGATGATGCTGAACTAAAAAAGGACAAACAATATGCACAACTGAATATTAATAACAACAATGATAAACAGACATTGGCTGGAAAGATTTCCTTTGTCCGACAAAGTATGCCTGACAATTATAGTAAAAGTGTCATTGAATATAGCAATGCTTCGGTTAATGATATTAGTTCCAGAACTGAAACAAACCAGATTACTCTAATGCCAAGTTTGAATTTATATGGAAACTTTAAATTGGGACAGACGCAGGTTTTGAATGTCGATTTAACGGCTACTTATACAAACAATGAATATATACGAAAATATAGCGAAGGGAACTACTTCTCTCATACGAAAGTAAACGAAAATTTATACGATGTCGCATTTTCGACAGATTATAATATTCAGTTGAAGCATAATAATTCTTTTGGATTAAACTTCAGCCATTTACATTCTATTTCTTCAGCCACATATAAAGGTGATTTTAATGATTGGAGTCATTTATGGACAGCTGAAACTTTATTAATGGGACAATACAATCAAAGTTTCGGAAAAGTTTATATGAGTTTGCAATTGGGAGGTGATTTGCTACAATATTGTTTGCATAGAAATGAAGCAAAACGTTATCTGTCTCCTCATGCTAATATTTTATTGAATTATCAGATAAATTCCGAACATTCTATATTGTACGGATTGAATACAGGAAACTCCAATCCACCTATGGAATGGATAAATAATGTTAGTCAGGATTTGGATTCATTGTCTGTTAAACGAGGCAATCCATATCTAGAAAAGACCGATTATTATAATAGTTATTTGGTTTATGCCTACCAAAAAGGGAAAATTAATCTACAAGTGGCAGGTCTTTATTTTGGAGCTATAAACAACGTTTTCAGTGATTACTATATAGAAAATGATAAACTGGTGAATACATTTCGTACAGGAGGAAATTTCCATCAATTAAAAGGATCACTTGCTGTTACTTACAAGATAATTCCTAGTTTACATATTAAACTGCTAGGATTTTATCGTTATAATAAAATTACGGGAAAGGTAAAGCAACATAGGAACGAGTGGGGAGGAAGTATGGATATAAACTATTACTGGAGAGATTTTGCATTTAATATACACGGAAAATCTACGGAAAAAACATTAGATAATTATCCTGCTTTCATAGACACACCTGCAACTTACGGTGCATTTGTGCGTTGGAATCATAAAAATTGGATGGCAGAAGTTGGCACGGACAATACATTTAGTAAATACAATCGAATTAAAATGTATACGGATATGGGGGTATATCGTTTTCATAACAACTCTTATAGCGAAACGTATCAAAAAACAGGTTATATCAAAGTGACTTATACATTCGATTTTGGAAAGAGTTCTTCTAAAGAACACCGTGATATTAATACAAGGATTAACAGTGCAATATTGAAAGCAGAATAAAGAAATGAAAACCTACAGCGACATCACCATCCACCATCCCTTTTCTTCTTCGGTGCAGAAGGAAAAGTATCTGTTGTCCTACAACGGGCAATACTACGAAGCCAGTCACGCCATTGTGGAACTGGTGGAAGAACTGCAACGGTATGAGGAGGAAAAAGCGGCTATCGAAGCATACGTCCGAAAGAAAGAAGGAAAGTACACCCCGGAGCAAGTGCGGGAAGTGATAGAAAAATTCATCGATCCCATCTTTCGTGCAGTGCCGAAAAAGCGGAGCTTCCTTTACGAAAAGGAACTGTTCAGCGCCGGCGCGATAGACCGATTCTCGGATACGTTCCGTTTTTTGTTCCATAAGGCATATATGATGGTGGTGCTGGTGGGAATGTTGGCATTGGACGCTTGGTTTTTCTTTACTACCTCCGACCTGCTTCTGTTCAACAACAAAGTGAACATCTATATGGTAGCGGGATTACTGGTGTTTATGCTTGCCTCTTCCTTTTTCCACGAACTGGGGCACGCTTCCGCTTGCAAATACTTTGGCGTGCGCCACGGGGGGATAGGATTCGGGTTGTACCTGAACTTTCCCGTGCTCTATACGGACGTTACGGAAGTGTGGAAACTGAACCGGGCGCAACGGTGCGTGGTGAACCTTGCCGGGGTTTACTTCCAGTCGTATTGGCTGATAGCCCTGCTGGTGGCTTTTCTCATAACGGGAAACGACATCCTGCGGTACCTGATACTTATTATGAATCTGGGGTTCGTGATGACGCTGAATCCTTTCTTCAAGTTCGACGGTTACTGGATTGCTTCGGACTTGTTGGGAGTGCCTAACCTCCGGCAGCGTTCGCTGGAGTTGCTCAGTTACCTGTACCGGCTTGTCCGCCGGAAGCCGATAGACAAGAAGCCTTACCTGCTCCAAATACGCCCGCTGGAGAAATACGGGCTGCTGGCGTACTCGGTGGTGGTGAACGCCTTTATGGGATTTTACTTCTGTTACGTTATCCCCATGTTTCTGTACCGCTTTGTGCAGACCTTTCCCGATGCAGTGAACGAACTGATTCTTTACTTGTCCAACCGCATGGTTCCACCTTTCGCCTTGCTGCGAAACATCAGCATGCAACTGATATTTCTTGCTCTGATAGGTTACCTTGTGTACAGGACGATCACCTCATTCACAAAACGCTATGCCAAAAAACAATAATACAGGTATCCATCCGAACAAGGCGGTGTGGTACGCCACAGCTTGTCTGCTGCTGGTAGCGATGGGAATTTTTTTGTATCGTGTGGACGACTCCCATTTGGTTTCCTTCCTGCTTCTTGCGGGAGGGCTGACGGCAATCCATGTGTTACCATTCGGGCGATGGACTGTTTTGGACACTTGTGTCGGCATGATTACGCTGTACGACCTGGTGTCCTGTCTTTATGCCGATTGTCCTTTACCTGCCATACGTGTTTCCCTGTACTCCCTGTATGCGCTGGTGGCATATTTCACGTTTCGTCGGCTGTCGGCATGGCAACCTGCGGAACGTATCGTCCGTTCGGGCAGTGACGTACTGATGGGTATTGCTGTGGTACTTGCCATTCTGTCCTTCTTTGTGTTTCGGAGTTCTGTACTGGGAGTCGGTTTCGAGGACACGTATCATTTCCGCTTTCTGTTTCGTCCGCTGGGATATATCACCAATGTGTGGTCGGAGATACTCTTGCTTATTTTGGGGTGGACGTGCCTTTCGCGCCGGCGTTATGCGATGGTTTTAGTAATCCTGACTTTTACAGCTATCTTTCTGTCCTTTTCCCGTGGAGCTTACATCGCTTCGGGCATTTTTCTTATTGGCAGTATGGCGGTAATGCATAAGGCGGACAAATTCCGTGTTCTCTTTTCTGCGTTGGCTGCATTGGCACTGGTTACGGTGTGTTGTCCGAAAGAGTTTCGGACTACCTTGGCGATGAACAGTACCGTTTCGCAGCAACAAAGCACAGAAAGCCGGATACAAGGTACGGAAGCTGCTTGGACGGTGTTCAAAGAACGCCCGTTGGAGGGGTACGGCAACGGCAATTATATGTATGCGCTCGATACCGTGACAGGGCAGGACAGCACGAAACCGTTCACTTCGATGGCGCCGAACACGTTGGCACGGCTGCTGGTAGAAAAGGGAATAGCCGGGACGTCGCTTTACGCCTTGCTTTTCCTTGCCGTAGCCCGTGCCTTGTGGCAACGGCGCAAGCAACGGGAAAGCCGTATCATCGGTTGCACACTGCTTGCCTTGCTTGCTAAGGACATGAGCCAGTCGGCATGGGAGGAAGTGCCTTTCCTCATGCTGATGGTGTATCTGCTCCTTGCTTATCTGCAAAGGGAAGAGGAGGAAGAACCGGAACGGATTCCGTTTTCGGCAAGCGGCTATGCGATAGCCGGACTTGCGCTGGCGACTGTGCTGGTGTGGAATATTCCGAGTATGCTGAGAACTACCGACCCTACAGGGACTTATCTGGAACGGAAAGAGTACCGGAAAGCTTGGATGCGGCATCCCGAAGATGTGCAGCTCCGCTACTTGTATGCTTCCCGAACGCTTGTGAAAGAAAATCCGGCGGAGGCAGACAGTATATTGCGGAAATTGGCAACGGACTTTCCTCGTAACAGCTTGTATCTGCGTGCTTATGCCGAGAGGTGCTATATCCGTGACGATAAGGGAACTGCCTGCCGGATGATGGCAGAAGCTATTCGCTATACTCCCCGCTTGCTGGACGATGAGCGGATGCGTTACTGGAAGCAAACCGACAGTATTTTCCATGCGAGTGTAGTGCGGAAGGCATTGGAGGATAAACCCGTCAACGGTGCTTCGGCTTTAGACTATGCACGCTACGGTTACGTGGCTCATTGGGCGGGAGATACGATCACGGCAAATGCCAGCCTGCGAGAAGCGGTGAAGATATTACCGAATCTTACCACCCCGTATCTGCTGTTGGGAGAATATGACAAATACAAGTTACTGATGTATGGTGCTTTCCATGCCGACCTAGAGCATGCACCACTTCCCGAATATCCTCCGGTAAATGAAGATTATTTACTGGAAAAACAGGTTGACGTAAAGGTCAGAAACTGGTACAGGTCATGGTAAAGTTCCTATTTGGCGTTTTTCAAATACAATAACAACCTTAAAAACTTAAGGTCATGAAAAAGATTGCATCAGACTGAGTCAGTACTGAACATATAAGCGGGAGGTTGTAGCATCTTTCTTTACAACCTCCCGCTTTTTTATCCTGACAAACAATGATCAGAATTGATAAATGGCAGTCATCACCACACGATGGTTCATCACTGTATGAGATGACAAAGCCTTTGCTTTCGCACTGAATTCATCACCATACCAGGCATTGCACAGTGAATATTCAGCACCCAGTTTCCAGTTGCCACGATTATAAGTCAATTCAGCCGTGGCATTCAACAACTGATCCAGATTGGTTCCGGTGCCCAGCACATCAGACACTTCCGTAGAAGCACCGAGGCTTTTCAGATAACCGAAGAACAGAGCCGGACGCCAGGTCTTTCCATAAGCTACATTCAGCCAGGTGGCAGAAGTACGCAACGGAGTGTAAGTCTGTTCACCCGTACGAGGATCTACCGAAGTAATGCCATATCCTCCCACCGTACTGGTCTGCGTCAGATTCGTACCCAGTACACTCTTGGCCGAGAGAAGGAAACGTTCATGCGTATATTTCAGATGAGCCTCAGCTGACACGCCGGTTACCCGTTCATCTACCTTGTATGTATCACTTCCTACTACAGATTTTGTACGCGGCCGGATGGAAGAAACATGTACTCCGGCACCGGCAATCAGTTCCGGCCGGCGATAGTCCATACCGACATAAAATTCCGGTACACAGCTGTTCTTAATAAAGTTCTGACTCTTGGACGTTGAAGTTTCTCCTGCTTTATCCGATGCCGGACCGACAGAGAGATACTGAGACTGCCAGATGGCAGAGGCTGTCAGCTGGAAATGCTTCCGGGTGAAACGATAACGTACCTGAGGAGCACGGCTGAACGGCTGGAAAGGTGCTCCCATATTCAAATTCAGGATTTCAGGAGCAACATCTCCATACAGCGGATGCCAGGTCTGTCCCACCAGCAATGCGGAAGTTCCCCAGTCAAGATTGAAATAAGCATGCCGCAGACGGAACAGAGAATAAGATGTTCCCGAACCCCGGAAGTCCACTTCAACCTTCGCCGAAGTCCTGGCCTTGCCCAACATCGGCCCAGCCACATCCACACCGACACGGCTGTAAAGCGCATACAGATTTCCGTTTCCCTGATCATTCAGGTCATTGCCATCCGCATCGGGCAACTTATCCAGCGGATACATATAGAACAACCCGTCTACGGTTTCCGAGTTTGTACGTGTATTGTAAAACAGGTCTGCACGCACTTGCCCATAGAACTTGTAACTGAACCCCTTCTTTTGTGCCATCGCACCGGCTGACATTCCGACCAATGCAGCCAATAAAAGATACTTCTTTTTCATGTCTGTTTATTATAATCTTCCTCATTCCAGATATACGGCCGTACCGCTGGCTGTCACCATCAGCATACTGCCGTTTCCTCCTACCGTTTCATAATCCAGATCTATACCGATCACTGCATTAGCCCCCAACGCTGCAGCCTCATCCTGCAACTCTTTCAATGCTGTTGCCTTTGCTTCACGCAACACTTGCTCATATGAAGAAGAACGTCCGCCGACAATATCCCGTATGCTGGCAAAGAAATCACGGAAAATATTGGCACCAATAATCGTCTCACCGGAAACGACACCGTAATAATGTACGACGCGCTTTCCTTCCACTGTGTTTGTTGTAGTCAATAACATAACTCTTTCATCTTTAAGTTTTAAGTCTGCAAAAGTACTAATTTCCAAGAATATTTTCATACCTTTGCGCGATTAAAAAGACCGACTTTATGCGCATATTGTTCATTTTATTCATCTGCCTGGGAACATTACTGCCTGCACAGGCTGCCCCCAAACAGGAAATCCGGGCCTCATGGATCACTACTTTGGGAGGACTGGACTGGCCTTCCCAGAAAGCAACATCCCCCGCAGGCATTGAACGCCAGAAAAAAGAATTATGCAATATATTGGACAAACTGCAGGAAGCCAATTTCAATACGGTGCTGTTCCAGACCCGTCTGCGCGGAGACGTCATCTATCCTTCTGCCCTGGAATGCTTTGCCGAATCCCTGACCGGACACACCGGACAGAATCCCGGCTATGATCCCCTGAAGTTTGCCATTGAAGAATGTCACCGCAGAGGTATGGAAATTCATGCCTGGATGGTGGCAATCCCCATCGGAAACAAGCGGCAGGTAGGACTGCAAGGCAAGCAATCAGTAGTCAGAAAACATCCCGAACTCTGCAAGCAGTTCCGGGGAAGCTGGTATCTGGATCCGGGCAATCCGGGAACGGCCGGCTACCTGAGCCTGATGGTCCGGGAAATCGTAGCGAATTATGACATAGACGGTATCCACCTGGATTACATCCGTTATCCGGAACAGGGAGAAGACTTTCCCGACAAAGACACGTACCGGAAATATGGACATAAGCAGGAGAAATCCCAGTGGAGACGGGACAACATTACCCGAATCGTCAGACAAGTCTATACGGAAGTCAAGAAACTGAAGCCGTGGGTGAAGGTCAGCAGCTCTCCCGTAGGGAAATACAGAGACACTTACCGCTATCCTTCCAAAGGATGGAACGCTTATCATGCCGTTTATCAGGATGCACAGAAATGGCTGAAAGAAGGAATCCATGATGCCATTTTCCCCATGATGTACTTCCTTGGCAACCAGTTTTATCCGTTTGCCCTTGACTGGCAGGAGAACAAAAACGGACGATGGGTAATCCCCGGACTGGGAATTTATTTCATGCATCCCAAAGAACAAAACTGGAAACTGGATGAGATCGTCCGACAGCTATATTTCCTGCGGGATATCCACACGGACGGACAAGCCTACTTCAGGAACCGTTTCCTGATGGACAATACCAAGGGACTGATGGATGAACTGGAAAAAAACTTCTATCTGTATCCGGCCGTAGTTCCTCCCATGACATGGGCTGACAGCATTGCTCCCAGTGTTCCTACCCTTCCCAGCCTGATTCCGGGAGAACGGCAGGTGCGCATGAGCTGGCATGCTTCGACAGACAACAACCCCGGAGGCATTTATTACCGTATTTATGCATCTGACCAGTATCCGGTCAACACAGAACGGGCAGAGAACCTGATCTGTACGCGGACCGACAGCACATCGTACACCTTCATACCTCTGCTCCCCTGGCACCAGCGGACTTATTGGGCCGTGACTGCCGTGGACAGATTCGGCAACGAAAGTCAGCCTCTGGCTTTGAATATTCCGGACAGCGCAGGCATCCAGACAATTACTTTACAGAATCTGCCCCGTATCCCGGAAAACTGCATGCTGATCATTTCGGACGCAACCGGACAGGAAGTGCTCCGGACAGCTCATCCTACACGGGAAACGCTGCAACGGCTGGGAAACGGACTTTTCCGCTTCAGCATCCAGACTCCCGACGGACAAACCAGACTGGTCGGCATGGGAGCTCTGAACCAACCGCTTGTGGAATAAAAATCCACTTTGCGCCCAGTAGTTATGAAAAAAAATCGTACTTTTGCAAAGATAATTGAAACAAATAAACTTATACTATACTCATGAGTAATCAACGATACATGCAGCGCGGCGTATCAGCATCCAAAGAAGATGTACACAACGCCATCAAGAACATTGACAAAGGTATTTTCCCGAAGGCATTCTGTAAGATCATTCCGGATATTCTGGGAGGTGATCCTGAATACTGCAACATCATGCATGCTGACGGAGCCGGCACAAAGTCATCTCTGGCTTATCTATACTGGAAAGAAACCGGCGACTTGTCTGTATGGAAAGGCATTGCACAGGATGCACTGATCATGAACATCGACGACCTTCTTTGTGTAGGAGCCGTAGATAACATTCTGGTGTCTTCTACCATCGGCCGTAACAAGCTGCTTGTACCGGGAGAAGTGATTTCGGCCATCATCAACGGTACAGACGAACTGCTGGCTGAGCTTCGCGAAATGGGTGTCGGTGTCTATGCAACCGGCGGTGAAACAGCAGATGTGGGCGACCTTGTCCGTACAATCATCGTGGACAGCACGGTGACCTGCCGTATGAAACGTGCAGACGTTATCAACAATGCCAATATCCGCCCGGGAGACGTGATTGTCGGTCTGGCTTCTTACGGACAGGCTACTTACGAAAAGGAATACAACGGAGGTATGGGAAGCAACGGTCTGACCAGTGCCCGTCACGATGTGTTTGCCAAATACCTGGCTGAAAAATATCCGGAAAGCTACGACAAGGCTGTACCAGAAGAACTGGTATACAGCGGTCAACTGAAACTGACTGACACCGTAGAAGGCTCTCCGCTGGATGCCGGTAAGCTGGTTCTCTCTCCGACCCGTACGTACGCTCCGGTTGTGAAGAAACTGCTGGATGCCCTGCGTCCGGAAATCCATGGTATGGTTCACTGCTCTGGCGGTGCACAGACAAAAGTGCTGCACTTTGTTGGCGACAACTGCCGTGTCATCAAAGACAATCTCTTCCCTGTTCCTCCTTTGTTCCGTACAATTAAAGAACAAAGCGGCACTGAATGGGACGAAATGTACAAGGTATTCAACATGGGACACCGTCTGGAAGTCTACCTGTCACCGGAACATGCCAAGGAAGTAATCGAAATCAGCAAGTCATTCAATATCGATGCACAGGTTATCGGACGCATCGAAGAAAGTGACCACAAGGAACTGATTATCCGCAGCGAGTTCGGAGAGTTCAAATATTAATACAATAAAGTCACAATGCCTATGGGATTCCTTTGCATTATCCTCATAATAGTTTGTTTATTGGCCTGGAGACAATATAACAAAGGTATCAATCATAAAAATAAATGACTATGAAAGGATCTACGCCGGTGCCATGTACACAGAGTTCGTGTCAGGCAAGAAATGGACTTGGAAGAAACATGTAAATTATATACTGATAATTTTATTGATACTTATTATTATTACGTATTTATTGAGCGGCAGATTGTGGTAAAAACAAAACAAAATATTTAAATGGCAGAAAATAACACCATACTGGAGAAACTGGAAGGCCTGGTAGCCCGCTTCGAGGAAGTATCAACCCTGATTACAGACCCGAACGTAATTGGCGATCAGAAACGCTATGTCAAACTGACGAAGGAATATAAGGAACTGGGTGACATCATGGCTGCCCGCAAGGAATATCTGCAATGCCTCAACGGACTGGAAGAAGCAAAAATGATGATGGCTGAAAACGATCCGGAAATGAAGGAAATGGCCCGTGAGGAAGCTGCAGCCTGTGAAGCCCGTATTCCCCAGCTGGAAGAGGAAATAAAACTTCTACTGGTACCAGCCGACCCGCAGGATGACCGCAACGCTATCCTGGAAATCCGTGGAGGTACGGGAGGCGATGAAGCAGCCATCTTTGCAGGAGATTTGTTCCGCATGTATTCCAAATATTGCGAATCGAAAGGATGGAAGCTGGAGGTATCGAATGCCAACGAAGGAGCTGCCGGCGGTTTCAAGGAAATTATCTGCTCCGTTACCGGAGACAAGGTATACGGCACTTTGAAATATGAATCAGGCGTTCACCGTGTACAGCGCGTTCCTGCTACTGAAACTCAGGGACGTGTTCATACATCAGCTGCTTCGGTTGCCGTACTTCCCGAAGCAGAACCGTTTGACGTAGAAATCAACGAAGGTGAAATCAAATGGGATACTTTCCGAAGCGGTGGTGCCGGAGGTCAGAATGTCAACAAGGTAGAATCCGGAGTTCGTCTGCGCTATAACTGGAAGAATCCGAATACCGGCGTCGTAGAAGAAATCCTTATCGAATGTACGGAAACACGCGACCAGCCCAAAAACAAGGAACGTGCACTCAGCCGTCTGCGTACCTTCATTTACGATAAGGAACATCAGAAATACATTGACGACATCGCTTCCAAACGCAAAACCATGGTCAGCACCGGCGACCGTTCGGCCAAGATCCGTACATACAATTATCCTCAGGGACGTATTACTGATCACCGTATCAACTATACGATCTATAATCTGGCAGCGTTCATGGACGGAGATATTCAGGACTGTATTGACCACCTGATTGTAGCCGAAAATGCAGAACGACTGAAAGAAAGTGAATTGTAACAACTGGTAGCAAAAGACTTATAATTTAAAGACTCAGGAATATGAACAAACAACAATTATTTGAAAACATCAAGAAAAAACAGTCTTTCCTGTGTGTAGGACTGGACACGGATATAAAGAAAATACCGGAACATCTGCTGAAAGAAGAAGATCCTATCTTTGCTTTCAATAAAGCCATCATCGATGCCACAGCTCCTTACTGTATCGCTTACAAGCCGAATCTGGCTTTCTACGAAAGCATGGGTGTCAAAGGTTGGATTTCTTTTGAAAAGACCATCCAGTATCTGAACGAAAACTATCCTGATCAGTTTATCATTGCTGACGCCAAGCGCGGTGATATCGGTAATACTTCAGCTATGTATGCACGTACATTCTTCGAAGAAATTAACCTGGATGCAGTTACGGTAGCACCTTACATGGGTGAAGACAGTGTTACTCCGTTCCTGACTTACGAAGGAAAATGGGTTATCCTGCTGGCGCTGACATCCAACAAAGGTTCTCACGATTTCCAGCTGACTACTGATACAGAAGGCGAACGTCTGTTCGAAAAAGTATTGCGCAAGAGCCAGGAATGGGGCAACGACCAGAACATGATGTATGTGGTAGGTGCAACTCAAGGACGCATGTTTGAAGACATCCGCAAGATTGTTCCGAACCACTTCCTGCTGGTTCCGGGTATCGGAGCACAGGGAGGATCACTGGAAGAAGTCTGCAAATATGGTATGAACAAAGAATGCGGACTGATTGTCAATTCCAGCCGTGCCATTATCTATGCAGATAAAACCGAACGTTTTGCTGAAGTTGCCGGTGAAGAAGCACATAAGGTTCAGCAACAAATGGCAGAACAGCTGAAAGCTATCTTATAATACAAGAATTTAAATTCCATTTAAAAGCCATTTCCCGGTTTCCCTAAAAGGAATCGGGGAATGGCTTTTCTGCTGAAAAACAGGAAAAACAAAATAAAAACATTTATTCACCAACTTTTCAGGACTCTCAACAGGAAATAATTGCCATTTTACACGGATATATAAAAAAAAAATACGTAATTTGCATAATTAATGAGTCACTATGCCATATTATAGAAGGCTCGAAAGGTTATTTTAAAATATAAAAAGAACAAAAGATAGACAGTTATGGAGTTTTCAGCTAAGCAGATTGCGGAATATATCCAAGGAGTCATTGTAGGAGACGAGAATGCAACCGTACACACTTTCGCCAAAATAGAAGAAGGTATTCCGGGCGCATTATCTTTTCTCTCGAATCCGAAATATACACATTACATTTACGACACACAATCGTCCATTGTTCTGGTAAATAAGGACTTCGAACCTGAACACGAAATCAAAGCTACCCTTATCAAAGTGGATAATGCTTATGAAAGCCTGGCAAAACTCATGACTCTCTATGAAATGAGCCAACCGAAAAAACAGGGTATCGATCCTTTGGCATCCATCGCATCCAATGCAAAAATCGGAAAGGATGTCTATATCGGTCCATTTGCCTGCATTGAAGAAGGAGCCATCATCGGAGACAATACCTATATCCATCCTCATGTAACTGTCGGATGTAATGCAAAGGTTGGCAACAATACGATACTCTATCCTCACGTAACGATCTATCATGACTGCCGTATCGGAAACAACTGTATCCTTCACGCAGGATCAGTCGTTGGAGCTGACGGTTTCGGTTTTGCACCATCTCCAGAAGGTTATGAGAAAATACCTCAAATCGGTATTGCCATACTGGAAGATGATGTGGAAATCGGTGCCAATACCTGTATTGACCGGGCTACAATGGGAGCAACAATCATCCACAAAGGAACCAAGTTAGACAACCTGGTACAGATTGCTCACAACGTAGAAGTGGGAAGTCATACCGTAATGGCATCACAGGCAGGAGTTGCAGGTTCTGCCAAGATAGGAGAATGGTGTATGTTCGGAGGACAGGTCGGTGTGGCCGGACACATCAAAGTCGGTGACCATGTAACCGTCGGAGCACAGTCCGGAATACCGGGAAATACGAAGTCAGGAAGTACGCTGATGGGATATCCGGCCATTGATCCTAAACAGTTTGCACGCTCTGCAGCCATTTATAAGAAATTGCCCGACATGTATACTGAATTGGGACGCCTGCAAAAAGAAATAGAAGAATTAAAGAAACAACTAAATAACTAAGCCCATGTTGAAACAACAGACTCTTAAAGGCAGTTTTACACTGAATGGTAAAGGACTCCATACCGGAGTTAAACTGACTGTCACATTCAATCCTGCCCCAGAACATCACGGGTATAAGATTCAGCGCATTGATCTGGATGACCAGCCTGTTATCGATGCCGTAGCTGAAAATGTAGTTGACACAACCCGTGGAACTGTACTGGCTAAAAACGGGGTAAAAGTAAGTACCGTTGAACATGCTTTGGCAGCCCTCTATGCTGCGGGCATTGACAACTGCCTGATACAAGTAAACGGACCTGAATTCCCGATTCTTGACGGTAGTGCAAAAGCATATGTGGAATGCATCAAACGTGTAGGAATTGAGGAACAAGCAGCTCCTAAAGACTATTATATCATTAAGTCTAAAATAGAATTCAGAGACGAAACAACCGGTTCATCCATCATCGTTCTTCCAGATGATAAATTTAGTGTAAACACACTGATTTCCTATGACTCCAAGATTCTGACCAATCAGTATGCAACACTGGAAAATATGGAGGACTTCCCAACGGAAATAGCATCTGCACGCACCTTTGTGTTTGTGCGTGAAATCGAGCCTTTGCTGAATGCAGGCCTGATCAAAGGAGGTGACCTGGACAATGCCATTGTTATCTACGAAAAACAAATGACACAAGATAACTTTGACAAACTGGCTGACGTAATGGGAGTTCCTCACATGGATGCTGCCAACCTGGGATATATCAACCATATTCCTTTGGTATGGCCCAATGAACCTGCACGTCACAAACTGCTGGATATCATTGGTGACCTGGCACTGACAGGAAAACCAATCAAAGGACGTATCATCGCAACCCGTCCGGGACATACGATCAACAACAAGTTTGCCCGCCAGTTGAGAAAAGAAATCCGCCAGCATGAAATCCAGGCTCCGGTCTATAACTGTAACGAAGCTCCTGTCATGGACGTAAACCGTATTCGTGAACTGCTTCCGCACCGTTATCCGTTCCAACTGGTGGATAAAGTTATTGCAATCGGTGCCAACCACATTGTAGGTGTAAAGAATGTCACTTCCAATGAACCGTTCTTCCAGGGACATTTCCCTCAGGAACCGGTTATGCCCGGAGTTCTTCAGATCGAAGCTATGGCTCAGGTAGGAGGATTGCTTGTTCTGAATTCAATCGACGAACCGGAAAAGTATTCAACCTATTTCCTGAAAATCGATAATGTAAAATTCCGCCAGAAAGTCGTGCCTGGAGATACACTCATTTTCCGTGTAGAACTGATGGCCCCCATCCGAAGAGGAATTTCTACGATGAAAGGTTACATCTTCGTTGGCGAAAAGATTGTTTGCGAAGCTGAATTTATGGCACAAATTGTAAAAAACAAATAATAAAATGGATAAAAATATGATCAGTCCATTAGCTTACATACATCCCGAAGCAATTATTGGTGAAAATGTAGAGGTAGGTCCGTTTACTTTCATCGATAAGAATGTCGTCATCGGAGACAATAATGTGATCATGTCGAACGTAAACATTCTATATGGTTCACGTATTGGCAACGGAAATCAGATTTTTCCGGGAGCTGTAATCGGTGCAGTTCCTCAGGATCTCAAATTTAAAGGAGAAGAAACGACTGCTGAAATAGGAAACAACAATACAATCCGTGAAAATGTCACCATCAACCGTGGAACCGCAGCCAAAGGCCGGACTATCGTCGGCAGCAATAACCTGCTCATGGAAGGGGTACACGTTGCTCATGATGCTCTGATCGGAAGTGGATGTATCATTGGTAACTCAACCAAAATGGCTGGAGAAATCATCATTGATGATAATGCCATTATCAGCGCCAACGTCCTGATGCATCAATTCTGCCGGGTAGGCGGATATGTAATGATACAAGGAGGATGCCGCTTCAGCAAAGATATTCCACCTTTTATAATTGCAGGAAGAGAACCCATTGCTTATAGTGGAATAAACATTGTAGGATTACGCCGGCGCGGATTTTCAAATGAGCTGATTGAGAATATCCATAATGCCTATCGCATCATTTACAATAGCGGAAAAAATGTAACCGAAGCATTGGAACAAGTTAAACAGGAAATTCCGACAAGCCCAGAGATTGAATACATCATTTCTTTCATTGAGAACTCACAGCGAGGAATTATCCGATAAAAAGTAAACGACAATATTTCTAATAAATATTACGATGGTATACAAATTTAGAATTATATCCGATGAAGTCGATGATTTCCTGAGAGAAATCAAAATAGACTCCGAAGCTTCATTCTACGATCTGCATGAGGCTATTCTGAAATGTTGCAAGTATAAAGATGATCAAATGACTTCTTTCTTTATCTGCGATGATGACTGGGAAAAAGAAACGGAAATCACACTCGAAGATATGGGAAGCGGAAGTTCAGAAGAAGATACATATGTCATGAAAGATACCCGCTTAAGCGAGCTTCTGGAAGAAGAAAAACAAAAAATGATTTATGTTTTCGACCCATTGGCAGAACGTGTATTCTTCATTGAACTGGCAGAAATTATCACAGGAAAAGAACTGGCACATGCTACCTGTTCCCGCAAGGAAGGAGAAGCTCCCAAACAGACCATAGATTTCGATGAGCAAATGAACACCAATGCTGCTCTGGATCTGGATGAGAACTTCTATGGAGACCAGGAATTCGATATGGAAGACTTTGATCCGGAAGGTTTTGACATGGGTGGTGGAAGCAACTCCTATGACGAAGATAAATACTAGTCAAAGACAACATTTATTATAAACTAACCCGGACACGCAGAAGTATCAACCGGAATAAACCGGAACGTTCTTCTGCGTGTCTTTTCTAAATATATGGATAACCTGAAACCAACGCTTATAGTACTTATTGGCCCTACCGGCGTAGGTAAAACAGAACTCAGCCTGGCAATTGCTGAAAAATATCACACCTGCATTTTATCGTGTGATTCCCGTCAATTGTATGCAGACCTGAAAATCGGGACAGCAGCGCCAACACCGGCACAACTGGCACGGGTTCCGCATTACTTTATAGGCTCCCTCAAATTGACAGACTACTACAGTGCTGCCCAATATGAGATTGAAGCATTAAAGAAACTGGATGAAATATTTCAGACTCATCAGGTTGCATTAATGACCGGAGGATCTATGATGTATGCAGATGCTGTATGCAAGGGTATTGATGATATCCCTACAGTGGACAACGAAACCCGGGAACTCATGATGCAGCGTTACGAGACTGAAGGGCTGGACAGGTTATGTGAAGAACTGAAACTGCTTGATCCGGAATATTATGCCATTGTTGACCGGAAAAATCCCAAACGTGTCATACATGCGCTTGAAATCTGCTACATGACCGGACGTACCTATACTTCCTTCCGAACACAAACCTGCAAAGAACGGCCGTTCAATTTATTGAAAATCGGACTTCGGCGAGAACGTGAAGAGTTATACGAACGTATCAACCGACGGGTAGACCAGATGATGGAAGAAGGTTTACTGGAAGAGGTCAAACGCGTTGCCCCTTACAAACACCTCAATTCCTTAAACACCGTAGGTTACAAGGAATTATTCAAGTATCTTGACGGTGAATGGGATCTGGCATTTGCCATTGAGAAAATCAAGCAGAACTCCCGAATCTATTCCCGAAAACAAATGACCTGGTTTAAACGAGACCCGCAAATCACCTGGTTTCATCCAGACCAGATGCAGGAGATTCTATCTTACATTGACCATCATTTACCGACAACGGCAGCAGTATCAATGGGAAGTAAAGAATAAAGCTTCTTACCTTTGAGCTTAGCTTCCCAAAGAATACTGAAAGGAAAACGTCCTAAAGGGTAACGGACAACCGTCAACCGCAGATTCTGTTTACGATCAGAGACAAACTGTGAACGCATACGTAAAAACTCCTGTCTGGCCTTGATAACAGCACAGGCATTGCCCCAGTCTCCCTTTAATAGAAAGACTCCTGCAGCAATGTAATCCAACAGACACCGCATACGCATTACCCGGCCCAGTTCTTTATCCGGAAGATTCTTATAAAGCATCAGTAAGTTATTCCGGAAATTCAAAAAGGTTTTATGAGGATTTTCCTTTTTCAGCGTGGCTCCACCAACATGATATACTTTACTGGAAGGAAGACACATGAGTGTATATCCTCTGCTGCACAAGCGCCAGCAAAGATCGATTTCTTCCATATGCGCAAAAAAACGTGAATCAAGTCCTCCTACTTGCCGATAAACTTCCAGACGAATCAATAATGCAGCACCGGTTGCCCAGAATACAGGTAAAGGATCATCATACTGTCCGCAGTCTTTCTCTACCTTTTCAAATATACGGCCACGGCAAAAAGGATAGCCATAACGATCAATAAATCCTCCGGAAGCACCTGCATACTCAAAAAACTCTTTCTGATGCCAGCTTAATATCTTAGGCTGACAAGCAGCTACCTGCGGATGGGCCTCCATATAATCAATCTGCACGTCCAACCATCCCGGTGTCACCTCTACGTCACTGTTCAACAGGACTACATATTGGGCTTCAATTTGAGACAAAGCACGATTATACCCTTCAGCAAATCCGTAGTTACGATCCAAACGAATCAGTCTGACAGACGGAAACTCACGCTCCACAACCTCACACGAAGCATCAGTTGAAGCATTGTCAGCTACGCAAATTTCCACACCTGCTCCTTGTGAATAAGCTATTACAGAAGGTAAGAAACGCCGGAGCATTTCCATGCCGTTCCAATTGAGAATGACAACCGATGTACGTATCATACCAATTCTCCCTTTAAAGCAGTACCGTCTTCATTAAACTCACCCATACGAACCTGAACGAGATGATTGTCCAAAGAATCATCATGCTCCAGTTCCACACGAATGTAATTTTCCGTGAAACCATGCATCGGCATACCGGCTTTTGACTTTTCCATCAGAACATTTGCTTCCTGGCCGATATGACGCGCATAAAAGGCTTTGGTCTTTTCATCCGACAAGGCAAGCAACCGCTGGCTTCGCTGATGCTTTTCTTCAGCCGGAACCACATAATCTATTTTTAAAGCTTGTGTACCGGGACGCTCCGAATAACTGAAGACATGCAATTGTGTTACATCCAACCCGCGGATAAACTCATAAGCCTTTTCAAAATACTCCGGAGTTTCTCCCCGAGTACCCACAATCACATCTACCCCGATAAAAGCATCGGGCATCAGTTCTTTGATCTTCCGTATCTTTGACGCAAAAAGCGCTGTATCATACCGACGGCGCATCAACTTCAGTACTTCATCACATCCTGACTGTAACGGTATATGAAAATGAGGCATAAAAGCCCTGGAATGTGCAACATATTCAATAATCTCATCAGTCAACAAGTTGGGTTCTATGGAAGAAATACGGAAACGTTCGATGCCTTCTACCTGATCAAGAGCCTTTACCAAATCAAAAAAAGTCTCTCCTGTTGTCTTGCCAAAATCACCGATATTCACACCTGTCAGTACAATTTCCTTTCCACCTTCGGCTGCAGCTTGTCTGGCTTGTGCAACCAGATCCTCGATTTTTCCATTCCGGCTTCTGCCACGTGCAAAAGGAATTGTACAGTATGAACAAAAATAATCACAACCATCCTGAACCTTTAAGAAGTATCGTGTACGGTCGCCACGTGAGCAAGATGGAGCAAACGAACGAATATCTTTAGTAGCAGTTGTGATAGCTTCTCCATGTTCATGCTTTTCCAAACTGCCTAAATAGTTGATCAGTTCTCCTTTTTGTTCAGCTCCCAATACCAAATCAACTCCTTCTATATTTGAAACCTGCTCCGGCTTCAGCTGTGCATAACATCCGGTTACAACAACAAAGGCTCCCGGATGCTGTTTGGTCAGGCGATGAATAGCCTGACGGCATTTCTTATCTGCAATTTCTGTCACCGAACAAGTATTGATCACACAAATATCCGCTTTTTCTCCTTTTCGGACAGTACGGACTCCCACATCCTTCAGCATTTTCCCAATGGAAGATGTTTCTGAAAAGTTCAGTTTACAGCCCAATGTATAGTAAACCGCTTTTTTATCCTGAAAAACAGTTGTATCAATCATAAAAGAAATAATTAGAACGCAAATTTAAGCAATAAATTCGATGAATAAAACCTTGTTTAATTTTTATTATTATCTTTCACAGATTCGTCTTACGATTATATCATTGATAATCTGATAAATACAATACAGCAAGTCTCTTATTAACGGTAATTCGAGCCAGAAGTCTATACAAATAATCTACAAAAGCAAATAGAAAAATAGGTTTTAAAACACATCATTTAAGAGGAAAATAGGTTTTAAAACATATTTTTTTGAAAAAAACTTGCATGCAAGTGAACAACGTATTGAAAAAGTATATATCTTTGCAGCGTTTTAAGAGAACAACATAAGTATTACAGATTTAAAAAGCAAAGAAAATGAAAAAATTAGTATTTTTGTTCGTAGCATTCGCTGCAGTATCATTCGCATCTTGCGGTAACAAAGCTCAGTCAACAGAAGAAACTACTGATTCAGTAGCAGTTGAAACAGTTGAAGAAGCAGCTCCGGTTGTTGATTCAGCAGCAGTAGCAACTGACTCTGTAGCTAGCGATTCTGTAGTTGCTGAATAATCTAGCGAACATCAGAGAGAATTGAAAGTCTGTAAGCTCAGCCTACAGACTTTTTTTATGTCCTTATGCATCGTTCAGGAGTATACAGACATCATCTTTACCTGTTTTTCCTTTTATTTGAAAATCTCCCGCCTAAAATTTCTCTGTACCATTTCTATCAATTTTCGGTACACTAATAGAGATCATACCCATTTTCTTCTTGATAACAATCGCATAAATGGTATTTTGAACTTCATCTACACACAATCGCAACAAACGTTTATCTGTAATTATCTTTATAAAGGACTTTCCATTCCAATTGAATAAAGTAACAGCTGAAGGGTTCATTGCATCTCCTATATCATACAATAAGGTATAAAAGTATCGGTCAGGTCAGTGGCATAGACATCTTCAAATTCCAATTGAGTAGCTTCCTTCCCTACGACATGATCAGAATTTGCCCCTTCTGCCAATGCATATACAGATTCATAAATAAACAACGTTGTATCCATAGAAAGTTGGCAGCCTTTTTGATCATTAAAAATCTCCAGAATTCCGCCCACTACTCAGAACAGACCATGCTTCTTCCTTACCGGGACTCTGATGCATTCAACAGAATAATCCGTATAAACAGATCTCAAAAGATGCTACGCCTTATTGTAAAGGCCATAACGCAATACAGACAGGGTTGCTTTAATCAGATATTCCTCTTGTGCAAAGAAAGCATATCATAAAAAACATAAGGTTATCTGAAGCAGGAAATAGATGATAGTCCAACCTATATTCCGGATAAGGCATATCCAGAATAGGATCAGTCTGCTGATAATAGGAAACCAGCTTACGTGAAGCTAAATCATACACATATAGTGAATCTCTCCGAGAAAACAGTTGAAATTAGTTAGCAGACAAAAGTTCTACCGTGTCCTGACCTTTATGCACAAAATATTTAATAGGAATTCCTTTCAATGTATAGAGATGAAAACAATATCCATTTTCAAATAATCTATAATATGACAATAAATGGATCAGTACACTCTATCTGCAAAGGGAAACGCCATAAGAAAGAATTATTAAGAATCCTTACAAAAGTAACAGATACACTATCCAAACTAGAAACAGTTTCAGCGTCATAAATTGATTTTTCCAATCTCGAACATCCGCTGTCGGATATCAGTGTCACCTTACATTAACAGGTTATTCCCGGGAGATCTGACCGTGAAGGAACAACAAAAAAAATCCCCGGCA
>ENA-OOZN01000319-OOZN01000319.1-human-gut-metagenome-genome-assembly--contig:-NODE-319-length-52257-cov-10.968584_pt1 | contig 52257 bp, 41 predicted proteins | sample MGYA00241187_ERZ501397 | MGnify/ENA primary metagenome ERZ501397 (study PRJEB25962, sample SAMEA2042921) | human gut metagenome | biome: human gut; feature: human-associated habitat; material: faeces... | reverse complement strand
CAGGTTCAGACATTATGCTGAACAATTACTTGTACGACTTCTTGTCGCACCTTTTTTGCAAAAATAGAAAATAGTTCAGACTTTCTCACAGCGAATCAGAACTTTTTGCCCATTGTTTAATGTACTGGCAAATAAGTAGGTATCTCCTCCTTCAGCCAAATGGATTCGTTTGCGGAGTTCGGCTACTGTGGCGGGGAAGTTACGGACAGTCACATTTGCTTTTTTCAGGTCTGCCAGATTCTCCTTTACTTCTTTTTTATTGAAACTGCACTGGTTGACAATACGGAATATTCTTCCGGGGAAGTTTTCAATGAAAGTGCCGGAAGTATAAAGATGGCTGTTGGGATGCAGTTTGCGGACAGGGTAAGCTGCTGCAATGCTACGGAAAGCGCCGGCTTTCAGAAGGGAGGCATTCGGTTCGTAAAGATAGGTTTCTAAAGAATCCGTATACGTACATTCGCTGCATTGCTCCTGTTCGCGGGTAAATACAAAGTGTTGTTCTTCTTGAGTCCCTTTCGTGGAGAGGTTCACGCAATGAATGGAGATTTCTGTCGGTGATGTTTGTCCGAGTAGGATGAGTAGTTCCTTACATTCGTTGTTGACGGATAAAATGTGAACTTCCTGTGTCTGTTTCAGCTCTTTCAGTGCCAATGAAAGATCGAGCATGGGGGAAAGTTTTATCATTACCCGGTTGGCTTTTTGAAGTAAAAGCTCTTCCAGTTCGGCTACGTTTGGTTCGCAGTCGGAGATGGCAACCGTTTTTCCGCCGTGCTCATTGCGGCGCGCAGGGTCGAGGAAGAGGCAGTCTACGGGGGACATTGCTTGCAGGTAGGTTACTCCATCTTCGTTTCTTATGTTGATATGGTTTAGATTCAGTACGGGAAAATTATGTGCCGCTATTTCGCAGAGTTCCTCTTGACGTTCTACGTAAGTGGCGGATTTGAATCCGGTGGCAAGAAAAGAACAGTCAATGCCGAATCCGCCGGTGAGGTCGGTCAGAGAATCTCCCTGCAAAAGACGTGCTTTGTAGCGGGCGGTGATTTCTGAAGAGCATTGCTCTAGCGACAGATGTTTCGGATACCATATCTTTTCCATCTCCCACCATGAGGGAATCTTTTCGGCCGCTACCTTCCTTCCTGCAATTTGGGTGATGGCAGTCGGCATATCTATATCCGGGTACTTTTTAGCTTGTAAAGCCAGTGCACGTACATCGTCCGATGAATGTTCTCGAATAAAAAGTTGGGTTTCAGGGGAGATTTGCATCATGGTGTTATTGTGTTATAGGATATTACAATGAATCGTCGAGCTCTGATTATGGGGTTGTTGAATGTCGGTTATGGTATTAACTTATACTTCTGTTTGGCTATGTCCCGGCTGCAAAAATTGAAATGCCACCATTCGCTGGGTAATGCACGGAATCCGGCCTCTTTCATCACCTTTCGTAGCAGTAACCGGTTCTGACGCTCCGTTTCACTTATTTTTCCATTATGTACCAATCCGATCTCGTCTGTGATGTGTGCTTCCACGCCTAAATGGTCTACTTTGGTTCCCATAGGCAGGGGCTGTCCCAGAGAGTCTTGGATACTGATGTCTACTGCCAGTCCGTAGTTGTGTAATCCGCCTCCACGGTTGGGGTTGGAGACATATTTATATTTGGACGTTCCTTTCACTACGTTCCACATCTTTTTCTGTACTGACATTGGACGTGCCGCATCGTAAATGATAAGACTGTAAGACGGGTGTAGTCTCTTCAATACTTTTTGTGCTTCTATCAGAGCGTATGCCGCATCCGGATGCAGGTAGGCTTCCGTTAAGTTGTCGTAAAGCACTTCACCCGTGAAATTATCAGCCTGTGTATACATTAGTTTTACGACGAGGCTGCTGTCCAGATCAGCTATATTGATGAGTCCTAATGAGTCCATGTAGAGAGCCATTTCGCTTCGCTCCGGTGGCGAGACGGTGGAACATTCTTCGCACGGTTGTATATTCTCCGGCGTATGTTCGTATTCTACGAGGGGGATGCTTTCCTTTTCTTCTTTATGACTCGAAAGGAAAGAGCATCCTGTCAGTAGCAGACAGAGGATGGGTAAACTATACTTCAGAATGATCATTCAGCCTTTTGTATTTAGTGTGCCAAAGATACTTCTTTTAGGCTTTAGCTCCAATAAGCTGCCTTTAAATTCTGGTTGTTTAAGTGATCGGGTAGTACCATCTTACTGTCACAATTGTACTAATACTGTGGCATAAAGTAAGGGATTAAGTCTTTTCAATCCATTATAGATTGCTGAGTGAAGTTGCCACCTTCTTCAGGTTGCTGTTCGTTGCCCATTCTTGCAGATGTTGTAAGAGTTGTTCGTCTGTAACTTTGCTATGGTTGATAGTCAGTAGTTCCAGATAGAGTTCGAGCAGCTGTTTGAGTCCGGTGACGGGTTTGTCAGGCAATCCGCTGATAAAGACTGTGAGTAGCTCTTCCAATTGACGGTTGTGGAAAGTACTTCGTTTGTACATGCTTTCGTATACTTGGGTGGTGAAGCGCTTTAGCGGAGCAAGCTCCATCGTGATGAGGCGAGCCAGGATTTCTCCTACCCGGCGGTTGTTTATTCTTCTTGCGGCAAGTCCCTCTACCCATAATTCCGCTGCATAGGAACGGACTGTCTTGTCTACGAAAAGTAGTGAGCCGCCTAATAAGAGCAGGCTCATCTCCCGAAGCGGGCAGTGGAAAGAAAGGAGCATCCGCAAAGCACAGGTGAGGGTGCGTTTGCTGTCTTCCTGCGGAGTGCCGAAAGCCATGTAGCAGGTGATGATCTGGGCTATCAACGGTTCCGGCCGGTTAGGGAAGTAACATAGCAGAGGTTCCATGTAGCGGGAGTCGTCTATATTATATTTACTGTTGATAATCAGATGTTCCTGCCATAGCTGATGGCTGTTGAATTCGACGTATTTGTGCCATTTGTAGGAATCGAGTTCAAGCAGACGCCTGTCCGTTTCGTATGATTTCTCTTTTGGTTTCAATTTGTTCCACCCATAGTCTCCTGCCAGATAGTTGTGTGGCAACGTGCAGCAGGCGAAGGACTTGAATACTTCGAATTCAGTTTCCGGTGCTTTTACCAGTCCGGCGGCTACCCAGCCGGTCGGATGGTTGTAGGGCGGTTCGGGTTGTGTGTTCTCATCCAACAAGAACAGGCAGAGATGGAGGTATTCATCTTGCAATAGTTGCCGGGCGGTGGTGACGGCTTCTTCTTTGCCTTCCATGGCACAGCGGGCAATCGCTAGTTGGAAATCCCACGGACAGGGCTTTGTGCCTGCTTCCTGATATGCGGCGAGGCGGCGTATCAGTTCGGTGGCCTGTATGTATGCCGGAGTATGGGTAGGAGTGGAAAGTAAGGGCAATGTATTATTCTCCTTTAGTTGACGGATTACATTCAGCCATAACTGTTGGACGGGTGTGAAACAGGTTGCGTCGCTGTAGCCGGGTTTCCAGTCGGCAAGTCGTTTGAAAGAACGCTCGTCATAAGTTCCCCTGTTTTGATCTCTTCCTTTCAGTCTTTCTTCCAGCCGGGTGAACATATTTCTCAAGAATCCTGTGCGGGAGGTGTCTGTCGTCTGTGTCCATAGACGTTGATATTCCAACAGGAAGGTAGCCAGAAGCTCCTCGTATGGTTCCCAACTGTTGGCTACGATATTGGTTGCCCGTTGGAAAACAGGTCCCATCCGGTCGAAATCTTCTTTGTTCAGTTGAGGATGGAAGGCGATAATAGCGGCAACTGTTGTTTCTATCTCCCAGCTTTCCTCCATATCGAACAGGCGGCTAAGTTGGAACAGAAAATCTTCTTTGCTGGCAGGAAAGGGAATATGGTTGTCTTCCCTGCAAATGCGGACGGTTTCCGAAGACGGCTCCTCGTTAAAGGAGGTTTCGTCTGTAATATTTCCTCCGGTATGAATGATTTCTTCAAGATTCATGTCTGTCGCATTTGATATTCCGGCAGACTGTACTCTGAAAGATATGAGTATTGCTTGTACGCTTTGAAACATCTCCGGCTGATAGGATTGTAATGTCTCTTGGAGACTGGACGAAGAAGCGTCTCCATATTTTATGATGAAGTCGGCGGCTTTCTTTTGTAGGTTCTCGTCCTTCTTCAGGAACAGTTGGCAGAGAGTGATGCAGCAGACTTCTCTCATTTCGGGATGCCGTGCAACGATCTTCTCAAAGATAGTATGGATGGTAAGTAGCGAGTTTTTGGGGCTGGAGAAGAAAAGGGGAGCTGCACGTTCGATGAATTCCTGATAACGGAATCCCTCTTCGGATGCGATACTTTTCAGTTGTTGCAACATCACATTCACCGGTTTTGTATAAGAAGAGGTGAATATTTGCATCATCTCTTCTTGCAAGGATAACAGTTCTCCGGTAGTTGGTTGTAGAGTTTCAAAGAATCCGGCAAACCATCCTGCCATGTCTTTTTTGAAGCTCCGGTGAAAAGTGGCGAGTGTGGCTTTTAGTAGGCGTTCTCTATCCAGATGGCCGTCCAGCGAGAAACGGTAGAGGGCAGCACTGATACTTTCATCCTGTGCGGTAACTCCTTTTTTATAAGCCTCTTTGGCGCAATCATCCTGATAGCTGATGGACGATTCGTATTCGAAAATCGTCCAGATATGTTCTTTCAGGGTGATGTCACGCTTGAGTAATAACTCACTGTTGAACGTATCATTTCCTTTGGGTTCTTTATTTCTGATACGGGTAATCCAGGGGAGTACATGTGCAATGCGGCTTGGAGCAATATCTTTGAGGTATCCCATATCCATGAGCTGCGTCAGCTGTTCGTAATTGAGATCGAAATTAAACCAAGTTTTGTCATCGTTGATGAAATCTGTCAGCCAGGTGGGGTAGTAAAGCGGGAGCAGTTTGCAAAGCGTATCAAACTTCACATGATAGGCCATATCCATTTCCCGTTTGTTGGCGCAGACAAACTGGACAGCAGATAGAAAATGTGCCCGTGCCGCACTGCAGGTTGTCTCACTACTGAAACCGGCAAACTTGCTTTTTATCCATTGTAAATCCCGGATAACCGGCAGCAGTTTCCGCCTTTCTTTCATTGGTAACTCCAGTAATCTCTTGACAAAAGGGATTAATATCTTCTCTTCGTTCTCCGGAGTATCCACATAAGCTTTGGATAATTTCTCCAGTTCTTTTTTTAATTCTTCCATTGTACTAGTTTCTTTACTGCCAGAATATGTTTGCAAGCTCCCCGTTCTCCCTGATTGCTGCTGAACCAGGTACAAGTGCAACGCTCTTTCTCACTTTCTCTGTCGAGAATGACCGTATGCCTGACACCTCCGCTTCCTGCCACGCGTGCTTCTGTCCGTTTCTCGTCATTCGATATGATTTCTACTTTCTCTTCTTCCAGTAGCTTTTCTGCTGCTATCATTCGAGGATTGAGACTTAAAATACGTTCGGTTTTGAAAGGCAGGCGACGGTAGAAGAAGCTGTTTTCATCCAAATCGAATCCCAATAATCCCATTGCTGCCAATCGTGCCGAGAGGGAATCCACCTTATCCAGGTCAATATGTTCTTCTATGGCAAAAAGAGTGGGGTTGAACTGTTGGTTGGCATAACTGTATTTGTCCATTGCCTCTATCCATCTTTCGGGGACGTCTTCGAGCAGGGATTCCAGTGCGGCGCTTTCTCCGGAAAATCCTCTCCAACATTCGCGGGAAAGAGAAAGGCTGAAGCGTACCGGACCGAAATAAAGTTGCCAAATGGTAGATTGCATGGTGGGATGCGCAAAGACTTTCAGCTCATCGGCAAACGGAAGCAAGGGCTCGAGCAGACGTAAGCGATGAAGTCCTCCAATGCAGACGGCATTCATGCTTTTCACCGGTGAAAAGGCGGGTTTTTGACCGCGCATCACTAAATAATAGTCGCATTTCACGCTACTTTTCGGAAGAGTCTGGAAGAGTTGCAAGGTTTGTATGCGATTGAAGGAGTAGAGCTGTTCCGCAGCGGATTGATAAATCTGTACCGTAGTCAGTCCTTTTATCCATTTCACGGGAAGAGGTACTTTCCGTTCTATCACTTTCTCCCCTTTATGATAAAGCCCCACCTCTTTGGGACCGACTGACATTACCACATTCTCTTGTCTGCCTATTCCTCCTAAAGCGGAAATCATTCCGGGATTAAAATCTACGTTTGTTGTCCCGTTTTCCGGAAATTCTCCGTCGTGTCCGTCAGGAAGTACGTCGACCCTGGCATATACACCTGCACAATTAGAAAATCCTTCAAAGCGCAGGCGGTCATTTCCTGCGGTTACAATCGGATCTTTCAGCATGGCAAGCTGTGCCGGTGTCAGATTGAAACTGGATTGCACAACGTTGGATAATGCGATGAGGCAGCGTGCTGTCATGTAGGGTTGTGTCAACTTTCCCCAAAAGAAACAAGGTGCTTCTTTCTTTTCTATTTCGCTGTATTTGGCAAGAAACAGTTCGTCCTGATTGGCCGACCGTTGCAGGGCGGAAGGAGCTGCATATTGGTAAGAGATGGTATCAGTCATAGATAATAAATCGGAATTTGGTTGTATATTCTCCAAATATAGAAATTAATTCTTAGTGAAAAAAAGAAGTAGGAGAATTTACATCGCTTTGGAATTCTGATATTATAAAATATCATCAAATGAAGCATTTATGTCTCTTTTGATGGCAAATATCAAATACAATTCTTAATAGTCAGACACAATTTTTTATACATAAAACAATTATTCTTTATAACTATTCTTAAATCCTACGTTTCTTTTTGCCAGAAAATAATATTTTTGTGCCCACAATTAGAATGTTCTAGCAACAGATTCTAAATTAAGTCTTATGAATTTTTAAAGATGAAAAAGACAGCTGTTTGTGAAAATCGCTAATATTGTTTGTTTTGTTTGTGTTATCCCATTTTGAGTCAGGTGTGGCTTCAAAATGGGATTTTCGCTATAAAGACAGTCTCAAAACCACCTGAATACTATCAGAAATGACCTAAATTCTATCAGCCGATAGATTTTCCCCTAAACAATGTCTGTTCTTCACCTGTCACATTTGTTGAAAACCCGTAAACTTGCAGCATCAAAATAATGATAACGAATACTCACAATTAAAAAAATAACGTATATGAAAAGTTTAAGCTTCAAGAAAGATCTGATAGGAGTACAGGATGAATTACTCCGTTTTGCATATAAACTGACGACCGATCGTGAAGAAGCAAACGATTTGTTGCAGGAAACCTCATTAAAAGCATTGGATAACGAAGATAAATATACTCCCGACACAAATTTCAAAGGATGGATGTATACGATAATGCGGAACATCTTTATTAATAATTACCGCAAAGTAGTGCGCGACCAGACATTTGTCGATCAGACTGAGAACCTTTATCACCTAAACCTGCCGCAGGATTCAGGTTTTGAAAGTACGGAAAGAGCTTACGATTTAAAGGAAATGCGCCGTGTAGTCAATGCTCTGCCGAAAGAATACAGAGTTCCGTTTGCTATGCACGTTTCAGGATTCAAGTACCGTGAGATTGCAGAAAAGTTGAATCTTCCGTTAGGTACTGTAAAGAGCCGCATATTCTTTACCCGTCAGAAATTGCAGGAAGAGTTGAAGGACTTCCGCTAACGTTTACTATCAATTTTCAGTTGGTATCAATAGGTATAGGGCAAAAGGAAACGAGATCCTTTTGCCTTTTTTATTTTATGTGTTGGAGGTCTGTATTTGTTATGGGAATTTTTTCAGTAACTTTGTCACTGGTTAATTGACTGCTCTGATTATCTGTCGAGGATAGTCGATTTGCTTCCCTTAATTTGTCGAAGAATGAATAAAGATATAAATGTTATGATAAAAGCGATCATGCTCGATGTGGATGGAACATTGGTAAGTTTTGAAACTCATAAAGTGTTGCCATCCTCTGTTGATGCCCTTAGGAAGATTCATGACGGTGGAATTCGAATAGCCATTGCTACCGGTAGAGCGGCGGGCGATCTTCATGAAATAGCTGATGTTCCGTATGACGGAATTATCGCGTTGAATGGAGCCGACTGTGTTTTGCGGGATGGCACTGTGATAAGAAAGCACCTTATTCCGAAAGATGATTTTAAGAAAGCCATGGAAATAGCAAAGGCCTTTGATTTTGCAGTCGCTATTGAATTGGATGAAGGTGTGTTTGTCAATCGTCTGACTCCGACTGTCGAACAGATTGCTAAAATCGTGGAACACCCTATTCCGGCCGTTGTAGACATTGAAGATCTGTTTGAAAAGAAAGAGTGCTGTCAGCTTTGTTTTTATATCGATGATGAGATGGAACAAAAAGTGATGCCGTTTCTGCCTAATCTTTCCTTGTCACGCTGGCATCCTTTATTTGCTGATGTGAATGTGGCAGGAATAAGTAAGGCAACCGGGCTTTCGGTATTTGCTGATTATTATGGGATCGGAATGACGGAAATAATGGCTTGCGGTGATGGTGGTAATGATATTCCTATGTTGAAAGCTGCCGGAATCGGAGTGGCGATGGGAAATGCATCGGAGATAGTCAAGGCTTCAGCCAATTTTGTTACTGATACGGTGGAGAATGACGGGCTTTGTAAGGCGCTGAAACACTTTGGAATTATTTAATATTGGGTACTCTAAAGCTTAATATTATAGGTGTTATTCCCCTATTGTTTATTCTTCTGTATTTCTGCCTCTGTTGTTTTTACCTGTTTAGGAACAATTAAAGAACAACAATGCAGCAATATCGGGTAGATATTGTATGATTTCAGTTATCTTTCCTCTAGTTGGAGGATAGCTATAAAAGGAAAAATTCCTGCAAGTGTTTCACTTACAGGAATTTTTCAGTGGGCCATCTTGGGCTTGAACCAAGGACCTCCAGATTATGAGTCTGTTGCTCTAACCAACTGAGCTAAAAGCCCGATGTATCCATTAACTGGATGCGGTGACAAAAGTAGTATTTTCCCTCGAATTATGCAAATCCTTTTGATAAAAAACTACGATACTTTATTTTTAGAACTTATATTTGCGCTTCGGGTTCTTGGGGAACCATCCTTTTTGTACCCGTTCTTCCTGTTCGAAAACCTCTTTAATCGTCCAGAAGGAAGAAAACGCAAACACGCCAAGCAAAGAAGATAAAATCACATTATCGATGCTTAATGAGGCGACCACACCGGCTATGCCGAGTATCAGGAATATCCACCAGCATTTTGTACCCCAATAGTATTCGGCCTTTACCACGACGGGGTGAAAAAGGCCGATAATCAAAAAGGTACATATTCCGATGAATAACCCTGCGAGGTGATATTCATTTAGAAACTCCATCACAATTATTTTTCAACGCGGATGGGGATTTCTTTCTTGATACTCTGTTCCAGAGAAATCAATGTCTCGGTAGCTACCACACCCGGTATTTCTTGCATTTTGTTATTCAGCAAATCCATCAGATGTTCGTTGTCGCATGCATAAAGCTTTGTCAGCATTGTGTACGGGCCTGTAGTGAAATGACATTCCACAATTTCGGGAATCTTTTGTAGTTCCGCTACGACAGATTTGTACATGGATCCTTTTTCCAGTTTGATACCCACGTAGGTACAAGTTCTGTATCCCAGCGATTTCGGGTTAACATGGTAACCAGAGCCTACAATGACACCTAGGTCAATCAGTCTTTGCACACGCTGATGAATAGCTGCGCGTGACACTCCACATTCGGCTGCTACGTCTTTAAAAGGGATGCGGGCATTCTGGGAGATAATCTCTAAGATCTGCCTGTCGAGGTTGTCTATTCTTTCCATAATAATAAATTGTAATTTCCTGTTGTTATCAAATAGTAAGCAAATATAGAGATTTATTTTAATTATTCTTCTTTTCCGAGAAAAAAAATAGGAAAAAGCAAAAAAAGAGGCGCAAATGTTTTGCGCCTCTTTCCTTTTTCTATTTAGAAGGAACTTCCTTATTTTTCGATGCTTACCAGTTCAACTTCGAAAATCAAAGTAGAGAACGGTTTAATCTGGTTGCCGGATTCTCTTGCACCGTAAGCAAGGTCTTGAGGGATGTAAAGTTCCCATTTAGAACCTACAGGCATCATAGTCAATGCTTCTGTCCAACCTTTGATTACTTGGTTAGCACGGAAAGTAGCCGGTTCGTTACGTTTGTAAGAGCTGTCGAATTCTGTTCCGTCGATCAAAGTACCTTTGTAGTTTACTTTCACTTTGCAAGTGTCAGCAGGAATTTCACCCTTACCTTCAGTGATTACTTTGTATTGCAGACCGCTCGGAGTTGTTTTTACACCATCTTTAGTCTTGTTCTCAGCAAGGAATTTTTCGTTTTCAGCTTTGTAGTCAGCATATTTTTCTGCCAAAGCTTTTGCTTTGATAGTTTCCATAGCTGTACGAGTGTATTCTTGAGCTGCTTCCATGGTCATTACGCCGCCTTTTTCCAAAGTACCTGCGATGAAACCTGCCAGGAAGTTTTCTTTGCTGATAGTTTTAGTAGAGTCAGTGCCAAATAATTCCTGGTTGATACCTTTCATCATCTGGTTGCTGATTTGCTGACCGATTTGCAGACCTGCCATGTAAGCGATGTCTTTTTTGCTAGTCTTGTTTGCGCCTTCGTTCAAACCTTTGATGAAATCTGCCATGTAGGTAGTATCAACGTCCAGACGACCTGTCAGATAGCCTTTCAGACCTTGAGTCTGAGCCATACCGATAGAATAAGACAGTGAGTCGATGTCTGATTTCAGATTTGCTTTAGGAGCTTGAGCTGTACAAGAAGCAAGGCTTGCAGCAGCGGCGATTGCCATAAAAATACTAACTTTTTTCATTTTGCTTTGAAATTTTTTATTTATAATACTTCGAGTAATTCTACTTCAAAAATGAGTGTGCTATGAGGAGGGATCATTTCCCCGGCACCTCTTGCGCCATAGCCGAGTTCTGACGGAATATACAGTTTCCATTTAGAACCTTCCGGCATCAGCTGCAACGCTTCCACCCATCCCGGGATTACTTGGTTGACACCGAATACAGCCGGTTCTCCGCGTTGGATAGAACTGTCGAACAGCGTACCGTCGATCAATGTTCCTTCATAGTGGCATCTTACCTGGTCGGTAGCTTTCGGCTTTTTGCCTGTACCTTCTTTGATAATTTCATATTGTAGTCCGCTGGGAAGAACAACTACCCCCGGTCCTTTTTTGTTTTCTTCGAGGAAAGCCTGTCCTTGCTCGATAGCAACGGCACCCATTTTAGCTTCCAGTTCTTCGAAATACTTGTTTACTATTTCGCGGGCTTCATTGTGGCTGATAGCCGTCTGATTGCCTTCCAATACGTCTTTGATTGCTTGTGCGAAATCATCTACCGCAAGGTTTCCGATTCCCATACTTGATAAGTTTTGACCAATTCCGAGGCCAATAGCGTAACTGAATTTATCCATATAATGTTTTTTGTTGGCGATTGAAATGCATCACCATCATGGTTTTAGCTTTCAATCAATTGCAAATTTATGAATCGCAAAAGTACGTGTTTTATTTGAATGATTTAGCATTTGCTATTTAAAAATTCTTATATCTGTGAAAGTTAATCGCTTTTCTTTTAAGAATTAGTCCTTTTATTCGTAGGATTTAATCGGCTTATTCTTATTATTTAGGTTGGTTTATGTAGATAATTAATCGTCTGACAACTGTTGAACTTGCGTCTGACAATTGTTGTTTTTTCGTCTGACAACTGTCAGACGAAAGAATAACAGTAGTCAGACGAATAGTTGTTGCCATAAATAATGCTAACTATCTGTATCTTTCATCTTAAAGTTCTGCATAAACCGGATTATATTAAGCGTAAGAAAGTGTTCTTTTATTCGATGATTCTGATTACATTTGTGTGGCTATTAAAAAAGAAGGAGGAATAGTAATGAAGAATCTGGTAGTTTTGACGGGTGCGGGTATGAGTGCCGAGAGTGGGATTAGTACATTTCGCGATGCAGGCGGTTTGTGGGATAAATATCCTGTGGAGCAGGTGGCTACTCCTGAAGGTTATCAGCGTGACCCGGCTTTGGTGATTAATTTCTATAATGAACGTCGGAAACAGTTGTTGGAAGTAAAGCCGAACCGTGGACATGAATTGTTGGCAGAACTGGAGAAAAACTTCCATGTAACGGTGGTGACACAGAATATCGATAACCTGCACGAACGTGCCGGGAGCAGCCACATCATTCATCTGCATGGCGAACTGACGAAGGTGTGTTCCAGTAGAGATCCTCATAATCCCCATTACATAAAAGAACTGAAACCGGAAGAATATGAAGTGAAGATGGGAGACAAGGCCGGCGACGGCACTCAATTGCGACCTTTTATCGTATGGTTTGGAGAAGCTGTGCCGGAAATTGAAACAGCCATCCAATACGTGGAGAAAGCGGATATTTTCGTTATTATCGGTACGTCGCTTAATGTATATCCTGCAGCGGGGTTGCTTCATTATGTACCGAGAGGAGCAGAGGTGTATCTGATTGATCCGAAACCGGTAGATACGCATACTTCCCGTTCGATACATGTAATTCAGAAGGGAGCTTCTGAAGGAGTGGCTGAATTGAAACAATTGTTGGGAGTTTGAGAGGTTTTCTCTTCCCGGTTTTATTCCAGTTCGGTGGCAAAAATATGATTGTTCCGGAGTACTTCCGATATTTCGAGTGCAGAGATATCCCTGCACTCGATTCTTAATATTTTCTCCCAGTCCTCAAAGTCCACATTCCATTTGTCTATTTGGGGGAACTCTGCCAAAAGCTCTCCTATGCGCTTGATGTCACGCCTTTGGGTGATAGAAGTTCGAAAAATCAGAATCTTATTTTCTTTTTCCATATTCTTTAGAGTTTTATTTTAATGAACGGAACTCCCGGATCGTCATACTGAAATGTAACCTGAAATTGCGACTTAAAAGTGAAAGGCTGCTAAAGCCGCAAAGGCGGGCGATTTCGGTGGCGGAAAGTTCCTTGTTTCGTTTTAATAATAGGGCTGCTTTTTCAATCCGGGTGCGTTTGATATAATCCGTAGGCGTTTCGCCCGTCAGGATTGTAAATACGCGATGGAAGTGGAAAGGAGAAAAGCAGGCGATACCTGCCATTTTCTGTAATGATAACGGCTGGTCTATGTGATTGTGAATATAGTCGGTCACTTTATTGATCCGTAACTGATATTCCTGTTTATTGATATCTTTCGTCTCCATGTTTTCTGCAAAGTAAAGGATAATAAATGCCGGAGAGTTGTCCTATCTTGCTAACTTCTCCGGCAGATAATCAATCTCTTTTTTGTCCTATATAGAATACGTAGCCGTAGTATTCCTTATACTTATTATATAGGTTCTCTTCATACCGTTGCCCGGTGATGAGGTCTGCGGCTGCGTCATTTCCTGCATATTCCTTTAAGAAAGCTTCCTGAACCGGGAATTGGGGAGCATAGAAATGCTCGGTCCAGCAATTTTCCGGTAAAATGAAATGGGCTGTCGGGATATATCCTGCTTTTTCCATTTGCATTATCTTTCTTGGGATCGTATCGATTTCCGGGTAATTGGCCATCCAGAAGTCTTCTATTTCGGAGGGACGTTCCGGGGTGAACCACGAGGCTTCCGTTACAGCGATAAATCCGTTCTTTTTCAGGAATTTGTTCCATTCGTTCATGCCGCGTTCGAATCCTATATTGTAGATAGCGCCTTCGGACCAGATCAGATCGAGCTCTTCCTCTTGAAACGGCAGAGCGTCCATGGAGCCGACGATACCCTTTACTCTGTCTTCACAATGGGCTTCTATTGCATTTTTGTTGAATAGCTCGATAAAGTCGGGGAAAAGGTCGATACCTGTAATTTGTCCTTTCGTATAGTTGGCTAATGCCATTGTCTGACCGCCCGTGCCACAGCCAATGTCGGCTATTCGTGCCTTGTCGGACAGTTCGTTGATGAAGCTTACGGCTTTTTGTGTGACTTCAGGACTTCCGGGACCTTGACGTTTTAGTGCCTTGAAGTAATTACATATCAGTGTAAAATCGAATTCGTGGATTGATTTAAAATCGTTACTCATTGTTTTAATGTTTTAGTTGTATGGCGAATGGAGGCATATGATGATGCTTGCAACCATTTGACCATACAAATAGTTTGAAAATTTAGATATAGAAAATAACTCTGACAAGAGTATGTCAGAAAACATAAGGGATAATCTGTAATGAGAGGAAGGTTTACAGATTATTTACAGAACGGAATCCTTATGGAATGAAAATGAGTTAAACATCCAATTTTTCTTTTAGTTTGTGGCAAAGATAGGGTTTTAGCTGTAAAACTCAATGATAACTTGATTGAAAAAAGACTGTATACCTGCATTTTAGCAAGAATAGTCAAATAGGAATATGTTTATATATCCGGTTGTATGGATGAGATTGATCGCCCAAATTGATTGAAACTACATTTTTTTGAGTTATTTTTGTCGAATATTGAATACAAATCTCTCATTTAATGTATGATACCGATGAAAAGCAAATTATTACTCACATGTACCATCCTGTTTTTCTGTTCCTCTTTTCTGTGCGGACAGAATCAATCTTCTAAAGTGGCAAACTCTGTTGAAACGAACAATGGATGCATCCGGCACCCGTGGCAAGGAAGAAGAGTGGGATATTTGGGAGACTCTATTACAGATCCCAATTGTTATGGCGACAAGATCAAGAAATACTGGGATTTTCTGCAGGAATGGCTGGGAATTACTCCTTATGTATATGGTATCAGTGGCAGGCAATGGAATGATGTGCCCCGGCAAGCCGAGCTGTTGAAGAAAGAACACGGCGGAGAAGTAGATGCTATCGTGATTTTGATGGGTACGAATGATTTTAATGACGGTGTACCTATTGGAGAATGGTTTACGGAAACAGAAGAACAAGTGATGGCAGCCCGTGGACAAACCCAAAAGCTGGAAACCCGTAAGAAACGCACTCCTATAATGGATGGAAGCACGTATAAGGGACGTATCAACATAGGAATCAATAGACTGAAACAACTCTTCCCGGACAAGCAGATTGTGTTGCTGACCCCGTTGCACCGCTCATTGGCCAATTTTGGAGAAACGAACGTGCAACCGGATGAAAACTACCAGAACAGTTGTGGCGAATATGTGGATGCCTACGTGCAGGCTGTTAAAGAAGCCGGCAATGTGTGGGGAGTCCCCGTGATTGATTTTAATGCGGTAACCGGATTGAATCCGATGGTGGAAGAACAACTGATTTATTTCTATGATGCGGGATATGACCGTTTGCATCCCAGCACGAAAGGACAGATACGCATGGCACGAACGCTGATGTATCAGTTGCTGGCGTTGCCTGTTACATTTTAAATAGGCCGGACAGAATTCTATGAAATTGTACGCTATTCTATAGTACATTTTCTGCAAACCTGTAATTTTGTCTTCTATAAATAATAGAACCTATGAGACATAAACTTCTGTTTTCTTTTTTCATCTTTTTGATAGTTGCTTTACCGATTCGTAGTAAGGATTTTATTTTGACTTCCGGTCAAACAGTTGTCATCGCTTGCAGCCCTTCTGAAGAACTGGTTGTACGAACTGCATTGGAAATGCTGGGGCGTGATATTCAGACAGTATTGTCGTCGACTACCCAAACGAATGAGAAAACAGGTGAAATTGTGATAGGAACGGTGGGACAGAGTGAGCTTATCAGCCGGACCGGTGTAGATGTTTCTGCGTTAAAAGGCAAGAAGCAGGCTTTTCTATTATCTGTTTCTCCGGAGGGGAAATTGGTAGTAGCCGGCAGTGACAAACATGGCACAGCTTATGGAATACTCGAAATTTCCCGCTTGCTGGGTGTCTCTCCTTGGGAATGGTGGGCGGACGTGACTCCGGAAAAGAAGAAACTTTTTAAGCTATCTTCCAAATTCCAAAGTCTTCAGGCTCCTTCGGTGGAATATCGGGGTATATTTATTAATGATGAAGACTGGGGCTTGATGCCATGGAGCAGTCGGACCTATGAATCTTCAAAAGTGAAAGGTGAGATAGGCCCGCGTACCAACGAGCGTATTTTCGAACTCTTACTTCGTCTGCGTGCCAATACCTATTGGCCTGCAATGCACGAATGTACACTTCCTTTCTTCCTGACCGAAGGCAACCGGGAAGCTGCCAAGAAATATGGAATCTTCATCGGTGCTTCCCACTGCGAACCGATGGCTTGCAATGCTGCCGGTGAGTGGAAACGAAGAGGGGAAGGGGCTTATGATTATGTGAATAATGCTCCGGCTGTTTATAAATTCTGGGAAAACCGTGTAAAAGAAGTGGCAGATCAGGAAATACTCTATACGCTGGGAATGCGTGGTGTACATGATGGCAAGATGCAAGGAGCGAAGACGGTGGAAGAACAGAAGGCGGTAATAGACCGTGTGTTTGCAGATCAACGCGGGTTGATTGAAAAATACGTAGATAAAGATGTAACTAAAGTACCGCAGGTTTTTATCCCTTATAAAGAAGTACTCGACATTTATCATGCCGGATTACAGGTGCCTGATGATGTAACATTGATGTGGTGTGACGATAACTATGGCTATATCCGCCATTTTCCTACGGCCGAAGAATGTGCACGTAAAGGAGGGAATGGAGTCTATTATCATGTTTCTTATTGGGGACGTCCGCACGACCATCTCTGGTTGGGTACGATGAGCCCGTATCTAGTTTTTCAGCAAATGAAACTGGCTTACGATCAAGGCATACAGAAGATGTGGATACTGAACGTCGGAGATATCAAGCCTGCCGAGTATCAGATAGAGTTGTTTATGGATATGGCCTGGAATATAGGAGCTGTGGCCTCGGAAGGAGTGACCTCTCATCTGAAACACTGGCTGGAGCGGGAATTGGGAGTTTCGTGCGCAAAGGCGGTATTGCCTGTGATGCAGGAACACTATCGTCTGGCCCATATTCGTAAACCTGAATTTATGGGAAATACGAGGGAAGAGGAGAAAGATCCTGTTTATCGTGTTGTCAAAGATCTCCCATGGAGTGAAAAAGAAATCAACGGACGTTTGCAGGCTTATGATAAATTGTCGGAGGCAGTGGAACGGGCAGCTTCGAAAATCCCATCCGGCAGACAAAGTGCCTATTTTGAATTGGTGAAATACCCGGTGCAAGCTGCTGCACAGATGAACCGGAAATTGCTATATGCCCAACTAGCCCGCCACGGAAAAGCAGATTGGGAGAAAAGTGATCTTGCCTATGACAGCATTGTAGTATTGACAAAACAGTATAACTCACTGGAAGATGGAAAGTGGAATCGCATGATGGATTTCCAACCCCGAAAACTTCCTGTATTCAATCGCGTGGAAAGAAAAACTGCTACTTCTCCAATGATGAAAGAGCGTGTAGCCATCTATAAATGGAACGGCTTGGATGGGAAGAATATCTCGAATGGAAAGAATACCTTGAATGCGCGGAAAGGAACTTCTGCTATTGGTCTGGGATATGAAAGCAAAGCGACAGGCATTGACAAGGGAGATGCACTGATGTTCTCTTTTGACAACTGGAAAACAGACTCGGTAGAGGTTGACATCCGCTTATTGCCTAATCATCCTGTGGGAGGAGATCAATTACGTTTCTCAATATCGTTGGACAATGCTGCGCCTGAAGTGATTTCTTATGAAACGAAAGGACGGAGTGAAGAATGGAAAGAGAATGTGCTGCGCAATCAAGCTATCCGAACGGTCCGACTTCCGATATCCGGAAAGAAGTCCCACAGATTGGTAATCAAGGCATTGGACGAAGGGGTGATATTAGATCAGGTAATGCTTTATATGCCTTCGCCTACTGGTGAGTAACTGCACGGATTACGAACCATGCATGATGCGCCACGGTTCCAATCAGCCCGTAGTGCTTTGCCATGATCCTGAATCTTTCTTTGAGGGATGCTTTCTGATTCCGGGTAGTCATTCCCTCCTCCAGATAGTCGATGATTGTCAGGTGAGTATTGTGCAAAGTACGTGCTTTCTTCATGATGCGGATGCACCAGTCGAAATCTGCAGAAAAGCGATATTGCAGATTATATGGCTCTACAAGCGTGTGGCGGGGGAAGAATGCCTGGTGGCAGACTAACATTCCCTGTTTGAAACTTTTCCAGGTGAGCGTTTCAGGGGCGGACAATCTGCGCATCCGCAGGAAATGCCTGTCCTTGTCTACGATAGCGGTTTCCCCGTAAAGTACATCGGGTAGTTCGTTGCCGTTAATGGTGTGCACCATTTGTTGTAGAGTATCGTCCTCATGAAAACAGTCGCCTGCATTCAGGAAACAGAGATAATCACCGCTGGCAAGGGCGATTCCTTTGTTCATGGCGTCATACAGTCCTTTGTCGGGTTCACTGACGACGGTGTGTATGTGTGAGCGGTACCGGTTGATAATAGAGAGGGTTCCATCCTTGGAAGCTCCATCCACGATAATATATTCTATATGATGATAGGTTTGTGCGATAACACTTTGAATTGTGTCTTCCAATACCTTTTCAGCATTGTACGTTACCGTAATGATAGAGAACTTAGGAGTAGGATGGACACTATGCATATTTCCCCGTTATTTTATTGTAGACATCTGTGTATTTCTTTGCAACGATGCTCTCCGAATAATTACCCAGCACTTTGCGGCAGGCCTGTGCGGAGAGTTCGTTATATCCCGGTTCCGTCAATATCCAATGTATGCCGTTGGCAAAATCTTCCGAAGATTTGTATTGTGCCACATAGCCGTTGTGCAGATGATCGATCATTTCGGGGATACCTCCCACATTAAAACCGACACAGGGCACTCCGCAGGCCATTGCTTCCATAATCATATTGGGAAGATTCTCTTCCAAAGACGGGATGGCGAAAAGGTCTACGGCATTGTAGATATTCACCACTTCATGCTCATTCTTGATATAAGGGAGCGGGTATACATGGAAAGGAAGTTGTTCCTGCAATTGCTGCGATTGGTTGCCGAATACGACTACACCCAATGAGTCTTTCCATTCCGGATGCTTTTCTGCCAACAGTTTGCAGGCTTCGATTAAATAGTCGACTCCTTTGCGTTTGTCGGTGATCTTTAGCGAACCAAACAGAATCAGTTTCTTACCTTCCGGCAGCATGAACTTGGCACGCGCTTCCTTCTTGTTCATAGGTTTAAACAGGTTGGTGTTGATGGCGTTCGGTATATTGGTGACGCTTTTTCCTTCGAACAATGCACTGGTCTGGGCTTGTTTCTTCAGCCAATGGCTGCACGTGACGAAATGAATGGGAGCGTAGCTGTATAACTTCTGTTTTTTGTGGAACGTGCGATAGGATAAATCTTTTCGTCCCCCGCCTTTGTAGATGTACGGACAGTCATGACATTCCTGCTGATAGTTGTTGCACTCCCGCGCGTAATGGCAGATACCGGTGCATGGCCACATATCATGCATGGTCCAGACTACGGGTTTGCCGGAGGTCAGTATCTTTTGTATATCGTTCAGTGAGAGCATTCCCTGGTTGATCCAATGCAGATGGATCACGTCGGCCTGGCGGAATTCCGGGAGTGAGGTGATGTCTGTACCTGTGTTGGCGATATCTACGTCAAACAGATGGTAACGCCGGAAACGGTTGGCGCTCCAGATCACGATACGTTCCCACATGAACTTCCACACTTGCAGCCAGTTGCTTTTCAAACGGACGACGCTGATCTGGTCGGTCTGCTTGTCGCGCACCAGCATTTTGGCTTTGATACCGTTGTTTTTCAGTGATTCCAACAATCGGCTTGCTGCGATGGCTGCTCCTCCTATTCGTTCAGATGTATTTATAATCAGGACTCTCATGGGCAAAAGTTTATGCAAATGTACGGTTTTTAGAGGAAATGTTTGATATTTCCAGCAAGCTTTCTGCTATTTCGCGTGAAAAGATTTCGAGGTTGAAACGTTCTTCCGCCAGTTTGCGGGCATTCTCTCCCATGCGTCGTGCCTCTTCGGGGTGGTCGGCGATGTAGCGGATAGCGTCTATCCAGCCTTGTACGTCGTTATATTCTACGGTGATGCCTATTCCTTCCTTGTCGATGTCTATTTCGAAGTTGGGGTTGCGCGAACAGATGACGGGGATGCCGAGGGCGAATGCTTCCACGAGCGTGGTCAGTCCTACGGTATAGGGGAAGTCCAGACAGCAGATTACGATGCAACTTTTGCGTGCCACCAGTTTTCCCAGTTCATAGGGAATCACTCCGTCGGTATAATGGATGTGAATGGAGTCGGGCAATGCATACGGGTCGATGATCTTTTTATAGTTGATGTTACCGCATGAGACGGCAATGTATAAATCCAGTTTCTCGTTCGTTGCGGCAAATGCTTGGAGCAAGGTATCTACGTCCCGGTTTTCTTTGCCGGTGGAGATGAATCCTTCGGGCTTCCGGTCGGGCATTTCTGCAAGCAGGTGGTCGTAGAAAGGAAGATCCGGTCCCCAATGGATGAGTTTCAGTTTGTGGGACGGGGCTTTCCGGGTTTTCTGCGAGTCCTGAATCAGTTTCCGGCTGAACAGGAACATTTGGTCTATGCCTTTGTAGAAAAGGCGGGAGATTTGTTCGCGCCACGGTTTGGGATTGGTCACGACTGCCGTATGATGCCAGATCACGATAGGTTTGCGATACAGTCCCAGGGCACGGAGGAAGATGACGGGTTCTATGCCCCGGAAAGAGGTGGCGTAGAGGACGTCGTATTTCTCCTTGCAGAAGAGAATCTCTTTGGTGGCGTAAAGCATGAGTTTCAGACGACCGGAGAAATATTTGCATTTGTGCATCACGGAGTGTATTCCGTAATTCTCCAGTAAAGGAAGTCCGTATAGGATATGTCCGGGGAATTTATATTCTTTCCATTCCTCGTAGCTTTCCCGCGTGAGGCGGGTATGGTAAAAATAAATAGTAAGCAACTTATTTAGTGGTGCTTGTTTCTTTTCAGCCATTTGTTGATTCGGTTTTTGACAGCTTTCGTAATGAGGAAGAAATTACCGTATTTCAGGTTGAGGAACAGTTCTTCGAACGAACGTCCGATCTTGATCCACGGATGATCCCAGCCCATAATGCGGTAAACGTTCTCTTTGTAGGCAACGTTCTCGATGACGTAGCGGGGATGTTTCAGTGGAAAGTCCATCTCATAGCGCTTCATCGTGAAGATGCGGCGGTAACCTTTGGGCAGGGTATGAATCGAGCCGGCGAAGTGGGTGGAATCTGCCGTTGCTCCGAGGTTGTTGATCATGTTGCGGGTAGGCACGATGCTTAGCCCGGAGTTGAACAGTATGGAGGCGTGGAAGATCGTTTCATAAAAGGCTTTCTGCTGTTCCCGGTGACGCTGGCACATGTAGATAAAGTCGCTCCGGAATTTGCGTTCCTTGATAAGCTGTTCCAGTTGTTGCATATTGAAGGAATCGTCCAGGAAGCTGTAGAACTCATCCCATTGGTCGACTACCCGTTTCCAGCTTGCCCATCCCCAGATAGAGAAGGTGGTGGTAAAGAAATAGTCGTAGGGCATGTCTTGGGTGATTTCTTCGGGGTTAAATCCGGCAATCATGCTGATGCGGGTGTCATGTTCGTATTTATCCAGCATCTCCTTGCAGAATTGGAAAAAGGAGACGGCGGGCACATCGTCGTCTTCCAATACGATACACTTGTCGACTTTCGAAAAGGCCCATTTCTGCGAAATGTATTCCGAAGGGTCGCAGCCGAAATTCTTTTCCTGATAAAGCCGTTCTACTTCACATTCCCAGTTTATCTGTGATACGATTTCACGGCAGGCTTCTATTCCGGGCAGGTCACGTTCGTTTCGTGCTCCGTCCTGATAGAGGAAGAGGCGGGACGGACGCGCTTTCTTCACTTGCTCGAACACTTGTGACAACTGTTGCGGGCGGTTGAAGAACAGGATAAGTACCGGGACGTCTACTAAAGCGGATTTCATATTCATAGTTCTTGTTTTGGGGTTGTACTGAATGACAGGGCGGCAGGATAGTGGTTGTTCACTTTTTCCTGCTCTTCTTCTGTAAATCGATGCAGGGTTGGATAGTTGTAACGCAAAAATCCTTCCAGGTCGTCGGGGGCGGTCACTGTGAGAGGGCCGAATTTCACGGGTTGCAGGTGGCGGATGCTTTCTACGGTTACGTGGTCGGCAGTGGCCATTACGTTGTTGTAGTAACGGGTGTTTCGTGAGTTGAAACAGCTTTGAACTGACACCAGCATGCGGTAGATTGCTTTTTTAGAGAAAAGCAGGTCGACTACCCTGTTCAGGAAACAGGAGAAGGCTCCCCGGTTCGTGGGGTTCTCTATTTCACATGTACCGAAGTGTTTCCACATCCATATCTCTTTTCCCATCAGGCAGCATTTGAGGAAGCCGAGTGTTTCGGATTGTATTCTTCGCAGCAGCTTGTTGTCGGGAATTTTGTCGAATGGGAATATATCGACAAAAATGCCCGGATGCATCGGGACATTCTTGAACATTTCTTCTACAAAAAGGGTGTCGTTTTTCTTGACTTTGGCAAAATAATACGGGGTATGAGGGTCTGTCTCTATCCATGAAAGGAAGTAGGAAGGACCCAGTTCCCCGGGAGCTACTTTCAGAAATTTGTTGTAGTTCTCCCGCGTCATGCCTATGTCAATATCATCATCCCAGGGGAGAATCGCCTGGTCGTAGAGTGCACCGATTGCCGTGCCGCCAATCACAAAATAGGGAATGTTGTGCTTCTGACACACCCGGATGGTTTCTCCCAATATGTCGTAGAGTTCGGCATGTAATAAATCAAGCTCTTCGGCTGTATATTTCTTGTTCATCGGAAATGGTTAATGCACGTTGTGCTACAAAAGTAGTAATTATATTGCTAAGTTACTATAACTTTGAGTTACTATCATTTTAAGTTTCCTTGCATGTTGGGTTTCCTTGTATAAATTCGGTGGCCACTTGTCCGCGTCCCGGGATGGGGAGAACGGATGCTTGTGGGAAATCTTTGAGCAGACAGTCTGCCGGATGGATGTCCGGATAGAATTTCTTCAATAGGAACAGGCTGGGACCGGTGGTGATGCTTCCTATAAAGACGGAGGCGTCCATCAATATCTGTATCGAGGAAAGGAAACGTGCCATTTGTTTCTGTTTCAGCTCTTTGGTGGTTTGTGTGAAGGTGCTGTTGACATAGCCTTTTTCGTCGGGGCTGCAAAGGGTGTACCAGTGTATGTCCGGGGCAAGGGTTTTCACTTGTTCGAAAAGGCGGTAATCGTCCGTTAATACAAAGACGTCGCGTATGGCGGTCTTTTCTTTAATAAGCTGTATGTAGTGTTCCGGTGGAAGCAGGTTGGTTTCGGTGATCTTGTCTCCTCCTCGTATCTGGCATCCTGCGTATTGGAGTGGGAGTTGCAGGTCGGCGGCACATTGGCGACATTCCTGTGCGGTGGTGTCGTTGAGTTTCCAGGTGATTTCCGTCAGTTTTTGGAAGGTATGGAGATAGTCGCCGTCTATTCCCAGTTCGGGAATATGGAAGTGCTGATTGGGGTTGAATGTCAGTTGAAAGTTGAGCAAGACCGGTTTGCCGTATGTGAAAAAGGCAATCGTTTTTCCGATGATGTTCTTACAGGTTACTTTCAGTTTCCATTTCAGTAACTTCGTCTTAGGCAGCTTTTTGTCTTTCATCAATGCCTGCCAGGAGGGGAGGCGATGGGTGTTATAGGTGTGATGAAACGGTTCGTGCACTTGCTCGCAGAAGGGGGCGAAACAATCTTCCCAACCTTTTTCCCATCCGAAGTTGGCGTCGTCGGAGTAGAGTTTGAACTGTATTTTGTGTTGTAGGCAATAAAGCATTGCGTGAAGCATATAGGTATATTCGGTGAAGAAACCGGATCTATGCCTATGTGATAAATCATCGTCTTTTTGAAAGAACTGTTCAGAAGGCGGTATCGGGTGGCAAGGTCATTTGGGTTCATGTGTCTTCTTTTTGATGAAATATTGGATGCTTTCTTTAAAAGTAACCGATCGGCTGCCCCACATGGCTGCTACGTAGAGTGCTGCAGCAAGCACTATCTTGCTTGCCAGGCGGAGATAAATATTCTCGATGGAGCGGGTGGTGTAATAGGTGATTACCATAACCGTAGCCGCAATGATAGCATAAGGAAGTATGTCCATCAGGGCATGGCGAAGCTTCAATCCTATTTCCAAGTGTACGAAGTAGTGCCATGTCAGTAGCCACAATATGTTGATGGATACATAGACGGTAAGCATGGTAAAGATCCCGTAAGAGTGGGCTAATAGAACGCTTGACAGTAAGATGATGCCGAGCGCTATGGTGTTCCACATGTAGATGCGGGATTTTCCTTTACTGATAATCAGCTGCTGATAGAGGTATGCGATGGGAGCAAAGGCTCCGCTGATACACAGTATCTGCATGATTAATATGCTGGAATACCACTTGTCGGTGATGGTGATGATAATCAACTCTTCCGATACGATTCCCAATCCCAACATGGCGGGAAACGAGACAAAAGCGGTGAAACGCAGCATTTTGCGGAATACCCGTTTTTGCCGTTCAAGGTCGTCGGACACTTTGGTGAGTACCGGTTGCGCTACTCCGTTTATCATGCCGGAGATAAAGAGTTGTCCCATGCCGCACCATTTGTTGGCCTGGTTGTAATATCCTACTTCTTTTTCGCTGTAGAATTTACCCAGTATCACGGAAAACAGATTGTTGTTGATGTGATTGAATACATTGGTAACTAGTAGTTTCCCACTGAATCCGAACATTTCCTTAATCGGGGTGAAGTTGAATTGCAAGCTCGGTCGCCAACGGGTGAAATGCCAGTAACAGGCTGTGTTGATGGTTACGTAAACGATGCTTTGCGTAGCAATACCCCAATAAGAGAAACCAAAGTAGGCGAGAGTGACTCCGGTGATTCCGGACACGGTGAGCCCGATAACCGAAGATAATGCCCGCTGTTTGACCATCAGGTTACGCAGGAGATAGGCGCTGTGGGATATTCCCAGACTGGCAATGAAGAAGCCGATAAAAGAATAACGTGCCAGTGGTGTCAGTTCGGGAGTATCGTAAAAGTCAGCGATAAGCGGTGCACAGAGGAATAACAGCAGGTACAGCGACAGACTGATGGCCGCGTTGAACCAGAATACGGCATTGTAATCATTGTGCGTCACTTCTTTCTTATTAACAAGGGCAGCTGTGAAACCACTTTCCTGTATCGAACTGGCAATGAGGGAGAAGATGGCCAACATTCCCACCATTCCATAATCTGACGGAGTGAGCAATCGCGCGAGGAATATTCCGAAAAGCAGATTTAGCAATTGCTGTATGCCGTTGCTGAATCCTCCCCAAAATAGTCCTTTGGCTGTCTTTTCTTTTAGTGACTGATTCTCGCTCATATTATTTGCAAAGAATACATGAAAAGGCTATGCGTGATGATAGCTTTTCATGTATTCCCTATTCTAGTTTTATTATTTTACTTCGCTACCCGGCTTCACTTCACGTCCCGGCATGATAACTGCCAGACTGCCGTCATTGTTTTCGGCACTTAGAATCATGCCTTCGCTGACGATACCTTTCAGTTTGCGCGGAGCAAGGTTGGCGATGAAGCAAACCTGTTTGCCTACCAGTTCTTCCGGTTGATAATGCTTGGCAATACCTGATACGATGGTACGTGTTTCCAGTCCGTCGTCGATTTTGAATTGCAGCAATTTATCCGCTTTCGGCACTTTCTGACATTCAAGAATGGTGCCTACACGGATATCCAGTTTCTCAAAATCCTCGAAGGCAACGTTTGCCCGGATAGGATTGGCTTTGTAGTTGGCTTCCTCGTTTGCTTTCTTTGTATCGAGCAATTTTTGTACCTGTGCTTCGATAGTAGCGTCTTCAATCTTCTCGAACAATAATTCCGGTTTGTTCAACTGGTGGCCTACGGGAAGAAGGTCGTCACGTCCCAGTTCAGACCATTCGAAAGTATCCATGTTCAGCATTTTGCGGAGTTTTTCCGAGCTGAACGGCAAGAATGGGTCGAAGGCGATGGCAAGGTTGGCAACCAGTTGCAGGGAAATGTTGAGGATGGTTCCTACACGTTCCATATCTGTCTTAGCCAGTTTCCACGGTTCGGTGTCGGCCAGATATTTGTTTCCGATACGTGCCAGGTTCATGGCCTCTTTCTGTGCATCGCGGAATTTGAATACGTCGAGCAGTTTTTCTACTTCTGCTTTCACGTCTGCGAACTCTTTCAGCGTTTCTTTGTCGTAGTCGGTCAGTTCGCCCTGTGCGGGTACGCGACCGTCGAAGTATTTTTGAGTCAGCACCATTGCACGGTTTACGAAGTTGCCGTATACGGCTACCAGTTCATTGTTATTGCGTGCCTGGAAGTCTTTCCAAGTGAAGTCGTTGTCTTTCGTTTCCGGTGCGTTGGCGGTCAGTACGTAGCGGAGTACGTCTTGCTTTCCGGGGAAATCAGCCAGATATTCGTGCAACCATACGGCCCAGTTGCGGGAAGTAGAGATCTTGTCTCCTTCGAGGTTGAGGAATTCGTTGCTCGGCACGTTATCCGGCAGGATATAGCTGCCTTCTGCTTTCAGCATGGCAGGGAATACGATGCAATGGAATACGATATTATCTTTTCCGATGAAGTGAATCAGACGCGTTTCAGGGTCTTTCCACCATGTTTCCCAGCTGTCGGGAAGAAGTTCTTTGGTGTTGGAGATGTATCCGATCGGAGCGTCAAACCATACATAGAGCACTTTTCCTTCTGCTCCTTCTACGGGAACAGGGATACCCCAATCAAGGTCACGGCTCACGGCACGTGGTTGCAGACCCATGTCGAGCCAGCTTTTGCATTGACCGTATACGTTCGGACGCCATTCTTTGTGATCTTCCAGAATCCATTTGCGCAGCCATGCTTCATGCTTGTCGAGAGGAAGATACCAGTGTTTGGTTTCTTTCATCACCGGTTTGCTACCGCTGATGGCGCTTTTCGGGTTGATAAGATCTGTAGGAGAAAGTGAGGTTCCGCACTTTTCGCATTGGTCGCCGTAAGCGCCTTCCGAATGGCAGTGAGGACATTCTCCGGTGATATAACGGTCGGCAAGGAATGTTTTTGCTTCCTCGTCGTAATATTGTTCGGACGTTTTTTCGATAAATTCGCCTTTGTTGTATAATGTTTTGAAGAAATCCGAAGCCAGTTGGTGATGCGTCGGTGAAGTGGTGCGGCTATACACGTCGAATGAGATACCGAATTCTTCGAATGATTTTTTAATCAGCGAATGGTAGCGGTCTACTACATCCTGTGGAGTAATTCCTTCTTTCTTGGCACGGATGGTGATAGGCACTCCGTGTTCGTCCGAACCTCCGATGAATAATACATCTTCTTTTTTCAGACGCAGATAGCGCACATAGATATCTGCCGGCACGTATACACCCGCTAGGTGACCGATATGGACAGGACCGTTCGCATACGGCAGTGCCGATGTGACGGTGGTTCTTTTGAATTTCTTTTCCATTATATAGTGTGATTTTTGTTGTTTTCAGCTTTGCAATGTGCAAAGATAGTGACTTTTCACCACAGATTACACGGATTAACACAGATTTTTCATTCTCATAGCCGTGGTTGTCTCATAGTCTCATAGTCGTGCTTGTTTTGTAGTTGTAGCTGTTTTATAGCAGTGATGACTATACTGTGCAACATCTTGTGGTATCTTTAAGAATTAATATAAAAAACTCTATTCTCTCTATTCTCTGTGTCCTCTGCGTCCTCTGTGGTGAACCTTACATCATCATGTGCCTCCTGATGGAGAACTTCACAATCGCCATTGCGTTGATGGCCGCAAATGGAATGTCCATCGGTTCGTGGTGCGTATTGTAACTCACCAGTTTGAGATATCCCTCCTTATCGGAACGGTTCACGTATTTCACTGCCAGATACTCGTCTCCGTCAATCATAAACGACACCAGATATATTTCCCCGTAAATGACATTATCGAAGCTGCTGATTTCTTTATATCCGATAATGTCTCCCGATTTCAATATAGGATACATGCTGTCTCCGTTGACGTAGACTGCTCCGTCGCAGACGGAAATATTCGGAATTAATATCTTTCCCAGTGCATACTGTTTTTTATTGGTGAACAATGTTTTCAGGTTGGCAGCTGCCGTAATATCGTATAATGTCACGCTACGGTCGTCTATTGGTTCGGGTGTTTTCGGATTGTGTATAATCTCGACTTCTCCCTGCACCAGTTCGCTTTCGCAATATCTTGACTGGTGTTTCGGATTTCCCTTTCCCAATAATAGCCAATTGTAGTCCACCTTGTCCCCGAACTTATCAAGCAGCAGACGGAAATCAATACTGTTTCGCGCACCCCAGTTGGATACTGTGGCACGTGAGACGCCTAAATATTCAGCTAACTCGCTGTCATTCTTGAAGTTTAATGCCTGTTTGGTACGCTTGATTATGCCCAATACATCCAAATTTGTATCCATTCTATTCTTGTTTAAAGGTGATGTAAAAATTCGTAAACTTGTTATCTGCTTATTAACAGCCTCTTGTATACTTTTTGAAAATTAATTTCTAAAACTATTAGGTTTTTATAAGAAAACTGTTTTATATTTGTAACGTCATAATCGATTAAGACGTTTCAAAATTATAAATTAAAAACAGGATAACCATGAAAAACGATGAAAAGTTTACGAAAGTTGGCGAAAAAGATCATTCTCCTCCATTGAAGTCAGTCTGAAACCTTCGTTTAGTGGGCATATATATTCACTGTAGTAGATGTATATACCCACCACGGTAGACATATATACTCACCATGCTGGATATATATGTTCAGTAAGTCCATCGTTTATTCCTTGAAATTAAAACAAAGTTAGCATTATGAAATCAGAAACCTATTTATCAACACAACCAGCCGCAGCTACCAGTATCTGCAAGAACTGTAAACGCGAACTCTTATTGGAATTTTTCTATGTGAACAAAACGACTCAATGTCCGGATAAATATTGCAAGGAATGTCGTAAGTCCTTGAGCCGTAGACAGTACAATAACGGAAAGCGTTCTTTGACGGCATTGCCCGAACGGCTTTCTTACCCTGTTATTACACAAATTGAAGACCGTGAAACACGGATGCATCTTATTCTACATGCTCTTCAGGAGGTACGCCTCCACCTGGAACGTAAAAAGACAAAAATACAGGAAGAAGAAGCCTTGTTGTAAAAGCGTTGTAGCCTACATGATTCATCCTGCTTGACTATTGTGTATGAATTATTCAGGTTAAAGGCTATTTATTGAATTTGAATGAGAAGCCGGATATGGGGATACTTATATTCCGCTTCTTGTTCTGTATCATTATTATCAAAAAACTAAACTATTATGGCAAGAATAAAGAAAAAAGGATTGGATTATTTTCCTCTGAATACTGATTTTATCCATGATCGTGCTGTCCGTCGTCTGATGAAACGCGAGGGGGATTCCGTACTTAGCGTTTTAGTGGAAGTGCTTTCGTATATCTATGCAGGCGAGGGCTATTATGTATGTGCAGACCGTTTGTTTTACGAAGATCTTTCGGCAGGTCTTTACGAAAACAGTTCCGATGATGTGGAGCGTATCGTTCGGCTTGCAGTGGAGTATGGCCTGTTTGATGCCGGATTGTTTGAACGCTATTCTATACTGACTTCTGTTGAGATTCAGCGGCAGTATCTTTTCAGCACTCGTCGTCGGAGTGTTTCTCATCTGGATGTTGCATATTGTTTGCTGGCAAGTGAGGAACTCTCTGAAAATAAGTTGGATGCAAGGAAGAAGGCATCAGGCTGTTCGGAAGCAGTGGCTTGTGTTGGAGATACTTCGGGGGGTGATAATGCAACATTTATCCCTGAAAATGTGACATCGGGTACACATAGCATAGCACAGAATAGCGTAGCAGAGCAAAGAAAAGAATATCTCCTCCTTAATCCTCCCCTGAAAGAGACAGGAGAGGAAACGGGAATGGAGGTTGGAGAAGAGGGAATTTCTTCTGTAAGTTCCTGCGGGAAAGATGCTCCCGTTTCTGCTCCCATTTCCGCTTCCGACAGACGGCAGGTATGGACGCGGGAGGCAATCGACCGGCTTCAACCACCGTCTGACGGGATATTACGCAATTACGAGGGACTGCTTGATAATCTCCGTAGTTACGAAGTTCCGCCTCCGGAGCAATATGCCATTATCCGGAAAAGTAACTTCGGGGCTATTGGCGGTACGATATGGAAAGGGATTGCAACGTTGCGTGGCAGCGGCGGGAAAATAAAACTTCCGGGACGCTATCTGTTGAGTGTTGTGAATAAGCAGCAGGGACTTACTGCGTACTGACACTGATTGGCAGATTATAGCGGTTAAGAAATTAGTTAAGACACAAGTTTAAAATCGCTTGTATACAAGGTGCGCTTATCGCATCTTTGTTGTGTCGATAAGCTTATAGACAAAACTAAATCAAATTATTAACACAAAAACGAATTAGATTATGAATTTATTAAGAAAATGGGTATTGGTGAGCTTATTGCTTACCATAGGAGTGAATGTGTTTGCGCAAGAGTCTGCTTATGCTTATGATGCAAATGGAAATTTGACAAAAAATTTAAATAAGAATATTGTTGATATTCAATATAATTGTTTAAATTTGCCTAGTCGGGTGCTGTTTGGAAATGGTGATAACATTTCGAATGTATATAGTGGTGATGGAACTAAGTTGCGCACGATACGGGTCATTGGCGGAGATACATTGACAACGGACTATTGTGGCAACGCGATCTATGAAAACGGGGTGCTGGTACGGTTGATGACAGAGGTGGGGTATATCACAATGGCGGATACCACCTATCATTACTTTATCAAGGATCATCAGGGCAATGTGCGTGTGGTGGCAGATGAACGAGGCAATGTAGAGGAAGTGAATGATTATTATCCTTTCGGAGGATTAATGTCTACAAGTTCCCGGCGGAGTGTCCAGCCGTATAAGTATAACGGGAAAGAACTGGAGGCAGCAGGCGGACTGAATTGGTATGACTATGGTGCGCGGCAGTATGATCCGGTGCTGGGGAGATGGAACGGAATAGATCCTTTGTGTGAAGATTATTATTCGGAAACTCCTTATGGATATTGTGGGAATGATCCGATTAACTATATTGACCCGAATGGTTTGATGAAAGTAGTTTATAATCCTGATGGAACTTATAAAGAAACTACGCACAACAACTGGTTTCATAATACATTTGTGGGGCGACAGGAGTATATTGATTATGGTGATCGACAGGTGCATCTTTCTGAACCGGAATTTTGGCAATGGCAGAGAACTGGGAGCTATGAAAACATAGGTCCGGTAACTGGAATTATTAGCAACTTGGAGTTAACTTTGGATGAACCGGTCGCAAATTTTGCAGATGGGGCTGCTAAATATGTTGCGTCATCGGTTTATTCCTATATTAATTCTCCCAAAGTGTGGTTAACAGGTAGTTCATGGGCGGGAACCTATGCAACACCCGATGAGAGGACTAGTGGGTTTATTGATGTGGCTACTCAAAGAATTCCCGTTAACAGGTTGTTGAAACAATTGACGCCTGGTTCGTGGTATAAGTTTAAGTATGCCAATCAAAATATTCCTGTAAAGAATAAGCATGCTGTTTATGATATGGAGATGAGAAAATATAATGAAAGGATTTCTAATCCGAAAACATTTAAAAAGATAAATGAGAGCGTAAATAAGGCTGTATATCTTAAGGATAATATTGAAAAGGAGAATAAATAATGATAGTTATAGAAGAAATTGGTGCTTTGATTATGTGGCTGGCAGTTTTTATCGGATGGTTGATAAAAGGCTGTAAGACCAATCTTTTCAAGGAATTTGCGAAAATCAACGATTCTACAAAAAGAAATGTAGGAATAATTTTTGCAATATTCCTTATAGGACCAGTCTTTTTAGGCGAATGTCGGAGCTATTGAATTATTATAGTTCTGGTGTCTGGAATGTAAGTGATGAAGAACTTAGTATTATGATACGCAATGGTAGAATTTTTTTAAGAGCCGTCGGTGAGAAATATATTCTTTAATTTGATATTTTTATTTGTTATGGTAGGCTGTATGCAGCCTACCATAACAAGGTTCAGCAGGCACTGGAAGCACAAGCTAGACTGCTTGTAGATGCTGGCTTAATAGATAATAAATAGGTGGTATTGTATGAACTGTCAATTAATGATTCCAATCATATATATAAGATTGCGGATTCAGAGTTTCCTGTAGAACCGAATCTGGAATCACTTTCGAAAATCGTTAAATATAAGGATAAGTATCTTTGCTTTATAGAATTGGACGAGCCTGAAATGTCTGTGAACGATATAAAACAGGTGACGGGTTATTCCGGTAATCCTACGGTTGAAACTGACAATACTCCCAAATGGTACTTAGTGGTGTCTAAGCTTGGAGAAAAGAGGGTGCTGGTAGATCTTTCATCGTATGAGGAATGGACTACATGTTTTGATATTGTGGAATTATGGCATATTTATCCGGATATGTAGAAGATTATCTAGTACAGATGGAAGTCATATCTCATGATATCGAATTCGATTGATATCTGAGTCTCTCATTAAATGCAGACAGTGTGAGGCAAGAGTTGTTTGATAGAGTTGGCGCAAAAATAAATAACGTATATGGACGGATGTATTTGAAAAACAACACAGTTTCCACGGTTTGCTTATCATCGAATACCAAAGAGCACTATGCTATTGTAAATGGTCACGATAGCCTTTATTTGTCACTTTGTGACTCCTTGCCTATTGTTCTGACCCCATTGGAAAGGAAGAATATAAAATATAGGAGCTTGTCGGGGCAATCTAGTTCTAGCTTTTTTAAACATTTGGCATTGGAAGAAGATTCTTGGGAGTATTTTTATAATCTGTTTTGTAATTCAGTATATTGTCTGATGGATATAAATGATGAAAACCATGAAACAAAAGTTATGTTTCATGATATTGGTAATTATGGATTTGAGATCACTAGTGAAAAGTTTGGAAAAGAAAGTCTGTTCAGGATATTAAATCATGGCATCTATGATCAGGAAGAAAGAAGAACGAGGAATACTTTATTTTGGTGGCTGAATGGGATAATAGAAGTGCCGCGGACAGGCAGAAGGTGTTGGATGCCGTAGATAAAAAATGGAGCGAAAAGAGGAAAAAACTAAATTTAGATAAGGAGTAAGCATCTAATTCTGTTTTGATATTTGGATTTACATACGGTGTGTTTAATGTATGATTGTCGGTTAAGAAATTAGTTAAGACACAAGTTTAAAATCGCTTGTTTACGGAGTGTGATTATCGTATCTTTGTAGTGTCGATAAGCTTACAGACAAAACTAAATTAAATTATTAACACAAAAACATGTACGATTATGCCAGTATTGTATGGACCTTTTCAGTCCGTTCTGAAAGACAAAAACGGAAAACAACTCTTTTACCCTCGTGTATTGCGCACAGGTAATGTAAGTACTTCACAAATCTCTAAGGAGATAGCTGCCTATTCTTCCCTTTCTCCGGGTGATGTAAAGAATACGCTGGACAACTTGGTGACAGTAGTTAGCCAGCATCTTCAAGCGTCGGAGAGTGTCACTCTTGATGGTTTTGGAACTTTCCGTCTTGTGATGAAGTCGAGTGGCAATGGTGTAGAAACCCAGGAAAAAGTATCTGCCGCCCAATCTTCGTTGACGGTTCGTTTTCTTCCTTGCTCCACCCGTAATCTTGATGGCACTATGGCCACCCGTTCGCTGGTGACAGGCGCACGATGCATCCGTTTTGACCGTGCGTCGGCATCCGTTTCCGATGGTGACGGAGAAGATCTGGATCAGAAGCCGGATGGCGGTGGGGGTGATAGTGGTGAAGCACCTGATCCGGCAGCGTGACCTATGAACGTAACACAAAGACTAACGACTGAACTAAACAATGGATTCTGATTGATCCACAGGTATTTAACTAGACTAGAGTTTATCCACTAATATGCGAATTTTCCATTTGATTGTGGTGCATTGCAGCGCCACGAGGAGGGATTGTACGCTCTCTTCGGAAGCCTCGGATAGGCTGTAAGCTAAAGTGGAACATACGGAAGAACACAGAGTAACACAACACATTAAAGAACAGAAAGGAGGTAAATGATGGCAATGAAGAAATCAGTTTGGGACATGATCCTGAAGGTGGTTATCGCAGTGGCTTCGGCTTTGGCCGGCGTTTTGGGCGCTAATGCGATGAATTTGTAAAAGCATAGAGTTAAGTAGTAGTTCTTCCATGAATCATGATCTTGTGAAATGGAAGGACTCTGCTAATTCATTTTGTATTGACTGAACTATTTTATTGATGAATAATTGAAAAAACGAGTTATGAATTATCTATATACGAATAAAAAAATAATGCTAAAGAGGCTATTCCTTATATTGTCAGCCTTTTTTGCGGCTTTGTCTGCCAATGGGCAGAGTGAAGATGGAATTAATCTGGATGTTCCAAGATTTGTTCCACTTTCTCCATCGGCTACGGCTATGGTGAAATACCAGTCTTATCCTGTAGATCATTGTACGGGAATACCTGACATAACGATTCCCTTGTATGATATTGTGGCAGGAGAGGTTACCATACCTGTTACCTTGTCCTATCATGCTTCGGGGCTTAAACCCAAAGAAGGGAGCGGATATGCGGGAACAGGCTGGACATTGAATCTCGAACCGTCTATAGCCCGGCAGGTGGTTGGGGTGGCGGACAATGACTATTATGGGTGGTTTGATCGATATTTCTCTCAAAATACAGTCCCCGGTGATGAAAGAGACAGATTGATTTATTATGGGGAGATGGTGGATAATAAACGGGATACACGTCCTGATAAATTCACTTATAAATTGCCGGTCGGTGGTGGAAGCGGATATTTTTCAGACAGGTCTTCCCCCCTTATTACTGTGCCTCATAACAGCGATGTTGTAAGGTATGCTGAAAGTGATATGAATATAACAGATGGAAATGGCGTCAAATATTTGTTCAACGGTGTACACGAGAAGATGAATGATATTATTACCCGCTGGATGTGTACCTCTATTTGTTCAGCCCGTTATCCGCACCCTACATTGGTTCGTTTTCAGTATCAAACGCTTCAGAATCAATTGGAACCTGGTTCATATTATAATTTGAATGACAGGCTGGTATTTGATGAAAGGGATAAAGACGGGAGTCCCAAATTGTATCTGATGGAACAAAAAAGCGGTGGCAATAACTATTATCAAATCACTGCAGGCAGATCGTCAGGTTCCTCCTCCTCCTCCTTACCCAATGCCAATAAAGAGAGCGTTTCGAGCTATGTAGCGAATATGAGTTACCCATCAGGTAGTTACTGTGCGGAGGGTAGAATGAGTACTACCCGATTGGCACAGGTGAATTTTATGGGAAACAGGTTGTCTGTCAGTTATAAAGCAGTAGGTGAAGTGCCTAACAATACAAGTGTGCTAGATAAAATGCAAGTGACGGATGAGAATGGAGAAGTGGTGCGTACCATTACCTTTTATGTAACTCCCTATAATGGAAAAACCTCTTTGACCAAACTTGATTCTGTGCGTATCTCCGCTCCCGGTGTAGAATCGCAAACTTATTCATTCAGGTATGTGGGTGTAAACAGCGTTCCTTCCATCTATACGAAGGCTGTAGACCATTGGGGGTTTATGAACGGTTCGGAAGCGAGTGCTAATGGTAGTAAGTTGACAGTGCCGAACTTTTCAAAAAGAATACCTTTACCGGATACCAATAACACGGGAAGAAAAGACACTGTATTATTTGAGAATACAGTCGGGATAGACCGTGAAGCGTCTGGCAACATTGTGGGTATTCTTGACCGGATAACAGATCCGCAAGGTGTTGAAACCTCTTTCTCTTACGAAGGCAATTACGGCGCATTTCGTGACAATAACCAACGGGCGGAGTATAGAGACTATCTCTATCCGGTTGGCGGCTTGCGGGTGAAGAGCATAGAAACCTACGATCCGAAAACAAGGAAAAGAATCTGTAAGAATTATAGATATGGTCTGACGGTTGTCAATGATGAAAAGTATGAACCCATTTGGGGTGGCGGGGCTGTCAAGCACATAGTTACAGAGCGCGATTATTGCTCCACAGTGACACAAGTATTGGACAACGGACAATTTTTATGGAACGAATACTTGACTGTCTATCATTCAATGCCCGTATCTAATATCACATTTCGTAATGGAAGTCCGGTGATGTACAATGTTGTCAGTGAAGAGATATTGGGAGGAGGCATTTCACAAAAGACCGTCTATTACTATCATGTGGATGCGCATGCTTTTGAGGACGTTCTGCATTGGGAAGATGGAGAGAATACATCCGCTTCTGTCCGGAAGTTTATGTTGAATCAACCGGAAAACGTTTTGAATCGACTTGGACGGATGCTTCCCGGACATCCTTATGAACCTTCTGATGATTTTGTTACAAGCTATTCTGCGACCAACCAGAGAAATGGGTCACTTATGCGCATAGACCGTTTCGACGGGCAAGAGCTGGTGTCATCTGTCCGATACAAATATAAGAAAGTAATTGCTGGTCCGTATAACATTCCTGTGGATCTTCCTGTCCGGAAGCTGATGGTGGATGTTGATTTGTACATGAAAAAACCGAATGGACTGCTTGACAAGCCGGTATTTGTGGTTGACAATGACAATACCCATTCCGCTACGAATATGAGGACCACTTATTATTTGGATTGTGAAACGTATTGGGCCCTCGATAAAGAAACGACACAATACTACTGCAAGGTGAATGGGAGACGACAGATGATGTCGACAGAAAAGCAATATACGTATGACGACGGGCATCTTTACAAACCCGGCTCCTCGCTTAAGCCATGTAGGGTGGATTTTACAAACAGTGACGGTATACAGTTTTCGGATCACTATACCTATCTGGATGGTTATCCTGCCATACTTTCTTTGCACAAACACGTCGAAGACGAGCGAAGCACGGAAAAGAGAGCCTTGTTCAAGTCCGGTACATGCCTTCCGGAGAGGGTACAGTTTAAAACCGACCGAATGGCGGACTTTCGTGACGAGGTCGTATACAAATCGTATGACAGTAATAGCAATGTGTGCGAAATTGCAGCAAAGGACGGGACGCCTGTTCTCTTTATTTGGGGGTATCGCAACCGCTATCCCATAGCCAAGATCGAAAATGCCACCCGGCAACAAGTGGCTGTGGCGCTTGGTTATGATGGAAACATCGAAGACGTTTTCGGTGATTGGGCTTCACTTGCCGTACCTACTGAAGAGATATGGGATAAGATAAACTCTCTTCGTGAGAGACTTCCCGGTAATACGCGGGTTACCACCTATGAATATGCCCCTTTGCAGGGAGTTGTTTCCATTACCGATCCCAATAATGTCATAACGAAATTTGAATATGATAATTATAGCCGGCTGACAGATCGTTATTATCTGGATGCGGACACCCGTAAGGTAATGCTTCAACAGTATATTTATCATTTTGGTAAATGACCAGTAATTCAATGAATGGTTTAATTTGATAATGAATTTGATTTTTTATGAAAACTTATATCTGTTTATTTTTCTTGTTGTTCTGCTCTGTCGGTTCGTGGGGGCAGTCTTTGGAAGAACGAATGGCAACGGCCATCGATATGGGTACATACTCGCAACCGTTTACTTATGAAGATACCCAAAATACAGCCCATTTTAACTGTGGATTCATACCTCCGACCGATATGGATTATACGGGAGTGTTAATATCCAAGGATATTTTTTACAAATTGACTGTGACGCAACCTATGAAGATTAGAGCCAGTGCAAAACCCAGTATCACTTATGATGGTACTGTTTTCCTGCTCAATTCTTCGGGTATTCTTCTAAGTCGTGCGATTTATGTAGAAGAAGCATGGGGAGATTATGGATATGGTCTGCTGCCTGGCGTGTACTATCTGGTTGCTAAACCTAACATCTATGAAGGTCATAAACCGGTGGATGCGGAAGATGTTACTATTTATGTAAAGACAACGCCTCGTGAGACAGGCGAGGATTTTTACAATCCGTTTGAGTTGGGGACATTTGGTGAGAATTTCGCGTTGACCGAATTTATAGATACGGATCCGTATCAATGTGATTATAATGCCAGTGACAACTATTGGGACAATTATTTTCGGCATGATTTAATTTATCGCTTCACTCTGACAGAACCGATGGAAGTTTGTCTGGATGATAATGGAACTGAATGTCCTAGGGAAGGGGATTCTTACAGTGTTCACCTTCTTTCCGCTTTGCATGATCCTGTTGTTCCCATCCGCACGCAAAAGCTTGGTACAGACTACGAGCTGAATGTGTATGACTTGGGCGCGGGCACCTATTATATTTATATTTATGTTGATGCACCTATTTGGGGAGTGAATTATAAGATGAACTTGAGCGGACGGACATACGCTCCCGGTATTAGTTTCTCCCGTCCTGTTGATATAGGCAGCCGGGCGGACAGCTTTCAATATACAGATGTTCAGAACTCGGAACTCATGTCCGGCAACTTTCCGGAGAAAGCCGGCAATGAAGTTTTCTATCGGTTGGATCTTGAAAATCCGATGGAACTTCAAATAGACAATTGCGGTTCGGAAGTTGCAGACACCTATTTGCAGGTGTTTTCTCAAACGCAGAAGTTATTATATTCCAATGACGATTCGGATGGTGACAGTGGATGTGCGGATACAAGAAGTGCCCGCATCCATATACCCGTGTTGCTGCCGGGCGTCTACTATATTGTGACCGACGCGGAAGAGAATGGGAACATTTCCCTGTCCGTGAACGGGCGGCTTCTTGCACAAACGGGAGACACAAAAGCGCTTCCCATCAATGCCGGAACATATAAGGCGGGACTCTTCTTTTCCGATACCCGAGATACCTCTATAGACTATACGGATGCTTATCCGGCAAGACCTACGAATGACGTATTTTATAAGTTGGTATTGCAAAAGGAGATGGATGTGGTGTTCAGTCATTGCGGTTCGGAACTGGAAGATACCTATATGAGCATCTTGAATGAATCCGGTGAGCTCCTTTATAGCAATGACAATTATGCGGGAGAAGGGCAGTGTGAGAATGAGAAACATGCCTACATCGAGGTCAGGAAACTTCCTTCAGGCACCTATTATGTTGTTTCGGAAGGCAGTGTCGGTAATGGACGGATCACTACGACAATAGAGGCGCCGAACTTTAGTGACGCATTGTGTACGACCGAGGGCCAGCCCTGTGTGATTACCCTGACTCCCACTGTCGCCACAGATGATCTCTCCCGACTGCAGACCCGTGATTATCTTCGCGAGATACAGTATTTTGACCATTTCGGCAATCCTTCCCTGCATATTTCTCACGGTGCCACTCCTTATAGGACCGACCTGCTCACATTGCAGGAGTATGACGGGATCAACCGCGAGTCCAAACTTTGGCTTCCGGTAGCAGAATCGACTGCCGGCGGCGCCTTTCTTCCATCTGCGGAAGTCAGCGAGGCCGTTTGCAAGGCAAGTTATTATGAGGCAGACAGCTCTCCCTTCAGCTATCCTGAATACGACAGCTCTTCGTTGAACCGGATTGTCAAGAAGTATAGTCCCGGATCCGCCTGGAAAAACCATCCGGTCAAAACAGACGTGTTGACCAACATCGGAAGTAAAGATGCTGTTGATCGGGTCGACAGCTGCTTTATCGTGTGTCGCTATAGCATAAAGAATGACAGTTTGGTTTGTGCCGGTAAGTATGATGTCGGCGCATTGGAAGTGGTTCGCACGATAGATGAAGACAATCATGTGAGTTATGAATTTAAAGATAAGGCCGGTCGCATAGTTCTCGTTCGTCAGTCTGATGATAATCAACTATCTTATGATACGTATCATGTTTATGATAACTATGGCAACCTGCGCATGGTGTTGCCTCCGATGGCAGCCGATTGTTTTTTCGATGAAGGAGAATGGTCTGAAACGGCTCCCGTTCTTCAGCAATATGCCTATATTTATCATTACGACAAGTATAACCGCTGTATCTACAAGAAACTTCCGGGATGCGATCCTGCTTATACCGTTTATGACGCTGCCGATCATCCTGTCTTTACCCAAGACGGGGAACAGCGTGAGCGGAACGAATGGAGTTTCAGTATTCCCGATGCTTTCGGTCGGGCGGTATTGACCGGAGTTTGTACGAATGTGTTGGATTATGCTTCCAATCCTTTGGATACTATCGTCGTGTATGCCGATTGGGCAAATGCGGAGAATGAGTTGAAAGGCTACCAATTGGAAGGTGTAACCTTAAATTCTCCGATCATCCAGTCTGCCAGCTATTACGACGACTATGAGTTTTTGGGTAAGAACGGCATCCCCAATGACATGACCACTGTTTACGTTGAGGAAACAGGCTATGGCAAGCGTAATGCAGGTGGCTGTAAGGGACAGCTGACAGGAATTTGTACATCCCTCCTCTCTTCCCGCCCGGGTACTTTTACGTATTCAGTGATGTATTATGACGACCGTTACCGGATAATCCAGCAAAGGGGTAATAATGAGCTGGGCGGTACGGAGATTGTCCATACGGCTTATAATTTCTCGGGAAATCCCTTGGAAGAAAAACGTATACATACAGTTCCGGGCACTGAACCAATCGTAGAATTGCACCGATATACGTATGACCATGCCAACCGTCTATTGAAGACCAGCTATCAGCTGAATGATAATACTCCGATTGTTTTAGTAGACAATGTGTATGATGAGATAGGTCGTTTGAAAACTGATAAACGTAATGGTGTATATGAGTTACGAACTGACTATACATATAATCTTCGTTCATGGCTAAAAGGCATTAATGGTCCATTGTTTAACCAGACGCTTAACTACCAGGAAACACTAGAGGGAACTACTCCCTGTTATAATGGTAATATCAGCCGCATGTGTTGGCGGAGTGGCGAGGATAGCATAGTTACTGATTCGCAAGGTAAGGGTTACAGTTTCACTTATGACGGTCTCTCCCGCTTGAAAGATGCTATTTATGGAGAAGGTACTAACTTAAAACAAAACCGTAATCGCTTCAATGAGCAAATAACCGGCTATGATAAAATGGGTAATATCTTGGGTCTGCTTAGATACGGTCAAACCGATGTGGATTCTTACGGTCTGATTGACAACCTGAATCTGACCTACAATGGAAACCAATTGCAGTCCGTTTATGACAATGCCACCAACTCTGTATTTGGTAACGGTATGGAGTTTAAGGATAATGCCAATGAATCAGTTGAATATGAATATGATAAAAACGGTAATCTGACTAAAGATTTAAACAAAAATATAACTGGAATTCAATATAATATCTTAAATTTGCCTAGTCACATTAGCTTTGCTGACGGAAGTAGTATTGAGTATGAATATGCTGCAGACGGTAGGAAAGTCCGTACCACGCATACAATAAACAATAACGTTACGTCCACCGTTTATTGTGGCAATGCGATCTATGAGAACGGGATTTTGAAGATGTTGCTGAATGAGTCTGGTTACTATAGTTTCCAAGATAATAAATTCCATTTCTACATTAAAGATCATCAGGGAAATATCCGTGTAGTTGCTGATGAAGCCGGTAAAGTCGATGAAGTGAATGATTATTATCCTTTTGGTGGTTTGATGTCTAATGTATGTAATAACGTGCAGTCTTATAAGTACAATGGCAAAGAGTTGGATCGGAAAGGCGGATTAGATTGGTATGATTATGGGGCAAGGTATTATGATGCGGCGATTGGGCGTTGGCATGCAGTGGATCCGCTGGCGGAGAAGTATTATGGTATTAGTCCATATGCGTATTGTGTGAATAATCCGATAAGTCTGATTGATCCGGATGGAAAAGCTGTTCAAATCCCTCCTTTCTTTTTAGGGACTGCTAATCCTTTGGTAACAACGGGTAGCCGTATGACAATGTTAGGTACAGCGGATAAGGTTGTTAAAGCATTGCCTAAAGAGGAACACCATATTATTCCAAGATCGCTAGGTAAACATGATGTTGTAAAAGCTGCAAGAGAAGGCGGGTTTAAACTTGAAGGGAAAGAGAATAAAATGACTGTAGATAAATTCAGTAAAGCTACTGGAGAAGGACAGCATGGAAAACATCCTAAATATACGGAACAGTTACGTAAAGAGTTTGAAAAATTTGCAGAAAAGAATCCAAACGCCTCATCTGAACAAAGTGCTAATTTTGTGAGAGGACAAGTTTCTAATGCAAAAAATGCAATAGAGAACAATCCTAATACAAAAGTAAATGATTTGGAATTAAAAAGTTTAACTTTGCCAACGGATGGAATAAAAGTCATTAAACCAGTGGAACTAATAAGACCAGTTAAAGCAATCAACCCTTGGGATGCTTAATTTTAATTTATAGTGTTATGAAATATTTTATAATGGACGAATCTTTAAATGAAAAGATTATAGGTAATGATTTTCCGCAAGTATATAAATTTATTAAAGGATATGACGAAGATGCGCCAGATGCTTTATTCAGCTTATACAAATACAAAGCTACTTTTCCCGATTATATTCCTAATCTTGACGGAGTAATGTTGGCTGGCTATGCTAAACTAACAGATTTCATCAGCAATGGATTTAGTAATCGCTTGCGTATTATGAGTCCTAGAGCCAAAGCAATTCTTGGGCAGTATAATTTATGTTCTCATCGGTTCTACCCACTTGGATTATATAAAAGGAAGATTAAACAAGATTATTTTCTTTTCCATATTGTTTCTGATTATTCCGATTTTGTCAATTATGAAAGAACTTCGTTTCAGGAATATGACATAACTAGCGGATATAAGTCTGATTCTTTTTTTATTCACTCAAAAACAGAATTTTGGGAGAAAAGAGAAAAGATAGAGACTGAAAAAGGTATTTCTTGGGGTATATGGGGCGATAGAATTGTTATGAACAAAGATTTTGATCATGAACTGGATTTCTTTGTCATTAGTATACTTGACGCCAACACTTATGTAAGTGAACGATTGAAAAACGCAATCGAAACAGCAGGTTTAACCGGATGGGAATTTACACCAGCAACTAACTTGATAGTTGAAGATTGATATCCTCTGATATAAATCCAATATCTGTAGGTTAAGAGTAACCAATATTTAACAACTGCTCTGACATGAATGTATTTTTCTATATCAGGGCAGTTTTATCTTTTTTTATTACACATCCATTAGTCTTTCTTGATATGAAAAAGGATTGTTACTTATGATTCCATTGACCATTCTTTGAAACGCAGCATGTCTTCATGCTTTTCCCTGACAATCTCCTTGTACAGAAGAGTACAGCTATAGGTATGGCCATACAGGCAGGTCAATCCATACGAAGCATAGCTTGAATGGAAGGTACGAGATGGTGTATACGATGGATTGGGGTGTTTGAACAGTCGCCTTTGCAGGAAAAGCGGTAACCTTGAATCGTGGTACGATTATAATGCCCGTTCTCAACTGACGGCTGTTGATGGTTCTTTTTTCAACCAAAAACTGTATTACAACGACTCATACGGCGGAAGTACAGGAAACGTATCTGCCATGAGTTGGAAAGCCGCAGGCGACACAGGAATGCATGGATATCGCTTCAGCTACGGCGGAATGTCACGGTTGACCGCTGCCAGTTACTTGTGGAACGGAACTCCCCGTCCAACTATAGCACCTCCTACACGTATAACAGGCAGAGTAACCTCACTTCACTCCGTCGTAACGGACGCACAGGTGCTTCCTCCTACGGCCTGATTGACGACCTGACGCTCACACTGGATGGCAACTGGCTGACACGTGTGGATGATGCCGCCACAGCGTTACAACAACGGGTTCGAATTCAAGGATACCGTGAAGCAGGACAATGAATACACCTATGACAAGAATGGTAACCTGACTAAAGATTTAAACAAAAATATAACTGGAATTCAATATAATATCTTAAATTTGCCTAGTCACATTAGCTTTGCTGACGGAAGTAGTATTGAGTATGAATATGCTGCAGACGGTAGGAAAGTCCGTACCACGCATACAATAAACAATAACGTTACGTCCACTGTTTATTGTGGCAATGCGGTCTATGAGAACGGCAGCTTGAAGATGTTGCTGAATGAGTCTGGTTATTATAGTTTCCAAGATAACAAGTTCCATTTTTACATTAAGGATCATCAGGGAAATGTTCGGGTAGTTGCTGATGAAACCGGTAAAGTTGATGAAGTGAATGATTATTATCCTTTTGGCGGTCTGATGTCTAATGCATGTAATAACGTGCAGCCTTATAAGTATAATGGTAAAGAGCTGGATCGGAAAGGCGGATTGGATTGGTATGATTATGGGGCTAGACATTATGATGCGGCAATAGGTAGATGGCACGTGGTAGATCCGATGGTGGAGAAATATTATGGAGTTAGTCCGTATGTCTACTGCTTTAATGATCCGGTAAAATTCATCGATCCTTCCGGTGAGAAACCTACCATTTACGAAGCGGCATTAATATCAAAGCATGTATATGGCGATAAGGTTGAACTGACCGGAGGATGGAAAGTGAGTAGCAAAGGATATCAAGGAATGACTTCTAGAAGTGGTTTCCAATCAGCCTTATATGAGCGGACTATTGACGGAGTGACTGAATATACTTATGCTACGGCGGGTACTCAGTTGACAGACTGGGGGGATCTGAAGGAGGATGTAACCCAATTATGGGGGAATACGAAACAATATGATGAATCGACCAAAATGGCTGAAAGGCTCGCAGGTGATTTAAAAGATGCCGAACTGACCTTCGTCGGACATTCCTTGGGAGGGGGACTGGCTGCGGCGAATGCTTTAAAAACTGATAAAGATGCGATCACGTTCAACCCTGCGGCCATCACCGGTGCTACGAAAGAGGCATTGGGACTTCCTTCCAGTACACGGCAAGGTTCGATACTGAATGTGGTGGTAAAAGGAGAAATTGTAGACTATATGCAATCATCTGCAGGATTAAAACCGGATGGGCAAAGATATGAGCTTAAGGCATCTTATCTCCCCTTTAAAACCGAGGCGAACACACTGTTAAGAATCAGGAATCACTCGATCGATACGGTTATAAAGAAGCTGAAGTAAGAATTTAAAAGTGAAAATATGAAGAAATTACTAAGTATATGCTTGATAGCAGTTTTGTTATGCTCCTGCGATTCTTCCCACAGGAGACTGACGGGATATAATATCAAGCTTTGGAAAGGAACGCCTGCCTGGAGCCTCGCGAAGGCCGTACAGCATAACGATACCCTTGAGGTTAACCGGATTCTTGGGAAAGGTAGAGTGTCTATTGATTTCAGGGAGCCGACGTATGGCCAGAATCTCTTATGTTGGGCTATACTCAATAACAAAATCGAAACGGTTCGTTTCCTGTTATCAAAAGGGTCCGATCCCAATTTGCATGATTGTTTCAATGGCGAGTCTCCTGTAACGCTATCTTGTGATTTTGGCGTTGATATTGAGATTCTTAGGCTCTTGCTTGACTACGGTGGCAACCCTAATGACCATGCAACGGTAGAGGATTCTATTACCTATATGCGTTCTGACCGGACTCCCTTGTACTGTGCGGCCGGTTCAAGTCTGGAAAAAACGAAAATGCTTCTAGATGCCGGGGCGGATGTAAATATGGCATTAGTGAAGGGTGACACTCCATTACGTAGCGCTTTATTAGGGAACCGTTTTGATGTCATCCTGTATTTACTGACTGAATGCGGTGTCGATCCGAGCGATACTTTTGTAGTCACGATGCGGGGTGATACTCTTCAATTCATAGATTTATTGAATGATTCTCATTATCTTGAGACGGAGGAGAATACATCTAACGTTAGACGCATTCGTGAGTTCGTAAGAAATAAAATGGATAACCGGCTAGACTAAAATCTGGATTTTATATGATACTGTGTGGAGTATCATTTTATAGCTGCCTTAACATAACAAGTTTCACCGGAATATGTTAAGGCAGTTTTATATAAATTTAGAAAGGAACATATATTCTCTGTTATAGCAATTAAATCAGCCGCATTCTCTGGCAGAGTACTGATATAACTACAGGTACAGTTACCAGTTCGTCCAAAAATGGGTATAGTTTCACTTACGACAACCTGTCCCGTCGGAGCTGTGCGGATTACCTAGAGAAAGATATACGCAGTAATCAGTTCAGTACCTCCTACCTGTAAAGACCGGTCGTGTGACTAATTTGGATATGGGGGATGTAGATTCTCTTCCGATATAGAACAGACTTCTCTTGTAGCGCGTGTTTACCAGGTCGGAGATACTTCGTCTCTTTCCGTTTCAGGAATCTATGTAACGGGAACACTTGATGTGACAAGAACCACTGACGAAGACGGTAATCTTGCTTACGAGTTTAAAGACAATCCGGACGAGTTCTTCTGACCCGGCAGATGAACGGCAACGAAGCTTATGACACCTATACGGTTTATGATGACTACGGTAACGTTCGTTTTGTTCTTCCTCCTCCGGCTGCGGACGGTCTGACGGAAGAAGGTTTATATGATGCAAGGAGCGCGATTCTTCAGATTTATGCATACATTTACCGGTACGACAAGTATAATCGTTGTATCTATAAGAAACTCCCCGGTTGTGCCCCTGTTTACACGATTTATGACGTTGCCGACCGCCCGATTTTTACTCAAGACGGTGAACAGCGCGATCGAAACGAGTGGTCTTTCAGTATTCCCGACGGGTTTGGCCGTGTTGTATTGAGCGGCATTTGCAAGAATCAACCGGCTTATGATGCGGAGTCCTGCCCTCTCGACACTGTTGTTGTAAAAGCGGTTTGGGCGAATGAGGCGAATTCGTTGAAAGGTTACCGGTTGGAAGGTATAACCTTAAGTTCCCCGACTGTCTTGTCGGTCACCTATTATGATACTTATGACTTCCTTGGTAAAAACGGCATTCCCGATGATACAACGACTGCCTACTGCGAAACAGCCGGTTACGGCAAACGTTATGGAGATGATTGCAAAGGCCAGCAGACGGGAATCCTGACCGCCCGTTTTACGGACCGAGAGCCTGCAGGCTTCATCTACTCGACATTGTACTATGACGACCGCTACCGCGTTATCCAGCGTAAAGGCAATAACGGGCAGAACGGTACTGAATCCGTTTACACGGCTTACAACTTCGAGGGCAGCCCAACGAAAGAGAAACATGTGCACTGCGTTCCCGGACAGGCACCTGTAACCGAGGTTCATACTTATACATACGACCTTGCGAGCCGCCTGTTGAGGAGCGTTTATCAATTGAATGACAATGCTCCTGTTACTTTGGTGGACAATGTTTACGACGAAGTAGGTCGTTTGCTTGTAGACAAACGCAATGGTGTTCCTGAATTGCGTGCAAATTACAGCTACAATCTCCGTTCGTGGCTGAAAGGAGTCAGCAGCCCGTTATTCAGCCAGACGTTGAACTATCAGGAAACCACTAATGATATTGCCCCTTGCTATAATGGTAATATCAGCAGCATGCTTTGGCGTACGGCACAGAATAATGCTTCATACGAATTGGTTAGTTCTCCTGAAAAAGGCTATAGTTTTACCTACGACGGCCTTTCCCGCCTGAAAGACGCTGTTTACGGTGAAGGCACAAGCCTGAATCAAAACCGTAACCGTTTCAACGAACAGATAACCGGCTATGACAAAATGGGTAATATTCTGGGGCTGCTTCGTTACGGTCAAACGGGTACGGATTCTTACGGTCTGATTGACAATCTGAATCTGACCTACAATGGCAATCAACTAGAGTCCGTTTATGACAATGCCACCAACTCCATATTTGGCAATGGTATGGAGTTTAAGGATAATGCCCATGAAACGGTCGAGTATGCTTATGATAAAAATGGTAACCTGACTAAAGATTTAAACAAAAATATAACTGAAATTCAATATAATATCTTAAATTTGCCTGGTCACATTATTTTTGCTGACGGAAATAGTATTGTATATGAATATGCGGCAGACGGTAGTAAAGTCTGTACCACTCATACTATAAATGATAACGTCACGTCTACTGTTTATTGTGGCAATGCGGTCTATGAGAACGGCAGCTTGAAGATGTTGCTGAATGAGTCTGGTTATTATAGTTTCCAAGATAACAAGTTCCATTTTTACATTAAGGATCATCAGGGAAATGTTCGGGTAGTTGCTGATGAAACCGGTAAAGTTGATGAAGTGAATGATTATTATCCTTTTGGCGGTCTGATGTCTAATGCATGTAATAACGTGCAGCCTTATAAGTATAATGGTAAGGAGTTGGATCGGAAAGGTGGATTGGATTGGTATGATCATGGGGCGAGAATGTATGATGCAACATTAGGAAGGTTTATGAAGACTGATAGATTTTCCGAAAAGTATGCTTCTTTATCTCCTTATCAATATGGAGCCAATAATCCGGTGAATAATATTGATATCAATGGGGATAGTATTGCTGTATTAAATCTTGGGTATGGTTCAAGTCAACATTTGGCCATATTGATTCAAAATGATAGAGGAAAATGGCAGTACTTCTCTGTAAATGGGGACAATGTTTTCTCTTCAGGAAAGCATAAAGGTGGTAGAATGTTTGATGATTTAGGAGAACATTCTTTTAACAGTCCAGAGGAATTTATGAATAGTGAATATAATAAAGAAGGGAATAAGGAAGATGAAAATATCTCAAATTATCACTTTTCGTCTGCTTATATTTTACCGACTAACAAAAAGCAGGATGGGATAATTCGAGATGAGTTTATAAGAATAAGCGAGAAGGAAGAATATTCATTAAATGTATTGTCTCCTAACCATTGTGCGACAACAGTACAGAGAAGTTTACAGAAGGCAGGAATAGATACGAAAAGTGATATCTTTGTTCCAGTGAATAGTGGAATAGGACAGATGATTCATTTAAGGACTAATCCTTATCTTCCAAGTGATGCATATAGAGCTATAAAACAGAATAACCCCAAAGGGTATGAATTAAAAATCAGATAGTAAGCTAACATGAAAGTAATAATAAAATTAATACCATATTATTGGATTATTCAAGGTATATTGATTGCGATAACTATCCGTGGATGTGGAAGTTTGCCATTAATAGGATGCATATTATTGATAATCTGTACAGTGTTGTGCCAGAAAGTAAATGCTAAATACACAAAAGTGTTTTCAATATTATATATGTTATATTCAATACTATTCATAATCATGCTGGGGATTGTATTCCTTTTTTTCGGCTTTTATAATATTCACCTTTTGATATTAATAGTCGCTATATTGAATGTTATTTTATCTTTAGTGCAATTTAAATATTCTGATAAATAGCACTTAAATTGGGATGAGAACCTAAAGAAGTGTCTTGCCCTGATATGAGTTGACTAGAAAACAGCCAACTTGTATCAGGATATTTTATATTCTCTATTATGACGTAAAAGGAATAAAGTGCTGAACAACGCATATAATAGCTGGAGAGACCACAACTATTGATTACCTTATGAAAATGGGGTGTTCACGATTTTGTTGGCAGAGTTGGGTTATATTCCCCTTGTTGATGGCAAGTATCGTTATTATTTGAAAGATCATCAGAGAAACATTTGTGTAGTTGTGGATGAGGATGGGAAAGTTAAATATAAGAATGATGTAAATTTGATAGCTATTCTAACATAAAACTATTTGCTGATATGTTGGATTTATTTTCGCATGTTCTGTTTTTAAGATTGAAACAATATATGAGTATCTAAACTTCGTCCTAATAAAACAAATAGTGTATAAGATATTGTAAGAATATGCAGAGATAATTATGTGGATTTGAATATAAATAAGCAAATATGTATAATTATTGGCAGAATTGAACACTGTTCCTTTTAAAGGAAGCTTCTGTTGCTTTTAAAGGAACGAAATAGGGCTTCGTGTGCCCCTTAGGGCATATGGAGCCTTTGTTGTACGTTTTCTATTTTTTTTATGGGGGTTACTTCTGTATCTGTATTTTTTTCAGCAGTTTCCTAATGTCCTGTGCTTGCTTTTATACTTGAACGAAATAGGGCTTCGTGTGCCCCTTAGGGCATATGGAGCCTTTGTTGTACGTTTTCTATTTTTTTTATGGGGGTTACTTCTGTATCTGTATTTTTTTCAGCAGTTTCCTAATGTCCTGTGCTTGCTTTTATACTTGTTTTTTCAGCCTTTCTTGATTCCAATCTCCCTTTTTTCCTCCTTTTTCTTTCTATCCGGTGTTTTTACCGTGTTTTCCGTTATGTATATCCACAGAGCCTCTCTCCCAGGACTTCATTCTTCCTGTGAACATATTTTCTTCTTCAAAAAGTACCGTTCAGCGGTTTGGAACTTCCTCTTCCGGGTGGCGACCTGGCTGGTCTGAAAACTTCAATTGTAATCATCTGCGCCCCTCCGCAATGCTTGCATAAGTTATACTCCCTCCATTTGTCTTGGCAGAGTTCTTTCCACTTGGCTCTTTTCCTTTTAAGTGGTGCCGGTGGTACTTTCATCCTTATCTGTATGCTTGTCAACTTCCTTCTGTTGCATGCTGCCAGGAATCCGTAATGCCTGATACGTACAAATCCTGCCGGCAATATATGCCTACTGAACCTGTGTACGAACTCTTCTCCCGTGAGTGTCATCATCTTATGTTTTCCCCCATCCCTGTAATCCTTATAGTCAAACATGACGGCTGTATCTGTAATTCCCTTAATCCTGGCATTACTGATGGCTGCCCTGTGTGAGTAACGCCCTAAGTATTCTATGACCCTTTCCACGCCTTTGAACGGTGCTTTGCTATATACCACCCATTCTTTTTCAAACAGCTTCTTTCTTGTTGCCTGGGGTACTTTCACATGTTTGCTCCACTCTTGCATGAACTTGGCTCTGAACACCCTGCCCATAGCCCTGACCGGGAATAGAAAAGGACTGTCCTGATTTGCCCCTGAGATCTTCCTCCATTCTCCCTTGTCATCTATCCCTCCTTCGGGCACTACACAATGTAGATGTGGGTGATAGTGCAGGTTACTTCCCCAAGTATGCAGGATGGCCACCATTCCCGCCTGTGCGCCTTTATTGGCCGCGAAGGCTGATAAAGTCTTCCAGGCGGCGGTGAACAGGCAGGAATAGGTGGGCCTCATATTCCCCAGTGCCAGTGAATGCAAGTCGGCCGGTAAGGTAAATACCACATGGAAATATTTCACGGGCAACATATCCTCTTTGCGTGCCTGTATCCATACCTCACGCTCTGCCCCCTGGCATTTGGGACAATGCCGGTCACGGCAGCTGTTGTAACTAACACGTACGACTCCACACTGGGGACAGGCATCCACATGCCCTCCCAAAGCGGAGGTACGGCACTGTTCCAGACGTGAGAGGACCTGGAGAACCCTGCCGCAGGGATGATGTTGGCTGATAAAGGATGATTTGAAGCGGGAAATAATCTGACCGACCTCAAACTCCGTCCTCATGGCTGCGTATTGTTATATCCCACTCCCTCAAGACGGTCCAGTGGGCTGAAGGCGTAACCGCCGGCAGGAAGATTGACAAGGTGAAGATAAACCAGGGTTGTCTTTATATCGGCATGTCCCAGAAGGTCACGGATGCGAAGTATATTTTCGCCCATCTCCAGCAGGTGCGTGGCGTAACTGTGACGAAGGGTATGAAGCGTGCAGGGTTTAAGGATGCAGGACGAATGAACCGCTTGTTTAAAAAGATAGCGGATCTCGGAATCTTCGATTTGTCCGCCGAAACAATTGTTGAAAAGATATACCGCGGGTCTGTACTGGATGAAATACTCCCTAAGAAGAAGCAATAGGTTGCCCGAAAGGGGAACGTATCTGTCTTTTCTACCTTTGCCCTGACGGATGAAAACCTGCATGCGCTTGCTGTCAATATCACAAATTTGCATATTGACCAGTTCACGTAAACGCAGCCCGCAAGAATAAATCAGAGACAGCAGGGATTGGCTGCGGATATTCCCGCAGTGCCGCAAAAGGCTGATCACTTCGGACTGGGAAAGAACAACCGGAAGTTTCTTCGTGCTACGGATACGGGGGAGAGAAAAATTAAGTTCGCTAAGATGCATCGTCTTACGATAACAGCGGAGACTGTAAACCGTGTGCTTGAAATAGCTCAAACCCGGTGAAGGAGTGCGAGAGAGCAACATGCTGA
>ENA-OOZN01000309-OOZN01000309.1-human-gut-metagenome-genome-assembly--contig:-NODE-309-length-53364-cov-3.123919_pt1 | contig 53364 bp, 46 predicted proteins | sample MGYA00241187_ERZ501397 | MGnify/ENA primary metagenome ERZ501397 (study PRJEB25962, sample SAMEA2042921) | human gut metagenome | biome: human gut; feature: human-associated habitat; material: faeces... | reverse complement strand
ACACATACGAAATCACTACACCGAGAAGAATCGGAATAATCTTAAACATTCCTTTTCCCCAGATATTGAAAATGATAATCACCGCTAATGCCGTAAATGCAATCCACCAGTTGGTTGAAGCATTTGAAATAGCTGACGGTGCAAGGGATAAACCGATGCAGATGATAATCGGACCGGTTACAACCGGCGGTAAAAATTTCATGACACGGTTGACACCGACCAGTTTGAATATCAGCGCCACCGCCAGATATAAAAGTCCGGCAACAACAATACCGCCGCAGGCATAAGCCGCTTTATCATTGACATTCATGGTCGCATAAATACCGTTTTTTAAGTTGGCAACGGTATAAAATCCGCCTAAAAATGCAAAGGATGAGCCTAAAAACGCAGGCACTTTCAATTTGGAACAAAGATGGAAAATCAGTGTGCCAAAGCCTGCACAAAATAAAGTAACAGAAACGGTAAGACCTCTTGTCAAAGGTTCACCGCAGGCATCTTTAAAATAGCCTGCCACAAGAATCGGTACCAGAATTGTAGCACCGAACATCGCAAACATATGCTGGATTCCGAGAATCAGCATTTTCGGAATGCCGAGCTTACGTGCGTCATAAATGGGTTCATTTGAGTTGTTCATAGAATTCTCCTGCTGTTAAAATAGTATTGATAAATAATCCACAAAGTATGATATCATTTTAACAGGAGATTGGCAACCGGTAATGTTTAATCCGTGTGGCTGATTTTACACTTTATACGGCGGAATCTGTCTGTGTGTGTCCTGTGATATACCGGACAATGAATTGTGCCGTTTTTTCAACACCGTCAGAGGAATCGACCGTTAATTCATAATTTCTTGCATCACCCCAGTGTGTGCCGGAAATATGCTCATAATATGAAGCCCTTGCCTTATCGGAACGCTCAATATTCACCCTTGCTTCTTTTGGCGTGTCGCCGTATACATCCATAACTCTTTGAATTCTGTAATCCTGCGGCGCATGGATAAATATGCGGACAACATTGTCGTAATCTTTTAAAATATAATCTGCTGCCCTGCCGACAATGACACAGGAGCCGTTTTCCGCAATTTCACGGATAATGGCATCCTGTGCTTTAATCGCGTATTGCACTGCATTGGAACTCAGATATAAATCACGCATGATATCCGGCGAATTTTTGTGAATATCGGAAATGAATTCGCGATTTAGTCCACTCTCTTTTGCCGCCAGCGTAATCATTTCTTTATAATAGAAAGGAATGCCTAAGGCATTGGCAACACATTTTCCAATCTGCTTACCCGATGAGCCGTGCTCTCTTGCAATCGTGATAATGACGCCGGGTTTGGAAGGCTTTAAGGCAATATCAGGATTGTCAAGATTATCGATATTGTCATGACTGCCTGTACTGTCTGCGCCAGTTATGGCGGCTGAGATATGTGTGGCGGCGGTGACATCTGTGATGTTTTTACCGCCAGAAGCCTCAGTTTCCCGTACATAATCCTTGTTTAAGAATTGACGGTAAAAATAAGCCCCGGTAAGGCTGGTGATAACTTCCGTCACCGGATAAGTCAGCCAGAACCAGTTTAATCCGAATCTGGAAAATAAATATGCCAGCGGAACAAATAATACCACGGTGCGGATAACCGTAAGCAGTGAACTTTTAAGGCTTGAACCCACCGCCTGAAAAAATACCGGGAATATCAACGAAGTGACCATTGGCAGAAAGCTGATGCCGACAAAGCGGAAGCCGACCCGTCCGATAGCAATAACCAGTTCATCGGAAGTAAATACCCGCAGCATTTGTGAAGGAATACAGACAAAGCATAGTGTTCCCAGTGCCATAAGGGACATTCCGAATATAATGGAAGCCGACAGGGTCTTTTTACAGCGCTCAATATTTCTTGCGGCATAATTGTAGCTGATAACCGGAACAATGCAGGTCTGCATTGCGCCGAGCGGGATAAAGAAAAAGGTCTGCCACTTATAGTAAAGTCCCAGTGCGGTTACTGCCTGGTCTGAAAAAGTCGCAAGAATCAGATTCAATCCCAGTATGTAAAAGGTATATGCCGACTGCATAAGAATATTCGGAATACCCAGCTGGAAGATTTTGGCAATGTGGTGTGGGTAAACCTGTCTGCGCGGGGATTTGCGAAAGCCTTTTTTCATGACAATCAGTGCCGCCATAATCTGTCCGGTTACTGTCGCCACCGCCGCACCCGCAATGCCCATTTTCGGAAATCCGAACATACCGAAAATCAGCAGTGGGTCTAATACGATATTGGTAATCGCGCCTATAATCTGTGCTGTCATCGGCGTTTTCATATCGCCGCAGGATTGCAGAACCTTTGTCCAGATACTTTCCAGAAACAGTCCGAAACTGAATACACACACAATACGTCCGTATACGATGACATCGTGAATGATGACTTCGGAATTGGTTGACATTTTTGCGTAAAACGGCATGGCAAACCAGCAGATGACCGCAAATAAAAGCCACATAAAGCCTGCTAACGGCGTGCCGACACCGGCATACTCATCGGCTTCTTTTTCATTGCCGACACCCAGCTTTGCCGCCATAACCGTGTTAATGCCCACCCCCGTTCCCACGGCAAGGGCAATCATTAAAAGCTGGAGCGGGTAGATAATTGACAGTGCCGTCAGTCCCGAATCGGAGTATCTGCCGACAAACAGGCTGTCAATGATGTTGTAGAGCGCCTGTATCAGCTGGGCGAGCATGACCGGTGGCGCCAGTTTTAAAAGTATTTTGCTGATTTTTTCTGTTCCAAATAAATCTGTCTGTCCCATGATTTTGTTTTACCTCGGGTTTGCTTAATTTGTTATTTTTTAGAATTTTTTTCTAATTCCAGCATGTACTTATCGAAATCGGACATAAATAATCTGTCCTGAATCACACGATACTTTTCAAATTCTGTTTCTGCTTTTGCCGTGGCAATCTCAGCTGTGAGTCAGTTATTTTCTGATAAAATCTGCGCTCTGACAGGCGGATTTCACGAATCTGTTCAAGTAAACGGTCAAAGTATTCAGTTGTAAGTACAGAACCGCCGTTTTTCAGACGTTCGTCATCTATAACCCAGCCCTTGATAGTATAATCCTTCGCAATTTGATTCACCCATTTACGGAACTGTACCGCACGCTCAGAATTGACCTTGAAACCTACGGCAATAATCATCTCCAAGGAATAGTGATTTGTATTGTAGCTTTTCCCGTCAGGAGCAGTTATTCGAAATTTTCGAATAACTGAATCTTCCTTCAGCTCAAACTAATACAACATTTCAAACATTCTCTCAATAAAAAATTGAATTTCTCTATTTACACAATTTTTCATATGCTTTCATTACGATTTGGACAATCAAAATTCTACGCTGATTCAAAAAATCAGGATAAGATAACTGTTCGCATTTCTCTGGAAGGGCATTCTGTGCGCACGCCAACTTATCTTCTTGAATTCGTAATTACCTCTGTATTAATGAAAGTATATCATATAAACAGAAATAAGAATCTGCTATTTTACAATCTTTATGAAAATGTCCAAAGTACCATGCCTTAAAATCAGTATGGTCGGCTACCTGTTGTAAAAATTCTCTTAAAGGTGCTTCTTCGTTGTGAACGGATAAATCTTTATAGCCCATTTTGGAAATAATGTTTTGGGGTGCGGTATGGGTAAGAATATAGTCGACCTTAAAACCGGATTTTTTTAAATTTTCCCAGCCTTCTAAATATTCCTGCCGGGATGGAAGTTCTTCCGGAAACCATGAAATGCCCTCCTCCCGATATGCTCTGTCAGGGCTGTATGCCCCGCCAAAAGTAAAAAATGTAATGCCGCTTAAATTAAAAATCTGTCCGCGCATCAGATGAATAATATCTTTTTCAATAAAATGGACATTGCCGCCATGCCATTTTTCAACCGGAAAGGCATTTAATTTTTCAAAATCCTCATGGTTTCCGTCTATAAAAAGTGTTGTAACGGGAAGATTTCTTAAAATGTGCCGTACTTTGGCTTCTTCTGTTTCAGAGTACCCGCAAATGCCGGTATCTCCGCAGATTATGAGATAATCTTCTTTTGTGTAAGTTGTGTTCTGTTTCTGAAAAAATGTTATAATTTTATCAAGGTCAAATGTTCCGTGTGTGTCGCCGGATAAGATGAGTTTCATGGGAGGTGTCCTTTTTGTATTTTAATAACAAGTATCTTCGTCTTTTTGGTATTTAAATCGCTGCAATAAATGTTCTCTATGTTGGTTTGCAACTTTCGGATTGTATGCAAGAGAGTCAGTATCTGAGGATACAATGGCTGTTTCATTATTAAAATCCCAAAACGAATGAATTGCCCGTTTATGTAATACAACTCTACTGCCACAATATTCAATTACAGATGGATGAGAATTAAAAATAGTATAATTTATACCATTAGGGCAGAAATAACTTTTATAACCTATTCCGTCAATTCCGGTTTTTCTTAAATGGTCGGAAATTACCTGTGTTACACGATAAGTGTCTTTATTTGCAACCGGCTGTGTATAGTGATACATTAGTTCAGTAAAAAATGTCTTAATATTCATTCCAAAAAGTGTATCTTCTACATTTAAATCCTTGTCAATATCAGTTGAAAAATCATAAATATATAAAGGCTTCTTAATTTTGAATGTGGCTAAAGAAATTAAATCGCCTAGGGTAGATTTGATTTCTGTACATGCTGTTTCGGGATTAGAGGCAATATATAGATAAGATACACCATCTATATTATTTCTACCAGCACCCGGAATGCCTAGCAGAGGCTCTCTTGAATTAAATTCATCATATCCTATTAGTTTTTTATCTTTGGTTTTATGCGGACCTTTTTTAGTATTATTGTCATCAGCAGGGTCCATAATACGGGCACGATAGTATATCGTGCCATTTTCTAAACATTTTTTAAATCCAGTAGATTCATTACTCACAATAATTTTATCAATAAGTGACAATGTTTTTTGAATTTGGCAGTTCGTATCAAATTTAGAATTTATAGCATTTATAAATTCATAAAAATTGTGTCGTGCTGTCATTTCATTTATATAATTATCCATTGCTTTTGCGGAACATAAAAGATTATCATTCATTGCTTATACCTCCGGGTTTATAGTGATAAGGAAAATTAGATGTATTTTCCCTTGCATCTAATTTCCCTATTAATCTTGAAACTTGCACTTTTAGTCTGCATTTTTCAAGCTGTTGTATATTTCATCTGAGAATATACCAAGTACCTTTTTCTTCATTTCATCATTTCCGAGTAATAAGCTGAAAAAGTCTTGATTCTGCTCTAAGCCTTCTATTAATGCATCGTCTATGTTGTCAAAATATGCAAATTCAAAATCTTTTTCTGTATTGTTCTTTGCCGATCTTTTTAGCTTTTCGGATTTCATCATAATGTCTTTTATCTGGAGCATTGCTTTTACTGCTACATCATTATCATAATCTTTTCCGGCTATGCTGTTGATTTCTGCTATAATCTGTGATAATTTTTCCTCTTTATCTTCTGATAACACAAAATGGTCAGCTGTCGGAAGTTTTATAACAGGATCAGATTTTAATTTTGATTTATGTTCAGCACTTTTCTTTTGAACAAAATTTATAGCTGTTATTTTTCCATCTAAATTAAATCCACTGCCGGGATGTTTTATATTTACATATGCAAGCAATAAAGCAATAAATTTATATTTCTTATGTAGTTCAACATCTTCAAAACATGATACCTGCAATAAAAATTCATAGAAGCGAACAAATCGTTTCATCGTCAGTACGAGCTCTTTTTGTTCTTCATAATCAAATTTATCTATGTTTTTCTTTGCTTTTTGAAATAAGAATGTTAAACGTTTCTTTTCTTTTGCTGTAATAGTATCTTTGTATAAAATTTCATTGGCATCTTCTATATCTAAAGGATCAATTACTGTATATCCATCTATTTTTGCTTCTAAATCATAGATTGCAGACGGTGTAACAGAATTGGATAAAAGTGTTGTTGTATAATATTTTGAAAATGCCGCTTGAATATCCTTATAGTCATTTACAAAATCAAGTATAAATGTTTTCTTGTCATATGGTGGACAGATTCTATTAAGTCTTGATAATGTCTGTACAGCATTTACACCGCTTAATTTTTTAAGAATGTACATTGCACATAATTTAGGTTGGTCAAATCCTGTCTGATATTTATTAGCAACAAGCAATACCTTATAATCATCTTTATCAAATTCTGTTGGTAATTTATCTTCACTAAATCCATTTAGTCCTGCTTCTGTATATTCTTTTTCATCATCCTTTAATGTCACTTTTCCAGAAAATGCTACTAGCGCACGAATATTACTATATCCTTTTTTAGTTATGTATTCTTCAAATGCCTGACGGTATTTTACAGCACTTTCTCTTGAATTCGTTATTACCATAGCTTTTGCAGTTCCGCCAAGTTCATCCATTACTGTGGTTCTGAAATGTTCAACAATAACTTCTATTCTTTGTGCTATGTTGGTTTCATGTAATTCAACAAATCTGGCAATTTGTCTTTTGGCACTATTTGTGTTACACGTAGGGTCTTCTTTAATTTCTTTATTAATCTGATAATAGGTCTTATAGGTTGTATAATTTTGTAATACATCAAGAATAAAGCCTTCTTCGATTGCTTGTTTCATAGAATATATATGAAATGCTTCTCTTTGCCCTTTTTTATTTACCCTGCCAAATAACTGTATTGTTGTTGGTTTTGGTGTTGCTGTAAATGCAAATACCGATACGTTTTCCTGCTTACCGTGTTTTGCAATTTCTTCAACAATTAAATCTTCAGTTGTACTTTCATCCATGCCGATTTCACCAGCACCAAGTGTCATTGTTACAGCTGCCATATCCTTTCCGGCTGTTGAAGAATGGGCTTCATCTATGATTACTGCAAATTTCTTATTTCTCAAATTTGCTACATCATCTACAATGTATGGAAATTTTTGAATGGTTGTTGCAACAATCTTTGTATTGCCGCCAAGTGCAATAGCAAGATCAGATGAATTACATCTATCGTCCATAACTTTTATAAGTCCGGATTTATGTTCCATTCCTATTATTGCCGCCTGTAACTGCCTATCTACAACTACCCGGTCAGTAACTATAATGATATTATCAAAAATGATTTTGTTATTTTCATCATGAAGTGAAGACAATCTATAAGCAAGCCATGCGATAGAATTTGTTTTCCCGGAACCCGCAGAATGTTGTATTAAATAATTGTATGAAGAACCATTTTCATATACATCAGCAAGAATCTTATGTAATGCATCTCTTTGATGAAAACGAGGAAAAATAATATTTTCTTTTATCTTTTTTTTGCCTGTAGATTCATCTTCCTTTTCTTTTACTTCAATAAACATAAATTTACTTATGATTTCAAGAATGGAATCTTTTGTAAGTACATCTTCCCACATATAGAAAACACTATATTTATCTTCAAATATTGGATTTCCGGCTCCGGCATTGACACCTTCGCCATTTCCCATATTAAAAGGCAAGAAAAAAGTTGCTTCTTTTTCAAGTTTGGTTGTCATATAAACCTGTTCTAAATCCATTGCAAAATTTACCAATGCACCAGCTTTGAATAAAAATAATCTTGTCTTTGGATTTCTTTCCATTCTGTACTGGTAAACAGCATCCTCATAGCTTTGTCCTGCTATATTACATTTTAATTCAAATGTAATAATAGCAAATCCATTTAAAAATATTACGAGGTCAATTCTTTCTTTATCAGAGGCTCTAACTTCTTCTATTACAGAGAAAATGTTTTTTTCATATTTTTCAACTAGTTCTTTGTTAAAGTCTGTTGCAGGTTTTGTATACATTAAATTAAGTTTTATATTTGAAATTTCTATACCATGCTTTAAGACATCGAGTAAGCTACTACGAGTTTTTGTGATTTCTGCATTAATATAATTTATAAGTGTTTCTTCTAAATCCTGCTTATATACTTTTCTTAATGCGTCCATTTCATCTGGTTGTGTGTCATTCAAAAATTTGAATAACATTTCTCTATCCATTGCGTGCAAACGGTCATATTCTTTATCTTTTCTTACAACATAACCATTATTTTCTTTTAAATAGTCTATTATAAAATGTTGATATTGTTTTTCAGTCAATATTTCATTCATTATCTGGTACCTCTTTCTTTCCTGTCACGTATTCATATATAAGCGATTTCTTGTACTGTTCAAGTGTTTCTAACTGTTCTTTTTTATCTTTAATTGCAGTATTTATTTCAAAGCATTTTTTTTCAAGAAGTGTTGCTATTTTTTGTTGTTCTTCTTTTGGTGGAATTGTAACAAATATATTGCCAATATCAGTAGCTGAAATATGAACCACTTTTAGTTTAGCTTTTCCTTTACTTTTTTGTGCTTGAGAATATGCGCTGTTTAAAGCATAATTGAAAAAAATAGGATTTTGATTATGCTTCATTACTATAATATCACCACCTGCTAAACAATCATCATCTCCCATATAAACAACGTTTTTTCCTATTTCTTCAACAAGTTCACCAGTTCCAGCAAACAATATATCTCCTTTTGAAATATATTTAGGAGAAGGAATTAATTCTTTGTTAGTTTTAGAGAAACATTCTGAAATAGAACTATCATATTTTGAATATATCTCTCCATACCTGATACATTGAATATTTCCATCATTTTTCACTTCATCTTTAGTTATGCCATTTCCTTTTGATAAATTCTCGCTAGCATATTTGGTTCGCATAACTTTCCAATGCTTTGGTATCATTCCAATCCATTCAATACCACTGTCCTTCATTTCAACATCTGGATTTAATCCTTTTGTTACTGCCTCTGTGATAATTGACTTTTTGTATTCTTCAAGCGTTTCTATTTGCTTTTCAATATCTGAATGAAGTATGTCTATTTCAGCACATTTTTTATCAAGAAAAGCTGCAATCTTAATTTTAATTTCTTTGGGTGGCAAAGGAATACTAAACTCCCTATATACATTTGCTGATACATTAGGCTGTGCTGAACCGTTTGCACTTAATAGAATATATTCAACGAATTCTTTTGTTGACAAACAATAGAAAAGATATGAAGGACAATCTGTTCTAATTATACCAACACGTTGATTAATATATGCATTTTCAATATTATGTGCAATTCCAACCTTACCTACTGTTGCACCACTCATAGCCAATAAAATATCATTCTCTTTGATTAAATAATCCTTAATATCATAGTTATTGTTTACACCCTGACAGTTTATAGTATCTATTCCCCCATTTTTAATATCACCTATTCTAATTACAGGATACATAAAATCCATTTGTAAATCCGTACTATCAAAAGCATATCCATTTAAAAAAGTTGAAATATATTTGCATCTTATCACATCCCAATCTTTTGGAATTTTACCAACCCATTCTATTCCACTATCTTTTATTTCTTCCATATTAATTACCTCCGAATAATTTTTTAATTCTTGAATCAACGGAAGCCTCTAATTCATTGAATCTTTTAGCAAGTTCATCACTTGATGCTGGAGCTTGATATTTATAAAAATATCTTGTGAATGGTATTTCTGCACCAGTCTTTATTACAGGATTTTTCTTACTCAAATCTTCTTCAAAAAATGCCTTTGCATCTGGTATATGTGGTAATACCTCACTTGCCATATAATCATCAATATTTGTTTCCCATGGTACTATTTCTGTATCTTTTGTTTCTGTATCATAGATTATATTGCCTTTTTTATCTTTTTGAATATCTGCTGTTTTATCCATTACTGATAAACCTTTTATGATTTTATCAGCAATCTTTTTTAGAACTTTTGTATCTGGAATAATTCCGGATAGAATATTATTTACCACTGGTGTAAATGTTTCTGGATTCTTATATACTTTGTCAGATACCGCATTATTTAGAGCTTCAACAATCGCATCATATATAGGCTTATTTTTCTTAAAATTATCTAATTTATTTTTATCCCTACCTGTCAATTCATCCATATTTTCAAGTTCATCAACTTTTGCTTCATCATAGAGAGTTGATAGCGCACCACTTGAAAGCATTGCATTTATTCTATCTTTTGTTATTGCATAGTTTCTTTGAAGTGGTTGCATAACCGCATATTCACGATAAATAAATTCTGTATTATCATAAATCTGGCAATGCTCATTTTCTTTAAAATCTGCATATAACTTTGTAATAGCAACTCTGTCTTTTGGTGTGATTTCACATTTTTTATTACCAAGATTTTTTCTAAGTTTATTACAAAGGTGTGATGCATCAATAAGCTGTATTTTACCTTTTCTTTTTGCCCTTTTATTTTTAGAAAGTACCCAAATATATGTAGTAATTCCGGTATTGTAAAACATATCTGTACTTAACTGAATAATTGCTTCTATATAGTCATTTTCAAGTAGCCATCTTCTAATCTGTGATTCACCAGATGATGTACCACCACTAAATAAAGGTGAACCATTTTCAATAATAGCGGCTCTGCCACATTCATCATCCATTTTATTTATTGCAGACTGAATAAATAATAACTGCATATCTCCAGAACTTGGTGCTCCTGCGGGAAATCTTCCTGATGTTCCTTTTAATACCTCTGCTTTTACTGCTTCTTCATCACCTTCTGGTGCATCCTTGCCACCCCATGGCTGTCCAAATGGTGGATTTTCTATAACAAATCGCATTTTTGTATCTTTGAAACAATCAGCTTTCATTGTGTCTTGTAATCTGATATTATCCGCATTTTGTCCACGAATAAGCATTTCTGCAAGACACATAGCATAGGACTCTGGGTTTACTTCTTGTGAAAATAATCTCACATCTGCCGTTGGATTAAAACGTTTAATATAATTATTTGCAGTTGAAAGCATACCTCCGGTTCCAGCAGCTTGATCTAATATAGTTACGATTTTTCCATCATCAAATATATCATCACAACCTTCTGCAAGTAGAATTGAAACCATTGTTTTTATAATATCCCTACCTGTATAGTGGTCACCAGCTTCAGCATTTTCAGAAAATTTTCTAATAAGTTCTTCAAAGATATATCCCATTTTCATGTTATCAATGGTTTTAGGATTTAAATCTATTTCACTAAATGCCTTTACTACTGCTAAAAGTCTGTTATGCTTGTCCATCTTATCAATCTGTTTATCAAACTCAAGATTTTTTATAATATCCTGAATGTTGGGAGAAAAGCCATTAATATAACTTTTAAAGTTTAATGCAAGATGCTCTGCATCATTTACAAGTTCTGCTAATGTAAATTCGCTTGTATTATAGAATTGATAGCCAGAAATCTTATACATAGCCTTTGCAGGATATGTTGGCATTTTTAAATATTGTGTAACAACAACATCTTTTGTTTCCTGTAAAGCACATTCAAGACGTCTAATAATTACCATAGGAATTATTACATCTTTGTATTTATCACTTTGATATGGACCTCTTAATTTATTTGCGATAGACCATATAAAATTAACTTCCGTTGATACATCAATGGGATTATCATCCCAAAATTCTTCTATTTTACTAATATCTGTCATTATAAAAAATTCTCCATTGTTTTTCGTTCTATTTATATTAATCTATTATAGCATACATTTTATAAATCAGCCGTATTTATTATTTTTAAAATATTTATAGAACAAAAGCCTTCAAGTCATTAAACTCAAAGGCTTCTGTTCTCATATAATTTTATACAAGCGCAGGTTCTTTCCCTGCAATAATCGCTTTCACTTCTTCGATATCCTTATCTGTAGCCGATGCTATCTGTTCTGCTGTGAAACCATTTTTATACATTTTTATAATAAGTCCGGCTTCACCTATTGCAATTCCCTTTTCTTCAATTCCCTGACTCAAGTTACACATAACACTCACATCCTTTCTGAAGTTCTCCTCGATAGGAATATCGTAGTCATCCCTGATTTTATTTTAATGTCATCAAAACTACATTTTCAATATGAAAAGTATGCGGAAACATATCATACCCCTCGCATTTTTCCACCTTATAACCGCCTTTTTGCAGTACGCGCACATCACGTACCTGTGTTTCCGGGTTGCAGGAAATGTAGACGATGCGTTTCGGCTTGATTTGCAGAAGGGATTGCAAAAACTCCGGGGTAGAGCCGCTTCTTGGCGGGTCCATGATAACAACGTCTGCCCTGCCGCCCTCGGCGTAGCGGACTAAAAAGTCACCGGCATCTTCATTGACAAACTGGATATTTTTAATGTGGTTTAAATCGGCATTGTTTTGTGCATCCTTGACCGCCTGCGGATTTAACTCTACGCCGATAACCTTTTTGGCATGGGAAGACAGCGCAATGCCAATCGTTCCGATGCCGCAGTACGCATCGATGACCACATCATTTTTTGTAATGCCGCCCAGCCTGATAGCCGTTTTGTACAGCTTTTCGGTCTGTGACGGATTAATTTGATAAAAAGATTCCGGGCTGATACGGAAGCGGCAGCCGCACAGCACGTCCTCAATATAACCTTTTCCATATAAAACCTTATTGGCTTTGCCAAGAACCATGCTTGTAGAGTAATCGTTGATATTCTGCACAACGGTTGTAATATCCGGGTGTTTTTCAAGCAGTGCCTTGAGAAAATTATTTTTGGACGGAAATTTATTGTCGGCGGTCACCAAGACAACCATCATTTCTTTCGTGGAAAATCCGCGGCGGATTAAAATGTGGCGCATAAATCCACGGTGCGTATCTTCGTTGTACGGTACATATTTAAAGGAAGCAAACAGTTCGCGCAGTGTTGCAATAATGCTGTCAGCCTTCTGGTCTTCAATCATACAGACATCGACCGGGACAAGGCGGTGTGTGCCTTCCGCATAAGTTCCGGTCACAATGCCTTTCTGCTTGTCAAGACCGACAACGGCATGCACTTTGTTGCGGTAAAATGCAGGACGATACATACCGTGTACTTCTCCAACGGTGCAGATCCCTTCAAAAAGCTGTTTTAAATAGGCACTTTTTTTCTTTAATTCCTTTTCGTAAGGAATATCAACGTACTGACAGCCGCCGCACTGCTTACAGACAGAACAACTGATAGACTGATTTGATTCATTATATTTTCCGCTCATAGGACACAACTCCTTTTTATTTTATCTGAAATATTTAATATACAATTATAGTATAAAATGCGAACTAACGCCACTAATGACAATATTGGTGCTAAATCTGATTGCAATACCTATATTTGCCACTGACAATGCGCCGCCAATGAATAAAATAAAAGAAAGCCTGAGATACACTCACATATCGGAACATATCCCAGGCATCATTTAAAAATAATCCGCACCGTTTACAAAATATATATGCCACAGTGCATTATTTTATATTGGCTTTATTCATCTTCACTGATGTCGTTTGCGTTGTTTACAATCTTTACCTTGCCTTCGTAGAGTTCTTCTACGGCGATTGATAAAGGCTTCATGTTGCTTGACTTCGGAATAGTCGGCTCACCGAGCTTTAAACGGAATTCTTCGTCATCGGAAAGTACCGGCTCACTGACCTTATCTTTATCCTTTTCAGGCATTTTCAAAAGCTTTTCTTCAATGGCTCTGGAATCAATAATCTGCTTTGCACGGGTAGCAGCAGCCTTTACAATTGAATAACGGCTCTGTACTAACGGCTGTTCGCCTTCTTCTACCCCGCTGTTGATAACGTTCATTAATTCTGAATACGATGGATGTATCATGGTTTATTCTCCTTTTGCATAGATTTTTAAGTCTTCTCTGATGTCTTCAATCAGAGTCAGGTTGTGGGAAGCTTTCATCTTCTCACTGGTAACAATTTCGTGGATACGCTGTGTACAGGCATCGACCGTATCATTGATAACAATATAGTCATACCCTTCAACGCCTTCCGCTTCCTGTGTCGCACGGGCAAGACGCGCTTTAATCGTGGCTTCGTCTTCTGTTCCCCTGCCACGCAGACGGTTTTCAAGCTCTGCCGCAGTCGGCGGCATTAAAAACATCAGCACTGCATCAGGAAACATCTTTTTAATATTAAAAGCTCCCTGTATCTCAATTTCAAGGATGATATTCTTACCGGCTTCAAGCTGTTCTTCCACATAGCGGCGCGGTGTGCCGTAATAGTTGCCCACGTACTGCGCATATTCGATCAGTTCGCCTGTGGCAATCATCTTCTGGAATTCGGAAGTGGATTTGAAAAAATATTCCCTGCCGTCGGTTTCACCTTCTCTTGGCGCTCTTGTGGTTGCAGAAACAGATACCGCATATTCATCCGGATACGTCTTTAAAATGTTCTTTACAACCGTTCCTTTACCGGCTCCTGAGAATCCGGAAAGAACAATTAAAATTCCTCTGTTATTCATGGCAATCCCTCTATTTTCATTCGTACTCTTTATTATACATAAGTTTCCGAAAGCTGGCAAGCAGTTTTATTCAATATTCTGAATTTGTTCGCGTACCTTTTCGATTTCTGTTTTTAAATCAATCGCCTTATTTGAAATTTCAAGGTCATTTGCTTTCGATAAAATGGTGTTGGCTTCGCGGTTCATTTCCTGTGCGATAAAGTCCAGCTTGCGGCCGATACCGCCGTCTTCGTTCAAGCAGCTTTTTGCATGGTCAATATGGCTTCTTAAACGGACAGTTTCTTCATCGACACAGATTTTATCCGCATATAAAATTACTTCCGCCGCCATCTTATTTTCATCAAACGGATTTTCTCCGAGAAGTTCTGTCACTTTCTGCTCTAATTTGCCGCGGTACTCTTTCATAATCTGCGGACTGCGTGCTTCGATAAAATCAACCAGCCCTGCCATATTATCAAGCTTATCAAGCAAATCTTTCTTTAAATGTTCCCCTTCGGTAATGCGGGCGGCAACAAACTGTTCACACGCGGCGCATACGGCCTTTTCAATAAAATGCCACAGTTCTTCTTCATCGACCTTGACTTCCTCTGTCGTAATGACCTCCGGATATCTTGAAAGTGCGGAAACCGTCATATCATTGTCAAGATGAAACTGTGATGCCATCTGTTCAAAAATATCCATATATTCTGCCGCAATGTCGCGGTTATATTTTAAATTGACATTGGTTTCGGAAAGGTCTTCATAGGTAATGAAAATGTCAATCTTTCCACGCTGTGCATATTTTTTTAATAAATCACGGATACGCGCCTCAAAAATGTTTAATTTCTTTGGCATTTTGATACCCGCTTCCAAATATCTATGATTAACTGACTTCATTTCCACGGAAATCTTGCGTTTCCCCTCACTTATTTCACTGCGGCCAAAGCCAGTCATGCTCTTTATCATTGTGTCCTCCAATCCAAACTGATGTTTCGGTAGTTTTATTTTGATTATATCAATAACCAATGTATTATAGCAACTCCTGTGCAAAAGTACAAGACACCAGTTAAAAAATGTGCTATCATGGGACTACATAAAAAATAGATATAAAGGAATTAAAACAATGGCTTTAGATGGAATTGTAATTGCAAATATCAGACAGGAATTAGAGCAGACCTTACTTGGCGGCAGACTTTATAAAATCGCACAGCCGGAAACCGATGAACTGCTCTTTACGATTAAAACACCAAAACAGCAGTACAGGCTTGTCATTTCAGCCAATGCCAGCCTGCCGCTGATTTATCTTTCAGAGGAAAATAAACCGAGCCCGATGACAGCGCCGAATTTCTGCATGCTTTTACGCAAGCATTTAAATAACGGCAGAATTATTTCGATTACACAGCCGGGACTGGAGCGAATCCTCGACTTTGAAATTGAACACTTAAATGATTTAGGTGATTTGTGCCGCAAGCACCTGATTGCCGAATTTATGGGAAAGCACAGCAACATCATTTTTTGTGATGACAAACAGAATATTTTAGACAGCATTAAGCACATTTCTTCACAGACAAGTTCCGTGCGTGAGGTGCTGCCGGGACGGACGTATTTTATCCCGCAGACCATGCATAAAAAGAATCCGCTGCAGACAAACGATGCCGAATTTGCAGAAGCTGTTTTTACAAAGCCGATGCCGCTTTCAAAGGCGGTTTACACCGGCTATACCGGTATCAGTCCTGCCGTTGCGGAGGAAATCTGCTATGAAGCTTCTGTTTCAAGCGAAAAACCGGCAAACTGTCTGGAGGAAAATGAGCAGCTTCACTTATACCACATTTTTTCGGACTGCATGGAACAGGTAAAAAGCGGTCAGTTTGCGCCGAATATTTTTTATGAAAACGGTGAACCAAAGGAATTTTCAGCGATTCCGATGGCGATGTATGCGGACTGTACGCCGTTTGATTCTATCAGTGCCCTGCTTCGAAGCTTTTATTCGGAAAAAGATAAATTTACGCGAATCCGCCAGAAATCTTCGGATTTGCGACGGATTGTATCAACAGCACTGGAGCGTTCCTATAAAAAGCTGGATATTCAGGAAAAGCAGTTAAAGGATACCGAAAAAAGAGAAAAAATCCGTGTATACGGCGAATTGATTAACACTTACGGCTACAATATCCCGGAGGGTGCAAAGTCTTTTACGGCATTAAATTATTACACCAACGAGGAGATTTCCATTCCGCTTGATCCGATGCTCACACCGTCTGAAAATGCCGTGAAATATTTTAACCGCTACAATAAGCTTAAACGTACATTTGAAGCAGATTCCAAGCTGATTGAGGAAACAAAAGCGGAAACACAGCATCTGGAATCTATTGCAACGGCACTTGATATTGCAGTCAATGAAGAAGACCTTGTCGAATTAAAAGAAGAACTGATTCAGGCAGGCTACATTCACCGTAAGGGCAAAGGCGGCAAAAAGGAAAAAGTGACGAGTAAACCGTTCCACTACATTTCTTCGGACGGTTTTGATATGTATGTCGGAAAGAATAATTTTCAGAATGATGAGCTTACCTTTAAATTTGCAAACGGCAATGACTGGTGGTTTCATGCAAAAAAAATGCCGGGTTCCCACGTTATCGTAAGAACCGGCGGCAAAGAACTGCCTGACCGCACCTTTGAAGAAGCGGCAAGTCTTGCGGCTTATTACTCCAAAGGACGTGACCAGGACAAGGTTGAAATTGATTATGTAATTAAGAAAGAGGTTAAAAAACCTGCTTCCGCCAAACCGGGATTTGTCGTTTATTACACGAATTACTCAATGATGGCTTCCACGGATATTTCCGCGATAAAGCAGGCCGATTAATCCGATGACATCTGCGGCGGCGGCGGTAATATACATTGCCGGAAGCCCCGCGGTAAATCCGCAGATAAGAATCCCTATGATACTGACTGCTGTGGCAATGCCGCAGACAGCCAGTATTTTTTTTGTACTGCCCTGCTCCTGCAAAATCATCACCACAAGGGCCATTAAAAAGACCATATCCAGAATGTAAACGAGCATATAAAGCGGATATGCACTTTCAATGACATCACAGAGTTTTTCATCAAACGTCAGATATCCAAACAGCGGCGGTGCATTGAATAAATACACGACACTGCGCACAATGCCGATGACCGTTAAAATGCCCGGTACAAGCCATGCAGAATTGAATTTTTCAGGCAATGGCAGTTTGACTTTGGAAAGCACAATGACACCCAGTACGGTAAGAATCAGATACAATACATACGGATAGTCAAAAAACCATTCCCACTCAAAATAATAACTTCGGATACACGCATAAGCCGAAGCCGTGTAAGTGTCTCCGTGCTGGCATAGCACGGAAATCAGTAATTCCCGTAAAAATTCAAAGACCATACTGCCCATAAGCACCGGAATAAATATGCTGTAGCAGGCGGCTTTACTGTTACTGCTGTACGCTTTCATTTTGTCAAGCCGTGTTCCCTTTACAATCACAAGGCAGAATACACCCAGTACGATTAAAAATACACCGGCTATCCAGTGTAGTCCTAATAAATGTTCCGGCGCTACAGTCTGCACGTCTTTTAAGTAAAAATAAATCACTATGCGGCGTAGTGCGGTATTTCCTTCAAAAATACTGCACAGGACAATATATGCACCGGTGACAATGGCAAATACAGAGCTTAATACCGCATAAATGCCGGCACCTTTTAACTTAAAAAACATGGCGGCGGCTGTCAGAATCAGTCCGAAAACCGTGACCGCATATAAAATCCGGTAAAGGACATCCAGTCCTTTATAAAAATAAAGGCTGTAAATTGCGGCATCGGCGTTGCTTAATTGCAGTGTAGTGTCGTTGATACCGTTTGCAATGCGCTGGAACAGTCCGCTCCCAGCACCGAAAATCAGAATTAACGCCATCAGTGCCGAAGCACCGATGACGGTTAAAATCCTGACATAGATAATTTCTTCTTTTTTCATAAGGCACAATCCTTTCCATGAAAATCCTTAAAACGTTTATTTTTAAGAAATTGTCACCTTGCGGAAAGTCTTTTTACCTTTCTTTAAGACCGCACCTTCGCCTTCAAAAATGTCCTTTGCAAAAGAAGCATCAATTTCCGTTACTTTTTCACCGTTTACGGAGATACCGCCCTGCTGTACGGCACGTCTTGCTTCGGAACGTGAAGCAGCAAGTCCTGCCTGATGTACCAGTGTAATGACATCAACAATACCATCTTTGAAAGCATCTTCTGTTAAGCTTGCACCCGGCATATCTGTTGAATCGCCGCCTGTAAAGATTGCTTTGGCTGTGTTTTCGGCTTTCTTTGCTTCGTCTTCACCGTGAACCATTTTTGTGAGTTCAAATGCAAGAATTTCTTTTGCCTTATTTAACTGTGCGCCTTCCCATGAATCCATTGCATCAATTTCTTCAAGCGGAAGGAATGTCAGCATACGGATACATTTTAATACATCGGCATCGGCAACATTTCTCCAGTACTGGTAGAATTCGTACGGAGATGTCTTTTCAGGGTCGAGCCATACGGCACCGGACTGTGTCTTACCCATCTTCTTGCCTTCTGAATTTAAAAGCAGTGTGATGGTCATTGCACTTGCATCTTTGCCTAATTTTCTACGGATTAATTCAGTACCGCCAAGCATATTACTCCACTGGTCATCACCACCGAACTGTAAATTACAGCCGTATTTCTGGTATAACATGTAAAAGTCGTAAGACTGCATAATCATGTAGTTAAATTCAAGGAAGCTTAAGCCCTTTTCCATTCTCTGCTTGTAGCACTCCGCACGCAGCATATTATTGACAGAAAAGCATGCGCCGACTTCGCGGAGCAGCTCCACATAATTTAACTTTAACAACCAGTCTGCGTTGTTGACAAGAAGTGCTTTATCGTCTGAGAAATCAATAAAACGGCTCATCTGCTTCTTAAAACAATCGCAGTTGTGTTCAATCTGCTCGGTTGTAAGCATTTTTCTCATATCGGAACGTCCTGACGGGTCACCAATCATGGCTGTACCGCCGCCAACGAGTGCAATCGGCTTATTGCCTGCCATCTGAAGACGCTTCATTAAGCACAGTGCCATAAAATGTCCGACATGAAGGCTGTCTGCCGTTGGGTCAAATCCGATATAAAAGGTTGCTTTTCCGTTGTTGATTAAGTCTTTGATAACGTCTTCATCTGTTACCTGGGCAATCAGTCCTCTTGCCACTAATTCATCATATAATGTCATAAAATCCTCCGTTTCCGCAGACACCCTGTCTTACCTGTGCGCACTTGCAAATCATTTAGATTTACGGCAAGGGCGGGTGCGGTGTCTGCATTTAAAATTCTAATAAAAAAAGCTTCCGCCCTTATTTAAAAGGACGAAAGCTGATGCTTACGTGTTACCACCTTTATTCATAAACAGCTCACACTGCTTATCTTATGAAGTACAAATATACTCCGGGTACGATAACGTGTACCAATCCGTCACTGCCTACTTGGGTACTTTCCTGTTCGGAGTGCTGCTCCGGAATGTATTCATATCTGCTTCCGGTCTGCGCCTCTCACCTGCCGGCTGCTCTCTGTTGCTTTTCACAGATACTACTTGTTTCCATCATTGCTTTGTGAAATATATAATTATGGGTCTGATTATAATATATCATTTTATAAAATGCAAGCACTTTTAATATGGAAATTTTTACCGGGATTAAGAAAGTTCGCCGATAATATACAGTTCATCTTCTGTTATCTGCTTACAGTTTACGTTGACAATGGTATTGACGGCGGCTTCTGTCATCCGGTCACTCACCGGAACTAGCACGCGGATATAATTTTTCGTATATCCTGCCATGTAGTCTGTGCCGTTGTAAGTCATCTTTTCTTCGATTAAAACCTGCATCGTCTGACCAAGACTTTCTTTGCGGTATGCCGCAGACATTTCCTTTTCAAGTGCTAAAAGGCATCCACTTCGCTGTGTCTTAATCTTTTCATCGACCTGACCGTCCATTTTATCGGCAACCGTGCCTTTTCTTCTCGAATATTTGAAAACGTGCATTTCATAAAAATGAATCCGTTTTACAAAATCATAGGTCGTTTCAAATTCTTCTTCCGTTTCCTGCGGGAAGCCCACAATAACATCGGTTGTAATCGCCGGATTGTTAAAATATTTACGAAGGATACGACAGCCTTCTTCATATTCGGCAGTTGTATATTTGCGGTTCATGCGCTTTAAAACGCTGTCACAGCCGCTTTGCAGGGAAAGATGAAAATGCGGGCATACTTTTTCCATGGCGGCGAGTGCCGATACAAATTCTTCCGTTACAACACGCGGCTCTAATGAACCCAGACGGATTCGCTTCACACCTTCGATTTCATGAATCCGTGAAATAACTTCTAACAGACTGCCCTTCTGATTATCCACGCCATAGGAAGTCAGGTGGATTCCGGTCAGCACGATTTCCTGATAACCGTTGTCCGCAAGGCGGTGTACTTCCTTTAAAATGTCGTCTAGTTCGCGGCTGCGGATTCTGCCGCGGGTATAAGGAATAATGCAGTAAGAACAAAACTGGTTACAGCCGTCCTGAATTTTAATATAGGCTCTGGTATGTTCACTGACCTTATCAATTTCCAGTTCCTCATAAGGCTGTTTTACCGATAAATCCAGTACACTGATATGGGATTCATGGTCAGCGGCATAATTTTCAAGGGCTTCTACAATATTAATTTTACAGTTATTGCCAAGTACAAGGTCTACCGCTTCATCTTTCTGTACGCCTTCACTGTCGGACTGTACATAACAGCCTGCGGCAACGACAATGGCATCCGGGTTCATCTTCTTTGCCTTGTGAAGCATCTGACGGGATTTGCGGTCGGCAATATTCGTTACGGAACAGGTGTTGATAATATACACGTCTGCCGGAACATTTTCATCAAACGGAACAATGGAATAACCTGCGGCGCGAAGCATCTGTTCCATAGATTCCGCTTCATAAGAATTGACCTTACAGCCCAGGTTATGAATTGCAACTTTTTTCAATTTTTCTGCTCCTGTCTTTTATTTTTGTATTGACATAATTTTACCAAATAGATATTATAACTAATAGAGTAAATATTATTTGGTAGGAGGTATTTTCGCAATGAAAACCGTAAAAATTTCGTTAAATTCTATCGACAAAGTAAAGTCTTTTGTAAATGACATTACAAAATTTGATGTAGACTTCGATCTTGTATCAGGCAGATACGTTATTGATGCAAAATCTATCATGGGTATTTTCAGTCTGGACTTATCAAAGCCAATCGACTTAAATATTCATGCCGATTCTGATGTCGATACAATTCTTGCTGTATTAAAGCCATACATGGCAAACTAATTACAGTTTTACATAGTGATTTTAATAAAAATAAAAACTGCCGCTCAAAGCTTCTGCCTTGCCGCGGCAGTTTTTATTTTGTAAAAAATCTTATTCAATGCGGATTTTTTCGGTTGTTTCAATGGCTGTCTTAAACAGTTCGTCAATACAGTCATCTAAGTTATGTTCATCACGCTGGATAATATTTAAGTTCGGCTTTGTAACCGGGTGCTTTGCCACGAAAATCGTACAGCAGTCTTCAAACGGCTGGATAGAGGTTTCGTATGTACCGATTTTTTCCGATAAATCAATGATTTCCTGCTTATCAAATCCGATAACCGGACGGAATACCGGCATCGTACATACTTCGTTGGTGCAGTACAGACTGTGCATGGTCTGGCTGGCTACCTGACCGATACTCTCTCCCGTAACAAGTCCCAGACAGCCGCTTTCTTTACCGAGTTCTTCGGCAATGCGCATCATGTATCTTCTCATGATGATTGTCAGTTCGTCATGCGGGCATTTCTCGTAAATGGCAAGCTGGATATCGGTAAAGTTAACAACATTTAATGTAATCGGACCGGAATATTTTGCAACCAGCTTTGCAAGGTCAATAACCTTCTGCTTTGCCCGCTCGCTCGTATATGGCGGTGCATGAAAATACGTTGCTTCCAGTTCGACACCGCGCTTTGCAACCATGTATCCGGCAACCGGGCTGTCGATACCGCCCGAAAGCAGTAACATTGCTTTTCCGGCTGTGCCGACCGGCATACCGCCCGGACCCGGAATTTCTGTTGAATAAATATTAATCTTATTACGGATTTCAATCTGAAGTAAAACGTCCGGATTATGTACGTCAACGCTTAATTCAGGAAATGCGTCTAATAATCTTCCACCCATTTCCATGTTGATTTCCATGGAATCCATCGGGTAATTCTTTCTTGCACGTCTGGCATTGACCTTAAAAGAAAAATGCTTATCCGGGTATGCGGAGTCGAAATACTTAATAACAGTATCGGCAAGGTCATCAAATCCGTTGTCTTCAATCTGTACAACCGGGCAGATGCCGATAATACCGAATACGGTCTTTAAGGCTTCTACGGCTTCATCAAAATCAAAATCGCTGACAGCCGTTGCATAGATACGTCCGTTTTCTTTGGTTACTTCAAATTCGCCGTCTGTTTTCTTTAAGGCATAGCGAATCTGTCTTACAAGGGCGTCTTCAAAAAGATAACGGTTCTTTCCTTTGACACCGATTTCTCCGTATTTAATCAAAAATGCTTTGTACATAATTCTCCATTCCGGGAACACTTATATTTCCCGCCGGATAACTTTGGCGGAAGCTGTAAGGAATAATGACCGGTGGTGTTCCCTGCACCGCTCATTGATGTATTATATCATGATATTTTAGTACCGTGTATATTTACGCAGTACCGGAAGCAGTTCTTTTAAAGCTTCCAGTGTCATATCCAGTTCTTCCTTTGTTGTTTCAAAGCTGAAACTGAAACGGATTGTGGAATCCAGCAAATCCGGGTCTAAGTGGATTGCAACCAGTGTGTTGCTTAATCCCGGTTTATTGGACGAGCAGGCAGAACCGGAGGATACGTAAATCTTCCTATCTTCCAGCGCGTGTAATAAAACTTCCGCGCGGACACCGCGAAATGATGCACTGACGATATGCGGTGCGGATTCCCGTCCCATACAGCCGTTGATTGTCACGTCTGGAAGCTTTTGCAGTTCTTCGATAAAATAACTGCGCAAATCATACATTTTCTGTATTTTTTCATCGAAGGCGCTGTTATAAATCAGTCCTGCGGCAACGCCCAGTCCCGCGATTCCCGGCACATTTTCCGTACCGGAACGCATGGCTTTCTGCTGTCCGCCGCCTAAAATAATGGGCTTTATCTTTGTTTTTTCTTTCACATACAAAAATCCGGTGCCTTTCGGTCCGTGGATTTTGTGTCCGCTGACAGACAGTAAATCAATATTTAACTTTTTCGGAACAATTTTAAATTTTCCATATGCCTGAATGGCATCTACATGATATACAATTTCAGGATTGAACTGCTTGACAATCTGACCGATTTCTTCAATGGGTTCAACCGTTCCGATTTCGTTGTTGGCATACATTACTGATACAAGAATCGTTTCTGAATCGAGCGCTTCACGCAGGGCATCTATGGATACTCTGCCCTGTGCATCAACCGGAAGGTAGGTTACGCGAAAGCCCTGCTCCTCCAGAAAGTTAAACGGCTCTTTGACGGAAGAATGTTCCACGCTTGATACGATAACGTGATTCCCGCGGCGCTTGTTTGCCATAGCTGTTCCGATAATTGCCATATTGTTGGATTCCGTTCCGCCGGACGTAAAAACCAATTCTTTTTCCTGACATTTCAGGCTTCTGGCAATCGTGGCGGCGGCCTGTTTGATATACTGTTCGGCATCGACACCTTTCATATGCTTAGAGGACGGATTGCCATAATCGTCCTGCATTGCTTTTACAACCGTTTCAACAACTTCTCTGGCACATTTCGTTGTTGCGGAGTTGTCTAAATATGCTTCCATGATTTTCTCCCATGTGATTATTGTTCTAAATGATACATCAGGACGGATAACAGCATCATGCCGGCGGTTTCTGTCCGCAAAATGCGTTTTCCGAGTGTGATGATTTCACAGCCTGCTTCTTTTGCAAGCTCTAATTCGTCCAAATCAAAGCCACCCTCCGGACCGATAAAAACAGCGATGTCCTGACCCGGGGTAATATTTTCAATAAGCCGTTTGGTCTTTTCCATGCCGTCTGCACATTCATACGGCAGTAATTTTATCTGACAGTTTTCTGCCATTTTCACTGCCTGTGCAAAGGTTACAACATCGGATACCTGAGGCAGGATACTGCGTTTACTCTGCTTTGCCGCGCTTTCTGCAATGGCATTCCAGCGTTTGACTTTCGATTCGGCTTTTTTTGCATCGAGTTTGACGACACTCCGCTTCATGGCAACCGGAATTACTTCAAAAGCGCCAAGTTCAACCGCTTTCTGAATGACCAGTTCCATTTTATCTGCTTTGGGAAGTCCCTGAAACAGATAGATTTTGGAAGCCAGTTCCCTGCCGCGCTCGTCAACCGAGTCAATGTCCGCACGGATATGCTCTTCGTCAATCTGTGCGATATGGCAGGTGTAGTCAATATTATCGCCACTGCTGATTAACAAGGAATCTCCTGTTTTTAAGCGCAGCACATTTTTAATATGATTCACGTCCGAACCTACAATATCAATATAGGTGTCATGAATATGCTCATGCTCTGAAAAAAAATGATACATTTCCTCTCCGTTCCGAGAACATTTTTCTCTGAATCCTGCTTATCTGCGGCGGGCAGTTACGTTGACCCATTCGCCGTCATGATTTACTTCTACAATTTCAAGTTCAGGGTTCTTTTTAAAAGCATCAACGACTTCCTGCTCTTTGGTGTTGATAATACCGGAAGTGATAAAATATGCGCCGTGCTTCATATGCTGTGTAATTTCTGCAGAAAGCGGCTCTAATACATCGGCTAAAATGTTGGCACATACAATGTCGTAACATTCGTATCCGCATTTGTCCTGAACCGCCTTGTCGTCAATGATATTTCCTTCAATGACTTCCAGCTGTGCGGCAGAAATGTCGTTCTGCTCTGCATTTTCATAGGAAGCAATAATCGCATTCGGGTCAAGGTCTGTGCCAAATGCATGCTTTGCGCCGTATTTTAAAGCAACAACGGATAAAATACCACTGCCACAGCCGACATCAAGGACTTCTTCACCGCCCTTGATATATTTCTGAAGCTGGCGGATCACCATACGGGTCGTTTCGTGAGAACCCGTACCGAATGCCGTACCCGGATCAATGCTTAAAACCGCATGTCCTTTCATTTCTTCTGTTAACGGCTCCCATGTCGGTTTGATATATAAATCACCGATGGTAAAGGTATGCCAGTACTGCTTCCAGTTGTTAATCCAGTCCTTATCTTCTGTCTGGGATTCGGAAATTGTTCCTGCACCGACATTGCAGAACAGGCGCAGTTCTTCCAGACCGTCCTTGACCTTGTCCATAATTGTATTGTCGTCTTCATCGGAGTCAATATAGAAATTGACTTTTGCACTGCCGTCATCCGGCGGTAAATCCGGGATAAAATCGACAAACATCGTCTTTGCTTCTTCCTGTGTCAGCTGTACATTATCTTCAATTTCGATTCCTTCAATGCCCAGTTCTCCGAGCATACTGCTGATAAAATCAACAGCTTCGGTTGTTGTCTGGATTGAGTATTTATTCCACTTCATTTGTTTTCTCCATTCATATAAACATTTACATATGCAGGAAAGCTTCGTAACCTCTGTAGGTTTCGTAAAGGTCTGCCTTGCTGATAACTTCAAACGGTGCGTGCATGTTCTGTACGGCAACACCGCTGTCAACGACATTCATGCCATAATTGCCCATGATATAAGCAATGGTTCCGCCGCCGCCTGCATCGACCTTGCCAAGTTCTGAAGTCTGATAGGTAACATTGGCATCATCCATAACCTTTCTTAATGCGGCAAGGTATTCTGCCGAAGCGTCATTAGAACCGCTCTTTCCGCGAGCGCCGGTATATTTCATAAAGACCATGCCATTTCCGAAGAAGGACGTATTTTTCTTTTCGCTGACACTTGCGTAGTTCGGGTCAAATGCCGCATTGACATCAGATGAGAGCATATTGGAAGCGGTCAGTGCGCGGCGCAGCTTTAATTCAGAATACTGTCCCATGCGTTCCATAACTTCTGCTGTCATATTTTCAAAGAAACGGGAGTGCATACCGGTTGCACCGACACTGCCGATTTCTTCTTTGTCGACAAGTACGCATACACCTGTTTTGTCCAGATTATCTGCATTTAACAGGGCGGCTAAGGAAGGATAAGCGCAGACTTTATCGTCATGGCCGTAACCCATAATCATGCTTCTGTCGATACCGTAATCTCTTGCAGGACCGGCAGGAACAGCTTCAAGCTCGGCAGAGATAAAATCTTCTTCTTCAATGCCGTATTTTTCCTTTAACAGCGCAAGAATATTTTTCTTAACGGCTTCCTTTGCATCTTTTCCGTCTTCTTCTTTTTCATAAGACGGCATACTGCCGACAAGAATATCTAAATTTTCACCTTCAATAACTTTGTCGGCCTTTTTGCTCATCTGTTCACCGGCAAGATGAATCAGCAAATCCGATACGCCGACAACCGGGTCAGAAGCATCTTCACCAATGCAGACTTCCACGACACTGCCGTCTTTTAAAGCAACTACGCCGTGTAAGGCAAGCGGAAGTGCAACCCACTGATATTTTTTAATGCCGCCATAGTAGTGCGTATCCATTAATACCAGTTCAGAATCTTCATATAACGGCACCTGCTTAATATCAAGGCGTGGGGAGTCGATATGTGCGCCTAAAATGTTCATGCCCTTTTCTAACGGTTCTTTTCCGATGTGGTATAATACAACGGCTTTTTCCTTATTAACCGCATATACTTTATCACCGGCTGACAGTGTCTCATTTTTGGCAATGACATCCTGTAAATCACGGTAGCCCCGTTCTTTTGCAAGCCGTACTGCCTCTTTTACACATTCACGTTCTGTTTTACAGCAGGAAATGAACTGTCTGTACGCTTCAGAAAAATCAAAAACTGTTTTTAAATCCTCTTTGCCATATTTTTTCCATGCGTTTTTTCTTTCCATAATGATTGACTTCCTTTCTAAAATCTTTTTATATATCGAGTGTAATCTGTTCCGATTCGTCCGCTGCCTGCTCCTGTGCCTGCCGTTCATCAGCTTCGACTTCCATCTCAACCTCATCCTTGAACTGCTCTACTAAATCTTCACTGATGACAGGAAGCTCATCAATCGACTGTACACCGAATACTCTTAAAAATTCTTCTGTTGTACCGAAAAGCATTGGGCGTCCCGGTGCATCAAGCCTGCCAAGTTCTTTGGCAAGTCCGAATTCAACCAGCTTGTTTACAGCATGGTCACTGCTCACACCACGGATTTTTTCAATCTCCATTTTGGTAATGGGCTGTTTATAAGCGATAATCGAGAGCGTTTCCAAAAGCACATCGGACAATGCATATTTTCGCGGCTGGCTGGCAACTTTAATCAGATTTTCATAATATTCCTGTTTGGTGCATAACTGAAATGCATTCTCCAGTTCAATGATTTTAATGCCGCGGTCTTCCGCTTCGTATTTATCCATCATATTATGTACAATTTTTCTGGTGGTATCCTCATCGTGGTCAATGGCAGCGGCAAGTTTTGATACCTCCACCGATTCTCCCATTGTAAACAGCACCGCTTCAATCGCGGCTTCTGCCTGTTTTAACTCCATTTCCATTTTTTATTCCTCTTCAATATCTTCAATTAAATCCGGGTCTTTTACAACCGTGATTTCGATGTCTGCCATCGTATTTTCCTGCTGTACCGTGACAAAACCTGTTTTAATCAATTCCAGTATGACAAGAAATGTTACAATCACCGAAACTTTTGACGAATTTTTACTTAACATCTGACGGAAGCTGAACTGCTTATGTTCTTTTAAATAAGAACGTACCTGCACCAGTTTTTCTGACATACTGACTTCTTCTTTTTCGATTTTTCCGAATTTGCTCCGGATTGGGTCAATCTTTTCTTCCTGACGCTTTAAAACGTCCTGAAAAATCTGATTGAGCCGGTGCAGTGTTAAATCTCCGATAAGCTCCTCTAAATTGACAGGCGGGCGGTATGCGGCGACTTCTTTTGGAACAGTTGGTTCTTTATAAAAGGCGCGTTCCGCATCAATCTGCCGGTCCTTTAATTCATACGACATATATTTGAAAAGCTTGTACTCCAGCAGTTTTTCAACAAGTTCGGCTCTCGGATCTTCCTCAATACCTTCTTCGTTGACTTCTTTTGGCAGAAGCATTTTAGATTTAATATCCAGAAGGGTCGCTGCCATGACTAAAAATTCACTGACAACGTTTAAATCCTCTTTGTCCATCTGATTGACGTATTCCATGTACTGTTCCGTAATCATTGCAATCGGAATATCATAAATGTTTACTTTGTTTTTATCAATCAGGTGTAGTAAAAGGTCTAATGGTCCCTCGAACACCTGTAATTTTACATTAATTCCCATTATTTTTCCCACTTCTGCGTATACTAATTTTAACCGTACTTTATATTGTAACGAAAACCTGCAACAAATGCAATATTTTTATCTTTATCTTATCCGAAAAATAGTTTATAATAATAAAATCACCGTAAAGAAAGGGTCATTTTATGAGAATTATCTTTATGATTCAGGAAATTGCGCGCAAGCTGACAAAGGATAATCTTACCGGCTATGCGGCACAGTCCTGTTTTTACATTATATTAAGCATTTTCCCGTGTCTTTTGCTGCTGATGAGCTTATTTAAGTTTCTTCCGCTGACAGAAGATGCCCTTTTACTGATGCTCAAAGGTGTAATTCCTGTCCAGCTGGAACCATTTCTGGTTTCCATTATTGAAGATTTATATGATAATTCATCGGCAGCATTAACATCCATTACTACGGTTGCAACCATTTGGGCGGCAGGAAAAGGCTTTCTTGCAATCATGCAGGAATTAAATATTATTTACGATACCCAAAAGAAACGAAACTGGCTGTTACAGCGGCTGATGTCTACGGTCTATACAATTGCACTGCTGGTTTTAATTATTGCGACCCTGCTGCTGCTGGTCTTTGGCAACCAGCTGATCGGATTGATTGAAGTTTTTATTCCTCGGCTTGCAGTGATTTTATCGGCAATATTAAATAACCGTATGATTTTATTTCCGTCATTTATGATTCTGCTGTTTTTGCTGATGTATTTATTTATTCCGACAAGAAAGTCCAGCATTACAAAGGAATTTCCGGGAGCGGTTTTCTCGGCAGTCGGCTGGTACGGATTTTCCTACTGCTATTCGCTCTACGTTGCACATTCACCGAATTTTTCATATATGTACGGCAGTCTGACAACATTGATTTTTGCACTGGTGTGGATTTATGTATGTATGCTGATTCTGTTTCTTGGTGCGGAATTAAACACACTGATTGCCAGTCAGACACTCCGCCCGCTTCTGCCGAAGTTTTCACGGAAAAAGAAAAAAGAAGCGGAAAGAAAATAAGGCTTGTTAAAAAAATGACAAATTAAAAACAAAAAGCCGCAGAAGGCAGTTGACTTCATTTTCACCGGTCAGGGTGAAAACGAGAAATCAAAATGCTTTCTGCGGTTGTTTTATTTTTGTTCGATTGCCGTTCCCGGATAGAAAAACTGTAAAATCTGCTGATAATTCATTGCGTCTTTTACCATTTCATTGACTGCATTCTGGCTCATGCCGATGCCGTGTCCGTATCCGCCGCCGATAATGCGGTAGCCGCTTAAAGAGCCTTTCTCGTATACCGGTTTAAAGATACAGAAGGTACTCGGAAGCGATGCCATTTTTGTCGTTCCGGTGTTGGTCGTCATTTCTGCATCTGTCATACCGAATAACCCGCGGATACAGGATTCGCTGTCAATGCGCACCGTTGCCGCACTGCCGCAGACAGTCACACTTTTTACCGCACCACCCGCCGCCCGTTCATTGACGGTAACAGATGTAATCGTGCCGATGTCCGTTATTTTCTGTGACTGGAAACTGCCGTCTGCCTGCTGTGTCAGAATTTTTGACGGAGCTGACAGATATTTTTCATACAGCTTTGCGTTAAAACTGTTGGAAAGTGCTGTAATATCTGCCTGTAATTCCCAGCGGTAAAGCGCATATCCGGCATCGTAATCATTTTCATCTTTTGACGTAATAAAAGCTTCAAAAGCGGCTTCATCCGTCAAATCCAGCTCCTTTTGTGAACGGCTGACAAAGCGGCTTACAAAATACGGATAAGACGATGAATCTGAACCCCAGATGCTGACATCCGTCGTTACACCACAGGAGGTCGAATAATAATAAGTCTGCACGACTTCACCATTATAGGTCAGAATCTGTCCGCGCGTATTCTGAATGGCTTCATTGGAAGATGACTGCTCCGATGTATTGTTGTATACCTGATACATCGTGGAATCATCCACATGCGCACCGTATTCACTGTAAGCACCGTTTTCCAGATGTTTGTAAGCATAGCTTCTGGCACAAACGGCCTGCACCTTTAAGGCTTCTACGGCAAAGCTTGCAGGCATTTCACTTGGTACAACACGCTTCAGATAGGATTCGACCGGCACATCATTGACAATCACAATGCCGTCATCTGCAGCCGCCAGTTCGATACTGCCCTCATAAGACGGCACACCCTGGCTGCGCATCACCGACAAAATAGAGATTTCACCGCCGTTATCCGGTGTGACGGTCACTCGTCCCTGTAAAAGCAGTTCATTATCCGGTGTCAGCTCAAAGACGTCCCCCGCGTTATAACGTGTCTGTTGTTCATTTGTACTGACCATAAAGCTTTTAGAACACGTCAGCCGTACATTTTCATGGAAAATGCTTTTAAACCCGGTATTTTTCAAAATAACGCGGATATTCTGCACATTCAGCGGTTTAGAGATAACCGCACCGCAGATTTTGCCTTCTGCAACGATAAAATCCTGTAAGGAATAACCCACAATAATATCCTGATAGGTCTTTACGGCAAAGCCGTTGTAAATGTCATAAATCATAAACGCATCGTCTAACGCGACTTTTCCGTAGCCCTGCACTTCCACATAGTCTTTTGTGACGGCCTGTACCATACCGGTAATTGTATCGGTTTTGGTATTAATCTGTGTGACACTGCCGTTTTCCACCTTTAAATCAGCAAGTACATTTTCAACAGGCGCTGTCAGTCCCGGAATTTTAAAAATGCGGTCCGCGCCGTAGACGTTGGTTTCAACCGTGGTATCCGTACTGGATTTAATCCAGATGTTTTTATATTCCACCAGATTTTCCACAGTATCTTCAACTGCAAGAATTTCTTTGCCGCAGGTATATATTGTTACTGTCTTATCAATCTTATCGTCCAGTACAATTCCCGTAAAACGGTAGGTGCCTTTGGTGGTGTAGGCTTCCCACTCCCCCGCCTGTTTAAGCGTTGCGGGCGTGCCTGCAATCCCCGCCTGCATTTTAACGACCTGTTCACCGTTTTGCATATAAGGAAGCAGCTGCATAAATACATCTAAAAATTCCTGCTTTGTCATCGCTTTTGCACTGTTTTGAAGTTCTGCAAGAACCGTTTCCGGCACTTCCAGTTTCTTTGCCAGTGCATATGTATCCTTAAAACGCACCTTCGCCTCCGGCTTTTTAATTCTAAGCAGACCGGCTTCGCTGACGGCATTGACATAACCGGAATACCAGTATTTACCGGTGTCATCCGTTCCGGACGTCTTAAAATCCGTTGCGGCATAAGCAAGCATTTTAGAAGCTTCTGCCATGGTAAAGATATCTGTACTTTTCTTTTTTGTAAAAAGAACTGCCGCTAAAATAAGAAAAATACAAAGAAACAGTCCTGCCATTATCCAAATCCGTTTTCGCTTTTTTAAAATCACACCCGTCCCCTTCTATACTGATTTGTATGAACCGAATAAACGCTATTCATGATTTTATGCGGTTATAAATTAAGATATAAATGAAAAAAACTTCCTTTTATCATCATTATGCGGATAAAAAGAAGTTTGTCTGTACTTTGTCAATTAAACATTCCCAAAATGCCGTTGCCTGCGTTTTCGACTCCTAGCTTAGCTAGGTGGGTTACCGCATTCATTCCGCTGCCTTCCACTGACTAAGGAGGCTTGACATTGAAAATGAAGATATAGGAGTCCCGTGCGAATAATGTAGGATCAAAATAAACAGGCTGGCGAACACCCCAGGAAATGCCCTATTCAATTGTATCTCGTCTTCGTTAAACGTATTATACAACAATCTTTGTCTTTACACAATATCTTATGTAAAATTTCATATTTTATTCTTAAATGTTGTTACTGGAAGCTGATTTTTCCAACCGGTTTATTTGGAACATCTGCCTTTGTATCTGCCTGCGGCATGGTTTTTACATAATCAATGTCTTCTATTGCTTCTGCCGATAAGCGGATTGCTTCCGTTACCTGTTCTGGGGAAATGCCCATTTTATCAGCAACCTCCTGAATGGTCGGTTTGCGTTCCAGTTCATTTCTTAAACGTTTTGCCCAATCGTTGACAAGATTGACCTTTCCTAGCACTCTGCCCGCGACCTGATTGGATTCTTTCTGTTCATCAATCATCATTTCAAGACTGCCCTTAACCAGTTCACGGACTTCTTTTTCAATGCCGTGAAGGACTTCGAGCAAATCCTGCGTATTTCCTTCTTTAATCTTATCTTTCCATTCGTAATTGTTTGCCCACTGCTTCTGGCCGATATAGGACAGCATTGCCAGATTACCTTCCTGCACCAGATCGCAGGCAAGCACACCTTTGCCCCGGTACGGGGTAATCCATTCGGTAACTTTGCCTAAAAAAGACTGTGATAAAAGTTCCAGTGAATTTTTATCATTATCTTCAACAATATTCATTAACAGAAATGCAAGACTGGTATCGGAAAGCATATCCACCTGCTTTAAATCTTCCAGATACAGCTGTAAATATTTCTCATCTTCTGCATAGTCGAGTGATTCCTCAAGCTGCTTTGCGCCCGCCTGTTCTTCCTGTTTGGTTTCCTCGGCTTCCTGCTTCTGGATTTCTTCCGCTTCCGCGGTTTCCATCATTTTTAAAAATTCATTATCTTCGGAAGCTGCGCCTTTGATTTTAATATTATTTGCCATCAGATAGCCGTAAACCATCTGTAGTTTACCGTCATCTAAATCTAAATCTTTAAAATAACTGAGTACATCGTCTTTGGTAATAAAGCCACCATTGACTTTGGCATATTCTTTTAAGCCGTTCATGGCTTCCATAAATGCCGCCTGTGTATCATTTTGTGCTGACATAAGTCCCTCCTGCAATTTGCTTGGACTATTATATAATGAATTTTATAAAATGACAATGGTTTAAATACGAATGCATACGCTTAAATTGAAGAATTATTCACGCTGTATTCTACAAGTCCGCTGACTGCCAGCCGCTTACGCACAGCCGGACCGACTGCCGCAACGAGGATTGTTTTTATTAAATCTCCCAGTAAAAACGGAACAACACCGCCCATTAAAGCTGCCTTAAAAGAAAGCCCTGCAACATACGCATACCAGATTGTACCAAATGCCGCGCTGACTGCTTTGCCGAGCCACATTCCCGCAAAAGCAATTACAGGCTTGTTATACCAGCGGTCAATAAAGAAGCCGCTGACCATTGCCATAAAAATGAAACCGACAAGGTATCCGCCGGTCGGACCGGCAAGCTTTTGCACTCCGGATGAAAAATTAGAAAATACCGGTACACCGCACATTCCGATTAAAAGATAAATCAGATAACTGATAACAGTGCGTCTGGTTCCTGCTACATATAAAATGAAATAGATTGCCAGATTGGTCAGTGAAATCGGTACCAGTGTAAACGGCAGCCGGATTGACAGCGGCCCCATCACACAAATAATTGCTGCCATCAGTCCGATAATTACCATGTCTTTTGTTTTTTCAGCATTGATTTTATTCATTTTCTTCTCCCGTTCTATAAATTATTTTTCAGTTGGTTTCTTTTTCAAAATATATCCTTTTTCCTCTAAAATGTTTCTGTCCTGCTCCATACTGCTTCCACCGGTTGTCAGAAGATTTCCGGTCAGTGCTGCATTCACACCGGATAAAAACAGTTCCCCGCCGCCATCTTTAAAATAATTTCTGCCTGCAGCAATCCGCACATCTGCTTTCGGATTGATATAACGCAGTATGGCGACGGTTCTTAATATATCTTCCTGCGTCATCGGCTCAAGTTCTCCAAACGGTGTGCCTTTTACAGGAATTAAGATATTAATCGGGATGGAACGGATACCCAGTTCTGCGAGCGTAAATGCCATGCTAAGACGGTCTTTCCATGTTTCACCCATGCCGACAATGCCGCCGGTACAAAGCTCTAAGCCCGCTTCTTGAATCCGCTTAATTTCATGGATTTTATCTTCAAAGCTGTGTGTTGTACAGACATTCGGAAAATTTTCCTCGGACGTTTCAATATTTTCATGATACATGGAAACACCGGCTTCTTTTAACTGTTTTAATTTTTCTTCCGATACAAAACCGTGGGATGCACACAAAATCATATCCGGAAATTCCTCATGCATTTTTTTGTACGCATGAAGTGCTTTTTCAAAGTCTTCATCTTTAATGGCGCGTCCCGCCGTTACGATGCAGTAGCGGTCTACCCCCTGCTCCCATGCTTCGCGGCAGCCGGATAAAATGGCTTCTTCATCAATAAAATCTCCTGCCTGACAGGCGGTGTGATGATGTGCGGACTGTGAGCAGAATTTACAGTTTTCACTGCATGCACCGCTTTTTCCGTTGATAATTGCACACAAATCCGCGCGTGTTCCGCATAAATTTTTACGGATATAATCCGCACCTTCACACAATTCATTAATATCCGCTTCCAGTAAAAACGAACAATCTTCTTCCCTTGTCAGCCGTCTTCCGCCGACAATTTCTTTTGCAAGTTCTAACATACTAATCTCCATTTCTGAGCAACTTGTTACGAAACGGCGATGAAAAATTTGCGCATGCATTTTCTCATCTGCCATCATAGCACTTTATTTTTGCTCATAAACAAAGTGCTGTGTAAAAAATCAGCACATCAGTGTGTTTTTTTACACGATCTCCGTTTTGTTGTAAATTGTAAACCTCTTAAAAAATTAAGTTTACAACTAATTTAATACCTGCGCCGTTAAATGTCAACATAAAAATCTGCAAAGTTAACACTTGTTGTTACAAATTTCACATACATTGACAAATCTCTCATAATTGCTTATAGTTAATTTAATTGCAATATTGCAAAATAAAGAAAGATGAGGTTTTAAAATCATGAGAATTGCATTGATTAATGAAAACAGCCAGGCTGCAAAAAATGAAATGGTTTATAACACTTTAAAGAAGGTTGCAGAAAGCAAGGGACATACAGTTGATAATTACGGTATGTATGCTGCTGACGATGCTGCACAGCTGACATATGTACAGAACGGTATTTTAGCTGCTCTTTTAATTAACAGCGGTGCTGCTGATTTCGTTGTAACAGGCTGCGGTACAGGTGAAGGCGCCATGCTTGCATTAAATTCATTCCCGGGTGTTCTGTGCGGACATGTTGTAGACCCTTCAGATGCATATATGTTTATGCAGATTAATGACGGTAATGCCATTTCACTCCCATTTGCAAAGGGCTTTGGCTGGGGTGCTGAATTAAATCTTACATACATTTTTGAAAAATTATTTGAAGGCGAACCGGGCGGCGGTTATCCAAAGGAAAGAGTTGTTCCGGAACAGAGAAATAAGAAGATTCTTGATGGAGTAAGAAAGGTTGCTTTCAAAGACAGCTTAATCGACATTTTAAAGAACCTTGATCAGGATCTTGTAAAGGGTGCTGTTGCCGGTGAAAAATTCCAGGAATTATTCTTTGCAAACTGCAAGAATCAGGAAATTGCAGATTATGTAAAGACACTGCTTGCATAGTAGATTTTGTATAATTTCATCTGAAATTGTGCGATAATATAAATGCATAAAAAGCTGCCCCGCGCTTTCCGTCCATAGAGGACATTGAAAGTGCGGGGTTTTATTAATTCTTATTAATTATTCATTTATCATATTGATTTATCAAAAAATTTTAGCGGTTATGCTACTGCTGTTTTAATAAATCCGGCATGTACCAGTATTTTATGAAGCTGTCTGCCAAGCATGACACCGGCAATCAGTTTTATACAGTCACCGATAATAAACGGAAAAACACACACTGCCATGGTCTGCATAAATGTCGTGTGCATGATATACATAAACCACAGTGTTCCAAGCAGATAATCAACGGCTGTTCCGATAAACCAGCCAATCAGTGTTGGAATCAGTTTTCTGTGTGATACTTCCATCACAATTCCACCAATCAGTGCCATTGCAATAAAGCCAATCAGATATCCGCCTGTCGGTCCGGCAAGTTTGCCAAGTCCACCGGCATAGCCTGAGAAAACCGGAAGACCGACCATTCCCAGAAGCAGATACAGACAGTAACTAATGGTTCCCTGTGCGGTACCAAGCACCCCGACTGCAATATAAATAACCAGATTGGTCAGCGTAATCGGAACCGGCCCAATCGGCACGGCAAGCGGCCCTGCAATACACATGACGGCTGCCATCAGTGCCATGAAAATTAATTGTGTTAAAGAAAATTTTTTCTTCTGCATTGTTTTATCCTTCTTTTTGTCCTATAAATTGAACGGACAGTCCTTTGTCTACGATGCCTGCTGTCTGTTCTTTTATTAGTTTACAATTTGAAAGAAGAATTGTCAACCTATATTTAAAATTAGTTTACAACATGCATTGATATGTTACTTTCCTACTACAATATTGTCCTGATATATTCTGCCTGTTTTGCAAAGGTAAAGGTCTGTACCTTTGCAAATGCCCGCGCGGCGGTCTGCGCTCTGAAATCCTCGTCCGGTACATACGTATTTAACAAATCCGGCAACGCTTCAATACGATCCAGTGAATACGCAATATAATCCTGCTGCGGCGTAAAACAGGTATCCATCATGCTGCTGGAATCCGTGATACTCACCGCACCGTTGTACATTGCATTCAGCACACGGTCATGAATACCGGATTTAAACCACGGCATAACATTTAATACAAAGGCAGATTCCGCAATGGCAGATAAACTGTCTCGGTATGACATCTGCGGCAGAACTGTCACATTTGAAAATTCACCAATGCTGCTCTCCTGATATTTTTCACCAAAAATGCGTACCGGCAAACCACTTTTGGCAGCAGCTTCCAGTACACGCTCACGGTATAATGCACGGACATAGACATCTGCCAGAAAATTGCTCTGTGCAAACACCGGAAATGCCATTCCGGTATCATATTCCTTATACACCTGCATCGCCGCAGCTTCAAAGGTGCAATGCGTATCCGAAAGCAGACAGTCTAAAACGGCCTTGGTATATTTTTGCATACTGTCTGGCAGTGCAGTGATTAATTCATAATAGTCACGTGGATTCAGATACGTTGCTGGAAATAAAATGCCCTCTTTTCTGTACTGTTCTGATTTTACTGCATTTTCCGCTTTAGCTGCACCAACAGACAGGGTATGGACACTTTTAATATGCGGATACCATTTACTTATATATTTGTTATGGTCATCATCAATGCAGATGACATGATAATTCTCCAGCAAAACACTCAGATTCGCATGATGATATACCGGATGATCCAGAATATAGTTATAGAACGGAGCCTGTATGTGATTTAAGAAGGGTGTTCCGTCATCCAATACTGCTCCCGGCAGTTTTGAATTGTAATCAATGACGGCATCAAACGACTGTCCGCATAAAGCCTCCAAATCTTTCATCGTCTGCCTCCGGAAGTCAAACCAAGTTACTTCTATACCGGCATTTTCTAATGCTTTACCAAGACACGATGAAAAAAAGCGTGTCGAATCATAGGCAATGCCGTTCATTTGAAAAAGCAGTATTTTCTTCATGATTCCTCCACGCGGATATACTGAATCATACCCGGTCCCAGCTGTCTGGTCGGCCTTGCCGTAAATCCATGTTTTTCATAAAAAACTTCTCTGCCTTTTGCACACATCAGACAAAGCATCATCCGGGAATCTTTTAATGTAATGCTTTTCACATAAGCAATCAGTCGTTCAATCAACATACTGCCGATGTGCCGGCTCTGATATTCCGGAATAATAATCAAATCCTGAATATAGCAGATCACAGCCCCATCGCCGACAATCCGTCCCATGCCAATCGGACACTCATCATCATATACTGTAATAATCTTCAGGCTGTGGTCTAATGCCTGCTGTGCCTGTTCCGTCGTCAAAGAAACCCAGCCAACCTGTTGTCTTAAAGAAAGATATATGGAAACGTCTTTTATATCTTCTGCAAATGTAATCATAACTGTTCCACCTTCGTATATTTCCTCAAAAAAGATAACGACAGTATACACGTTTTCATATAAAAAGTCTATAAAATCAACGAATTTTATATGTGTTTTCCGTCTAAATATGATATAATAAACATAATATCGTTAATAAACGAATCGTCATATCAGGCAGGACGAAAAGCATGATAACAAAGGAGATAAACAATGATTACAGTGGCAAAAGACGGCTCCGGTGACTATACTTCTGTTCAGGAGGCCATCGACAGCATTACTTCCGTACCGGAAACGGTTTTTATTAAGAATGGTATTTATAAAGAACGGGTAGAGATTCATAAAGACAATATTACACTCATCGGTGAAAATGCAGACGGCACGGTGATTACCAATAATTATTATGCATTTATGCCAATGGAGGACGGAAGTAAACGCGGAACATTCCGTTCGTATACTTTTTTTGTGCAGGCAAATCATTTTAATGCATACAACATCACATTTGAAAATTCTGCAGGTTTCGGGAAAAAGGTTGGTCAGGCAATTGCAGTATATGCCGAAGGAGATGATCTGGTTTTTAAAAACTGTCATATGCTCGGACATCAGGACACGCTCTTTACCGGTCCGCTTCCGATGAAAGAAAAACAACCGGGTGGATTTGTCGGTCCGACAGAATTTGCACCGCGCATTCCCGGACGTCAGTTATATGAAGATTGTTTTATCAGTGGTGAAGTCGATTTTATCTTCGGCAGTGCAATCTGTTATTTTAAAAACTGTGAATTATATGCTTTAAACAGAAACGAAACGATTAACAGTTATTATACTGCACCATCTACATATGAAGGCCAGAAGTATGGTTACGTATTTGAAAGCTGCTCTTTTAGTGGGAATTGTCCGCCGCGGACAACGATGCTTTCACGTCCATGGCGGATTTATGCAAAAGTTGTCCTGCTCCGCTGTGATTTAAGTGAACAGGTATCAGAAACTGGATTTCACGACTGGAATAAACCGGAATCGCACGAAACCTGTTATTATGCTGAATATGCCTGTACAGGAAAAGGTTATGTACCGGAAAGACGCCCGGATTATGTACACCAGCTGACAGAACGTGAAGCGGGTGAATATACACGGGAAAAAGTTTTCGGAAGATAGGCTTTGACTTCTTTAATCTTTAAAATGAATTTTATAAAAAATGAGATGTCCCCTGCCGGTCTGATACCGGTAACGGAAACATCTCATTTTTTATGTTAATTTTATTGTACTTGTTGTACCTGTCGCTTATGCTGATTATTTTTTCAACTCCATCGTCCCCAGTATTGCATTAGCACTGCCAACTGTCAGAGTTGTATTTTCAAGACTCTGTGCAAAAATTTCCGGAATCTGAAAAACTGCGGCAGCAGTATAGCTTTGTCCTGCCGGTATAGTAACACTCTTTAAATTCGTCATATCATTTTTTAAAATCGTCTTTGACTTTGTAAAAGTTGTTCCTTCAATGCCAAGCTTTATCACTGCGTTAGAAGATGCAGTATTCAGTGTAATATCTGAGCCGGTTGTATTGGTCAGTTCAAATTCAAGTGCTACAACCACACAGGAATTATTTGCCGGTACACTCACGGAATACTGTTCATTCGGATAACGCTGACCTGATACCGTCTGTGTATAGGAAAGTGAAATTCCCGAATTTAATCCTAATACCTGCTTTAATGAATTCAGCACCTCATCAGAGGACGTCACTGCTTTTGTTTCTCCTGCTGTTGACTGTGTTGCTGATGCCGTTGAAGAAGGATTCTGTGCAGCTGTTGTTGCAGTCATGGCAGAAGGCCGGGTTGCAGGCTGGGTCGTCTGCTGTACAGTATTTGTGCCGGTCGCTGTATGATTCTTATTGTTGTTCCTGCTCTCACTCTGTTTTTTTGCTGCAGCAAGTTTTTCATATTCCCACTGGTTCTCATAGGAATGTTTTAAAAGAACACCCGCAATATATTCCGATACCATATCATTTTGTTCTGTATTTAATGTAACATTACTGCCACAGCCTGTTACTGTAAGCATACAGCCTACCCCAATGCATAACGCTGCAATTTTTTTCATCTTGTAACCACCTCATTTAGTCTATTCCAATATTTAACAGTTCCTACTGCTCTATTAAAATATTATACCATAGCTTTACCGTCCAGGTCAAACCAGAATTCTACACCATTGGATTTATTGATGACACCAAATCCTTTTCCGTAAGAATCCATGATGGCTTTTACAATAGAAAGTCCAATACCGTTGCCGCCGTACTCTCTGGTACGCGCCTTATCAACCTTATAAAACTTCTGCCAGATATTCGGAATATCTTCCTCCGGAATATTTTTTCCAGTGTTAAATACATGTACCCGCACATCATCACCGATACGTTCTACAGAAACTTCAATCCGATTTTCAAAATCGCAGTGGTTAATGGCATTGGTAATATAGTTGGTTACAACTTCTTCTATTTTATATTCATCGGACCACACATCAATATGTTCATCGCGCTGGTTAAATTCTATCTGTATTCCTTTTTGGGATGCCCGCAGTTCATTTGCATTTACAATAGAAGTAATCAGTTCAATAATATCAAAACGCTCCATAACAAGTTCTTCGTTGCCGAATTCAATCTGATTTAATGTGAGCAGTTTTTTTACCATATTATTCATCTTACCGGCTTCATCAATGATGACATCGCAGTAAAAGTCCATACTTTCAGGGTCATCGCTGATGCCCTCTTTTAAGCCCTCTGCATAACCCTGGATTAAGGCAATCGGTGTTTTTAATTCATGTGATACATTGGATAAAAATTCCGTCCGCACTTCTTCCATTTTAACTTTACGGTCGATATCCCTTTGCAGTTCTTTGTTCGCTGATTTTAACTGTGAGATATTTTCTTCAAGCTTCTTTGACATATTATTCATGCTGTTTCCAAGTACACCGATTTCACTCTTATCTTTTCCGTGATATTTCACATCAAAATCCAGATTGGACATTCTCTCTGCAATATCGGAAAGCTGCTGAATCGGTTTTGTAATATAACTTGAAAAAATGTATGCCGCAATGACACCAATAATCAAAATACCGATTCCCACATAAGTAATGAAGGTATTAGAAATGGATACGTTATCCTTAATCCCCTGTAATGCCATACGAAGCATAATACTGTCTCCATTGGAGAGTGTACCGAACAACTCGTAATAATCATCACCCAGACGGTTATCATAAACCTTTTGCAGTGTATATAAATCTGTCTGTGTCATAATATCACGGCTTTCCTCTATTCCACTGTCCGACATATTAATGGAAACATCGTCTTTATTCTTCGGATTATTTTTATCCGGGCTGCCATTGTCTAAATTTCCTTTATCCAGATTGTTATTATCCGGATTACTCATATCCTGCATATCGCCCGGCACATTTTCATTGTTTGAATTTTGCTGCGGTGCCGAATCGGACGTTCCGAATACATCTTTATTAAAAATACTGCGGAGCAGGCGGTTTATCATATCCTGTTCGCCGTTAATATTGGAATACACGGTTGTCCAGTCACTATTTACCACGATAACAGACATTGCCGCACTGCCGGTAAGCTGTTCAATACTATCACTCATCTGGGATTCAGAAACAGTTCCCGCATCGTAATCGCTCATAATCTGATCAATTTTGGAATATGTATTTAACATACATTCCTGCTTATCTGAAAAATAAAATTTTTCAGACAGTGTACTGTTTAAAATCAGCAAAAGTACAACCAGACTGGTAATAATAACAGTCAATAATAATGTAATTTTAACTTTAATCGAATGTCTGCCCATCACTAATCTCCATTCCTGTGTGAACAAGCTTTAATTTATGGCTTGTTCACACTTCAAACTTATATCCCATGCCCCAGATGGTTTTAATGCAGTCACCTTTTTCACCCATCTTTTTACGCAGCTTTTTGACATGTGTATCAATCGTTCTGGCATCTCCGAAATAATCGTAATTCCATACATTATTTAAAATCTTTTCTCTTGAAAGAGCGATTCCTTTATTTTCCACAAAATAAGATAACAGTTCAAATTCTTTGAAACTCAGCTCAATTTCTTCCCCGTCAATTTTAACCATGTGTGCGGCTTTATCAATTTCAATTCCGCCGATGTTAATACACTCGCTGCCATCTACCATATACGCACGGCGTACCAGAGCATCCACTCTGGCAGTCAGAATTTTCGGGCTGAATGGTTTTGAAATGTATTCATCCGCACCGCAGTCAAAGCCCTGTAATTCATCACGTTCTTCACCTTTTGCCGTCAACATAATAATTGGCACTTTGGAATCCTTGCGAATCTGTTTGCAGACTTCCCATCCGTCCATTTTCGGCATCATAACATCGAGGATTACTAGTGCAATATCTTTATCCGCATAAAATTTATCAATTGCTTCTTCACCATCACCGGCTTCAATGACTTCATAATTTTTACGTGACAGGAAGTCATTTACCAGCTTGCGCATTCTGCTTTCATCATCTACCATTAAAACTTTTAATTTATTCATTCGTAATATCCTCCTGACTTTTTACCTTTGTGCCGATTATATCGTAAGAATATGTTAAAAATGTGTTTTTTAAAATTATTTTTGCTGATTTAATGCACGTTCTCTTGCATTTAATGATTCTTCCTGCGACTGCAGTTCTTCCTGCCATGAAGCATACTTATCCTGAAGGTTTACTTCGTAATTGATTACATTTGCATTGGAACTATGCAGTGTAATATAAATCATTGCCGCAATCACAACAACCAATACAACATTTACAATCACAGATATAACAAAATTGTCTTTATAATGATTGCGTTCCTTTGTCAGCTTACGGATTTCGCTTTTATGTTCCGTAAGCTCTCTGCGGCCCTCCATCATTTCTTTTGTTTCATTATTAATCGGAATCGGCCTGATTTTTTCATTTGGTACATCCGGTGAAAGATATAAAAACTGCTGCAGCTCTTTTAAATAATTCATGCCAATCAGCGTATTAAACAGTTTTTTATCAATAATGTCATGATACAAAATATATACCTGTTTTGCATTTGTACTGTCTGTTTTTGATGACATATATTTAATTGCCGCCAGCTCATCCTTTGCCGCCTGTGCGCCTTCTTTTGTCTTAAAGGTATATCCTCCGACAGAATATTCCTTTGCCGGATTCTTTGATTCGTTTTTTGCCATATTATTCCTCATTTCTGAGCGACTTTGTCGCGAAGAGGCGATGAGAAATTCGCGCAGGCGATTTCTCATCTGCCATCATAGGGATTTGCTTTCGCCCAGAAACAAATCCCTGTGTGAAAAATAAGCACATCAGTGTTATTTTTCACACTATCCACATTTCTGAGCGACTTTGTCGCTAATTTACTATTATTTTACTTATTGTGTGCTTTAAAGTCAATAAAAGTCACAAGATAATTCTTGACGAAGCCGTTACCGCGTGCTATAGTAGTAAATAATCAGCGTTATGACTGGTTGACCGAAAATATTCCGGTGTATACACTCGGGGTAGTAAAGGTTTCGACAGGGGTTTTGAAGCTGGTGAAGCTATCCGCAGGTGATGCGTCAACTCACAAATCTAAATATAAACGCTAACGAAAATTTAGCTTACGCTGCCTAGTTGCAGCAGTCTGACCTAGAGTACCCGTACTTTAGGACCCAGGCTTCGACTATACGGGAAACGACGCCGGTAAAGCTTTGAACCGGTGGGCGTATTATGAAGCTACTAAAGGTATCAGGGTGTTGATTTCCTGCTACCGGAGGGAATGAGGGTTTACCCACAATAACCAACTATGATAGTAGAAGAACAGTGAATGGGCTTTTGGACACGGGTTCGACTCCCGTCTACTCCACTATTAAAAAAGGCTTTGAAATACCGTATTTTATGGTGTTTCGGGCTTTTTTTATTGGCATTTTACAGTATTTTAAACCGTTTTAAACCGTCTTAAATTAAAAAAAGTGTTGTCAAAAGTGTTGTCAAAATTCAGGCTATTGTAATCATCAAAACGGCTCATCCTATAAACTGAAACGGATGAAGCTAAAAATATCAGCAATGTATCAGAATAAACGTGAAAGTAAAAAGGAACGCATTGACTAAAATTTACACCACCGCTCTGCAGAACCGATATTCTGCCCTGCAAAGCGGTGGTGTTTTTATTTTATAGTTTTCTGCTTTTATTAAATTACAACGGGTTGTATATGCTTAATAGAGATTGCGTACTTTAAATTCTTTCTCTGCCTCCCGCTTCTGATCCTTCTTTGCAATGGAATCACGCTTATCATAGAGCTTTTTACCACGACCAAGTCCGATTTCCATTTTCACACGGCCTTTGCTTAAATAAACCTGCAATGGCACAATTGTATATCCTTTCTGCGCAATCTGTCCGGCAAGCTTGTTGATTTCGCTCTGGTGCAGTAATAGCTTTTTCGGGCGGAGCGGGTCTTTATTAAAAATGTTGCCTTTTTCGTAAGGTGTAATATTCATATTATTAATAAATACTTCGCCGTTCTGAATCTGAATATACGCCTCCTTAATAGAGCATTTTCCCATGCGGATAGATTTCACTTCCGTTCCGTGCAGAACCAGTCCTGCCTCGTATTTATCCTCTATAAAATAATCAAAATAGGCCTTTTTATTATTGGAAATCAGTCGGTTTGCGTTTTTTTGTTCTGCCATTCTCCCATTCTCCTTCTGATAATTCAAAATCAATCGTTCTTAAAATTTTATTGGTTGCAACAACTTTGACCGTGACCTTCTGTCCGAGTTTGAAGGTTCTTCCGGTGGTTTCATTAACCATTTCGTAATGGTTTTCGTCATAAATGTAATACCCGTCCCGCAGCGATGTCACAGAAACCATGCCTTCAATCGTGCTTGGCAGTTCCACATACATGCCCCATGCTGTCATTCCGGAAATCACGCCGTCGAATTCTTCGCCCATGTGTTTTTCCATATATTCAACCATTTTGACTTTATCGGTATCACGTTCTGCATCATCGGCACGCCGTTCCGTTGTGCTGGTATGCTTTGCCACCTCCGGCAGAAGATTCTGATAGTGCTTGAAACGTGTCTGTTTCAGTCCACCGTGCAGATTTTCTTTAATAATCCGGTGAATCTGTAAATCCGGGTATCTGCGGATTGGAGACGTAAAATGACAGTAATATTTTGCTGCAAGCCCGAAGTGTCCGATACATTGTGTTGTGTACTGTGCTCTTTTCATTGAACGCAGTGTCAGACGTGCAATCAGATTTTCCTCGTCTGTTCCGTCAATTTTTTCTAAAAGCTTTTGCAGTTCCTTTGGATGAATTTCATCACCGGTATGAATAGAATATCCAAAATTATTAATAAAAGTGCTTAATTTCTGAATCTTTTCCATATCCGGATTCTCATGGCTTCTGTATAAGAATGGTATTTCCTGCCAGAAATAATCCTCTGCAACCGTTTCATTAGCTATCAGCATAAATTCCTCGATGATTTTGGTCGCAACATTTCTGTCATACGGCTTGACTTCCAAAGGATGACCGTCCTTATCCAAAATAATCTTCGTTTCAGGAAAGTCAAAATCAATCGAACCGCGCTGAAAACGTTTCTTTCTTAAAATTGCCGCAAGTTCTCCCATGCGTTCAAACATCGGAATAAGTTCTTTATATTCTTCAATCACAGAAGCCTCTTTATCGACAAGAATTTTCTTTACATTCGTATAAGTCATACGGCGGTTGACATTGATTAATGTTTCACAAATGCGGTGTCCCACCACATTTCCTTTATTATCAATGTCCATTATACAGCTTAATGCCAGACGGTCACAGCCCTGATTTAAGGAGCAGATTCCATTTGACAATTTGTGAGGAAGCATCGGGATAACACGGTCTACAAGGTATACACTCGTTCCGCGTTTATAGGCTTCCTTATCCAGTATGCTGTTTTCCGTGACATAGTGACTGACATCCGCAATATGCACGCCGAGCTGGTAGCCCTTTTCATTTGCAGTCAGCGTAATAGCATCATCAAGGTCCTTGGCGTCCTCGCCGTCAATCGTAACCGTATCAACATCGCGGAAATCAACACGCCCCGCCTTGTCCTTTTCGTCTACCTCATCGGGAATATTTTTTAAATACTGCATGACCGCATCTGGAAATTCCACCGGTAAATCATAGGCTTTAACAATAGACAATACATCGGTGCCGGGGTCATTGATATGACCGATAATATCAATGACCTGACCTTCCGGGTTCTTGCCGTGACTGCCGTAATTGGTAATTTTTACGACAACCTTATGACCATTCATTGCACCCATTGATTTTTCCTGCGGCACAAAAATATCAACCGGAATTTTTCCATTATCCGGTACAACAAATCCGTATGTTCTGTTTTTTTGAAATGTACCGACCAGCTCGGTAAGCTGATGCTCAAGCACACCGATAATTTTCCCCTCACAGCGCCTGTTACCCTGCTTCTTATGGGTAATCGTCACCTTTACTTTATCCATATGGAATGCGCCTCCGGTGTCCGATTCCTGAATAAAAATATCTTCATCCCAGCCGTCTACCGTAACAAAGCCGAAACCTCTCCTGGTGCTGGTAAATATACCGACAACCGCCGTATTATCCGGTTTTCCGTATTTTCCTTTCTTTGAAACGCCAATCGTTCCGTCACTGACTAAGCTGTCTAATACCTCCTGAAGTTCTCCTCTTTGTGATTTTGGAATCTGCAAAAGAATTGCAATTTCCTTTGTCTTCATCGGTACATAAAATTCATTTTCCAAAATCAATTCAGCGATTAACTTTTTACGTTTTTCAAGCTGTTCTTTATTCATTCTCCACCGAGCCTTTCCTGATGCGCTTTTATTTACTGATAATTTCTGACGTTAGAGGCATCTACCTTTTCAAACGGAACCCATACGTACTTTTCATTTTCTGCAGCACCGTCCAAATCCTTGATACTGCCGCCCTGTGCCAGAATCTTTCCTGCCTGAATCAGGCGTTCTCCTTGTCCTGTTGCAGACTGGTAAACCGTAAAGTTCATTGTACCGTTGGTAATTGCCGCACAGCCGTCAGCCGTTGCATCAATTCCTAATATTAAAATGTCATTTCTTCCAGCTTTTTTGCATGCGTCCGCAACACCTAATGCCATGGTATCATTGTTGCAGATGACAGCATTGCATTTCTGATTCGTCTTTAAAAAGATTGTAAACAGTTCTTCGGCACGGGTCTGGTCCCAGTCTGCATGGTCTTCAAACATATAATGAATCGTTTTTCCGGACGTATTCAGCGTATTTTTAACAGCATCTGTCCTGCCCTTTGTTGCGGAATGGCTGTCCGGTCCTTTAATAATTGCCACATTTAATTCTGAAAGCGACTTTAACTGCTCTAAAACATATTCTGCCTGATACTGTCCCGCATCTGCTTCATTTGAGCCTACATAAATGTATTTTCCGGCTTTTAAGCGGGAAGCGTCCGGTGACGTGTTAAAAAATACAATCGGAATATCGCCTGCCAGTGCCTCCAGTTCCAGTGCCGTATCGGCATCAACCATATTACATAAAATAACGTCATATTTTTCGGATACGGCTTTTTTAATATGTTCAACCTGCTTTTCAATGGAACTTTCCGCATCCAGTACGTCTAACTGTACATTATTTTCCGAAGCGGTCTTTTTTGCCTGATTCACAAGCGTGGTACGAAAGGCATCTGCCTGTCCCAGCGATAAAAGCATTTTCACACTGCCGCCCGCGGACGAACCGGATTTTGCAGACTGCGTACAGCCGCCTAAAACCAGACAGCCTGCAAGCATTGTAATACATAAAAACCAACTGATTATCTTTTTCATTTTATCTTACCTCCATACTCAGACTTTTACCGGTATCAGCTTAAATCTGGAACTGCTCTATCTGTGATGAAAGTTGATTTGCCGATACTGCTAAATTTTCAGATGCGGATTCAACCTGTTCGCTGTTTCTTGTAATATTCTTTGCCTGTGTAAGCATGGATTCCGAAGTTGCAAGAATTTCATCGGAACTTGCCGCCTGTTCTTCACAGATAGCGGCAACATTGGTTGCAACCTCATCGACTTCGCCAATCTTGCTTACAACATTTTTCATCAATTCGTTTGTATCCTGTATGTTACTGAAAATTGTATGGAAGGTGTCCACAGCCGCATGAATCAGACCTGCACTGCCGGCGATTTCACAGGCACTGCTTCCTGCCTGGGATACGGCATTTTCTACCAGCTTATTGATTTCGTTAATTAATTCCGTAATATTGGCAACGGAATCGGCACTGTTTTTAGCCAGCGTACCGATTTCGGAAGCAACAACCGCAAAACCTCTGCCCGCTTCTCCAGCTCTCGCCGCTTCAATCGAAGCATTTAAGGACAAGAGATTGGTTTCTTCCGCAATACTGCCAATCAGATTGGTAATGTCAACAATTTCACCGGAAGCGGTGCCGACCTTGTCAACGGCCTCCTGTAAGTTATGAATAGAAAGCTCAATGCCCTCCAGCGCTTTGCTGACTTTTTCCATATCCTGACGGCCTTTTTCGGATACCTCAACCGTTTCACGCATTTTAACATCGACAACATCGCTGTCTTTCTTGGTATCGGCGGCAACTCCGGCAAGCTGTGTTGCGTTTTCCGCAATTTCATTGACAGAAACCGCAAGCTGGTCTACCGTAGAATTCAACTCACCCATAGAGCGTGACTGGATTTCCGTTGCCGAATTTAACTCTGTCGATACGCTCTTGCTGGACTGCGCCTGTTCGCTTAATATCTGGGAAACCTGTCCAATCTGCGTAATCATCTGTTTCATGGATTCGATAAAATGCTGGACACTGTAGCCCATTACAGCGATTTCATCATTGCCGCGCGGATTGACGGATACAGTGAAATCACCAGATGCCATTTGTGTAATCACATTTGTCATTTCCTTAACAGGCTTTACAACAACATGTGTCATTCTTTCAATCAATACGCAGAGCAGAATAATGCAGACAACGCCGATTACAATCATTCGCGTTCTTAATGCGACCAAATCCGCGAGTACCGTACTCTTAGGAATGTAAGATACCAGAATCCAGTCTGTTCCCTGTACTTCCTGAGAAACGGTCATTTCACCGTCAATCGTTGTAAAATCGTAGTTCTGGTCGTTAATGCGCTGTGCCATGTCCTGATAAAAGCTACTCTGCCCCGATGCACCGAGTTTTTGCGAAATCAAAGACGAATCGCGGTCGGCTAAAATCGTACCGCTGTTTTTGTCAACCAGAAATGTCTGCGCATCGTCCATTTCAATAAATGAATTGACAATGATAGAAATGCGGTCCAAAGTCATATCTGCGGATATGACACGTATTCTGTCCGAATTGTCTTTTAATATACCCGATGCACTGATGACATTGACACCCTCTGCATTTTTATAAGCTGAACCGATTGTCATATTGACACGGGTCAGACCTTCGGTATACCATGTGCTTTTTGTCGGGCTGCTCTCACTCTTTGTAGATTTGGAAGCCTTTAACAAATTGCCGTTACTGTCGGATACATATAATCCGTCCGGATAATTGTCGCTGTAGCCATAATAGCTGTCCAAAATCGTCTGAAGCTGTGCATCGTCTGGATTTAACTGTTCAATCGTTGTCTTTGCCATTTGAAAAGACGAAAGATTCTCATCTAACCACGATTCAATCTTTGATGTCTGGTTTTCAACCGAAGATTCCAACAGATTCTGCGAATAATTTTCAATGATATGTGCGGATGCCAGATACGATACCAGTACCAGCACAACAACAATTGCAATGACTACCGGTGTAATAACACCCAAAAGTTTTGCTTTAATTGATATGTTTCCGCGTTTTTTCATAAAACCAACCCCTTTATATATTTTCACTTCTGCAAAAAATAAAACCTGAATCCTCCATTGTTTTACGGAGAATCCAGGTTTCTTTTTAAAAATTAATATTTAATATAGCTGCCAGAACAAAGAAAGCAACACCTAATATCTTTGTAAATAATACCAGTTTTCCTTCCATTGAACGGCCTTTGTTTCTGCCCCAGTAAGTATCAGCGGCTCCACTGATTGTACCAGACAGACCCTGCTGCTTGCTTTCCTGCATTAAAACAACGATTGATAATGCTATACATACTAATATAAAGATTCCCATTAAAACAATTCGTATAATATCACCAGCCGACATTCCGAACATTTATCACACCTCCTATTGTGTCGAAGCTTACGATTCTATTCATTAAATTATAATCGCATACTATTATCATTATAGCACACCTATACGTGCAACACAATAGAAATTTATGAATTCTTTTTAACAAGCAGGGATTCGCCTGTCATTTCCTTTGGTTTTTCCATACCCATAATTTCAATCAGTGTCGGTACGATATCACAAAGCTTTCCGCCTTCTTTTAATGTATACGCTTCATCGTAGTTTACAAGAATGAACGGAACCGGATTGGTTGTATGTGCCGTAAACGGTTCTCCGGTCTTATAGTCAATTATTTCATAAGCGTTTTCCTTGGAATATTTTGGGCTTACCCAGTAATAAATCATATCTTCAGCACTATTGTAAACATTGGTTACATATGAGCATTCCCAAGTGTTTTCTTTGGAAAAAAAGCAAGTTGCTTCAATAAGCACTCCGTCCGCAGACATAATCAAACCAATAGCGGCTTGATTTGGCTCATCACGAGATAACTCGTAAGAAGTGACCTCTTTTACACCCATATCCGTTAAAGCCTGAGAAATTACATCACATAATTGAATAGAATCCCCAGCCACATATTCGCTAGAAATACTGATTTGATAATCTGGAGCAGCGGATACAGGGATAGAAGACACAAATAATTGAGAAAGTGCAATTAAGGATATCAATATTTTCTTTTTCATATTTTTATTTTCCTTTCCTGCTTCGGTACCACTCGAAGCTTATTATTTTGCTTGTTTAAGTTTCTTATTTGAAGCCTCTTGATCAAGATGCTTCAAATATCCTTTTAGTTCACCTTTAAATTCTAATTGAGCATCTCTTGGAAGTTGATGAAATAAGGAAAGAATTTCCATATCGAATTCCGTATACTCTGGGGTCTGTTCTTTTCCAGTGAGAAGAAATTCACAAGAAGTATTTAGCATATTTGCTACTTTTAATAACTTGTCAGCAGCTGGCGGGCTATTATCCCATCTACGAATTGTTCCATTACCAAAACCAGCAGACTCCTCTAAAAGCTTTAAATTTAAGTTATTTTCTTTAGCGAGCTCTTTAATACGAGAAACTAGGGTCATGACACAAAAATCCTCCAAAATAGCAAAAATGCGAAAATAACTATTGACATTTAGCATATTTGCTATTATTATTAAAACTGTAATAAACAAATGTTTAAAACGAAATAAAAAATGTAGCAGAAATAATTGCAAATAAAAATATTTCCTCGAGTATGGCCGCCACAGCTATTAAGAGGTTGCATCATTTTGATTCACAATATTTTTCTGCCATTACAATTTTATAGCAATTTTAAACAAATGTAAATAACAAATGTTTACTGTAACGACTGGAGGTGATTTTGTGAAACGAAAATTATCCCCTTGGTGCAAAGAAGTAGGGCTTCCTGTATTTGCCTACGGCAGCGTTTTGAATAGTGGACCATATAAAACACTGGGAAGCTTGCTTACAGTCCTGTTGAGCGGAATTATTGCTTTGGCCGCTTCCGGAAAGGAGAGACGCTATGCTCGGTAGAAAACAATCCGTTCGAAATAATGAAGACTGGAAGAATGCGCTTGATCACATTGAAGAGACGGTGTCAAAGAAAGAACTGGATTCCCTTGTGAAAAAGACAGTGAAAGGCATCAAAGAGAAATGCAAGGGGAAAAAGGCAGCCTATGCATGGAGTGCGGGAAAAGACTCCCTGGTACTTGGAGAGATATGCGAGAAAGCTGGCATCGATCAGAGCGTCCTTGTGAGATGCAATCTGGAATATCCGGCATTTATTGCATGGATAGAGCAGAATAAACCTTCTAACCTTGAGATTATCAATACCGGACAGGACATGGAATGGCTGAAAAAGCATCCGGATATGTTGTTTCCGGATAAAAGCAATAAGGCAGCACAGTGGTTCCATATCGTACAGCACAGGGGACAAGCACGATATTATAAAGAGCATCAGTTAGAAATACTCCTGCTCGGACGCAGAAAGGCAGACGGCAATTATGTTGGAAAAGATAATATCTACACTAATTCAGCCGGAATCACCAGATACAGCCCTCTCGCAGAGTGGAGACACGAAGATGTCCTTGCGTATATTCACTATTATGATGTGAAACTCCCGCCCATATATGACTGGGAGAAAGGATATTTATGCGGTACACATCCATGGCCTGCCAGACAGTACATGGAGACAGAACAGCAAGGTTGGAAAGAAGTTTACGAAATTGATAAGACCATAGTTGAAAATGCAGCACAGCATTTCGATGGAGCTAGAGAATTTTTAAAAGCTATCAAATAGCCGGTTGCAGCCGGAAGCCATTGCCCTTCAGAAATGGAGGACAAGCAAGATGAAAGTAACAAT
>ENA-OOZN01000307-OOZN01000307.1-human-gut-metagenome-genome-assembly--contig:-NODE-307-length-53473-cov-3.655790_pt1 | contig 53473 bp, 47 predicted proteins | sample MGYA00241187_ERZ501397 | MGnify/ENA primary metagenome ERZ501397 (study PRJEB25962, sample SAMEA2042921) | human gut metagenome | biome: human gut; feature: human-associated habitat; material: faeces... | reverse complement strand
CGAAAGGGCGCGCCAATCGTAATGCCACGACGGTGACGTCAGAAAAAACGATTCAAATTTATTTCGCGTCTGCGGACACGAAAGTCTGCGACGCTTTTTGCCGCTTGCGGGCGGCGGGGGTTGAATTTTTGGGCAGGGAATGCGAGAGCGTTCCCTGCCTTTTTGTATTTGCGGAAAACTTTGGGCGATGGCAGGGAGGGCATTCCGTTTTTTCAGTTGACGGGGAGAGAGCAATATGATACTTTATCGGTAGACGATATATCGGCTACCGTTATAACGTTGGCCGAGGAAAGAAGGATACCACATGGGAACGACGGCGCTGACCGAGGCGGTCTTTTACATTTTGCTTTCGCTGGATATGCCGCTGCACGGCTACGGCATCATGCAGAACGTAGAGCATTTGAGCGGCGGGCGTGTGCGGCTCGCCGCGGGCACGCTCTACGGCGCGCTCGCGACGCTGACCGAGCGCGGCTGGATCGTGTCGCTCGGTGACGAGAGCGAGGGGCGCAAGAAAGAGTATCAGATCACGCCCGCGGGCCGCGAGGCTGTGCGCGCGGAGCTGAGAAGACTGCATGAGCTGACGCAAAACGGCGACAAGCTGACAAACGAATGGAACTGAGAGGAGGATAACGATGGAAAAGGACACAAAGCGGGTCTGGCACCTTCCTTATTGTTTTTTGGAACCGGGGGAACTGGAGCGCAAATTTGCACGTCTGGCGGCGCAGGGCTGGTTGCTGGAAAAGTGTACCTATGGCACTTACACCTATCGCCGCGGCGAGCCGAACGAGTATGAATACCGCGTGCAGTACATCTACGAATCGCGTGACGGCCAGCGTACCGACTATGTGAAAACGCTCGCGGACATGGGCGTCGAGAAGGTCGGCGATATGGGTTCATTCCTTGTACTGCGCAAGAGAGCGGACGGTGAGCAGTTTACGCTCTATTCTGACCTCGATGCGCAGATCATGGACGCGCGGCGACTAATGCGGATAAAGATCATTCTGGCGGTCGCGTTTGCGCTGCTAGCGGCGGACTGGTTCTATAACACGTGGGTCTGGTATGATCTGGCTGTCAGCTTTGACGCGATGTATGCCGACCTAAGAGAGACCTATCACCAGCCAAGTTTTTTATCGCTGCGGCTATGGGGAAAGCACATCGTCTGGTATGCGGTGCTGGGCGTGCTGGGCACCGCCGCGGCGGTAAGGACCGCAATGCAGGCCACCCATGTGGGGAAAACGTATGGAGAATTGAAGCGGAAACGCCTGATCGAAGAGTGAAAGGAGAATCGCCATGGTCAAGGACAAGAAGGTGCTGCCGCATTTGTCAAGCTATGCCAACGATCCCGAGCGGATCGAGGAGCAGGCAAACCGAATGGCAAAAGAGGGCTGGATTCTTGAAAAGTTCGGCTCGCTGTTTTCCGCCTATCGACGCGGCGCGCCGAACGAATACGAGTATCGCGTGCAGGTGAAGGAAGCGGGGATAGACCGTCTTACCTACATCGCAGAGCTTACAGAGTTCGGCATTGAAGAGGTCGGCGGCGTGGGAGACCTGCTCGTTCTGCGCAAGAAGGCGGACGGCACGCCTTTTGATCTGTACTCAGACCTCGATTCCCTCATCGCCCAGCAGAAAAAAGCCGTGCGCTACCTGCGCGCGGGCCTGATCATGAGCTTTTTCTGGGGAAGCATGATGCTGATGAATGTGTTGACAACACTGATGAATGCGAATGTGATCGGCTGGTACGCAGGCAAGGCTGCGATAAACTTTAGTGCGGCGAAGGTGCTGATGCTTGTGGCGGCCTCTCTTCTTCTGCTTGTCTGCATCGTGGGTTTTGTCGACTGCCCGCGCGGCCTGCGCCGCGCGAAACGGAAGATCGCATCGCTCGAGGCCGAGCGCGTGATTCAGGAGTGAAAGGAGAGCAGAAATGGCAGAGACGATGACGAAGAAGTGGAACAGAGCGCCGTTTGGCCCCGAGCGGGTGGAAGAGATGGAGCGCTATCTCAACAAGATGTCCCACGAGGGCTGGCAGTGCTGTGAGATCGTGCGCGATGAGCTGCGCTTTGTGCGCGGGGAACAGGACGAGTACATCTACCGCGTACAATACTTTTACGAATCGCGCGACGGCGAGAAGGACGACTATCTGCGCACGCTCGGCGAGACGGGCGCGGCGCTGGTGGGCGAGTACGGCGAGGTGCTGATCCTGCGCAAAAAGACGGCGGACGGCGCGTTTGAGCTGTACTCTGACTTGGACTCCAAGATCGCGGCGCTGGAAAAGCGGCGCTCGCATTACCGCAGCGGGATGCTCGGCGCGCTGGTGCTGGTGCTGTTAAGTGGGAGACATGCTTACAAGGCAATCTCGCAGTACGGCTTTTCAAGCTGGCTGGACACGCAGCTTGATTCACCTGTATATATGGTGCTGACCGTCCTGATCGTGGCGGGACTGCTGGCGGGCGGTATTGCCGGTATGATTTCCGTGCGGCGCGAGGGGAAAAAGATCGAAGAGCTGAAGCGCAGGCGCATGATCGAGGAATAAGCCCCGCTTGCAAATCCCTTTGATCCGTTGTAGAATAGTCCTGCGAAAGAACAAACACGCGGGAGGAAAGCCGACATGATCCAGGATATCGAGCCGAAACATCTTTACAACGAGTGGAAAAAGAACGCCGTGCCGAAGAAGAGCAGCGCCGTGGTGCAGTTCCGCGGGCAGGACCTTTTGTGCCGTATCGACGACAACGGCCTCAAGTTCCCGTCGCGCGCGCAGTTTACCGAGCCCGACGAGGCGTTCACTTATCTCTTTGAGCTCGACGGGCGGGAGTATTACCTGCTTTTTGACGAAAATGAGCGCGCGCTCGACGGCTACTCCTACCGCAACATCGGCCTTTTCCGCACGGAAAAGCCCAAGGAGCTCGCCTATGCGGCGGTCAGCGCGTGGCACCTTTGCTCATGGTACCGCGACGCGCGCTACTGCGGCCGCTGCGGAGAAAAGCTCGTCCACGACGTGAACGAGCGCATGATGCGCTGTCCCAAGTGCGGCAACATGATCTTCCCGCGCATCAACCCTTCGGTCATCGTGGCGGTGACGCACGGGGACTACCTGCTTTTGACCAAGTACGCCAACCGTCCCGGCGCGCAGCGCACGGCGCTTGTCGCGGGCTTCACCGAGTTTGCCGAGAGCTTTGAGCAGACCGTACACCGCGAGGTGATGGAGGAGGTCGGATTAAAGGTCAAGGATCTGCGCTATTACCGCTGCCAGCCCTGGGGCATCAGCGGCAACATCATGATGGGCTACTGGTGCAGGCTCGACGGCGACGACGATACCATCCATCTCGACAACTTTGAGCTGGCGGACGGCGCGTGGGTCAGCCGCGAGGAGCTGCGAGAGAACTATACGGGCAACGGCATCGCCCTCACCTCGGAGATGATCGCCGAATTCGCCGCGGGCAGAGATCCCTACAGCCTGGAAGCGAAAAGCTAAAATAAAAAACGTCTGTCTCGGCCGAGACAGACGTTTTTTCATATGGATTTCAGATGAGGCCGACCGACAGCAGGCGCATGTTGTCCCACTGCGCGAGCTCGCGGAGCTCTCCACCGTCGTACTCGTACAGGGTGCACGGGTCCCACCAATTGACGTTGAGCTTGATAAAAGCAAAGTAGCGCTGACCATTCACAACGATGATTTGAAAATCGAAGATCGCGTGGTCGATCTGATCGGCGGCAGCGTGCATCATGGCGATCATCGTTTCGTTGGGTTCAACGACATTGCCGACGGAATCATAGAGCGTGGTGGCGACAAGAGTGTTGACCCTGTGCGAGCGAAGCGCGGAGGTGTCAAAGTCTGCGTAGTCGGCGGTGTAAAAGACGCAGGTGTCGGGCGTGAAGGCGTCGCAGGCGCGGCTTTTGCCGCTTGCATAGACCGTTTCGTAGACGTAGGCGGCGTCCTGCTCGCCAGATGATTTCAGCGCGACGTGCAGGATCGGCTCGTCAGACTTATTTCGGACGAAGAAAAGCAGCGCGAGACACAGTGCGAAGCTGAGCAGCGAGGCGAGTATGCGTTTCATCGTAAGCCTCCTTGCACTCCGGCGCTCAGAAGAGCGCGGGAACATAGTCCACCGCGTCGGTGATGCCGCCCGCCTGACCGGCGAGCGACAGCTCGAAGCGGTAGACCGGTTGATAGAAGCCCTTGGAATCGGAGAGGTAGTCGAGCGTGCAGGAGCGCACCTCAATTTGCTGGACGCTTTGCGCAAACCACGCACCCTCGAAGCTCTTGCCCGATTGCAGCGCGGCGAGCGCCTGCGCGGGGGAGAGAATAGGCTCTTCGCGCACGGGCGCGAGCGTGGTGATGCGGTTTTCGAGCTGCGAGAGCGTCGATTGACCGTCGCCTTGTGTTCTCAGATCACAAGTGAGCGTGCCGTGGAGGAAGCCTCCCTCCGTGGGGCGAAGATCGGCGGAGAACACCGCGCGGTAAGAGGTCTCGCCATACGGCGAGAGCGTGAACGCAGCGTCGGCGGGGATGAAAAAGCCAAACTTGTCGAGCTCTTCGCGCAGCATGTCCTCTGTGACACCAGACGCGGGCGCATCGAAAACGGGCGTGTGATCGCGCCCAAAGCTGTATTCCCACGTGCCGTCGTGCAGGGTGACGTCGAGGAAGTCGCCGGAAGAGTGGTTGGCGTAGATCACAAGGTCATCGTAGTAGTACGCATCCGGAAATTCGACGCCGTGCGCGGCGGCAAATTCCGCGGCGAAGCGGTCGGCGCCTACGTTGTCGAGCGCCTGCGAGCGATAGACCCAGGCGGTCTTGCTGTCCTCATCGAGTGCATAATCGACCGACCAGCGGACGCCGCTCAGGTCCGCCGTCGTGACGGAGGCGTCGCGCAGGTTGCCGTAGGGCTGCGCGGCGTAGGAAATGAAAATGGCGGATAGTGTGAGTGCGAACGCGGCGGGCAGCGCGCAGTAGCGCGGCCACGTCCTGTTCTTTTGATGCAGCGCGAGCACGAGCATTGCTGCACACCAGCCGAGCATCGCGCCGAGCGTGTTGGTGAAGAGGTCGTCCACATCGCACATGCCGCGCCCGGTGAAAAACTGCGCCAGCTCGATCAGGAGCGAAACGCCGAAGCCCGCGCCCAGCGCTGCGTACCATTTGCGAAACGGCTTAGCGAGCAGCGGCAGCAGAAACCCCAGCGGGACGAAGAGCGCGATGTTGAGCAGCACGTTGAGCCAGATTTGCAGCGTGAAGCGCTGGTACGCCTCGCGCCAAGCAAGGAAAAGCTGCAAATTGCACTGCCGCGCGGCAAATTCATTCGGCTCGCTGCGCAGCAGCGTGACGAAGGCCGTGACCGCCGCCCAGCCGACAAGCAGCACCGCGCAGACCGCCTTTCCCCACGGGAAGCGGCGGCCTTTTTTGCGGCAGACGGCATAGCAGACGGCCAGAATAAGGCCGCAGACGAGCGCAGCGGGCACGGCAAAGCGCATCCCGCGCTGCAGCAGATAAAAAAGATAGGAAACAAAGTCGTGCATGAGCTTCCTCCTGAGGGGTCAGTCAGTTGGTTTCACTGTTCGCGGTTTTGTCCTCTTCGATGCGCGCGCTCACATTCTGCCGGAAGGCGAGCCACGCATCTTCGTTTTCCACATAGTATTTGGGGCAAATCTTGCCCGTCACGTCGTAGTGGCGGATGACGTCTTCGGTGGGGTCGAGGGAAAACGTCTCGCACAGCCACGCGACGAGTTGTTCAAGACTCTCCATCGTCGCGTCATTGAACTTGCCTGTGTCGTCGGGGTGGCAGACCTCGATGGACACGGTGTAGTCGTTCGCGGTGTTCGAGCAGTAGGCGATCTCCGTCAGCGGCACGCACTGCAAGATCTCCCCATCCAGCCCGACGACAAAGTGGGCGCTTGCGTAGGTCTCGTGCGTCAGGGCGAGGTTGGCAAAAAAGCTGCGGTTCGCCGCGGCGGTCGTGCCGGGATTGCCGACATAGTGCACCACCACGCCGGAAATTTCCCTGAGCGGCGTGCCGGGACGGGAATATTCGTTGAGGGGGAGATAGTCGACCGTGACAAAGTCCGGCGCGCTGACATTCGAACCGGGGAGCCCTCGGTGGGCGAGCGCATAGCGCAGCTTCACGCCGCCGAGAACGAGCAAAACGAGCGCGAGCAGGACGAGGAAGGCTTTCTTACTCCCGGTGCGGCGGCGCAGGCGCCGCCGCTTTGTTTTTTCTGTCATGTCAGTTCACGCTTTCCGTGGTGGAAACGTCCTCTGTGGCGGGGAGGGTGTGAATGCCGTCGTCGCTGGGCGGCGTTACGGTGTTGGATTTCAGCTCGGGCAGCAGCTCACTGAGTACTTGCAGGGTGTTGGGCGTCGAGCCATTCACATGGGGGCTGAGCGTATACACCTCCGGGCGGCCTTTTTCATTGGTGGACTCAAAGTACAGCTCGAGCCAGAAGGAGGGGGGATCGTACTGGTATTCCTGCACGGCGAAGATGTCGCTGCCGCCATTATCGGAATCCTGAACGTCCTGCATCAGCGCGGCGTAGACCTGTTCAGCCTGCGCGGCGGTGAGGGCATAGTCCTTTGTGTTGGAGTTCTCATCGTAATAGTAGCAGTAGCTGTCGAGGAAGCGCGGCGTATCGCCGAGGTGCTCGTAGCCGTAGCCGAGGACGCGACGGAGCACGGACTCTCTGCACATATAGAGCGCGTTCACGCGCGCCGTGACGGACGAGGGCACGGTGAGGTCACTTCTCCGCAGGTAGAGCGAATAGGAGCGCGAGAGCTGCGAGCCGTCCTTGAGGTAGTAGGTCAGGCGCAGGGAGAAGGGTTCGATGTCGTCATAGACGCTCTGGGAGAGCGTATCTGCGTCCCATGCGTCTGCGATGCGCACCTGCTCGTTCCGGTTTTTGACGATGGCCTGGTGCGCCGCGGTGAGGCGGCGGATGGTATCGGCGTCGTCGGTCGTGACGTCCGTCATGCCGGAGAAGGTGTAAAAGGCAGATTCGATCTCACTCTCGTCCGGCACGCGCTTTTCATAGCCCGTGAGGTCGAAGCTCATCGTAACGCCGAGCAGCACAAGAGCGAGCGAAACGATGGCCGCGCCCTTTGCGCCCGCGCGGAAGACACGGAAGCTCTTTTTGATGAGCATCTCGGCGACAAAGTAGCCCACAAGCCCCGCCGCCGCCATGCAGAGGATCGTGCCGGGCAGGGAATCGTTGCCGCTCGAGCGGTACTGGCCGAAGAGGAAATAGTAGAGGAACTGGCCGAGCGAAACGGCGGTGCAGAACGCAACGCCGTACTTGAAGACCGGCACCGCCCACGGGAAGGCGACCGTCGAGCCGGTCATCTCGCTCTTGCGTGTGCGGTAGAGAAGCAGCGCGATGAGGGCGATGACAAGTCCCGCGAGCGCGTAGGCGGCGAGGATCATGAAAGAGCGGTGCCCAAGCGCGTAGGCAGTCACATAGTACGAGTCGCTCTCGCAGGCTTCGATCGAGGCGATGTCCACCTTGAGGTACATATAGAGGGGCGGGGAGAGAAAATCGAGCGTAACGTCGGTGTGTCCGCTGTAGCCGTAGAGGAAGTTGCCCGCAAAGTTGCGCAGCAGATATTCCATTCCCGGGACGAGGATATTGCCGACGAAATAGAAGACGGGCGCGGCGAGGATCTGCCCCGTCATCATCATGCACAGCACGGCGAAGGAGTAGAAAAAGACGGCTTCGAGCATGGCGCTGCCCATGGCCGCGCCAGTGACACTCCAGAAGCTTAAGTGCAGCGGGGCAGAGACCGCCGCGCCGAGCAGGAACGTGACGAGAATGGTGGAAAGCTGGCAGAACAGTCCCGTGAGGTAGGCGGTCAGAAAGATGGTCTCGCGCCGCACGGGGAGCGCGTGGAAGCCGTTCGTCGCGCGGCTCTGCGTCAGGTGCGAGAAGGCGAGCATCGCAAAGAAAAGGCCGAAGACGAAGGAAATGAAGACGCCGCCGCGCACGCCGGCATTGAGCAGCAGGCCGGACGCATCCGCTGCGCTGTAGCTGCCCTGATAGGCGGAAAGCGCTGAAAAGAGCATGACCGGCACGAGGAAGAGCCACAAGGCGGTGTAGCCGAGCCAGAGCGGCCAGGTGTGCTTGAGCTGGCTGCGGAATAGGGTCTTATCAAAGAACGATGTCGCGGATCGCATAGTCCTCACCTCCCAGTTCATAGATGAAAATTTCTTCAAGTGACAGCGGCACCGCGTCGATAAAGATCGGGTGCAGCGCGGCGAGCTGCTGTTCCAGTTCCTCTGCGCTGCCGCGGCAGATGAGCGTGTGGACGCGCCCGGTCTGCGCGTGGTGCAGCACCTTGATCTCCTGTGGCAGCTCGGGCAGCTCCGCGCCCTCGAAGGCGAGCTGGAGCTTGACGGTATAGTCCTGCAATTCACTCAGCGAATGCTCAAGCAGGAGCTTACCGCGTCTCATCACGCCCACGTGGTCGCACACGTCCTCCAATTCGCGCAGGTTGTGCGAGGAGACAAGCACTGTCGTGCCGCGTTCGGCAACGTCCTGCAAAATGAGGCTCCACACCTGACGGCGCATCACGGGGTCGAGACCGTCCACCGGCTCGTCGAGAATGAGGTAGTCGGGCATCGTGCACAGCGCGAGCCAGAAGGCCGCCTGCTTCTGCTGGCCCTTGCTCATGCGGCGCAGCGGCCGCTTTTCATCGAGCGCGAAGACCTCGCGGAGCTTTTCAAAGCGCTCCTGATCGAACTTCGGGTACAGCCCGCGGTAAAAGCGCATCATATCGCGCAGCCCCGCCTGCATAAAGTAGAACCAGTCGTCGGGAATGGAGGCGATGCGCGCCTTCACACCCGCATTTTCCCAGACCTCCTCGCCGTCAAAGCGCACGCTGCCCTCATCCTGACGGTAAACGCCCGTCAGGTGGCGCAGCAGCGTCGTTTTGCCCGCGCCGTTCGGCCCGACAAGACCGTAGACCGCGCCGCGCGGCACGCTCAGATCCGCGCCGTCGAGCGCGGCAAAGCCGTCAAAGGTCTTTTTAAGACCGCGTACTTCGATCATTTCGCTTCTCCCTCCCTGCACAATGCTTGAATGTCTTCTTCGCTCACGCCCATGGCGCGCAGCTCCTGCAAAAGCTCTTTGAGCTGATGCTCAAGCGATAAGCGGCGCGCGTCGTCCTGCGCGCGGTAGGTGTGCACGGCAAAGCAGCCCTTGCCGGGCACGGAGCAGCAGTAGCCGCTCGATTCCAGCTCGTTGTAGGCGCGCTGGATGGTATTGGGGTTGATGGCAAGCTGCGTCGCCAGCGCGCGCACCGAGGGGAGCTTATCCCCGTCGGCGATCGCGCCCGAGACGATCAGCCGCCGCAGTCCGTCGCACACCTGCTCGTAGATCGGGCGCGCGTCGCGGTAATTTAAGGTGATCATGGCATTCCTCCTGCATTCATCGGCTGCACAGCACGGCGAGCAGCAAAATGCCGAGCAGCAGTACAACAAGAACCGGGATCAGAAAAATCAAGTGGAACATAGGCGCCTCCTGCTGTATTAAGTGTGTTAGTACAGTTAGGATAGCATGCCGGACACCAGTTGTCAAGCGGGGAATGCAAAAATTTTCCACCGTTTTGCTGTGCAAATCACTAAATGCAGGTAAAGAATGCATTAAAATTTATGCAGAATGTATGATTTGCCATGCGCGCACGACAAAAAACGACACTTGCCCCGTTGACAGCGGGCGGCCGATTTGGTATTCTCTGAGATATGAAAGAAATTCATCAAACGTTTTACGGAATGTGATTTTTGGGAAGGAGAAGTGTATGGAACAGTTTATGAAGATCAACACTGCGGTCAACGGCTTCGTCTGGGGGCCGGTGATGCTGGCGCTGCTGGTCGGCACGGGCATCTACCTGAGCATCGCTGTGGGCTTTATCCAGTTCACCAAGATCGGCTACTGGTGGAAAAACACCATCGGAAAGATCTTTAAGAAGGGCGAGGCCGGCGACGGCGAGATCACGCCGCTGCAGGCCGTGTCCACGGCCCTTGCCTCCACCGTCGGCACGGGCAACATCGCGGGCGTCACGGGCGCGATCATCTTAGGCGGCCCCGGCGCCGTGTTCTGGATGTGGGTGTCGGCGCTTTTCGGCATGGTGACCAAGTTCTCTGAGGTCACGCTCGCCGTCAAATACCGCGAGCGCAACGAAAAGGGCGACTGGTGCGGCGGCCCCATGTACTACATTAAAAACGGCCTCGGTCCGAAGTGGAAGTGGCTCGGCGGTGTGTTCGCCGTGCTCGGCGCCATCGCGGCGTTCGGCATCGGCAACATCGCGCAGGTCAACTCCATCGCGGACTCCGTCAAGTCCGTCGCCATCGCGTTCAATGAAAACGCGGCGAGCAGGGAGACGATGATCTGCCTCATCACCGGCATCTGTGTCGCCATCTTCGTGGCGCTGGTGCTGCTCGGCGGCGTCAAGCGCATCGGTCAGGTCACGGAAAAGCTCGTGCCCGGTATGGCCGTCATTTACATCGTCTGCGCGCTTATCGTCGTGTTTGCGAATGTCAGCGCCGTTCCCGGCGTGTTTGACTCCATCTTTAAGGGAGCTTTTAACCCCGCTGCCGTCACCGGCGGCGCGGCGGGCATGTCCATCAAGCTCGCGATGACCAAGGGCGTCGGCCGCGGCGTCTTCTCCAACGAGGCGGGCCTCGGCTCCGCGCCGATCGCGCACGCCGCCACGTCGGAAAGAAACCCCGTCAAGCAGGGCCTTTACGGCATCTTTGAGGTCTTCATGGACACCATCGTCATCTGCACGCTGACGGCTCTCGTCGTGCTCTGCTCCGGCGCTGCCGCCGGCAGCTACGGCAACGAGGACCTTGCGGGCGTTCCCACGGCGGTCGCGGGCTTTGCCACAGTCTTCGGCGATAAGGCGGGCTCTCTGATTCTTGCGGTCGGCCTGCTGCTGTTTGCAACGTCTACCATCCTCGGCTGGGCGCTTTACGGCACGCGCTGCGCGGAGTTCCTCTTTGGCAGCAAGATCATCCGCCCCTATCAGATCATCTTCTGCCTCGTCGTTGTGGCTGGCGCGGTCGCGGACCTGAAGCTCGTGTGGGATATCTCCGACACGCTCAACGGCCTCATGTCCATCCCGAACCTCATCGCGCTGCTGCTGCTGAGCCCCGTGGTCATCAAGGTGACGAAGGAGCATTTCGCGGGACTGAGAAAATAATCGAAACAGCGGCGAGGCCGCTTTTTGAGTGAGAACGAAACAGCAGTATATTTGTCGCCGCGCGCGGCGACAAATATGCTGCGCTGAAAAAGCCTCGCAGAGTTTCACGTCCACAGACGTGAAAGCTGTAAAACCTGTTTTCTGCCGCGACATGCGCGCCCTCCAGAGGGGCTTCTCTTGCCCGCTACGGGGCAATTCACCTTCTGGCAGAAAACACTTTACGCGGAGCGAGCGTCGAATTGTCCGCTATAAGCGGACAATTGAGGCGCAGAGCGCAGCGAATCCTTTTCGAAAAAGTGGCTTTGCCACTTTTTCGACGGTCTCAAAGAGACGGCCTTGGCTGTCTCTTTTTTCTTCTGTTTTGCCGCGATGGACGGGAAAATGCAAAAAAGCGGTATCATTTCACAGGTTTTGCTTTACAATAGGAAAAAGCTGTGCTATCATAATTCAGCACGCTTATCGTGCACATTCCCGCACTTAGGACGTGGAGGATTCACCGACCCGCCGCTCAGTGTTGGGAGAATTTATGAAAGGTGGATATCACACTATGATGCTCAAAGACCAGAAGACGGCTATCATCGAAGCCAACCGCACCCACGAAGGCGACACCGGTTCTCCGGAGGTTCAGGTCGCTATCCTCACCGAGCGCATCGCTCAGCTCACCGAGCACCTCAAGCAGCACCCGCAGGACAACCACTCCCGCCGCGGCCTGTACAAGATGATCGGTAAGCGCCGCAGCCTGCTCGATTATCTCATGAAGAAGGACATCGAGCGCTATCGTACCCTGATCGCCAAGCTGGGTATCCGTAAGTAAGTTTGAAAACAGGGTGGTGTGCATGCGCACCACCCTTCTTTCACACTTTCACCCTTGGCACTTTCCCCGCGCGTATGAGAGCCTGCTATGCTTTAGCAGTTGAAAAAGCGGCGGCGTGACCGACGTTTTTTCAAGTGCTAAACGGTCGGCTCCCATACGGAATTTTACAAAAAAGGAGATCGACAAATGTCTACCATCATCACCCACAGACAGTTCCCCAACTACCACAAGTACGAGATGGAGCTCGCTGGCCGTCCCCTCACGCTTGAGGTCGGCAAGCTTGCTGAACTCGCCAACGCCGCCGTCATGGTCGGCTACGGCGACACCCGCGTGCTCGTCTGCGCCACGGCTTCCGCCCGCCCGCGCGACGGCATCGACTTCTTTCCCCTCTCCGTTGACTTTGAGGAGAAGCTCTACTCCGTCGGCCGCATCCCCGGTTCTTTCAACCGCCGCGAGGGCCGTCCCGGCGAAAAGGGCATCCTGACCAGCCGCGTCATCGACCGCCCCATCCGCCCGCTCTTCCCCTCCGACTTCCGCAACGACGTCTCCATCATGGCGACGGTCATGAGCGTCGACCACGACTGCTCTCCCGAGATCGCGGCTCTGATCGGCACCTCCGCCGCGCTCGCCATCTCCGATATCCCCTGGAACGGCCCTGTCGGCGCGCTCAAGGTCGGCCTTGTGAACGGCGAACTCGTGCTCAACCCCAACTCCGAGCAGCGCAAGGTCAGCGATCTCGACGTCACGGTCGTCTCGACCGGCAAGAAGGTCGTCATGATCGAGGCCGGCGCGAACGAAGTCGACAACGACACCATGTACAAGGCCATCGAGCTTGCCCACAACGAGAACCAGAAGCAGGTCGAGCTCATCAACCGCATGGTCGCCGAGATCGGCAAGCCCAAGTTCGACTACCCGCACGCGAGCTTCAACCAGGAGCTGTTCGACAAGATCGTCGAGTGCTTTATGAACGAGGCTAAGGCCGCGATGGACACCGACGACAAGAACGTCCGCGAGGCCCGCTGGAACGAGATGATCGAGCACTGGCATGAGATGTTCCTCGAGCAGTACCCCGATATGGACCAGTATCTCGATGAGATCACCTACAAGTTCCAGAAGAAGATCGTCAAGCAGTGGCTGCTCGAAGGCCACCGCGTCGACGGCCGCCAGAAGAACGAGATCCGTCCTCTCGCTGCCGAAGTCGGCGTCCTGCCCCGCGTCCACGGCTCGGGCCTGTTCACCCGCGGCCAGACGCAGGTGCTCTCCGTTTGTACGCTCGATACGCTTTCCGCCTGCCAGAAGCTCGACACCATCTGGGAAGAGACCGAAAAGCGCTATATGCACCACTACAACTTCCCCGGCTACTCCGTCGGCGAGGCCAAGCCCTCCCGCAGCCCCGGCCGCCGCGAGATCGGCCACGGCGCTCTCGCTGAGCGCGCGCTGCTGCCGGTCATCCCGTCTGTCGACGAGTTCCCGTATGCCATCCGCGTCGTGAGCGAGGTCGTCTCCTCCAACGGCTCGACCTCTCAGGGCTCCATCTGCGGCTCCACGCTCGCGCTGATGGACGCAGGCGTCCCCATCAAGGCACCCGTCGCCGGTATCTCCTGCGGCCTTATTCAGGATGGTGACGACTTCACCACGTTCATCGACATTCAGGGCGTTGAGGACTTCCACGGCGAAATGGACTTCAAGGTCGCCGGTACCAAGAAGGGCATCACCGCCATCCAGATGGACCTCAAGAACGACGGCCTGACGATGGCCATCATTAAGAACGCCCTTGAGATCACCTATGACGCGCGCGTGCAGATCCTCGACCAGATCATGCTGCCCTGCATCTCCGAGCCGCGCGCCGAGGTCAGCCAGTATGCGCCCAAGATGATCACCATGCACATCGACCCCGAGCGCATCCGCGAGGTCATCGGTAAGGGCGGCAGCGTCATCCAGAAGATTGTTGCCGATACCGGCGCCAAGGTCGACATCGACGACGACGGCACCATCCACATCGCCTCCGCCAACGCCGCCGCGTGCGACGCTGCGAAGAAGTGCATCGACGATATCGTCTTCGTGCCCGAGGTCGGCAAGCTCTACTATGGCCGCGTCGTGCGCCTGATGCAGTTCGGCGCGTTCGTCGAGATCGCCCCGGGCAAGGACGGCCTCGTCCACATCTCCAAGCTCGACCGCAAGCGCGTCGAGAAGGTTGAGGATGTCGTCACCGTCGGCGATATGATCTGGGTCAAGTTCATGGAGATCGACGAGAAGGGCCGCTGGAACCTCTCCCGCAAGGACGCCCTCATCGAGATCGAAGCCCAGCAGGCCGCCGCAAAGGCCGCCGAGCAGCAGTAATTCAGATTCCCAAAAGAATCAAAAAGCAGCGCCAACCGGCGCTGCTTTTTTTGCGCTTGCGGCGAAATCGGCGGCATGGTATGCTGGATGTGAAAAAGTTGAAAGCGTTACGGGGAGGAAACTTGCCCTATGAGAAGCGATAGTATGTTTGTCGAGGCGGCCAAAGAGGATGTGCCGGAGATCATTGCCCTGCGGCATCAAATTTGGGGCACTACTTACAGAGGGATCTACCCCGATGATATGATCGACAACTTTGATTGGGCGTGGCATCAGGAGAAAGAACTGCTGCGGATCAATGATCTGGCGTATTCTGTGTATCTGCTCCAAAAAGACGATCAAAATATCGGCTATTTGACGATAAGCAGAACCGACGGGATCGTCTTGCAGTCACTGTATATTCTCTCTGAATATCAGCGGCAGGGGATCGGTCGGGCGGCATTTGATTTTATCAAGGCGTATTGCAGGGAACACGGGGCGAAGTTTTTTACCTGCCGCTGTGTTCCGGAAAATTTGAATGCCCGTGCGTTCTACGAGAAGATGGGCGGCAAAGTGATTGAGGCAGACCTTGGAAATGAAGAACGATGGCAGAACTCAGTCACTTATCAATTTACACTGCCGTAAAGATGACCGCCGATTTGTTCAGATCAAGAAAAAATGATGCGCTTGTGGGCGAAATATGCGTATGGTATCATGAACGAAATGACGAAAGGGGAGGGAGAATGATGGATGTCGGGCGAACGGAGCGGTTTTATCGCGAGCTCAAGCAGTCTGATGTATGTGACTGCGCCTATTGCCGCAACTATGTAAAAGAGGTTAAAAAGGCCTATCCTGCTGTGACGGCGTATCTGCAAACGCTCGGCGTCGACATTGCAAAGCCGTTTGAGACGATGCCGCTTGAGTTGGATGAAAACGGCCGCATGCCGTACATCGGGCCGCAGTACCTTGTCTTTGGTGAGAAAGATGGTTTTGCCGCCGCAACGGTGAAAGATGTCAACGACGTCGAGGTTCGCCTTGCACAGTCTCACCCAGGCGACGATAATCGGGAGCTGCACTTTGTGATCGAGATATTCCCGATCTTCCTGCCGTGGACGGTGGAGGAAACGAAATGAGAGAAAAATCAAAACGAGAAAAGGAGGAAACAGCATGAGTTCTGCGATCATCAAAATGAAGCGCGGGTCGGAGACCGACTTGGCGGAGGTATCCAAAAGCATTCTCGATGATTTCAAGGGCGATGTTGCCGAGCTGTCTCTGGAGCAGATGTCGGAGGTGACCGGCGTCAAAGTGCTGCTGCTCATTCTGGAGCGGTACTATATGAGAAACGGCAGCATGGCCGTCAGCACAGTGCAGATCATCGACTCCGGAGAAGTCCAGCAGGCGACGATCATCGGCACCGGAGGCGGTGAGGGCCTTATGAACATCAGTCTGGGCGCCAATCAGGATTTTGCGCGCAGGGTCGCCAAGGTTTTGGCGAAGCTCGGCTTTGAGGAAATCAGATCTTGATTTTGAGGAGGGACAAACGATGTATATTTATGTCATAACGATGATAGCGGCCGCACTTACGATATATTTCAGCCTTGATGAGTATAAAAAGGGCAGCATGAGCACGCGCAATTTTAAGATCATCTGTGTATGCGAGAGTGTCGTGCTGCTCAGCCAGCTTTATTTTCTTTTGACTTGATGTAATTTCCAAATCAGTGAGGGGCGCGGCTGCGCCCCTTTTCATTTTTTCGTCTTTGTGGTATACTTTGGACAAAATCAAGGAAAAAGCGAGGAAACGGTCATGGAAACCATTGCAGCCATCGCCACGGCGCAGAGTCCGTCGGCCATCGGCATCGTGCGCCTGAGCGGAGAGGAGACGCGGCGCGTGCTCGCCGCGCTGTTCACGCCCGCAAGCGGCATGGCGGTCGAAGCGCTTCCGTACCGCCGCATGACCTATGGCGACATCCGCTCGGCGGACGGCACGCTGCTCGACCGCGGCATGGCGGTCTGTTTTTCCGCCGCCCACAGCTACACGGGCGAGGAGAGCGCCGAGCTCCACTGCCATGGCTCGCCGGTCGTACTGAGCGAGGTGCTGCAAGCGGCATTTGCCGCGGGCGCACGGCAGGCGCGGCCCGGAGAATTCACGCAGCGGGCGTTCCTGAACGGAAAGCTCGACCTCACCGAGGCTGAGGCAGTCATCGACCTCATCGACGCCGAGACGGCGGAGAGCGCGCGCAATGCCGCGGCCCAGCTCTCCGGCGCGCTGCGCCGCCCGATTGAAAGTGTTTATGACAAGCTGCTCGACGTTTCGAGCCGCTTTTACGCGGTCGTCGACTACCCTGACGAGGATATCGAAGACCTCTCACGCGAGGAGACCGAGCGCACGCTTTTATGCTGTGAAGAGACGCTTTCTGATCTTCTCGGCACGTTCGCACGCGGGAAAGTGCTCAAAAACGGCGTCGCGACCGCCATCATCGGCGCGCCGAACGCAGGCAAGAGCTCACTTTTGAACGCGCTCGTCGGCTTTGACCGTGCCATCGTCACAGACATTGCGGGCACGACGCGCGACACGGTGGAGGAAAAGGCGACGGTCGGCGGCGTGCTGCTGCGCCTCATCGACACGGCGGGCCTACACGAGACGGACGATCTCGTCGAACAGCTCGGCGTCGAGCGATCGAAAAAAGCGGTCGAGGACGCTGATCTGATCCTCGCGCTGTTGGACGGCAGCACGGGACTGCCGGCATCCGAGGCGCGGGCAGCAGAAATGCTTGCTCCGCTGGAACTTGCCGCGAAAAGCGGCAAGCCGTGGCTGCTGCTGCTGACAAAATCCGACCTCGGCGGCGGGGCAGGCATTGTCCCCGACAAGGACTGGCGCACGCCGGAGGCGATTATTTCGCTCTCAAGCGTGACGCACGAGGGCTTCGACGCGCTTGAAGCGGCGATCCGCACGCTTTACCCCGCGCCGAAAGGCGATACGTCCCTCGTGACAAACGCCCGTCAGGCTGACGCCATCCGCCGCGCGCTTGATAGCGTCCGTGCGGCAAAGGACGCGCTCCAAAGCGGCATGACGCCCGACGTTGTACTCACGGAAGTAGAGCAGGCGGAAAACGCCCTCGGCGAGCTCACGGGCCACACCGCGCGTGAGGACATGGTCGCGCGCATCTTCGAGCGCTTCTGCGTCGGAAAATAAATTTCACGGCGTATTTACACGCCGCGGCAACATTTGGTATAATATGGCATCCGACAGGATACAAAAGACAAAAACGTGATTTTCTTCCCTGAAAGGAGAAGTGCTGTAATGCGTGATTATATCATTATGACCGATAGCTGCTGCGATCTGAGCCAGCAGGAGGTCGAAGAGCTCGACCTGACCGTTCTGCCCCTCTCATTTACCATCGAGGGCAAAACGCTTTTGAATACGCCCGACCACGCGGACATGTCGCCCGAGGAATTTTTCGCCAAGATCGCCGCGGGCGCGGACTGCACGACCGCCGCGGCCAACGTCGGCCAGTTCACCGACGCGATGGAAAAGGCCTTGCAGGAGGGCAAGGACATCCTCTGCGTCTGCTTTTCGAGCGCGCTGTCCACAACGTATCAGTCCGCCTGCATCGCGGCGGAAGACCTGCGCGAAAAGTACCCCGAGGCGAAAATCTTAGTCATCGACTCGCTGTCCGCCTCGCGCGGGCAGGGCATGCTGCTCTATCGTGCCGTGCGCGAGCGCCGCGAGAAGAATTTGACCATCGACGAGCTGGATGCCTACGTCCGCTCCATCATCCAGAGCCAGTGCCACTGGTTCATCGTCGACGATCTGAACCACTTAAAGCGCGGCGGCCGTGTGAGCTCCACGGCGGCGCTGGTCGGCACGATGCTCGGCATCAAGCCCGTCATGCACACGGACAGCGAGGGCCGCTTGACCCCCGTGAGCAAGGCCCGCGGCACGAAGGCGGCGCTGCGCGCGCTTGTCGACAAGGTTGGCGAGATCGGCGTCGAGCCAGAGAAAAACCAGCCCATGCTCATCTGCCACGCCAACTGCCCGGAGTCCGTCGAGTACGTCAAGGGGCTACTCAAGGAGCGCTTCGGCGTGACGGACGTGCGCGATGAGTTCATCGGCCCCGTCATCGGCGCGCACACCGGCTGCGGTACGTTGGGTCTGTTCTTTGTGGGGACTGAGCGATGAAGTGGCTGGAATTACACCTTGACACGCAGCCCGCGGGCATCGAACCCGCGACGGAGCTTTTGAGCGAGTACGGCATCGACAGCCTGATGATCGACGAGGAGGGCGACTTCAAGGACTTCCTCGAAAATAACCACCAGTACTGGGACTATGTCGACGACGAGCTGATGGAGCAGATGCACGGCAAGAGCCGCATCACGTTTTATTTGGAGGACAGCGCCGAGGGCTACAACACCCTCGCGCAGTTCCGCATCGGCCTGTCGGCCTTCAAAAAGCAGCATCCCGAGTACGCGCCGCTGATCCTCAGCATGGAAAATGTCGAAGACGCGGACTGGGAGAACAACTGGAAGCAGTTCTACAAGCCCATGGAGATCGGCGAGCGGCTGCTCGTCGTGCCGGAATGGGAGCAGGCGCAGGAGGACGGGCGCGTCAAGCTTGTCTTAAATCCCGGATTGACGTTCGGCACCGGCAGCCACGCCACGACGCGGCTGTGCTTACAGGCGCTTGAGCAGCATATCCACGGCGGGGAAAAGGTTTTAGACCTCGGCTGCGGCAGCGGTATTCTGTCCATCGCCGCGCTGCTGCTCGGCGCGAAGGACGCCTTTGCCTGCGATATCGACGACAAGTGCGTCGGCGTCGCGTATGAAAACGCCGCGCTCAACGGCGTCGGCAAGGAGCATTACACCGTCCGCGCAGGCGACGTGCTCAGCGACAAAAGGCTCCAGAAGGAGTTCGGCGGCGACTATGACGTCATCGTTGCGAACATCGTCGCGGACGTCATCATCGCGCTCGCCCCGCAGGTGGGGAAACTTCTCAAAAAGGGTGGCATTTTCCTCTGCTCCGGCATCATCGATGATCGTGCCGATGAGGTGCGCGAGAAGCTCATCGAAGCGGGCTGGACAATCGAAGAAACTCGCAGCAGCGAGGGGTGGTTTTCTTATCTTTGCAGATAAGAGGAGGCTTTTCACGCTGCGCGTGGATGGGGAATAGCAGTGCCGATGGCACTGCACGGATAAAGGGGGCCATTCTCTCACGTGAGAGAATGACCCCCAAGAGAACGCAAGGGGCTCTGCCCCTTGACCCCGCCATTGCGAGCTTGGGGCTTGAAGAGCTGAGGTGCTTGCCGAATCGGGTGCCTGCCAAGTGGTGCTGCTAAACGATTTGGGTTGCTCCTATTACCCGCTGCCGCTCTGCCTGCGATTCGGCAGTCTAACGCAATTTCCAGCTACTTCAGATTTGTGCAAACCTGCTTTTGCCTGCCGAGGCAGCATTGCTGCGCTCGCCGCGGGTTAGTTGGCGGATTCCATGTAGATTTCTTCGGTTTTCTGCTGAGCGGTTGTGAGCAGGTCTTTTGCGCTGCCAAGGTTTTGCTTTTCCATTTGTTCCAGTGCGTCGGTGATGGCGTTGAACAGCAGATGGTACATCTTTTCGTAGTTCATAGTATAGTCCTCCTATCGCAATACAAATGTAATACTTTTATATTACACATATTTGGACAAAAATGCAATACACTTGCCATATGAAATGTATTGCAGGTGAGACTATGGCTTTTAAAATTCCAAGCGTACCGCCGACGACCAACAAATCGGTGCGTTTTCCAAATGATATGCTCGAAGAGATCGAGAACGCGATCCGCGGCAAGGACTGCACATTCTCGGCATTCGTCGTCGCAGCTGTCCGAGCTGCACTTGACGACTTAAAAGAACAAGAAAACGACCGCTGATGCGGTCATTTCTTTGTATGCGGCGAGCGCAGCAATGCCGCGCCCGCAGGCAGTCTGCCGCCGTGCTGCCGTCACACGCGCCTCACGATAGTAAGGCGCGGTTGCAACCGGTAACGACTCGCAGGGACTCATGGCGAAGCCATGTACACCGCACCTGATTGCGCAGCGCGTGCAGTTCTTCAAGCCCAAAACTGCCAATGTGCGGGGTCGAGGGGGAAGGCCCCTCGTCCTTTCTCTCGGAGGTTGTAAAGGGGGATACTCTCTTTCGAGAAAGAGAGTATCCCCCTTTTACGCACTCCCGCACGGTACGGGACTCATCCTCCTGCACCAGTGCAGGAAAAAAGTTCTTTTACGCCTCCGGCGTCAAAATCCCTTTCTCCGTAACCAGCATCGTGCAGCGCATATCATGCTCCTCGACCGGCACCTCGGGCGACATGAGCTGCTCGCGGCAGATGAGCACCGTCGGGCAGTGGAGCTGCGGCAGCAGGCGGTCATAGTACCCGCCGCCCTGACCGAGACGGCGGCCCTTGCGGTCAAACGACAGGCAGGGCACGACGGCGAAGTCGATGTCCGCCGCGGTGACGAGTGCGCAGCTCTTTTTCGGCTCTAAAATGCCGTAGGCGCCCGCCTCCAGGTCGTCCATCGAGCGCACGACGCACAGATCGATGGCGTGCTCGGCGGCGCAGCGGGGCAGGATCAGCGTCTTGCCCGCGGCGATGGTCTCGTTCATAAAGAGCGAGGTGTCGATCTCCTTTTCGGTGCCGGCAAAGGCGAAGACGATCTTTGCGCTCTTGTACTCGTCGAGTGCGAGCAGGTGGCGGCAGATGGCCTCGGAGCTCTCGGCCTTGTAGGCGGGATCGAGCGTGCGCTCTTTCTTGCGGATAAAGGTTCTCAGTGCTTTTTTCTCTTCGATCACAGACATGGGAAGGACCCTCCTGATGCTTTCAAAATTTGACAGCAATATCGTAGCAAAAAGCGCGGCAAAAGGCAAGCTGCCGAAGAAAGTAAAATAATATCCCGCCGCGCTTGTCAAAAGAAATTGACAGCAATTTTTAATTTTGTTATCCTAATCATGGATAGGAACGCGGATGACCGCGTCGATCAGAGGAGGAATTTTTACCATGGCTATGCTGCTCAAGGGAGCCGAGGTCGCCAAGGCGCTGACCGAGGAGCTCCATGCAAAGACGGAAGAACTGAAGAAAAACGGCGTAGAGCCCTGCCTCGCCATCCTGCGCGTCGGTGCACGCGAGGATGACCTGGCCTACGAGCGCGGTGCGCTCAAGCGCTGCGAAAAGGTCGGCGTCGCCGTCCGTCAGGTCGTCCTGCCTGAGGATGTGACGCAGGAGGTGCTGATGGAGAACATCCACGCGCTGGGCGCGGACGAGAAGGTCCACGGCGTGCTGATGTTCCGCCCGCTGCCGAGGCACCTGGATGACGAGGCGGCGCGCGCGGCGCTCGACCCGAAAAAGGATATGGACGGCATCACCGACGGTTCCATGACCGCTGTTTACGCCGGCACCAAGGGCGGTTATCCCCCCTGCACCGCCGCGGCCTGCGTGGCGCTGCTCAAGCACTACAACATCCCCATCAAAGGCAAGCGCGTCGTCGTCATCGGCCGCAGCCTTGTCATCGGCAAGCCGGTCTCTCTGCTGCTGCTCGCCGAGCATGCGACCGTGACCATCTGCCACAGCCGCAGCGAGAATCTGCCCGAGATCTGCCGCGAGGCCGACATCCTCGTCGTCGCCGCCGGTAAGGCCGGTATGGTCGGCGCAGAGAGCGTGCGCGCCGGTCAGGTCGTGCTGGATGTCGGCATCCACGTCGGCGCGGACGGCAACCTCTGCGGCGACACCCGCTTTGCCGAAGTTGAGCCGGTCGTCGAGGCCATCACCCCGGTCCCCGGCGGCGTCGGCACTGTGACGAGCACGATCCTCGCAAGCCACGTTGTCGAGGCGGCGGAGCGCGCGGCGAACCAGTAATTTTCGCATTCAACCGGCATAGAGAGGAAAGAAACTGATCGGACAAGAGAACAGGAGGGAAGTCATGGGACTTTACGATTCCGTTGACCGCGGCAAGCCGAAGCCCAAGCGTTTGACCGGCCCCATCGCGCTCTGCTGCGCGCTGTTTCTGCTCTTTGGCGGTCTGACATACTGGGCCTGTCACTACCAGTTCCGCTTTCATGCCTTTATCTCCGATTTGACGGACAGCACGCGCGATGCGCGAAGCACAGAGACGTTTCGCGTCACAGTGAACGGAAGCGAAACGGACGTATCGATCGACGATCTCAGTGACCTTTTATACCTTATCGACAAGGCCGGCGCGGGCCGCACCGCCGCTGCGCCGGAGGAGATGCCCTACGCCGTGATCGACTACGGCGACGGCTCGACGCTTGAGATCTGGAAGGTCGAGCTCGTGAATCCGTCCAACGACTGGACGGAGGGGCCGTTTTTCCGCTACACAGACGCGAAGGGGAAGTCGTATTCCTACGACACCGACCAGATCCGCTGGGAAAGCGTCGTTCGGCTCTTGGGAGAGTGAAGAAAGGGAGCACCCGCAGGGGTGCTCCTTTTTTTGCGCGCTCTCCAGCGCGGCAGCGCTGCTGGGGTTGCGCGCCCACAGGGCGCGGGGATTTTGCAGCCCGAAAGGGCTGCTTTTTTATTTCTCCCGCACTGTGCGGGAGTGCGCATTAAGGGGGATATTCTCTTTCTCGAAAGAGAATATCCCCCTTACACCCCCAAGAGAAAGAGACGAGGGGCCTTCCCCCTCGACCCCGCACATTGCGGGTCTTATTCTTGAAAGACTGCACGCGCTGCGCAGTGTAGGTGCGGTGTACATGGCTTCGCCATGAATCTTCTGCGATTCGTTACGTCTTGCAACCGCGCCTTACTATCGTGAGGCGCGAGTGACGTTTGCTTGGCGGCAGACTGCGTGCGGAATGCGGCATTGCTGCGCTCGCCGCATTGATGAGTGCTGCGGTAGACGGGAATTACTGCGCACATCTACAAGATGGGCAGAGCGGTAGCGGATAATAGGAGTAAGTCAGATCGTATAGCAGAACTCAACGCGGCAACGCCGCGCGCGGGCAGTGCAATCGGCAAGCATTGCAGCTCTTCGAGCTGTTCGCTTGCAATGAAAGCCTTTCTCTTGGGGTTCCAAAGGGGGTATTCTCTTTTGTGAAAGAGAATACCCCCTTTGACCCTGCCGCCCGCAGGCGGCATTTCCCTCGCACCTGTGCGAACAAGAGGGAGTCTTTCTTTGAAAAAGAAAATCTCCCTCTTGACAATATCGATATTCGATAATATACTCTCCTCAAGAATATCGAATATCGATAAAAGGAGGCCGACAATGGCGCGGGAGAAATTCAGCACGCTGACCGAGCAGATGTTTTATATCCTGCTGTGCCTGCGCGAGGAGTGCTGCGGCATGGACGTGATGGCGCGCGTGAACGAGTTGACGGGCGGGCGTGTGGCCGTCGGCCCGGGGACGCTCTACAACCTGCTTGAGCAGTTTTTGGCGGCGGGGTACATCGTCGAGACGCGCGCGGAGGGGCGGCGGCGCAGCTATCAGCTCACAGCGGAGGGAAAAACGCTGCTGCAAAACGAGGTGGAGCGCCTGCAGGCGCAGGTGCGGGACTACGAGAGATTATTTGAGAGATAACGCCCCTTGCGGGCGGCGAGAAATGAGAGAAAGCGAGGGATAGCGATGCTAAAAACAAAATATGAGTACAATTTCTATTCGTTTTACGACCATACGGGCATGGAGCAGCACTTCGAGAAAATGGCGGCGCAGGGCTGGCTCATTGAAAAGCTCGGCTATTTCTGGCGCTACCGGCGCATTGGGCCGCAGGCGCTGCGTTTTTCTGTTGTTTACTACTCCGAGGCCTCGGAATTCGACCCGACGAAGCCGAGCGAGGGCGAGCTGACGTTCTATGATTTCTGTGCGCAGGCGGGGTGGAACAAGGCTGCAAGCCGCGCACAGATGAACGTTTTCTACAACGAAGACGCAAACGCTGTGCCCATCGAGACGGACGCGGCGCTTCAGGTGGAAACGCTGCACCAGTCGATGAAAAAGGAACAGCTCATCGCCTGGTTTTTGATGCTGGCGCTCGCGCTGTGGATATTTTTTGACATGCGTAAGGGCTTTATCAGGGATTTCGCGGCGGCGCTTTCCTGCTTAAGCGCGCTCTCGGCCATTTTGGATTCTGTGCTCCTGTTCCTGCTGTGTGCGTTGGAGCTTGGTGGCTACTACCTCTGGCGGCGCAGGGCGAAGCGCGAAGCCGAGCTTGGAAGATTCCTGCCGACGCGCTCACATCCTGTGTTACAGATGTTGGCGCTCTTGGTGCTGGTGATGGGCTGTGCCGTTGTTTTGTACAGTGACAAGGAAGGACGGGGGACTTACCTTGCCATCCTTACGGGTATTGTATTGCTGGACGCATTGATTTGGGGAATCAAGGGGCTGCTCAAGCGTCGCGGCGGCAGCGCAGAGCTAAACAGGGGTATCACGCTGGTATCGGTGCTGATCCTCTCGTTCATTTTTTCGTTTACCTACTTGCGCAGCGTCAGAAACGGACAATTCGACCAGACGCCCGAAAACGCCACGCGCTACGAGGTCACGTGGTCCAATGGCGAGACATCGTTTTACTACGCCTACGATGATCCGCTGCCGCTCTATGTGCAGGATCTGACCAAAACAGACTATGACCGCTATTCCTGCGAGCTGGCGGAGGAATCCTCGCCGCTGGCATCTCAGGTCCGCGGTGCGCAGAGGATGCGCACGGGCGATGAGGACGACGCGCCGGAGCTGAACTACGAGGTCACCGACGTGAAATTTGCGCCGCTGTTCGACGCCTGTCTGGACGGCGAGCTGAAATACTACCAGAACTACACGGTGACCTTTTACCGCACGCATCGCCCCTTCCGGAACTGGGAATACCGCGAGGTGGACGCCGCACCGTGGGGCGCGGACCGCGCGTGGCAGGCATTCGATACCGAAAGCGACGGCTGGGGCGTCTCGTGGGTCTTAACGCGCGGCAAGCGCATCGTGCGCATAGGTGGCAGCGCATTGACCGGCACACTGAGTCAGGCGCAGATGGATACGATCGGCGAAAAGCTGCTGAATGCAGATCTAAAATAACGCAAAAAAGGAGCACCCGAAAGGGTGCTCCTTTTTCATACCGTAGGAACAGCAATTACTGCTTGTCGTACAGGTCGATGAGCTTGGTGAGGTGCTCGTAACGCTCCTTGGCCGCGTCCTCGTTGCGGGTGAAGAGACCCTCCGCACGCTCGGGGAACTCGCGGGTCAGGCGGCTGTAGCGCGCCTCGTTCATCAGGAATTCACGGTAACCGCCGGCAGGAGCCTTGGAGTCGAGCGTGAACTTCTTGTCAGCCGCGGGATTGAAGCGGAACAGGTTCCAGTAGCCGCACTCGACAGCCTTCTTCATTTCCTTCTGGCAGTTGATCATGCCGCCCTTGATGGAGTGCATCTCGCAGGGGCTATAGCCGATGATCAGGGACGGGCCGTTGTAAGCCTCAGCCTCGGTGATGGCCTTGATGGTCTGGGCCGGGTTGGCGCCCATGGCGATCTGAGCGACATAGATGTAGCCGTAGCTCATCGCGATCTCAGCAAGGCTCTTCTTCTTGGTCTCCTTACCGGCAGCCGCGAACTGAGCGACCTGACCGATGTTGGAAGCCTTGGAGGCCTGACCGCCGGTGTTGGAGTAGACCTCGGTATCGAAGACGAAAACGTTGACGTTCTTGTTCTGAGCAAGGACGTGGTCCACGCCGCCGAAGCCGATATCGTAAGCCCAACCGTCGCCGCCGAAGATCCAAACGGACTTCTTGGAGAGGTAATCCTTCTTGTCGAGGATCTCAGCAACGAGCTTGCAGGCGTCACAGTCGCAGAACTTCTCGCCCTTGGCCTTGAGCTCGGCGGCGTGCTCAGCGAACTTGGGCACAGCGGCCAGCTCGTCGACAGTGGCGATGTTCGCCTGCAGGGCCGCGACGTATTCCTTCGTGGCCTCGGCGTTGGCGTTGCCGTCGTCCTTGGTGTCGAGCCACTTCTGAGCGGCTTCCTTCAGCGCGGGCTGGGTCCACTCGATGGCGATGAGCTGCTCGGTCTTGGCCATCAGATCCTCGCGGATCTTCTCCTGGCCGACATACATACCGAAGCCGTGCTCGGCGTTGTCCTCGAACAGGGAGTTGCACCATGCCGGGCCGTGGCCGTTCTTATCCGTGCAGTACGGAGAGGTAGCGCCGGGGCCGCCCCAAATGGACGAGCAGCCGGTGGCGTTGGAGATGTACATACGGTCGCCGAAGAGCTGAGTGACGAGACGGGCATAGCTGGTCTCGGCGCAGCCTGCGCAGGAGCCGGAGAACTCGAGCATGGGCTGCTTGAACTGGCTGCCCTTGACGGTGAGATCCTGCATATCCTTCTTGTCGGAGACCTTGGAGACGCAGTAGTTGAACACATCCTGCTCAGGCAGCTCGGACTCCTGGCCAACCATCGTCAGAGCGCCGACCGGGCACTGGCCGACGCAAACGCCGCAGCCCATACAGTCGAGCGGGGAGATGGCCATCGTGTACTTGTAAACACCCTTGCCCTTGCCAGCCTTGATGTCGACGATCTTGGCATTGGCAGGAGCATTCTTGGCCTCTTCCTCGGTGAGAGCGAAGGGACGGATGGTGGCGTGCGGGCAGACGTAAGCGCAGTTGTTGCACTGAATGCACTTCGTCTCGTCCCAGGTGGGAACGGAAACGGCAACGCCGCGCTTTTCATAAGCGGCAGCGCCGAGCTCCCACTGGCCGTCCACGTGAGGCATGAAGGCGGAAACGGGCAGGCTGTCGCCGTCCATCTTGTCCACGGGATCGAGGATGTTCTTGACCTGAGCGACGAGCTCGGGCTTGCCCTCGTAGGAGACGGCCTCGTCAGCGTCGACGGCGTTGGCCCAATCGGCGGGAACGTCGATCTTGGTGTAGGCGGTGGCGCCGAGGTCGATGGCCTTGTGGTTCATATCGACGACGTCCTGGCCCTTCTTCAGGTAGGAGTGCGTCGCGGCGTCCTTCATGTACTGGATGGCCTGCTCTTCGGGCATGACCTTCGCCAGGGAGAAGAACGCGGACTGGAGAATGGTGTTGTTGCGCTTGCCCATACCGATCTTGATGGCAAGGTCGATGGCGTTGATGGTGTAGAGCTGGATGTTGTTCTTGGCGATGTAGCGCTTGGCATCCGCCTTGAGGTGATGGTTCAGCTCATCGAAATCCCACTGGCAGTTGATCATGAACACGCCGCCGGGCTTGACGTCGTTGACCATCTTATAGCCCTTGGTGATGTAGGAGGGGTTGTGGCAGGCCACGAAGTCGGCCTTGTTGATATAGTACGGAGAGCGGATGGGGTGATCACCGAAGCGCAGATGGCTGATGGTCACGCCGCCGGTCTTTTTGGAGTCATACTGGAAGTAGGCCTGCACGTACTTGTCGGTGTGGTCGCCGATGATCTTGATGGAGTTCTTGTTGGCGCCCACGGTACCGTCGCCGCCCAGACCCCAGAACTTGCACTCGATGGTGCCGGGGGCGGCGGTGTTGGGACAGTTCTTATCCTCCGGCAGGGACAGGTTGGTCACGTCGTCCACGATGCCGAGGGTGAACTGGTTTTTCGGTTCCGGAAGAGCCAGATTCTCGTACACGGCCAAGATTTGTGCCGGAGTTGTGTCGTTAGACCCGAGGCCGTAACGTCCGCCTACGATGACCGGAGCGTTTTCCTTGCCGTAGAAGCATTCCTTCACATCCAGATACAGCGGTTCGCCGTTGGCGCCCGGTTCTTTCGTGCGGTCCAGTACGGCAATCGTCTTGGCTGTGGCCGGAACGGCTGCCAGGAAATGCTTGGCCGAGAACGGACGATACAGGTGAACGGCTACCAAGCCCACCTTTTCGCCCTGTGCGGTCAAGTGGTCGATGGTTTCGCGGATGGCTTCGGTTACGGAACCCATGGCGATGATGACGCGTTCTGCGTCTGCGGCACCGTAGTAAGAGAACAGGCCGTATTTGCGGCCGGTGATTTCAGACACCTTGTTCATGTAGTCCTCTACGATGGCAGGAACTGCGTCGTAGTAATTATTGCAAGATTCACGGTGAGTGAAGAACGTGTCGGGGTTTTCGGCCATACCGCGTGCCACCGGATGTTCGGGCGACAGGGCGCGGCTGCGGAACTCCTTCAAAGCCTCCTGGTCTACCAAAGGAGCGAGGTCGTCGTTCTCCAGCATTTCAATCTTCTGGATTTCGTGAGACGTACGGAAACCGTCGAAGAAGTTCAGGAACGGCACGCGGCTCTTGATGGTAGACAAGTGTGCCACGCCGGCCAAATCCATCACTTCCTGTACGGAACCTTCGCACAACATGGCGAAACCGGTCTGGCGGCAAGACATGACGTCCTGATGGTCACCGAAGATACACAGTGAATGAGAAGCTAAGGTACGGGCCGACACGTGGAACACGCAAGGCAGCAGTTCGCCTGCAATCTTGTACATGTTCGGAATCATCAGCAACAAACCCTGGGATGCCGTATAAGTCGTGGTCAGCGCACCGGCCTGCAACGAACCGTGGACGGCTCCGGCGGCACCGCCTTCCGACTGCATTTCCTGTACCAATACTGTTTCGCCGAAGATGTTCTTACGGCCCTGTGCTGCCCATTCGTCCACGTATTCTGCCATGGTCGACGACGGGGTGATGGGATAGATGGCTGCAACTTCTGAGAACATATACGAGATATGCGCTGCGGCCTGGTTACCATCACAAGTGATAAACTTTTTTTCTTTTGCCATAATAATGATTAATATTACGAGATTAAACTACAATTTCTTTATTTTCTCTTTAGTATAGGAATCCGAACAACCATATCGGTATTTCGTTTCCGTGCCCTATTTCTATCTTATGCCGGGCATATATCGTTTCGGCGTTTCGCCGTCGTTCTTCGTTGGGGCAGATTTTGAATCTTAGATTTTCGTCCACCAAAAACGAGGTGCCCTTTTCTCCCTTGTTCAGTTTATGGTCTTTCCACATCGTGTTTTGGAAGAAAGTCTCCAGGATGTCCTGTTCTTCCAGGCGGCACGGGTAGATGACGTACATCAGATTGCTGTTGTGCATCATGATTCGGGCCGGTTTTTTGGGAAAGGTTTCCCCTTTCGGGTAAATCATGTTGATGAGCCGCGCGTCGGCCAGATACTTGATGTAGTTCATAACCGTGGCCCGCGACGTGTGGATGTCTTCCGCCAATTGGCTGACGTTGGGAGCCACCGGACTGTCTATCGCGAGCAAATATAGTAATTTTTTGATTTTTGCCAAATATTTCAGCTCGATTTGTTTGATGAGCAAGATGTCCACTTCGAGCATCATGTTCATGGTCTTGAGCAGATTTTCAGAGAAATTCCGCTTTTCCAGAAAGAACGGGTAGAAACCGTGGTGCAGATAGTCTTGGAAGAACTTCAGCGGACTGGCTTTAGGCAGGATGCTGCGCACGATTTGTTCATGACGGTTCAGGATTTCGTCGAGCGTATAAGACGGGAAGTCATTGCCTGTCTGCAAGTTGAGAAACTCGCGGAAAGAAAATCCTCTCAGGTTGTATGATTTCACCAGTCCGTTCAGTTCCGGGTTCTCCGTCTTCAGCCGCATGACGGAAGAGCCGGTAAATACGATTTTCAGTCCCGGCAGCGTGTCGTAGCATTTGCGCAGGTCTGTGCTCCAGTCCGGTTGTTTGAACACTTGGTCGATCAGCAATACTTTTCCTCCGCCTTCGTAGAACTCTGTGGCGAATTCGGCAATGCCCTTGCCCTGAAAATAGAAATTGTTCAGATTGATGTAGAGGCATTTCCGGTCTTCCACGTGGAAATGTTCTTTGGCGTATTGCAGGAGGAAAGTGGTCTTTCCTACTCCGCGTGTACCTTTAATACCAATCAGACGGTCGTTCCAGTCTATCTCGTCCATGAGGGCGCGACGGACAGGAGCGTGGGTATGCTCCACAAGGTACGCATGTGTTCTGAAAAAAGACTCCATTCTTTGGTACTTGATACAATTTGCAAAGATAGTGTAAAACCGCAAAAGTGCAAAGTCGGGTTGGCAAAATCTTTGTTTTTTCTTCATTTTGCATCTCGAAATGCGAGGGTTGTCAATTTGTCAATCCCGGCCTTGCAGGATTGAACCATTTGAACCGGAAGACGGAGGCGTGCGGAAATACGCGATTCTCGCACGTCGGGGGAATGACATTCTGAAGCTCCTTCGGCCTGTCGGGCTTTCAAAATGCACGGCATTCGGGCACGGCGTGCGTACGGGGTCGGGATTCGTGGAAGCGTGAAACGGCATCCGTAGGGCATCCTGTCATTCGTTTTTTGTAGTCCGATGCGCTCCGTTTAGGAGAAAAACGAGCCTAAGAGGCATATCTTTTTTCTGTTTTCAGGGCTTTTCTCCACCTGCATGCAGAGAAAGATGCCCCACCATGAGGACAAAAAAAATGTTTTCTCAGCCGAGCGAAAAATTTTTCGGCTGCGATTGAAATGCGTTTAGGCTGAAAAAAAGCTAAAAACAAGGCTGAAACGTGAATTTATGTATCTAAAAAGGGGCAAAAATGGCATGGAACGTAACTGGAACATGGAACTTTTCATTCAGAAAAAGTCCGTAGAACTTACGTTTTGTCGGTAAAAAGGCGTATGTCTTTTCATTTGTTTATTAGGAACGTTTCCTGTGCTTCTTGTTCCGCTTGTCGGAAGGACTTTTTAAGCGGCAAACGAGTACGTCCTAAAGAAATAGGATTTTGCCGTTTGCCGCATCTGAAATGGAAATTAGGTTATGAAATTGGTTTTTTACTGTTTGGCTTCTTCGGGAACTCCTCCCCATCTTTGGTCCAGACGGATGGCCTCTTCGCGGGTGATGCCGATGACGGAACCATGGCGCGGATGGAAGTCTTTGACGAAGGTTTCGGGCTTGGAACTGAAATGGATAAGGTCTTTGCTGCGTTGGAATTCATAACGTCCGCTGCTGTAAAGGTCGTACATCAGGATGTATTCGTCCGAATCGTTCAGTTTGAATATGCTGGAGCCTTCCACGTGCGTACGAGTTCCGGCATACGCGTCGAGATATGCGAAATGCTCTTTCCACGGGCCGCGCAACGACGGGGCCGTGGCTTGCTGTATGCCGCTTTTCAGCTCTTTGCCGTTCCGGTCTTTGGTATTTCCTTTATAGAAGAAATGATAGGTGCCGTCTTTATGGATGATGTCGCCGTCTATGGCACCGTATTTGGGAGCGAACATCAGTTGAGGCTCGTTCTCGAAGGCCGTGAAATCTTCGTTGGCGTATGCGCAATAGAAATTGAGGGCGGTGTCGTATTCGAAGCGTACGGTGAAGTAGACCAAGTATTTCCGTGCTTCGGGGTCGTAAATGGTTTGGGGTGCCCATACCCATTTGATGTGGGCGAACTTCTCGGGATAGGATTTTTCCAGGTCGATGATGCCGTGCGTCCAATCGGTCAGGTTGCCGGATTTGAGCAAGACGATGCCGGGATTGTATTCCCAACCGTTCTTTCGGGTGAACATGTCTGTGGCCGTGATATAAAAGCTGTGCCCGTCTTCTCCGCGCAGGATGTGCGGGTCGCGTATGCCTCCGGTTTGGGATATTTCGTCCGATGGGATGACGGGGCGGTTCCCGTTCAGGGCTTTCCAGTGTACGGCATCCGCACTTACGGCAAATCTCAGTTGTTCTTGTGTCGTCAGTTCGCCCGAACCTTCAAAATAAGCAAACAGATAGGCGGTGTGGTCCGGCGTTTTTTGTGAGATACAACTTGTGAGGAACAAGATCGAGGTGCAAGCTAAAATAAAAATGTTTCTTCTCATGTTTTTTGGGTTGATGTTTGATATTTGACAGGGCAAAAGTAGGCTCTTTTTCCCAGAAGGACTGTTTCTCTTGTTGCATATAATGGAAAATTGGTTTCAAAAAAGCGCATTTTGCAATAATGGAGGTGGGGAAATGTTTGTGGTATGAAATGTAAGGAAGATTATAGGTGGAGTGGAAGTAAAGTGTTATATTTGTCGGACGGATTGAGATGTGGAATTAAAAAAACAGTTCGAAGGATGAGATTTATATCTATTTTTTTAGCATCTTTTTGGGTGCTTTCTGCCGCATGGGCACAAGTGTATGAATGGAAAGCGGAGGGAAATCCCGTAGTACGGCACAAATATACAGCAGATCCGGCTACTTTGGTTTATAAGGACACGCTTTGGATTTTTGCTGGCGAAGATTTTGAGGGTAATCAACAACGTACGCACATGGAAAACTGGTGTGTGTTCGCTACGACGGATTTAGTGCACTATCGGGAATATCCCGTACCGTTGCGCGCAGATGAATTCAAATGGTCTTCGGGCATTGCATACGCTTCGCAGGTGGTGGAAAGGAACGGGATGTTTTATTGGTATGTCAGTACCGACCATACGGGTATCGGGGTGGCTGTGTCCGACCGTCCGGAAGGGCCGTATAAAGATGCGTTGGGCAAACCTCTGTTGACCGTGTCCGATTGTTTCGCATCCCAAAAACAGTGGGCTTGCATCGACCCTACGGTTTTGATTGACGACGACGGGCAGGCTTGGATTTTCTGGGGTAACGGGGAGTGCTATTATGCACGGTTGAAAGAGAACATGATTGAAATCGAGGGGGAAATCCGCCAAGTGAACTTCGAGGGGTTTGTGTTTGAAGAAGCTCCTTGGGTGCATAAACGCGGCGATAAATATTATCTTTCTTATGCCAGCGGTTTCCCCGAGCGTATTGCTTATGCTATGGCCGACAGTATAGAGGGGCCTTGGGTGTATCAGGGCATTCTGAACGAATGGGCCGGGAATAGTAGCTCGAATCATCAGGCTATTCAGGAATATAAGGGCCGGTGGTACTTTTTTTATCACAACGGTGTCCTAAAAGGAGGAACGTCGTGCAGCCGGAGTGTCTGTGCCGACTACTTATATTATAATGCTGACGGTACGATGCGGCGTGTGCAGATGACTTCGGAGGGCGTTTTGCCGGTCGGAAAGTAAAGGTCCGGGTTCTGTTTTCATGTTTCTCCATGACCTTGCATATATTCAATCCCGAGAACGACCTGGCGTTGGCCTGTCCCAGTCCGCATTTCATTCCCCCTGCTTCGGCCCGGCAGATGGCCGACGACCTTTCGGCGTTGCCCGTATGGTGGGCAATGAGGGGCGATGCCGTGTGCGTGGCTTCGGTGGAGGCAGCCCGGCGTTGGGCAGAAGAAACCGGCGGGATTTGTCCGGAAGTGAAATGGGTCGGGCGCGACGGCTTGCCTTCGGATGCCGACGTTGCCCCTTGGGGGTGGAGTCCGTTGATGGTGCAACGTCTGTTGACGGGCGGCGCGGACAGAAGCCGTTTGCCCGATGAAGCGCGTTTGGCGCGTTACCGTGAACTGTCGAACCGCCGTCATGCAGTGGACATGTTGGCTTATTTATGCGGTTCCGGTTCGGATTTGGGACAGAAGTGGAGGGATAGGCTTTGTGGCGTTTCTTATTACTGTACCGGCGAACAGGACATCATCCAGAGGATGCGGCAATATCCCGAAACCCTATTGAAAGCGCCGTGGTCGGGCAGCGGAAAGGGCTTGCGTCTGGGACGAGGAGGTTATGTGCCGCCGCTTTCGGGTTGGTGTGGCCGTCAGCTTCGTGAACAAGGCGGGGTAATCGTGGAGCCTGTATATAATAAGGTGTCGGATTTTGCCTTGGAGTTTTATGCCGACGGTGCCGGAGGCGTGCGGTATACGGGGCTTTCGGTTTTCCTGACCACCGCACGTGGCACGTACGCCGGGAATTGGGTGGCGTCGGAAGAGGATAAGGTGCGTTGGCTGACCGATAGGATTCCTTTGCTTTTATGGCAGATGCTGAAAACGGCTGTCACGCACTACTTGGCTGATTGGTTGGGTAACGGCTACAACGGCCATCTGGGTGTGGATATGATGTTGTGCCGTGTACCGGGAGCCGAATACCTGTGTGTGCATCCTTGTGTGGAAATCAATTTACGCCGTACGATGGGACAAGTTTCTGTCGATTTGGCTTCTTTCTTGGCTCCCTCTTCGGAAGCGCGTTTTGTGATAGACTATGAGAAGGAAGCGGGGCGGTTGTGGTCGGAGCATTGCCGGTGCGAAGAAGCCCATCCGTTGTGCTTACGGGAGGGAAAACTCCTTCAGGGGTATTTGCCGTTGGTTCCGGTGACCCCCTCCGCACATTACCGGGCGGCGTTGTGGGTCTCTCCCAAGGGTAGGAGAAGTCCGGTCGTATAAGTTAATATGGAAAAAGAAGAAATGATTAGACCATTGGGAATTTCTGATATGGACACGGTGCTTCGTATTTGGAAAACGTCAAATCTTCAGGCGCATTCTTTTGTACCTTCCGGATATTGGGAGCGTAACGTGGAGTTGGTTCGGAAGGCAATGTCCGATGCGGAAGTTTGGATATACGAGTCGGATGGGCGCATAGTCGGCTTTGTCGGATTGACAGGGGATTACATCGCCGGTATCTTTGTGGAGATGGAATGCCGTTCTCGTGGGATAGGACATGCGCTGTTGGATTTTTTAAAGAAAAGACATCGGTTCTTGTTGCTCCATGTGTATGAAAAGAACAGCCGTGCCGTGGCATTTTATCGTAGAGAAGGTTTTGAATGCCGGGATAGGCATGTGGAGGAGGATACCGGGGAAATGGAGTGGACAATGGCATGGATGAAGGAAAATATTCCTTTTTAAGTTTTTTTATTGCCCTGCAAGTGGGGACGGGGAGTGGATAACTGTTAACTTTGCATCTCTATTTTATGAATCTTTCTAATCAACCGAAAACGGCTTCTAATAGCTGAAAAAACGCTTTATGGAAACAAAACGAATTGTATTTTTGGACTATCTGCGTGCCATCGCATGCTTTATGGTCATTCTCGTACATGTGTGCGAGGCTTTTTATTTCAATCTGGACGGTATCAGTTTCTCCAGCAATGCCGACCGTTGGTGGATTTCTTTCATCGACAGTTCTCTGCGTCCTTGCGTGCCGCTGTTCATCATGGCATCGGCCTATCTTCTGGTTCCGTTGAAGGACAGTACACCGGTCTTTTTCAAACGCCGCTTCACCCGTGTGTGCATTCCCTTTGTCGTCTGGGGGCTTCTTTATGCCTTTTTACCCTTGTTGTGGGGCGGTCACGGTTGGGACGGCGCGAAAACACACTTACTTACGTTCCTCTACAATTTCCCGTCCAACGCCATACATCTCTGGTTTGTGTACATGTTGATAGGGGTTTATTTCTTTATGCCGATTTTGTCTCCTTGGTTGAAGCAAGTGGGGCGTAAGGAGGAGCTTTTCTTTTTGGGACTTTGGTTCCTCACTACATTCTGGCATTACGTGAAGCTTTGTGTGCCGGGCGGAGAGATTTACGGAGAATGCAGTTGGAACGATTTCCACATCTTGTATTACAATGCCGGTTATATCGGTTTTCTGTTGATGGCACATTACGTCCGTACCTACATTGACTGGAGTCTGCGCAAGACGCTCGCTGTAGCCGTGCCTGTATTCTTGATAGGGTATGCTTTCTCGGTCGGTGCGTTCTATCATCTTTCTTCCGTGAGTTCAGACCCGTTTGTGGTGGAGCAGCCTTGGCGTTTTTGTACGCCTAATGTGGCGATGATGACTTTCGCCCTCTTTATCGTATTCAAAAAGATTAACTGGGGCAGCGGGTGGCTCTACCGTGGCATCTTCTCCATTTCAAAGTTGAGCTATGGAATGTATCTTGCACATTATATGGTGTTGAACCTTGTGTACCCTCATGTGGCACCGCATTTCAATACGCCCGGTACCATTTTGGTGGCCGGTATCTTGATTTATGCGATTTGCTATGTGTTGACAAAATTGCTCTCTTATCTGCCCAAGAGTAAATATATCGTAGGATGAGCCTGTGCCGCCGGCTTCTTGCCGTGGCTGTGGTGTGATTATGTTATATATAAATATCGAATCATGAAAAACTTTTTTATTGGGTTATGGATGGCCGGAATGTTAAGTCCCGTGGGGATGTCTGCAGCCGGAGGTGATATCGAAATGGAACGTTTCATATCTTCTCTTTTGGAGAAAATGACGCTGGAAGAGAAAGTCGGACAGTTGAGCCAGTGCTCAGGAGGTTTCGCTACCGGGCCGGACAATACGCAGATAAGCCGTACTGAGGAGGTCGGCAAGGGACTGTTGGGTTCCATGTTGAACGTTTGCGGCGTGAAAGAGACCCGTAAGTTTCAAGAGGCGGCCATGAAGTCGCGTCTTAAGATTCCCATGCTTTTCGGTATGGATGTCATTCATGGTTTCCGCACCGGCTTCCCGTTGCCGTTAGCTGAGGCGGCAAGCTTTGATTTGGAGGCTATCAAAATGGGTGCAAGGTGCTCCGCACGGGAGGCAGCAGCAGCCGGATTGCATTGGACTTTTGCCCCGATGGTAGATATCGGTTGGGACGCCCGTTGGGGACGTGTCATGGAGGGAGCGGGCGAAGATCCTTATTATGGTGCTAAAGTGGCCGCAGCCCGTGTATGTGGCTTGCAAGGTGATGACTTGTCGGCCGACAGTACGATTTTGGCTTGTATCAAGCATTTTGTGGGTTACGGGGCGGTGGTGGCCGGAAAGGATTATAATAGTGTGGACATGTCTTGGGGGCATTTTGCCAATTTCTATATGCCACCCTACAAGGCTGGTGTAGAAGCCGGAGCGGCTACGGTCATGAGTGCATTCAATGATTTCGAGAATCGCCCGTGTACCGGTAACGAAGATTTGTTGCGTGGTCTTTTGAAAGAAAAGTGGGGTTTCCAAGGGTTCGTTGTGTCCGATTGGGGTTCTGTGGGAGAGATGGTTAACCATCGTTATGCCAAGGATCAGAAGGAAGCCGCCAATAAGGCCATCATGGCGGGTTTGGATATGGAGATGGTGTCGGAATGTTATGCCCAAAACTTGGCAGATCTGGTTCGCGAAAAGAAAGTGCCGGAGGCTTTGCTGGACGATGCTGTCCGCCGTATTTTGGAGCAGAAATATAAGTTGGGCCTATTTGACGACCCTTTCCGTTATTGCAATGAAGAACGGGAGCGTACTGTCATCGGGGCGGAGCGGTCGCGCCGGGAGGCACGCTATATGGCGGAGCGCTCTGTGGTGTTGCTCAAGAATGAGGGAGCAGTGTTGCCTTTGGCTTCATCGGTGAGACGCGTGGCGTTGATTGGTGGTTTATCCAAGTCGCAGAAGGACATGTGCGGCTCATGGACGTGTGCCGACGAGAGTAAGGTGGTAACACTTTACGAAGCCATGCAAGAGCGTGGTGTGGAGGTAGACTTTCACGAGGGCTATGATTTGGAAAGTAATGAAATTAAAGATTTAAAAGGAACGCTAAAGGCTGCCCGCCGTGCTGATGTTGTTGTCGTGGCCATGGGCGAACGTTCGGGGGAGAGCGGAGAGATGACTTCCAAAGGAGACATATCTATTCCGGAACAGCAGCAGCGGTTGGTGACGGAATTGGTAAAAACAGGTAAGCCGGTGATTGTATTGATGATGTGCGGTCGTCCCGTGATTTTCAACGAGGTACGTCAGCAGGCACTGGCTATTTTGTGTACGTGGTGGTTGGGCAGTGAGGCCGGACCGGCCATTTGCAACGTGTTGTGGGGAGATTATAATCCTTCCGGTAAATTGCCGATGACCTTTCCTTCGCATCTGGGACAGCTTCCTTTGTATTACCAATATAAAAGTACGGGACGTCCTTATGCGAACAGCGGGTGGTGTGCCAAGTACATTGACATACCCTCCGAACCGGCCTATCCTTTTGCGTTCGGCTTATCTTATACCACTTTTGAGTATTCAGCCTTAAAGGTACTTCCAGGCGATGGCGGGAAGGTACACGCACGTGTGAGAGTGGAAGTGAAGAACACCGGACGCTATGAGGGAGAGGAAGTCGTGCAATTGTATGTGAGAGATGAGGCTGCTTCTATAACCCGTCCGGTCAAAGAATTGAAGGGCTTTGAGAAAATAGCCTTGAAGCCGGGAGAGAGCAAGGAGGTCGTGTTTGATATTACGGACGAGCAGTTAGGCTTTTATGATAATCGGATGAATTTTGTGGTGGAGAAAGGCGACTTCACCTTCATGGTGGGGACGAACAGTAGAGACGTGGATTCGGTATCGTACACTTTATTGTGAGAGTGAAACATCAGATGATAGCAGATAACTGTTGCGGATTGCATGATAGATACTTCCCTTTTTTATCAGGATGTGTACAGCATCGTGAAAGAGATTCCGGCCGGTCGGGTGGCAACGTATAAGCAAATTGCCATTCTGACCGGCTTTCCCCAACATGCCCGTTTGGTGGGTAGGGCTTTGCGTAACGTACCGGATGCGCTCGGCCTTCCCTGCCACCGGGTGGTGAATGGCTGTGGACGTCTTGTTCCGTCCTGGCCGGAACAGAAAGCATTGCTGGAAGCCGAAGGTGTGGCTTTCAGAAGAAACGGAAACGTGGATATGCGGCGTTATGCTTGGAATCCGGATGGAGCGGCATCCGTGACCTTTTGATAAGCGATGCGCGGTGACTGACGGGTATAAATGATGCCGCACTCCCGGAATCCGTTGGTCTTTAACAGGTTTTGCATGATGAGGTTGTCAGCGTGGGTGTCTGCGCGTAAATTGTGGTGTCGGGCAAAACACCATGCGATGCATTGCCGGGCGATACCTTTGGCCTTTCCGTTGGATGCCAGGCGGTGAATCACACCGTATGGAGCCTCATTCAGCCATTTCCCTTCGATATGAGAATAGGTAGGGTCGTTTCCCACCGAAAAGCAAAATGTGGCTACCACGCCGTCCGTTTCGTTTTCGCAGACGAAGCAGTGTCCTTGTCGGATTTCCGTTTCCATGAGTTCTTCCGAAGGATAACCGTCTGTCCATTGGTAGGGGTTTCCGTTTTCCCTCATGAATTTCCGGGCGTGGTCGAATATGCCCATGATGTCGGGCATATCGGTGAATTGTGCAGGTCTGATGTTCATTTTGTGTCGGGTGTGGTGGTGTCTTGTGTCTCTTTTCTTTGTCGTGCCACGGGCGTTTCAAAGTGCGCCTCACAGTCTTTGCATACATATTCCCAATGCGTCGTGCCCGGAGGTGCGCCGGCCAGGATACTGAATATGGCGGCCATGAACGCCCTGAAACTATGAGACTTTTTCAATACGAACTTGATGTGGGGCGAATGGCAGCAGGGGCAGTATTTTAATTGTTCCGGTATCATCTGGTTGCGTTCGAGCAGGGCCATGGCACGTTCATAGTCGTCTTCATACACGAAAATATCCACTCCGGAAATCGTGGGAGTGAATCCGCGCAGGATGTTGGACGTGTTTTCGTTGTGCAGGACGGAGGCAATGCCTTCGTTTTCCAACGCCCCCTGAATCAAACGGGCTTGAAAGGCTCCGTCACAGGTGATAAGTCTGACTGTTTTCATAAGACGGTCGAATTATTTGATAAAATATCCGATGTGTTTTGAGCGTCCTTTCTTGGCTAAGGTTCTGATTTCGTACAGTCCTTTGGCTAAATGCCCGATACGGACACGGCGGCTGTAAGGTGCCGTACTGACGATACGCCCGTACGCATCTACAACCGCTACGTAAGGGCTGTCCTGTTCAGGGATGTCCAAGGTCTGCGAGTCGTGCGGGAGGAACCGCCCTGAGAGGTTCGGTTTGTCGGACCATCCGGACGGGAGCCGTGCCGGTTCGCTTTCATTTCCGAAACGGTCTATGGCCGTTACCGCGAAACTGATGCCGTTGAGGGCGCAGAATTCCTCGTTGATGGGAAGGCTGCAAGAATCCACATTCACGGCAATAAGATTTCGTGCGGAAGCGATGTCCACGGGAGAGGTCTGTGAAGCGTACACGTTGTATCTCACATCTTTTCCACATAGATTATCGACAGACGGCGACCATCGGAGCACATACGTTTGCGCTTCCCGGCTTTTGTGCAAATTTCCCGGACGTTCCGGTGGGATACTGTCCTGGCTGTTACAAGCCGATGGCAGTGCCGGGAAGGGGTAATATACGTCTTTCAGGAAATCAAACAAGCCTTTGTGGTTGTCGTTCAGATACGCGTAACGGAAGAATGCCTGTCCTCCGAGGTCTAAAGACCGCGTGAAATACAACTCACGGGTAATGTCCTCCAGCGGCCAGTCCTTTTCTTGCGGACTGAGGAAGTAGATACCCAATCCCGGGACGACCGGTCGGCCGTAGTCGTTTTCTTTCCAGTCAATGGCGAAAGGGTAGAAATGATTGCCCCGAAAGTACATCATTGGGAACAGCATGTCTTGTATCCCTTCGCGTAACCAACCCTGCGCGTCTTGGTAAACGGCGGAGTAGGCATTCCAGTTATAGGACGGATAGCGACTCAGGTCGCTGAACTTACCCACGGGCGAGGAGCTGACCTTGACCCAAGGTTTGGTCGCTTTCACGGCCCGATACATCGTCCGTACACAACGGGTCATGTTGTCGCGACGCCAGTCGGCCTTGTTTTGCCTCTTGCCGTATTTGCGGTAAGAGCTCGCATCGTTGAATTTCGCCGCGTTTTCCGGATAACGGATATAGTCGAAATGGATGCCGTCTACGTCATAGTTCGCAGCTATTTCACGGCAGAGGGAAGCCAGATAGTCGGCGGTCTCCGGTTGCCCCGGGTCGAGATACCAACTGTCTCCATGGCGTACGCAAAGTTTGGGATGGGTTTTCAGTACGGAACGGTTTCCCATACGTGTGGCAGCGGATATCTTGAAACAAGGTATGGCTACAAGCCACGCATGCAGTTCCATCCCTCGTTTGTGGCATTCCCGGACGGCAAAGGCCAAGGGGTCATATCCCGGCGCACGTCCCGGAGTGCCGGTCAGGCAGCCGTCCCACGGTTCGATGGCCGAAGGATAGATGACACTCCCCCTCACGCGGGTCTGCAGCAGCACGGTGTTGATGTTCACTTCCTTGAGCCGGTCGAGGATGCGGCACAGTTCATCCTGTTGTGCCTTGATGCCGGCCGGGGATGTAGCTTTGTTTTTCGGCCAGTCTAAACTACTGAACGTGGTCAACCACACGGCCCGGGTTTCCCGTTTGGGGGAGGACAATGGATCGAAACGTTGCGTGGCCATTGCCGCCAGGCAGCCGATGATACATATATATAAGGAGAAGATATATCTTTTCATGTAGGTGTATGCAGCTTTATCAGATGCAAAGTTAAGCTTTTCGGGGTATAAAATGAAAGTTTCGGGGACAAATGCCATGGTTTACGATACAATTTATTATTTTTGCGTAATTTAATTGATAACCTGATATGATAACATTCACTACGGCATTGGTGCTTCTGGTATTGGGCTATGTGGTCTACGGCGCCTTTGTCGAAAGAGTATTCGGGGCGGATGCCTCCCGAAAGACACCTTGTTATACGATGGCTGACGGTGTGGATTATACACCGATGCCTACGTGGAAAGTCTATCTCATCCAGTTTCTGAACATTGCCGGGACGGGACCTATATTCGGTGCGATTCTGGGTATCCTTTACGGGCCGGCGGCTTATTTGTGGATTGTGTTCGGATGCATATTCGGCGGGGCGGTACACGACTACCTGTCCGGCATGATTTCCCTGCGGAAGAACGGAGCCAGTCTGCCCGAAGTGGTGGGCGACGAACTGGGGGCGGGCATCCGTTTGGTGATGCGTGTCTTTTCCCTGATTCTGATGGTCTTGGTCGGCACGGTATTTGTTACCACGCCTGCCGGGTTGTTGGCTTCCATGACCGGAGACTGGGGCGTATGGGGTTCCGCTTTGTTTTGGAGCGTGGTGATTTTCGTGTATTACGTGTTGGCTACCTTGCTGCCCATCGATACCCTTATCGGACGCATTTACCCCCTTTTCGGCGTGGCCTTGTTGTTTATGGCCGTCGGCGTGTTGGTCGGCATTTTCACCCACGACGGTTGGATGCCCGAGATTACATCGGCTTTCGAGAGCCATCATCCCGATAAGAATCTCTCCATATTTCCCATGCTTTTTATCACGATTGCCTGCGGAGCCATCAGCGGTTTCCATGCCACTCAAAGCCCGATGATGGCGCGTTGCATGAAGAACGAGAAGCTGGGGCGGCGCGTGTTCTACGGCGCCATGATAACAGAGGGCGTGGTGGCTTTGATATGGGCGGCTGCGGCCATTAAGTTTGCAGGCAGTTATGAGGCGTTGGCCGAACTGATGTCGCCGTCGGGAAAATCCAATCCCGCCATTGTGGTCAATGCCATTTGTCAGGATTGGATGGGGACGGCGGGAGCCGTGTTGGCGATACTCGGTGTGGTGGCGGCCCCTGTCACTTCCGGTGATACGGCCTTCCGGTGCGCACGTCTGATAGCCTCCGATTTCCTGCATTACAGGCAAGACACCATTTTGCGCCGCTTGATTATTTCATTGCCTTTGTTTGTCATCGCCGCAGTGTTAATGAATATCAACTTTGATATATTGTGGCGCTATTTTGCGTGGTTTAATCAAACTTTGTCTATCTTTACGTTATGGGCGGTTACCGTATGGCTTGCGCGGAAAGGAAAGACGTTTTATGTGACCCTGTTTCCGGCATTGTTCATGACGGCTGTCTGTACGACCTATATACTGGTGGCTCCCGAAGGATTCGGGTTGCCCTACGAGTTGGGTTGCTCGATGGGGGTAGGGGCTACCGTGGGCTTTTTAGTAGTGTTCATAAAATGGTATTTACAAATTAAAAAGGAAAGGGTATGAAAAGAAGACGGTTCCGGAAATCCACCGTTATCTTGTTGGGATTTACTTTATATTCCGTAGCGGTATATGCCTATTTCATCCCCCGTACGGATATGAGCAGCCGGCATATTTGGGCTACGATGGCCTTGAATGCCGTGATTCTGGTGGCGTTGTGGTATCTTTACCGGCGGCGGGAAAAATTGGCGGATAAACGTGAGCATGATGTGGATATTAATCAAGAAAAAAGATAATATGAGAAAGTTAATGCTGTCTTTGCTGCTGATGATGGCGGCAATGGGTGCGAAGGCACAATTTGAAAAGGGTACTACGTATGTGGCGGCATCCACTACGAGTTTGGGATTATCCTATAGTTCCAGCGAGAAATTGAATTTCGGTCTGGATTTCACGGGAGGTTATTTCGTGCAGAGCGCGTGGATGCTCTATGGTAAATTAGGGTATGATCATACGCGTTATACCGACCATTTCCAGATGGGAGTAGGCGGGCGTTATTATTTCACGCAGAACGGCATTTATATGGGCCTTGGTTTGCAGTATGAGCATGCCACCAAGAGCGTGAATAATTTGCAGTTGTGTCCCGAAGTGGGGTATGCCTTTTTCGTGAACCGTTTCATCACGATAGAGCCGGCAGTGTATTACCACATGAGTCTGAATGACTTCTCAGACGGAAGTAAGGTCGGTTTGAAGTTAGGATTAGGTTTCTATTTCTGATAAGAAACATCCGATAAGGCTGTGCCGGAATACTTGTATAGGTCTTCCGGCACAGTTTCTTTTACCTTCGGGATAGCCGGTTTGTTCCGAGGGATAACAAGAACTGACAAATTGCCGCGTTTGTTCTCGTTTTTATTGCCGAATGACAGCTTTTTCCTCTTTTCTGTGAAGTGAAAACCGGATAAAATGAGACGGAAAAACGCGGGTTTTGAATAAATATAAGTTTTAGGCTGCATATATGCGGCCTTTTTCTGTATATATGCGTTTTAATCTCAAGAGAGTAATTTTTCAATCGCAGGAAGAAAAAATTTTTTTCTCCTCTTGTTGCTACGGGTATGTACTGAAATAGAGGTAAAAATGTCTTGTTTCGGGAAAGAAACGAGGCCTTTTCCCCGTTTTTTTCTCTTGTTGGGGGCTGTTCGAGTGACGGATATGGAAATCAGGATGTCAGCAAATTCGGGGATGAAGCTTACGTACCGGTGGACGGTGTGCGGTTCAATGGCTTTTTCGTCTGCCAGCGTGTGCACGAAAGACGGGTATAAGTTGTCATTGGGATAAAAGTCCGATGTGCGAGATTTCGTTTTTTTCGTGTCTGTCGGCGGCGGAAGGGATATGGGCGATTCTCGCAGTGGTCGGCTTGACGTTTTGACAATTTGTAAAATGCGTAGGGCGGATTATGTAATCTGTTCCGGCAACATGGGGGTGCGCGGGCCTTGGGCGCACGGGGCATTCTCGGCAAATAACTTTTCAGGGGTTTTTATGCCGGTGAAAAAATGCGATGATTTCGCTTCGTGCCGTTGCAATCCGAAAGGATATGTCGTGCAAATGATAACAATTTATAATTTGCTTAAAATAATTCTATGAAAAGGACACTATATTTGCTTGTTGCGCTATCAAAAAGCTGTAAATTTGCATCAAATAAAAGCAAATTGCTTGATTATATAGTGGTTTTGCTTCAAAAAGAATTTTCCATGCGCAGGGAAGTGTTCGACGATTAAGTGTAATTAGAAAAGGTAAGAAGAATGAAAACGAAGATTAAGAAAACCATGTTCCTATGGGCGGCGGCAGTGGCATTCCCTGTGGCCGCAGAAGGGCAAGACAAAGTCGAGGCATCCGTGGGGGCGGATCTGGTGAGCAGTTATATCTGGCGCGGGCAAGAGTTGGGCGATGTCAGCATACAGCCTTCCGTTTCGCTTTCGTGGAAAGGTCTTTCGCTTACGGCGTGGGGTTCGGCCTCTTGGGGCGGCGAATACGCCAAAGAGTTCGATTTGACCTTGGGTTATGCCGTAAAAGGTTTCAGTGTGTCGGTTACCGATTACAGTTTCAGCAAAGGGACGAATTTCAAGACGGGCACCGATATCAGCGGGAAGTATTTCCATTTCGGCAGCAATTCCACGTTGCATGTCTACGAAGCGCAGGTGGGGTATGACTTCGGCTTCCTGGCCGTGAACTGGTACACGAACATCGGCGGCAACGACGGGCTGAAGAAGGACGGTAAACGGGCCTACTCTTCTTATGTCTCGCTTTCCGCTCCTTTCCGCTTGGGAGGGTTGGATTGGGACGCTACGGTGGCCGCTGTGCCTTGGGAGACCTCTTTCTATAATGGCGGATGCTCCGGTTTTGCTGTTTCCGAAGTGGCATTGCAGGCGGCTAAGGACATCAAGATAACTGAATCGTTTGCCTTGCCTTTGTTTGCCAAGGTTACTTGGAATCCGGCAGCGGAGAACGCTTATTTTACGGCAGGACTCAGTTTTTAAGCATAACAGAAATGTGATAGATCCCAAGAGGTAGGTTTTGCGCGGGGTAAACAAGGTTGTTTGAAGGGATAACGTTAAAAGAGAGGATAAACCAACAATAGAAAAAGGATAATTATGAAAAAGATCGAAGCGATTATTCGGAGAACGAAGTTCGACGACGTGAAGGACACCTTGTTGGCGGCAGACATCGAATGGTTCTCGTATTACGAAGTGAGGGGCGTGGGCAAGATGCGTGAGGCGCGTATTTACCGTGGGGTGGCCTACGATACCAGTTCTATCGAGCGCATGTTGCTGTCCATCGTCGTGCGCGACAAGAATGTGGAGAAGACCGTGCAAGCCGTGACGAAAGCCGCTTATACGGGCGAAATCGGCGACGGGCGCATCTTCATCATTCCGGTCGAGGATTCCATACGGATCCGTACGGGAGAGCGTGGTGACATTGCGCTTTACAACGCGGAACAAGAGAAGTGAGGCAGGACGGTTCCCGCCAAGGTTAAAAAGATGGTTGAATGATAAAAAAGTAAAATTATGGATACATCAGTGATATTGGATTCAGGCCACACGGCTTGGATGATAGTGGCAACCCTTTTGGTGTTTATGATGACGATTCCCGGAATCGCCTTGTTCTACGGCGGCCTTGTGCGCCAGAAAAATATGCTGAGCCTGGTGATGCAGAGCCTGGCCATAGCCGGGGTGGTCAGCATCTTGTGGGTGGTCTTCGGCTACAGCCTTGCCTTCGGCACCGGATATGAAGGCAGCGGTTTCTTCAAATACGGCATCGGGGGATTCGACAAGGTGATGTTGAACGGCATCGGCCTGGACACGCTGACGGCGACCGGCATCCCCGAAATGCTGTTCGTAATGTTCCAGTGTATGTTCGCCCTGATTACGCCGGCTTTGATTCTCGGTGCGTTCGCCGAACGTGTGAGGTTCGCCGGTTTCTTGTGCTTCACGGTGTTGTGGAGCATACTGGTCTACATGCCCATGGCCCATTGGGTATGGGGCGGCGGTTTCCTGATGGAAATGGGAGCCGTGGACTTTGCCGGGGGGACGGTGGTACATGTCAACGCCGGCGTAGCCGCATTGGTGATGGCGCTTATGGTCGGCCGTCGTAAGGATTACAGGGCGGGCCGTCCCATTACTCCGCACAACATTCCTTTTGTCTTTTTAGGCACGGCATTGCTTTGGCTGGGTTGGTTCGGGTTCAATGCAGGAAGCGGCTTGGCGGCCGACGGTCTGGCGGCCAACGCGTTTTTGGTGACGCATATCGCCACGTGCATGGCAGCGGTCACTTGGGCAGCCATTGACTGGGTGGTCAACAAGAAATGCACTACGGTGGGGGCTTGTACGGGAGCCGTGGCCGGTTTGGTGGCCATTACGCCGGCAGCCGGTTCGGTAGATCTGGTCGGTGCGCTGTTCATCGGTTTGATAACCTCGGCCGTTTGTTTCTGGATGGTGGCTGTCGTGAAGCCCAAGTTCGGTTATGACGATGCCCTCGATGCCTTTGGCGTGCATGGGGTAGGCGGCATCATCGGGTCTGTGCTCACCGGTGTTTTTGCCACGCAGTTCGTGACCGGTGAAGGTGGTGTGCAGGGTGCACTCTACGGGGATTGGAACCAGTTGTGGATTCAGATTGCGGCCACGGTCATTTCGATGGTGTTCAGTGCGGTGATGACCTTCGTGTTGTTCAAGGTAGTAGACAAACTGGTCGGCATCCGTGTGGACAAGAGAGTGGAAGAAGAAGGGCTTGACATTTACGAACACGGCGAATCCGCCTACGATTTGTAAGACAGTCCGTAACAGGCAAGAATAATATGAAAATCAAAATACTTAGGTGATTATGTCAGAATTAAGATTCAGAGTTGTAGAGAGTGCTTTCCATGCGAAAGCGAAAGAAGTGACCGTTCCGGCGGAACGACCCAGCGAATATTTCGGTAAATATGTGTTCAGCCGTGAGAAGATGTTCAAGTATTTGCCCAGTACCGTATATGCGAGGTTGGTGGATGCCATGGATCATGGTGCCGCTTTGGACCGCAGCGTGGCCGACGAGGTGGCTTCGGGCATGAAGCGTTGGGCCGAAGAATTAGGGGTGACGCACTACACCCACTGGTTCCAACCCTTGACGGAAGGCACGGCAGAGAAGCATGACGCTTTCGTGGAACATGATGGCAAAGGCGGGATGATGGAGGATTTTTCGGGCAAGTTGCTCGTGCAGCAGGAACCCGATGCCTCGTCTTTCCCTAGCGGGGGCATACGGAACACGTTCGAGGCGCGCGGTTACAGTGCTTGGGATCCCTCTTCGCCCGTGTTCGTGGTAGACGACACGCTGTGCATCCCCACCGTGTTCATTGCTTATACCGGCGAGTCGCTCGACTACAAGGCGCCTTTGCTGAAGGCTTTGCGCGCGGTGGATAAGGCGGCGGTAGAGGTGTGCCATTACTTCGACCCGTCCGTGAAGAAGGTGGTTTCTTATTTGGGATGGGAGCAGGAATACTTTTTGGTGGACGAAGGCTTGTATGCCGCCCGTCCGGACTTGTTGCTGACCGGGCGTACGCTGATGGGGCATGAAGCGTCGAAGAACCAACAGTTGGAAGACCATTATTTCGGAGCCATCCCGACCCGTGTGGCCGCTTTCATGAAGGACTTGGAGATACAGGCCTTGGAACTGGGCATCCCGGTGAAGACACGCCACAACGAGGTGGCACCGAACCAGTTCGAGCTTGCTCCTATCTTCGAGGAGTGCAACTTGGCGGTAGACCATAACATGCTGATCATGTCGCTGATGCGCAAGGTGGCCCGCACGCACGGTTTCCGCGTGTTGTTGCATGAGAAGCCTTTCAAGGGCGTGAACGGTTCAGGCAAGCATAACAACTGGTCGTTGGGCACCGATACCGGCGTGCTGCTGATGGCTCCGGGCAAGACGGCGGAGGAGAACTTGCGCTTCATCACGTTCATCGTGAACACCCTGATGGCCGTGTTCCGGCACAACGGTTTGCTGAAAGCCTCCATCATGAGCGCCACCAACGCCCATCGTTTGGGAGCCAACGAGGCACCCCCGGCCATCATTTCCTCTTTCCTCGGCACGCAGTTGAGCCGTGTGCTCGACCATCTGGAGGAGAGCACCGACGAGGAACTGGTCCTTTTGGAGGGCAAGCATGGGATGAAGCTGGACATCCCCCAGATTCCTGAGTTGTTGATAGACAATACTGACCGTAACCGTACGTCGCCTTTCGCCTTTACCGGAAACCGTTTCGAGTTCCGGGCCGTGGGTTCGGAGGCCAACTGCGCGAGTGCGATGATAGCCCTCAACGCCGCCGTGGCCGAACAGTTGACGGATTTCAAGGCCGAAGTGGATGCCTTGATGGAAAAAGGCGAGGCCAAAGAAGCTGCCCTTATCCGGGTGATTCGCAAATATATCAAAATCTGCAAGCCCATCCGCTTTGACGGGAACGGTTACAGCGACGAGTGGAAGGCCGAAGCAGAGCGGCGCGGTCTGGATTGCGAGACGAGCTGTCCCGTTATTTTCGACAACTACTTGTCGGCAGACAGCATCGCCATGTTCGGGTCTACCGGGGTGATGACCCAAGTGGAACTGGAAGCCCGCAATGAAGTGAAATGGGAAACCTATACCAAGAAAATCCAGATAGAAGCACGTGTGCTCGGTGATTTGGCCATGAACCATATCGTGCCTGTAGCCATCGAGTACCAGAGCAAGTTGATAGATAACGTGTACAAGATGAAGGGACTGTTCAGCGCGGAAGAAGCCGATAAATTGTCGGCCGAGAACCTGGCCATCATCAGGGAGATTTCCGAACGTACGGCCTATATCAAGGAACACGTGGATGCGATGGTCGAGGCCCGCAAGGTAGCCAACAAGATTGAAGGCGAACGGGCAAAGGCCGTAGCCTACCATGACACCATTGCGCCGATGTTGGAACAAATCCGTTACCATATCGACAAGTTGGAGTTGATTGTGGACGACCAGATGTGGACATTGCCTAAGTATCGCGAATTGCTGTTCATCCGTTGACAGCAAGATTCTTTATTTTTTAGGAATTTAGATGGTGGAGCCGGGGTGTCGTGAGACAGTCCGGCTTTTGGAACTTAAAAGCAATGAAGTATGGGGAAAAGAAGACCCGTTGTGGGCTGCATGCCCTTATGGGATGAAGGAAGGGGCAGTTATTGGATGTTGCCTGGGTATATGAAGATGCTTGAAGGGGGCGGGGTGTTGCCGCTCATGCTGCCCCTTACGGCAGATGAGACGGTCTTGAAGGAGTGCATGGACGTGTGCGACGGTTTTTTATTGACCGGCGGGCAAGATGTATCTCCTTCTGCTTATGGAGAGGAAACCGTGGCGGAGTGTGGCACTCCTTGCAAGGAACGTGACAGGCAAGACATGTTTGTCCTGCGCCATGCCGTTGCATGCGACCGTCCGGTGTTAGGCATTTGCCGTGGCATACAGTTGATGAATGTCTGTTTCGGAGGGACGCTCTATCAGGATTTACCTACTCAGCATCCAAGCGGCGTGGAACATCGCATGTCGCCGCCATACGACCGTGTGGTGCACGAGGTAGAGGTATTGGAAGGGACGTTGTTGTACGACATCATAGGTTCCGGACGTATAGGCGTGAACAGTTACCATCATCAAGCCATAAAGGCATTGGCGGATGGAATGGAATCCATGGCTTTCTCGGACGACGGTTTGGTGGAGGCGGTCTGCATGCCGGGCAAACGTTTTATCGTGGGGCTGCAATGGCATCCGGAGTTTTTATATGCCACGGATGAAAGCAGCCGTAAGATTGTCAGGGCATTTGTCGAATCTATGCGTCTCGAATGAAATCTGTTTCCTGGGAACGGTGTGCCGTTTTAAAAATGTGTGCAATGCGTAAGTAAACCGGGCACGGAAGTCGTAGTAGTATATAGAATACATAAAACCATAAATGAATGAAAAAGTTATTCTGTTTGCTATTATTGGCTTTCGGGCTGGGGACTGGGCTGCTTTCCGTAGCCCAAAACGAGTGGGAGAATCCGGAGAAATATGAGTGGAACAAGGAAAGTCCGCATACGGTCTTCATGTGGTATGACGATGAACCGGGAGCGTTGACTGGCGATTTCTCTAAGTCACCGTGGCATGAATCCCTGAACGGGCGGTGGAAGTTCTCATACGTGCCGGACATCGAGGACGCGGAAGAGGGCTTTTATAAGAAAGATTTCGATGATTCCTCTTGGGCCGATTTGGACGTTCCTTCGAATTGGGAGCTGAAAGGGTTCGGCGAACCAATTATTCGCAATATCCAGTATGTTTTTCCGGCCAACCCTCCTTACGTGGACGTGGACAATCCGGTGGGGACGTACCGTAAGGTGTTCACCGTGCCGGAAGGCTGGGACGGCCGCGAAGTCCTGTTGCATTTCGGGTCCATATCCGGTTATGCACAGGTTTTCCTGAACGGGAAAAGGATCGGGATGACCAAGGCGGCCAAGACACCGGCTGAGTTCAACGTGACGCCTTACCTTTGCGAAGGGGAGAACCTGTTGGCCGTCCGGGTGTATCGTTGGCATGACGGCAGTTACATGGAAGACCAGGATTTCTGGCGTTTGACGGGCATCGAGCGCGACGTGTACCTGCAAGCTTACCCCAAGTCGACGGTGTGGGACTTTTTCTTGCATGCCGGTTTGGACAGCCGTTACAGGGACGGCATTTTCAATGCCACGGTGGATTTGCGTGCATTTGCAGCCAGTGAACCCGGAAAAGGCCAAGTAGAGATGAAACTGGTGGATAAGGCCGGTAAGACCGTATGGGCACAAAAGCGGAAGTTCGAGATGAAGGGGGATGCGGAAATGCTCTCCTTTTCGGGGCGAATCAAGAATGTGGCCAAATGGACAGCCGAGACTCCCGAACTTTACGACTGCATCCTGACCTTGCGGGACGGGGAAGGGAATACGTCGGTGACGGCCTGCAAGACCGGATTCCGGAAGATAGAAATAAAGAATGCCAAGTTGACGGTAAACGGGACGCCCGTATATATAAAAGGTGTCAACCGCCACGAGCATAGCGACACCTTAGGCCATGTGCAGACGCGCGACTTGATATTGGACGACCTGAAACAAATGAAACGCTTGAACATCAACGCTATACGGACTTGCCACTATCCGAACCATCCGGACTTTTATGATTTATGCGACCGCTACGGTTTCTACGTGGTGGACGAAGCCAATATAGAGAACCACGGCATGGGTTCCGTGCCTTATTTTAAGGATACCGTCAACCATCCCGCTTATCGGGAAGACTGGTATGCGGCGCACGTAGACCGTATCGACCGTATGGTGAAGAGAGACAAGAACCATCCTTGTGTCATCGGTTGGTCGTTGGGCAATGAGTGCGGCAACGGAAAGGTGTTCCACGATGAGTACAAACGGTTGAAAGCCTACGACCCTTCACGCTTTGTGCAGTTTGAACAGGCGTGGGAGGATTGGAATACGGATGTGGTCTGTCTGATGTATCCTAATATGGGAAGAATCAAGGACTACCGAGAGTCCGGCAAACAGCGTCCTTTCATCATGTGCGAATACGCTCATGCACAAGGCAATAGCAACGGAAATTTCAAGGATATATGGGATGTCATTTACGACAGTCCCAACCTCCAGGGCGGTTTCATCTGGGACTTTAAGGACCAAGGTTTCAGAATGGAGACGGAATCCCGGGACGGTAGGATTTATTGGATGTACAACGGGAAAATGGGAAGCTACAAATGGCTCGAAGACAAGCCGAGCGAGTGGAATACAGGTACGGACGGTATTCTTTCTGCCGACGGTACGCCGAAGCCGCAGGCTTGGGAAGTGAAAAAAGTGTACCAGTATATCCAATTTGAAGGAAAGGACGCTGCGCACGGGTGGATTACCGTGCGGAACCGTCACGACTTTACCAACCTGAAAGACTATGCTTTCGCTTGGGAAATATGCAGGAACGGAGAGAAGACCGCGTCGGGCACTTTCTCTGTGGATTTGCTTCCTCACGGGCAGAAAGACATCCGTTTGGACTTGCCGGAAATTCCGGATGACGGAAATGAATATTTCCTGAACCTGTATGCTTATACGAAGACTGCGTCCGGCTTGTTGCCTGCGGGCTATGAAGTGGCGAAAGAGCAGTTGAAGTTGGGTGAGGGAGATTTCTTTGCCCGTGTGCCCGAGGCTTCCGGAAATCTGGAGTACCGTGTGGACGATGGCGTGTTGGTTTTTGCATCGGGTGACGTGTCCGGGAAAATAGATTTGAAGAAAGGTGTCTTGTCCGATTATGCCATCCGGGGCGTGCGCCCGTTCAAAAAGTATCCGGAACCGGCCTTCTGGCGTGCTCCGGTGGACAATGATTTCGGGAACAAGATGCCGTGGACGTGCGGGGTGTGGCGTACGGCCCATGTCAACCGTTACGTGAAAAACGCCACCGTGGGCGAACGGACTCCGGAGGGGCTTCCCGTGAAGGTGGAATGGATATTGACCGATATACAAGTCCCCTACACCATGGAATTTCTGGTACGCAATGACGGCTCGTTGCAGGTGAGCGGCACGATAGACATGACCGGGAAGAAATTGCCGGAACTGCCTCGGTTCGGCATGCGCATGGAGTTGCTGAGGCAATATGAGAACCTTTGTTATTACGGGCGCGGGCCGCAGGAGAATTATATCGACCGTTGGTCGTCTGCGTTCGTCGGCCGGTATGAAGACAACGTGGAAAACCAGTATTACCCGTATGCCCGTCCGGAAGAGACGGGGAACAAGACGGACGTGCGTTGGCTTTCCTTGTCGGACGGCGAGGGGACGGAAGTGGAAATCACGGGCGTGTCGCAACCCATTGCGTTTTCGGCCTTGCACTATGCCCCGGAAGATTTAGACCCGGGTTTGACACGGAAGATGCAGCATTCGATTGATGTGGTACCGCAAAAAGATGTATTTTTGCATGTGGATCTGAAACAACGTGGGCTTGGAGGCGATAACAGTTGGGGGATGTTTCCCTAC
>ENA-OOZN01000279-OOZN01000279.1-human-gut-metagenome-genome-assembly--contig:-NODE-279-length-57122-cov-5.132844_pt1 | contig 57122 bp, 44 predicted proteins | sample MGYA00241187_ERZ501397 | MGnify/ENA primary metagenome ERZ501397 (study PRJEB25962, sample SAMEA2042921) | human gut metagenome | biome: human gut; feature: human-associated habitat; material: faeces... | reverse complement strand
TTTAACTATATATAATGTACAGGCGTACATTAAAATAATGTAAACCTATCAAAGCATAAGATCTGAATCAAGCTTCCTCTTTGACACAAAAGTACTGATAGTACCGCTAGCTTCGGGTTATAGGTATTTTATAGGTTCACCCGATAATCATTGGGGGTATCTTCAGGCTCATCTATATTTCAGCCGGCAGCCTAAGATAAGTCGGCCAACAGATGAGATCATGAGATAACTATTGCCATATAAATCGCTGTCTTATAAACTATTAATCAACAGACCAACTCACTTGAGAAAGGCTTCCCAAGTGAATAACTAACCACTTCCAGACTCGTAAGCTTACGGCTACCCCCAGCCGTAAGTTATTCACTTGACAAACCGTAAGTTATTCACCTGACAAGGCATAAATTATACATTAACCGTCTCTCCCCCGATGGTTATCGGGAAATGGCAGAGGAACTATAGATACAAGTGGCCCATTTGTCTTTTTGACAACTTGTAATCTGAAGTCCCGGAGAATCGATTATTCCGTACCCAAGTGCGTCTCGCTTCCAAATTCGAGAGAAAAAAACAGCAATTCTCTGTTTGATAGCTGTTTGCTAAAAAACGGCCTTTCGTTCCAGCCGAAATAATTCACCCTAGTTCATGTTTTACGGTCGTAAGGCGGTAATAATGCCCAACGCTACCGCATGTGAGGGCCGATGCCTATATATGTGTAGGCTTACGCCACTATATGTGTAGCTTGACGCGACTATATGTGTGGGTTAACACTGCTATATGTGTGAGTTGATACAGCCATATGTGTAGGTTGATACGTATATATTCGTTAAAAAGCGACGCTTATCATGTTAAAAAGCGGTTGTGGCAGCTTGTTCGCACTCCCCGCTTACGCTCGTTGGCTTTTATAGCCAGAGAGCCGTGTCGTGAAAAAGAAGGTATTTCAATCAAAAAGATACCATTCATCGCATTAAGCTGACATCCGCGATTCTTGTCTTATCCCTTTGAATTAAGTCTGTCCCCAATAAATATCGGGTGAGCGTTTACTTGATTAATATTGGTAATATATGAACGATGAATCTGCAGAAAAATATCTTGAGGCAACGATTCGTCAGCAACCACGTCACTGGCTCATAGACAAAAAACGAAACGGCAGACATCTCCGCCGTCCCGCCCAAAAGAGATAGCCTTATCTCTGTTTGTACACATGTCAAGGTTGGTTGTTTACTGATATCAGGGCCTATATAAACCCTGTTTTTCATATCGTGCGTAAACATAAGACTTTTTTTCGACAAAAGAGCAGATTCCTTCTTCTTTTTGGGAATACATGTTCTAAACATGCCACACTACCTCTTGGCTACTAGCGTGAGCTTCTATTATAGAGGAACTATGAAAAAGCATTTTACATCAAAACATAAAGCTAAATCCTTTCTTCTGCGAAGCATTGAACCGTTCAATCTCCAAAGAAAGGGATTTCTTTAACTGATTAGCCATAAATATTAAGAAAGACCTGCGTATGATGCAAATTGCCTTCAGTCGTTTTAAGGATTTTCTGAAAGAACAGTAGCCATTATATGAATGCAACATCAAACCCGAATTTATCACTAAGGATATGATGGTTCTGTTTGTGGACTATTTGCAATCCCGTAGCGTTGGCGAGGGAGCAAAAAGTATCTATCAGCGTTTCAAGAAAGTGATACGCTATGCCATCGAACACGATGTGATACTGAAAGACCTTACATATAAGAATGTAGACTACTCAAACAAGCTATTGAAGTTTGAACAGAATAAGACCAAAGGGCATTCTTCTGCTAGTGGAGTAGTCATTCCTTTGAATGACGGTTTGGTCTCTATTATTGGTGAACCTCTTGCGGATGGCAACAAAGATGTGCTTATATTTAATCTACCATCCTATGAAAGCTGCTGTAAATCAGTAAAACGTTGGGTGAAAAGATCCGGAATAGACAAGCACATAAGCTGGCATTGTGCCCGTCACTCATTTGCAGTGAATATCCTTAACAATGGTGCTAATATTAAAACAGTAGCCAGTTTGCTCGGACATAGCGGGCTGAAACATACGGAGAAATACACCCGTGCAGTAGATAAGCTAAAAGAAGAAGCAATTAATAGTCTACCCGAATTAAAACTTTGATAATAAAAATAGTAACTTTGCAAAAAGTACCAAAATATGAACTTTGAATCGTTAGTAAATCATATCAGTGCCATTCAAGACACGCTGTAAGCACAAGCAGCACACTCTGTAAACCTTGCACTAACTTCCCGTAACTGGCTTATGGGCTGTTATATCGTGGAATTTGAACAAAACGGAGAAGACCGTGCAGCCTATGGTGAGCAACTCTTGAAGAAGCTGGAAAAACGACTGAATACCAAAGGGCTTAACGAACGTAGATTCCGGGATTTCAGACGTTTATATCTTGTGTATCCACAGTTGAAAGATGAGGTTCTTCACTACGTTATGTCAGGTTCGAAAATTCGGCACACACCGTCCGCCGAATTGCAACTAACTGATAGACAAAACAATGCATTGACGCTATCACCTAAAAAGGTCTTTAACAAGTTACCCTATTCTCATTTAAAAAGTATATCTCAATTAGACAATCCGACTAAACGTGCTTTTTATGAATTCGAAGCAATTAGGGGATGCTGGTCTTTTAGAGAATTGGAACGTCAAATCAACTCATTATATTATGAGCGTAGCGGACTATCCAAAAACAAAGAAGCACTTTCAGCATTAGTACAACAACAAACCACACAACTACAGCCTGCGGATGTAATAAATACTCCCTTGACCTTAGAGTTCTTAGGGTTAAATGAACGGGCATTAGTTACAGAGAATGATTTAGAGCAAGCCATCCTTGATAATTTACAAAAGTTCCTTCTGGAAATGGGACACGGCTTCTGCTTTGAAGCTCGCCAAAAACGCATACTGATAGATGAAGATTACTTCTTTGCTGACCTCGTTTTCTATCACCGCATATTGAAATGCCATGTCATAGTGGATTTAAAAATTGACAAATTCCACCATGAATATGCATCCCAACTGAATATGTATCTAAACTACTTCAAAGCAGAAGTAATGCAGCCCGATGATAATCCACCAATCGGTATTTTGCTTTGTACTGAAAAAGGAGATACTTTAGTTCGTTATGCCACAGCAGGATTAGACCCAAATATTTTTGTACAAAAGTATAAAATCCAGTTGCCCAGTGAGGAAGAAATCAAGAGATTTCTTTCAAAGGAGATAGGCTAACAACTTTCAATAAAAACAAAGGTTTAGTTCATTTTAGATATACAAGAGAAATGGGCTAAACTTAATCTGTAACCTTTTCATTATAAAACCTCAAAAATTCCATTTCACCCACCTGCTTTAAAAATTTCTGATTTTCAATAAAGTCTTGTCCATACTTTAACCAACGTTTTGTAAAACCTTTGAACTTAGTACAAGGAAATAGATGACATAGGTAGCAGTGTGTTATTCCTTTCTCAACGCAACACAGGTAAAATGTTCTACATTTTTCACAGCGGGTTTTGTTTTCCTCTGCTCCCTGACAAATTTTTTCATCTCGTGTGTAGCTTGGACAACCGCCACAGAACACACCACAAGCAGGAATACGACCATGATATGGTTTTATTACAGATAAGGTTTTTGCCATCCAAAAATTAGTCAAATTCAATTTATTTGCCTGTCGTTTTTGTTCCTTCTTCACCACGTATTTTTGCTTCTCAAAGAATGGACGAGCAGTTAGACTCACTTCTGATGTGATTTGTATAATACCTTCTGTAATAGCATATCGTTCTATTTCTTCCAAAAGCATAGTTGCAATGCCTTTGCCTTGAAAGTCTGCGTGAATGAACATAGAGTGCAGATAGCCTTGCGGCGTAATGGATGAAAAACCTACAATCTGAGACAGTTGATTAACAGCCACAATAAAATAGTGAGTCTTTATCATTTCCTCTATATTGGAAAGATCATCTCCGCATGATGCCCAATCTTCAACTTCATCCTGTGAATAATCACGCCTGTTTACTACAAGCACGGTATTCTTATATAAATCTCTCAGTTCAGCACTATCAGATTGTTGCGCTATTCTGATTTTAAAGTCCATTTTCATCTTTGGTTTTGTATCTTTTCGTATGAATGAAACTCGCCATTGATAAAATAGTGCCATTCTATGCGATTGATTTGGGTTGTACTCTCATAACGCATTGTTTGTTTTATCAACACATCCCGTCCATCATCCGTTGTATATTCGGCAATTACTGCCTGCACTTTTTCGCTCTCGACAATATACTGGATGTTGGGATTAAAGCAATCTAACAGAAATAAGCCTCCTGCTTTGAGATGATTTCTAACGCATCCTAACGCATTGAATAAATCTTCGTTTCTGTATAAATGGTGGATTGAATTAAATGGAATAAAGATTAGGTCGAATTTTTCTTGCAAGTCGAGCATTCTAATATCTGCTTCTATGAAATCAATCACTAATTCTGCTTCGATAGCCTTCATCTTTGCTTGTTCGAGCATTGAGGGTGTGTAATCTACTCCGCAAATGCTGTATCCATCTTTGGCAATGGGGATCGTAAGTCTGCCTGTACCACAGCACAGTTCAAGTATTTCAGCCTCCTTATTTTTCGGTAGCCACTTTTTGTAGAATTGCAAATCAGATAGATAGGTATTTAATCCATCATATATATTTGCATCATAAATCAACTCACCAACCTTGTAACCTATATTCATTTATATTCTCCAATATTCATTGTTTCATATTTATATACCAAACTTATTTCTATTCTCTTTCGTGTCCGGATGGGATAGTGCGTTAATGTCAGCCCTACTGATACATTCATTAAATTGCAAGGCAATAATTTGGGGGTCTATCATTATCTCTTCTTTGCTATATTTATCATTATTACCCCATTCGGTCTTAAGCTGCGCATAAATTATATCATCTACCCAATCCCCACGCAAATAATAGCTCTCCTTAAAGTGAGCTTCCTTTCTGAACCCCAATCGCTCTATTAACTGGATAGAAGCTGTATTTCTCGGATCGACTGAGGCTATAATCCGATGTTTATCGAGCGTTCCAAAAAGATAATCAACCATTGCTTTCAATGCTTCTGTAGCATAACCTTTTTTCTGATAATCTTTATGTAGCGTACATCCAAGTTCAGCCTGCATATTGTTGTGATTGGTAAAGCTGATTCCCATATCACCAATTAACCTGTTTTCATCTGCAAGAATAATGGTAAACTGAAAACATATATTGGCAATATCCATTGTCGCCGGCATATTGCTAATATAATCACGGACTTCTTCAACTGAATCAGGGAACCATCCCTGATACTTATTTTCCGCAAAGTCAGAACGGTAAGAAAAAATGCTTTCTGCATCTTCCGGTTCAGCAAGCCGTATGATTAATCTTTCTGTTTTAATGGGATATTTCACCTTGTTGTTTATAAATTCATGAGTTGAGCAAAGATACAAAAATTGTCTAGCCGTGGATAGTCCTGCCGAATAATTACATACAAAAAAAGCTTGACTGATTACTCAATCAAGCTTTTCAACTTCAGTACCCAGAGCCGGGATCGAACCGGCATGGAAGTGAATCCACTGGTGTTTGAGACCAGCGCGTCTACCAATTCCGCCATCTGGGCATTTTTAATTAACCTTTAGCAGTAGGTTTGTTTCTCAAATGCGTTGCAAAGGTACAGCTTTTTTTTAAACCCGCAAGCGTTTGGGTGAAAATTTTCAAATATTTTTTTCACAGTGGGAATATGTACGGGATTGTTTCGCATAGAAAGATTATTTCGTTACATTTGTAAACGTATAATCATAATAACAGCCAATATCATGAAAGATAATTATTGCGTCATCATGGGAGGCGGAATCGGTAGCCGTTTCTGGCCTTTCAGTAGAGAAAGTTACCCGAAGCAATTCCTTGATTTTTTTGGGAGCGGACGGTCTTTACTGCAAATGACATTTGATCGCTTCGCAAAAATCATCCCTACTGAAAATATATACATCGTTACCAACGAATCTTATGCGGACTTAATCAAGGAGCAGTTGCCGGAATTAGCGGAAGAACAAATCCTTTTGGAACCGGCTCGTCGCAATACAGCTCCTTGTATCGCTTATGCGGCTTATCATATTAAGGCATGCAATCCGGAAGCCAATATTGTCGTAGCCCCTTCCGACCATCTGATCTTAAAAGAGGATGTTTTCTTGAGGGACGTTCAAAAGGCGTTGGATTTCGTGAAGAGAAACCGTGCGTTGGTCACCTTGGGCATCAAGCCTAGCCGCCCGGAAACAGGATACGGATATATCCAAAGCAGTGATACGGTAGTAGATGATTTCACCAAGGTGAAGACCTTTACTGAAAAACCGAACCTCGAGTTGGCAAAGGTATTTATGGAAAGTGGAGAATTCTTCTGGAATTCTGGCTTGTTCGTCTGGAACGTGAATACGATCTTGGAAGCGTTCTCTAAATATCTCCCGGATATCAGCAGCCGTTTCGATCTAGGTAAGGATAAATTTAATACCCCGGAAGAAAAAGCGTTCATCCAAGAGAATTTCCCTTATTGCCTAAATATATCCATCGACTACGGTATCATGGAGAAAGCGCACAACGTATATATGCTATGTGTAGATTTCGGTTGGGCCGACCTCGGTAGCTGGGGATCTTTGTTCGACCTAGCGAATAAAGACGAAAATGAGAACGCAGTATTGAAAAATAACGAGGCAATGCTATACGAATGCTCCGGCAATGTGATCGCATTAAATAACCCGAAACGTCTAGCCGTTATCCAAGGGCTAAAAGATTGCATCGTGGCTGAGTCCGGAAACGTATTATTGATTTGTAAGAAGGATGACGAACAACGTATCAAACAATTCGTAGCCGACGCTAAAATCAAATACGGAAAAGAATACAACTAATTAAGAATTGAGAATTGAGAATTATCGGCAAGCGGTATTCATTCTCAATTCTCAATTTTCAACTTCTTAGCAAGATATCGTACAGGATACCACGCAGCCAAAAAGCCTATCGTTAATACCGTTACAAAGACTGTTATTATATCCACCGTGACTACACGTACTGGATAAGCCTCTATAATAAACGCTCCGGCAGCTTCCCCTAGTTTTATAAAGCCAAACTCTTGTTGTAGCAAGCAAAGTACAACCCCGATCAAGACTCCGATCAAAGCTCCAAAACCGGAGATCATCCAGCCTTCAAACAAGAAAATCCGACGGATCAGACTGTCATCAGCCCCCATATTACGCAGTGTACTCACATCCTCCTGTTTCTCGATCATCAACATGGATAAAGAACCCACCACGTTGAATAAGGCGATCGCCAATATAAAAGTAAGGATCAAGAAGGTCATCCATTTCTCGACTTGCATCATCTTGAAAGAAGCCTCTTGTTGCTCAAAACGGTCTTGCACGATATATTGATCACCTAGGATACGTTGAATCTCTTTCTTTACCGGAGCGATATCTCCGCTATCTTTCACCTTCAATTCCACCGCTGTCACTTCTTTATCATAATTAAATAAAGAACGGGCCAATGACAAAGGCACGATCATATATGAATCATCGTAAACCTGTTGGTCCGTACGAAAGACAGCACCGATATAAGCATATTCCAAATTGAAAGAAGAAGCCGGATTCGCCATGTTCACCTTCTCCTCCCGCTTCGGAGCGTAGATCTCCAGCGGAGAGACAAAGCCTGCGTTTATTCCTAGCGAGAAAGCCAATCCGATCCCCATATTCGCGTAATTCGCTACCTCGTCATTCAGAAGGAACTTTCCATCGATCAAGATACTATCGATCTGCGCCAGTTTCTCATATTGCTCGTCTACACCTTTCAAGGTAGCTACACCCTGACGATCTCGATAACGGACCAAGGCATTGTCCTGCAATACCTCACTAAAACAAACAATGCCGGGCAATTCCCTCACCTTACGTATCTCTTCCGAGGTCGGGTCGAAAACCTTCCCTTTCCGGGGCATGATCTTCAACTCCGGATCAAAATTGCTGAAGAGAGAAGATACCAAATCGTTGAAACCATTATAGACCGACAAGGCGCATACTAAGGCGATCGTGGCGACAACAACCCCGCATACCGATACCATCGATATGATATTTATGGCATTGTGCGACTTCTTCGAAAAGAGATATCGCCGGGCTATATAGAACGGAAGATTCAAGGCTCCTCTGATTACTTATGCAAAAGATTGTCGATATTCTCGATATAATCCAATGAATCGTCTATAAAGAAGCTCAATTCAGGAATCTTACGAACCTGCAAACGAATACGTTGCCCCAAATCAAAACGGATCGCTTTCGTATTGCTCCGTATAGCCTCCAATAGCTCTTGCGATTTATCCGACGGGAAAATGCTTAAATAAGCTCTCGCCACACTTAAATCCGGACTTACACGAACTACGCTGACAGAGACCAATACGCCATGCATTCCTTGCGTCTGCTTCTGAAATATATCACTCAACTCCTTCTGAAGAAGGCGTTCGATCTTTTGTAATCTAGTACTTTCCATACGCTTTATTATTTACTTTTTCCAGATCATCGTCAAGCCGTCACGTAAAGGGAGGATCACCTTCTCTACCCGATCGTCTTGCTTAACCTTTTCATTAAAAACCAGTATTCCCTTCGTTTGTTTATCGGAAGGATGCACTTCTTCTACCACTTTACCGTCCCAAAGCGTATTATCCGCGAGAATCAAGCCGCCCGGACGGACCATCGGGAATACCAAATCATAATACTCGGAATACAGGCGTTTGTCGGCATCGATAAAAACCATATCGAACGTCTCATCCAAACGGGGGATAATCTCCATCGCATCCCCAAAATGGACTTTTATCTTGTCCTTATGTAGCGAGCGGGAAAGATATTTCATGATAAAATCCTCCATCTCGTCATTGATCTCAATCGTATGGATCAACGCCCCCTCTTCCATGCCTTCCGCCATACACAAAGTGGCATAAGACGTATAAGTCCCGATCTCCAAGACTCTTCTCGGACGAATCATCCGGCAAAACATCTTCAATATCCTACCCTGCAAATGCCCGGATAGCATACGCGGACGGAGAAGGTTCACATTGGCGTCGCGATTCAACGCCGACAGCAAATCCCCTTCTTCATCTATATGAGAAAGAATATACGCATCAATCTCGCCCGTAAACATTCCTCTTACTCTTTAAAAGTAGGCAACTGATATTGCGTGCCGGCATCCAGCACCTTTCCTACGTTGTTAATCTCCAAAAAGCTGGTACCGCCACCTTCGCCGAAGCTACCGCTCAAATACGCTACCATATCGTTGCGAGTGATACGTCCGCTATGGATCAGCTGGTTCAACGCATCATAGAAATATCCCCTACGACTGTCGTTGTATGGCTGATGAACCGCCCATACCCCATAAGAAAGACCCAACATACGCATCACACGAGGATTATAGCATATAGCGAACACAGTAGAGGTTCCGCGGAAAGCGGCCAGATAACGTGCCGTACGACCCGTGTAACTATCCGTGATAATCGCCTTTACATGTAATTTAGAAGAAGACTTAACGGCTTGTTTCGCCAAGAAAGAAGTCACGTCTAAATCATTCCCCTCGATCGGCACACGGATATCATTCGCGGAAAGCTTGGTCTTCTCGGCTTCACGAGCCACTTTCGTCATGGTCTGTACCGCCTCGATCGGATATTTTCCATAAGCCGTCTCACCGCTTAACATCAAAGCATCCGTACGATAATAAATAGCGTTGGCGATATCCGTAACCTCGGCACGAGTAGGACGAGGATTATTAATCATGGAATGAAGCATTTGCGTAGCCACGATAACCGGCTTCTTCACCTCCACGCATTTACGGATCAGCATACGCTGGATACCCGGGATCTTCTCGGCCGGAACCTCGATACCCAAGTCACCACGAGCGATCATGACGCCATAAGCCACTTCCAAAATCTCCTCGATATTGTCTACACCCTCTTGATTCTCGATCTTAGCGATAATCTTGATAGGGCTGTTACGCTCGTCCAAGATACGTTGGATATCCAATACGTCCTGTTTGTTGCGAACAAATGAGTGAGCGATAAAATCGAGATCATGATCGATCGCCCAAAGGATATTATTACGGTCTTTCTCAGTCAACGAAGGCAAATTGATACGTACGCCCGGCACATTCACGCTCTTGCGGCTACCTAGCGTAGCGTCATTCTGGATCTCGCAAAGCAAACAATCGCCGGATTTCCCGGTAACCTTCATTTCCAGATCACCATCATCGATAAGGATGTCGCTGCCAATCGCCAAGTCGTTCACGAAATTCTTATATGACACACAAATACAATCATGCGAAGTTTCCTGATCGGGATTACCGATTACCTTCACGATCTCTCCAGTCTTGAAAGGGATCGGTTCCTTGTTTACCGTCGTCGTGGTACGTACTTCCGGCCCCTTCGTATCCATCAAGATACCGATACGGTCGGATACGGTACGGACGTTATTTACCACACGGGTCAACCCCTCTTCCATCATGTGAGCCGTATTCAGGCGCACCACATTCATTCCCGCTTTATATAACGCCTCAACGAACGCAACGTCGCAGCGCTGGTCGGAAACTGTAGCAACAATCTTCGTATGCTTTAACATATACCTTAAATTATTATAACCTAATTATTAATTCGATTTGATAACCTTCTAAACCTTCTATCACATAAACGATTCGATCGCCAACCGATACGAATCCAGCCCAAACCCAAGAATCACTCCCCTGCATGCCGCCGATATCATCGACACATGACGAAACGATTCACGGGCATGCACATTCGAGATATGCACCTCCACGACTGGCGTAGTAACCGCCTTGATAGCATCGTGCAACGCAATGGAAGTATGCGTATAAGCGCCGGCGTTCAATACGATACCGTCATATTCAAAACCCACCTCATGTATCTTGTTAATTATCTCTCCTTCCACATTACTTTGATAATAAGATATCTCACACTGAGGAAAGCGGGCACGTAACTCGCTTAAATAGTCCTCGAACGAGGCATTTCCGTATACTGTCGGTTCTCGCTTGCCCAACAGATTCAAATTAGGGCCATTGATGATCTGAATCTTCTTCATTCTTAATTGTAAGTTTATTACCTTTGTACCGCCCGTTGAGGCCGGAATTATCCAGCAAAGGTAAGGATTTTATTTGACACATTCATAACGACATACCGACAATGCGACAAGGAAAAGATATAATAAACCGATATAACACCTATTTACGATTAGAAAAATCGCTCTCAGCCAACTCCATCGACGCCTATTTGACAGATCTTGACAAATTGCTACGTTTCGCAGAGGATGAGAAAAAGGACGTTAAGGAGATCAGCTACGACGACTTGCAACAGTTCATCGCCCAATTACGTGACATCGGTATCCATCCCCGATCGCAAGCACGCATCATCTCGGGTATCAAATCGTTCTATCGTTTCTTATTGCTTGACAATTATATAACAAATGATCCGACCGAATTGTTAGAGTCTCCCAAGATCGGATTGAAGCTGCCGGAAGTATTAACCGTCAACGAGATAAATAGCATTCTCGACACGATAGACCTCACGCTTCCCGAGGGACAGCGGAACCGTGCGATGCTGGAGGTTTTATATAGTTGTGGACTGCGCGTATCGGAGCTTACTGGCCTGCGTTATTCGGATATATATCCCAAGGAAGGTTTCATCCGGGTAGAGGGTAAAGGAAGCAAACAACGGCTTGTTCCTATCTCCGAAGTTGCTTTGCGGGAAATTAAAAACTATCTGTATGACCGGAATTCGGTCGTGGTTAAAAAAGGCTTCGAGGATATTTTATTTCTAAGCCGGCGAGGAACGGCCCTCTCCCGTATCATGGTATTTCATATCATCAAGCAACAGACGGAGGCCGCCGGTATCCATAAAAACGTAAGTCCCCATACCTTCCGTCATTCTTTCGCCACCCACTTGCTGGAAGGCGGCGCCAACTTACGCGCTATCCAAGAGATGCTGGGGCATGAGAAAATCACCACCACCGAGATATATACACATATCGACCGGGAATTCCTTCGCAAAGAGATACTGGAACATCATCCGAGGAGCAGGCCAAGAACTTAAAAGAACCGATCCTGCTCCGCTAGCAAAGCCCCAAGGATGTCATAGATTATTTATTTCCTCCTCTGACAAACCAGTATAACGTACGACCATTTCCATCGAAAGCCCATCAGACCGCATAAGCCGAGCTGTTTCTAGACGTTCTTCCGCACGGCCTTCTTCCCGGCCTTCAAACTTAGCAGTGCTCAACACGTCATTCTGGATCATAATAGCATTCAGATGTTCGTCATAAGCATAACGTTCCTCGGGAGACATTGAGTAATAGCGTAATTTCTCTCGTGCCTCTTCCAAGCCGGGGGCTGTCGTTTCGGAAGTTATGATCCCATCTTTCAAGTATCGTACCCATTCCTCCAAAGGGGTCACGGCCACCTTATCAAACTCATTCACCCGGACCAATATATACTCCGGAAAGATCTCCGAGGGAAGACGCTTGACGATCGCACCCCTCTCCTTGGTATTTACCTGTAAATGATCATGGGTATGCACGCCGACGAATTGGTTCTGCCCGTGATACAGATAATCGGTTCCTACGCCTATATCAAAATAAAGGATACTGATAGAATAGATCTTTTTCACCCCGGAATAATCCTGTCCCAAATGAAGATGCTCGGTGACGGCCTTCGCCACGCCATAGACGTTCCAAATAATAAAGCTCACGGGTATTCTGGATCTCGATAAGAATGATATCTCCCTTAGTATTCTTGGCCTTGATATCCACCCGATTGAATTTATCATCGGCGTCCTGTTGGTTCCCCTCACTCTCCAATATCTCCTCAATCTTGATCTGCTCGCCCAAGAACACGGTAAGAAAGCCTTCTAGCACTCCGAAATTCGCTTTTTGCCGGAGTAGGCGTTTGATGGCCCAGTCGAAACGGATATATCGATCTTGTAATTCCTTCATATACTTCTTCTCTTTTTCTGTTTTCTTTTCCATAGTCATATCATGTTTTAGTTACCCCACTATTGGGTGGCTTCAAATGTACATAAAAAGATCCGGAATACAAGCTTATCCCATCTAAAAAGAAATGTCCTTCTTTTTGGATCCGTAAGTGAATAGCCAACGAACGGGATCGTAAGCGGTCGCAAATGGGTATTCGTGTACCGTTATTACTCTATTTTAATCTCATATTTTATCGATTTAAACTATTTACTTAAAGACAAAAAACATGGATGTGGACAAATGATCACACATCCATATCTAATTATCAACAAATTAAAAGCTATTAGGTTCTCCTAAAATGAACAAATGTAAATACAGCTCAATTCTTAGAAATGAGGATTCTGTACCAAATGGCCATCCGACTTATCAATCTCTGATTGAGGAATCGGCAAGTATTTCTTTGTATCATCCCAGCCTTTGATAAAATCTTTCGCTTGGTTCGTACGTACTAAATCCCAATAGCGGATACCTTCCATCGCGAACTCATAGCGACGTTCCTTGTAGATATTCTCCAACGAGACAGCCGGAACCTTATAAGAATCCCCCATCGCACGCTTAACGACTCTCGCGTAATAATCCTGTGCCTCGCTTACGCTTCCTCCGCTTCTCAACAAAGCTTCCGAGGCCATCAGCAATACGTCTGAGAAACGAATCACCCGATAATTATTCTTATAATTCAGCGCTTCCGTGCCGACCGTAGAAGAATACCCCGCGCGAGGATGATATTTGCGTACGCTATATCCCGTATATTGATTCACATCCGAGCTAACCGTCCCGCCTTCCGCCCTAAACTCCTCATGATCTATGATCGTTGTCCACTTTCTAGGATCATTCGGTAAAAACGCGTCATTCAACGCTTTTGTTACAGGTGCGAAACCCCAACCTTCCACATATACGTTATTGGGGTCTTTCAAGCCTCTGGCTCCTAGCATTATTATATCGGAGTTACCTTGATTAGCCTTGCCTGCCCAATCATTCGAGTTCCCGATTTCCGTATAATTGACCTCAAAAACGGATTCCTTGCACCACTCATACTCATCATCAAAAAGAACCTTATAATCCGGGACCAAGTCATATTGATAGGCAGGATCGGTAATTAGCTCTTTCAATTGGCTGGCGATTTCCTTCATTTTAGCATCATCATTCTGATAGAGAACGATACGTGCTTTCATCGCGATAGCGGCACCATTCGTAGCTCGTCCTTCCTCGTTTACCGGGACTATCTTTGGTAACTTCCCAATAACATTATTATCTAAATCCTCGATTAATTTCGCATAGACCTCATCCGGCTGTAATTGAGGGACAGTTGTTATATCATCCAATCCCAGATTCGTCTCGTAATACGGTATGTATCCAAAGAAACGCCACAACTGGAAATAATAAAATACACGCAAGAAATGGGCCTCAGCCACATAACGATCACGAAGTTCCGCCCGCATCGTCCCCTCCGGAAAAAGAGGGCATTTCTCTATCACAATATTCGCACGGTTCACACCTTCGTACGAACGCCCCCATAAACCCTCGGGTAAGTTCGTCGGCGTCACCCAATTGGTAAAATCATTCACTCGCTGCAACTGCGGTTGATCCGATACCGTCGATCCTCCGGTCTCCGCATCGTCCGACATGATATTACTAACCAGCTCATAAGAGCTATACGCATTATAGGCGTTCCATTTCAGCGGATCATAGGCAGCGACCAATGCCTCGGTCAAATCCTCTTGTGTCTGGTAATAATCCGTTTCGATAACCTTATTCGTCGGAGACAACTCCAAAAAATCATTGCAGCCACTTAGTCCGAATACAACGGCTAGCAGATAAATATATTTATTCATAACACTAATTTTAATGATTAAAATGTCAAATTCAATCCAAATGTATAAACCCGGGCTTGAGGATATACACCCTTATCTATACCCATTGTCGAACCGATTTCCGGATCCATTCCCTTGTATCCCGTAATAGTCAACAAATTATCGAACGACGCATAAAACCTCAAGCGTTGTATATAAGCTTTTCGGGTCAACTGGGCCGGCAGCGTATAACCTACCTGTAAATTACGTAAGCGCAAGAAAGAAGCATCGTGAACCAACAAAGTAGACGGACGGAAGTTCTTAGGCGTATCACCCAAGACAATCCTTGGCATCGAATTGGAGGTGCCCGGTCCTGTCCATCTTTCCAAAGCATCCGACGTATAATTGACCGCCGCCAGCTCATAACGGCGTAACGCATCGAAAACATCCGCCCCGAAAGAACCTTGGAAAAAGGCACTTAAATCAAAGCCATTCCAATCAGCCGCAACAGTAAGTCCAACCATCCAATCCGGATTAGGTTTGCCTATCATCGTACGGTCCTCGTTATCATCGCTGATCACACCGTCTCCATTCAAATCCTCAAATTTCGTATCACCGGGTACCGCATTCGGTTGTATAGGCTTACCGGTAGCAGGACTGATATAGTTATCGATCTCCTCTTGTGTCTGGAAAACCCCAATCGCCTTATATCCGAAGAAATAACCGATCGGATAACCATTTTGGTTCCTTGATACCGTACCTAAAGTCGGTAAACTCTCCTTATCGATATATCCTGTTTGATTTCCTAGATTCTTGATCTCATTCTTCACATAAGAAGCATTCGCCAAGAAAGACAGATTCACTTTATCTACACTTAATTTATAACCGACTTCAAGCTCGATACCTTGGTTGGTCAATGTCCCGACATTCGACAAAGGCGAGCCACTTCCCACATATAGGGATATCGGACGCTCCATCAACATGTCTTTTGTATCTTTCTTGAACCAATCAAAACTAAAAGAAAGGGAGTTATTAAAGAAGCGGGAATCAAATCCAAAGTCCAATTGCTCCGAGGTTTCCCAACGCAAATCAGGATTGGCCAAAGAAGTAGGTTTTGTTCCGCTATGGATGACACCGTTCGAGCCTGCCCCGAAACTATAGTTATTTCCTCCGGTCATCGTCGTAGTATATCCAAACGACCCGATTTTCTCATTTCCGTTTTGGCCCCAGCTTCCGCGTACTTTTAAGAAATCGAACCATCCCGGTTTATTTTCCATGAAAGGTTCGTTAGTCAACGTCCAGCCCGCAGAGACGGAAGGGAAATAAGCATATTGATTATTCCGGCCGAAGTTAGAGGAACCGTCCCGACGAAGGGTTAACTCTAGCATATACCTTTCGTCATAATTATAGTTTAATCGTCCGAAAACGGACGCCATCCGATGCTCTGTCGCACCACCTTCCGAATGCTGATCGCCGGGAGAGGCACTATTGGTAAAATCGATCCATGCTTTATGATCATCTTCCGCTCGTAAATTCAATGCTGTTCCCTTTACCTTTTTACTATCATACCGTTCCATAGAGGTTCCCAGTAAAACGGCGAAATTATGTTTATCGATCGAACGTTTATAACTCAACGTATTCTCCCAAAGAAGCTTCATGCCACGATTCATCGTTTGCTCCACCCTCGATTTCTCAGTCTTGACCATATAACACAAATAGCTAACTGGGAACCAATTCCTTTCGCCCCAAAAAGCCATATCCGTGGAGAGAGAGGTCTTAAACGTAAGATTCTCGAATACTTCCAATTCACCCCAAACAGAACCTACAAATTTATCCCAGTCCTTGTTATTGTTTAAGGTCTGCATCATAGCGACCGGATTCACGATCTCTTGATTCTCGATCACGTTATAGATGCGGCCTTCATCATCCTTGACATAGCCGGGATAATTTTTCTCGTAATAAGCGAGATCTTCCGCCGAAGGATTCTCCAGATAGACCGATTCGTTCGGTGGAGTCATCACCGCACTTGCTAACGGGCCGGAGAAGTTGTCATTCTCCGAAATACCTTTGGATATGATCCGTGTATATCCTAGGTTCGTACCGACCTTGAAACTACGGAAAAATTTATTCGCCTTATTCTCAAACACATTATAGGTATTGTTGAAACGTAAGCTATATCGTTTATAATCCGACTTATCTTTTCCTCCAACAATTCCTTCCTGATCTAAATAACCAAAAGAGAGGAAATAGCTTCCCTTATCACCACCCCCACTGATGCTCGCTTGATGATTCATGATCGGGGCATTCTCGTTATAAATCTCATTCTGCCAGTTCGTCCCTACACCTGCTTTCGAAGGATCATCGTAAATAGGGTCCATCCCGGCATTCACGTAAGCCTCATTCATTATTGTCTCATATTCGGTGGCATTCAAGACCGACATTTTTCGCCAAGGATTTTGCCAACCGATAGAGAAATCATAATTGACAACCGCTTTTCCTTTTTTCCCGCTCTTTGTCGTAACCAGAATAACACCATTAGCCGCACGCGAACCGTAGATAGCGGCAGAAGCGGCATCTTTTAAGACCTCGATAGATTGTATATCCTGCGGATTCAGATAATCGACACCTCCTTCAAGTGGCATTCCGTCCACAATATACAAAGGGTTACTATCATTGATAGTTCCTGTACCACGGATACGGACTCTCGACTCGGCTCCCGGTTGTCCGGAATTCTGCATAATGCTTACTCCCGAGACTTTTCCTCGTAACACATCCTCTACCCGGGTCGGCGTCAGCTTCTCCAAATCATCGGAGGTGACACGACTGATGGCCGCTGTCATCACGCTCTTCTTCTGAACGCCATAACCAACCACTACCACCTCATCCAAGGCTTGCGTGTCCTCTTTCAAGACAATCTGTAAATCAGTCTGCGTACCGACCTTAACCGTATGGGAGAGATAGCCTATAAACGAGATTTCCAATATATCGCCATTTTTCACATCTAGCGTAAATACGCCATTCATGTCAGAGATCGTACCGGTAGTAGTTCCTTTTACCGAAATACTCGCACCGATAACCGGAGTTCCATTTGTATCCAAGATCGTTCCTCGCAATTTTCTTGTCGCTTGAGAAACTTCCACCGGATTTACATTAGGATGGGAAGGGCCGCTTGCCTCCAGATTGCCATTTAAGGAAGCGAGCAATAATGACCCGACACATATCCAACGCCATCGCTGATCCTTACTTTTCTTTTTCATAAATTATTCGAATTTAAAGGTTTAAACAATATTCCTAACATTACTTTTTGGTTAGTCGGACTCTGAGTATTTTCAAAAAAGGGGTAGCATTCCCCTCGACAGCACTCACGAGGAGTGCCGCCGTAGGAAATTGGATATAAAAGCTAACCTAACTAATTTAATGTATACTCGAAGTAATCTTTGAAAGAGGTTACCGCATCGCCTACTTTTAGATAACGGCGACTAAGTACTGGTTTCGCCCCCCCCTTCTCATGATACTCGGCTATCAAAAGATAACCTCCTGCTTTTGAGGGCAATTTCAGAAGGCAAGGCTGAAGCCGCTTGCCAAAAGGTTCAATCACAATAGACTCTTCTTGTGTCGAAATAATAGTTCCTTTCTCGTCTAGTAGTTTCATGAGAACTTTTCCAGACGACTCCTTATTCAAGTCGTTCACCCCTACCAAGTTGAATACTAAATCACTACCCGGTTTCAAAGGCTCGAGATGTTTGGTATAACGACGATCCGCTAAATCGATAAAGACTGCCGAGGGGGCGAAACAATGCTTGAACCAGCGGAAAGCCGGTGAAGGTTCCAAATCCTTGATATCATTGATGAACCAATCTCCCGTGAAACCATAATTATTTGTCAAATGACAAAAGCCAAGATTCCGCCTACCGAACGTTCCGAACGCAGCCATTCCGTCTCAAGTTCCAACCAATATGCCTGCAATTCACGACATTGTTCCGGAGTGGCATTCTCGCCAAGATAGTAATTGTAATTGTTAAGTGTCAATTTCGAGGGCCGTCCATCACGCCATAACCAAATCCATCCGTACTCATTCACCAACTGAGGAACGCCCGCATCTAGTATAGAAGAGAAACCTACCCAATTCTCATGCAATGCACCTAAGTTATAGGGATTGTTTTTGAAGTAGTCGTTCAGTTCGCTGGAATGCATCAACGTAAGCGCACGATAAGGGTGTGGTTCATCCATCTCATCGTTCGTCCCCATCTGATCTGATGTCATGTAACCGGCATCCCAGATCCGGGTCGGGTCTAATTCCTTTAGTTCGGGAATCAGCGTATTTCCTATATAACTGTCCCAGTTCTCATTGATCGCATCCCAGATCACGATACTGGGATGATTCCCATCGCTCCATACCCAATTCGTATACTCCTTACGTACCTGTTCATCCCATCCATGATTTTGCCAATATAGCCACTCATTCTGTAATACGATACCATACTCGTCGCAAAGGTCATACCAGAAGTCAGGTACAATTCCTACACATATTCGCATAGCGTTCCAATCGATTGACTTTGGCAGGTCTACCATCAGTTTCTTCACCCATTCCCGATCCCAAGCCAACGCTTGACAATCCGGGTCCTCAAAGAAACGTTGAAGCGTAATATTGGAACCTCGTAAGTAGAATTTATCCCCATTAAGCGTAAAGAATTTACCTTTTCTCGAAAAATCACGCATACCGAAGTTCACGGAATAACGATCTACAAGCTCATCTTGGTCATACACCGAGACCTCACCTTCGTACAAGAAAGGGGAATCTGGAGTCCAAGCCTTCGGATTATCCAAAGAGATACTCGTTTCGAAATAAGTCCTATTATCCCGCTTAGCCTCACCTTCAATCATTTTCTTTCCTACTATCCTCCCTGTAGTCTTCTCCTTGACACAGAACTCAATCTTACAAGAATCCTTCATTTTATCCCCATACAACATTTGGGGTGGATACAAACTTCTCACCAAGGTCTTAACTGTCACCAATCCTTTAGCCAGAGAAGGCAGGAATAAAACTTTATCGACCCGCATCTTACCAGTAGCCGTAATGAACACGTCATCCCAGATTCCGGGTAGGTAATGGACTTTCTCCTTATCCGTTCCGCCGGCGGCCTCGCTAGGCAACCACGCCCGGTCGCCCACCTGAATCAATATCTCATTGTCCGAGCCATATTTTACGGCACTCGTAATATTAAAATCCATTGGAGTATAGCATTCCATAGAAGCCCCCACTTCATGCCCATTCACGAAGACTCGTGTAACATATTGGCTTTTCTTTATCGTAAGGAATAATTGCTCATCCTTAAATTTCTCATCGATAAATACTTTCCGCTTATACCAATTATACATCGGCGTATAATCTCTCTCTAAGAAATTAAACTGTTCCACCAGCTCCACGCCGTCAGGTTTCTTAAAGAATTTCTCGTATTGAGAGATTTTAGGCCTCGCTAAATGCACCAATCCCGGAACCGGTATCTTACGGGTATATTTCCGTGGAGGAAAAGCCAGTTCCGTTTGATCGAAATCCCATTCCCCATTTAATGAGATCGTTGTCCTCCCATCATCGGCCCAAGCGAATACAGATAGGAAACAACACATAATTAAAATTATTCTTTTCATGACATCCGATTTATTTAACTCTTTCACGAAGGCAAGTTACAATTATTAAAGACATAAACTTTATAGAAATTTACCTCCTGCTTTTAGAATCTTATCAAAATATAAGAATGATCGTAATACATACCATCCCAAGATTAAAGTCGTTTCAACAATTTGGCCGCTACCTCATTATTCTTCATGAGAGACGCATCAATCGGAGAAGAACGGATGATGGAAGTCAAGCGTTTATGCCATTCCACATCCCGCCACATTCCAACAAACTGAGGTCCGCAAAAATTACTGGTCGCTACACCGACCCACATACCCGTACGGGCAGCCGTAATAGCTCCTAACTCGCAAAGATCCTTTATCCAATCCCATTTCAATAAAGGCCAATCCTTATAATCCACCAATCCCCAACATTCTGTCGTAACGAGAGGACGGCGATTCTTCCGGGCCACGGAAGCCATAAGCTCGATCTTATCAGTCAACAATTTCTGCCAATATTCAGGTCTTTCCCGATAAACCCGTTCCGCGTTTTTCACCACATTCTTATAATCATCCGGTGAAAAACGATTGTAGCCATATCCCACCAGCTTATAAAATTCTCCACCATTCTGTTGGGCCATCCAAATATGATGCTCATACAAATCAAGAAAAGAGCAATCCACCTCTTCATATTTCTTGACATCCCCATGATCAAAAGAATATAAGAATGGCATATCCGGATATGCTTGTCGCATCTTCTCCAACGAGGTTTTCATCCATCGTAAGGATTCCTCCTTATACCAATTCCCCCAACCGACATTCGGATAGGTTTTAGCGAAAAAAGGAGCCCACGAATCACCGGGCCACTCATTGCAAAGATCTACATAAAGGATCGTATCCAATAACCCATCCTCCTCGATCGAACGAAGGGTTGTCAGCCAGCAATCCGCCAATTTCTCCGGTGTATCCAATTTCAGGCAAACCTCATCCACATCGAGACGATACCAAGAAGAAAGCCCGACCTTAATATCCCGCTCCTTACATTTCGACAAGAACAAGTTCAAATTCGGTTGAACTTGTACCTCATTCATATCCGGACTTCCCCAATCTTGCTGATTCCAAACTTCTTTAAGTAACCATTTCTTCATTGGATTCTCCGCTATTAAATGAGGATAAGCATCAATACGTATCGCATTATACCCCCGTTCCGAGAGCTCGTCCAATACTTGGTCCCAGTCCTCATAACCGGCTCCGGGCCAACGCCTCTCCAACCAAGAAAAATCCCACATGGTGATTCCCCGGGGCGAGATTTCTCCTTTCCCGGCAAAAGCCATTTCACTTTTAGCTGATGCCTTTGATAAATCAAAAGCCACTAAGCCGCCTAATGCCGCAACTGCTGTTTGTCTAATAAATACTCTTCTATCCATATTATATTATATTATTTTATCTTTCGGGTGTCCTCCTTTTCTCCAAAAAGCCTCGATCTTCTCCAATGAAACTCCTTTCGTTTCCGGTACATAGAAATATCCCCAAATAATCGCCACAATTCCAATGAACGCATAAAATAAGAACGCTCCCGCCGGATTCCCTTGGCTTTCGCCATTGATCGTTAATTCGGTTCCCGATATTGAAAACACCTTCAATATCTTGAAGAAAGTAAACGATACGATCGCATTGAAAAACCATACGGACAACGAGCCGAGAGAAGTCCCCAACCCTCTTAGCTTTTGTGGAAACACTTCCGACACAATCAACCAACCTAACGGCCCGATGCTGATAGCGAAAAATCCCACATATAAGAAAATAAGGACGATGGAAAGCCATTTCCCAGAATCCCCTAATTGAGCGGCGAATATAAAAGAGGTAGCGAGTAGCAACAAGGAAATCACGATACCGCTCAACCCCAGAAAATAAAGTTTACGCCTTCCCAGCCGATCTACAAAGTAGACAGACAACAACGTGAATAATAAATTGACAACACCTACCCCGACAGAGGCCCCAATCGCAGAGACCGCACCATCGAAACCGGCCATCAAAAAGATTTTAGGGCTATAATAAATCACGGTATTGATACCTACAAATTGCTGGAAAAACATAATACCGATAGCGATAACTAACGCATTCCGTAACCAAGGCTGGGCCAGATCCTTAAAACATCCTTGTCGCTCATCATTCTTTCGCATCTCATTCCGCATCTGCTCAAACGAGGCATTTACCAAATCCGGATGCTCGACCATCTTTAAGACGGATAGGCTCTCTTCCTCCCGGCCAACAGACATCAACCACCTTGGAGATGGTGGAACCAGCAACATACCCACGAACAAAATAATAGCGGGAATCACCCCCACATAAAACATTGGCCTCCAACATGAAACAGACGTCTCATCCGCAAAATACAAATCCGAAAGATAAGATACCAGAAGCCCGATCGTAATCATCAATTGGAACATGGCGACAAACATCCCCCGTGACTTCGCCGGGGAAACTTCCGCAATATAAAGAGGTACGGCAAAAGAAGAGATCCCGATAGCCACTCCCAAGAATAAACGGGCGGCAATCAAGTGGTAAATGTCCGGAGCCCAACCCGATCCTAACGCACCGAAAGCGAAAATAACAGCCGAAGTCAAAATGACTTTCCTACGTCCTATGCGATCCGTCAATTTACCACAACACAGCGCTCCCAGAATAGCTCCCAGCAAACCGGAGGAAGTAACCACCTCCACCATACTATCGTCTATACCAAAATCTTTCTGGAAAAAAGGAATCGCCCCGGAAATCACGCCGGTATCAAAGCCAAACAATAGTCCTCCCATAGCGGCGACAATCGCTATTACATAAATCATCCAATATCTATAGCTCGTGTTTTTCATGTTTTTCTTGTGTATTTAATCCATCTATAAACTCAAGGCTCGAAATCACGCCATACCTCCGCCTTCAACGCCGGATTAGGCACATATAAGAAAATCTCCGGATTTTCCTCGAATTGTCTGTAAATAGATACCCCTTTCCGAATATCTAAAGAAATATAATCCGAAGGAGATTTACAAATCAAATGAGAGGAATCGTACATCGAATTTGCGATCCATTCCAATTCATCGCTTCCATTAAATACAGGAAACCAAGCGATTCCCCTGTGTTTACGAACCCCCTCATACACAAAACCATAATCTCTATCGCACCACGCCCCGAAAGTCAAAGGTAATCTCGGATTTGCGCTAATCGTCGCATGTACCCAATAGGGAGGAACGATCACTACATCCCCCGGAAAGGCATGTACCGCATAACATCGACCGGGCTGATCCTCCGCATACTCCTGCATATAAATAATCGCCTCTCCCGACCAAATCTCATAGATCTCCGGCGTAGACCAACCGCTATAAGGAGATATCTTATGAATATGCCCTTGACTTCTGACTGGCTCCTGCCCCAATTTACCAGCGCTATATGTCACTACCCCGAATAACAAATGTAACTTATTCAGCAACGCACGATGTTCTTCCTTGCCGACATCCATAGCGATCGAGTAAACCTGCTCCGGTCCCTTGCATTGAGGATCACGCAAACTAGCCCGTATATCTTCCAGCCGGCGAATCTCGACCTCCGGACCAAATACACCCGCCCCATAGGTAAACCCCATAGGCGATTGAACCGGTGTTATATCAATTCCTTTATCAAATACAAATCCGTTCATTTTGCTGTTGTTTTACCATGAAATACTCCAAGCCGAATAAAGCGGCGTCATCGCCCAAGATTGCCGGGACAATCGGGACTTTCCCGGAAGGACACCAAGCCAACTCATCCACTCGTTTGCTGATATAAGGGATAATCACCTCTTGGCTTTTTAAAATCCCCCCACCTAGAATCACGACTTCCGGATCATAAGCATGTATATAGGTTATTATCGCCGACGCCCAGATATCCATACATTCATTCCTAATTAATAAAGCATCTTCATCCCCCTCCTGCGCTAACCTAAAAATGCGCTTGAAATCATAGACATCCGCATCTCGTTTAAACGATTCCGATAAAAGGGCATGCTCCCTGACAATGGTCGGTAAGAAAAAAGAGGAAGACAGAGCTTCTACACAGCCTTTATTCCCGCATGAACACCGACGGCCCTTATAATCCAGCACAAAATGCCCACCCAAAGAACCCGCTTGAAAATGCTGTCCATACAGAAGCCGTCCATCAATCACGACTCCCGTACCGATACCGGTTCCGATTGTCATCATGACCACATTGTTCTTTCCCCGGGCCGCACCCTGCCACCATTCTCCGGCTACGGCCAAACGAGCGTCATTATCCATGCAGAAAGGAACTTCCCAATTCTCCCATGCCCATTTATCCAGACTGATCGAACAGGCATCATCATACTTCTCATTCGTAGAGATTACCCGGTTATGAATTGGATCTACCAGCCCGGGAAAAGCCAGGCCGATACAACGAAGCGCCGCCACATCAATACGCCAAGCGGCCAACAACCGATCGATCGCCTCCTTTATCTTAGGTAAGTTCGGAGCTAATCCCAGAGCCAGACGGGAAGGTAATCTCACACAGTCTACGATCTCACCATCAGACAATAGTCCGATCTTTACGACCGTCCCCCCTAAATCTATCGCTATCGTATACATAAGCTATCGCAATTTAGGGGTACCGTTCACTTCTACCAATCGGGCCGAGAAGCCCTTATTCGCTATCTCTTCATAATTATGCCCGGCATCCGAAGGCCAGCACGCGGCAAATGACAAGACGCTATTTCCAGTATTAGCTACCCGGTGCGCTACACCGCCCGGTATATAATGCAGGCTACCCGGCATCATCCTTTCCGCCCACGTATTCCGTTCCCGGTCCATCAAGATCAACATACCTTCGCCTTCCAATCCCCAATAATACTCCGAACGATCCTCTTGTTGATGAAAATGGCCTTTCGTCATGAAATACTCATCTCCCACCTTTCCCGGATATAATTGAGTAATACCAAAATAAAGCCCTCCCGGAGTGCCTTCCCGCTCCGGTAAATAACTATATACCTCGTATGCTAATTGATCTAATGGTAATTGGGAATAAGCATCTTGATTCTCAAAAATTCCGGCAAGCTCACCTAAAGTTTTCCGGCTCTTTACCACACCTTCCCCCTTTAACTCATTTTGAAAAAATGACAAGGATGGGATTACAATCTTTTTATGTTCCATGATATTCTATTTTACGATACAACTTATATCGCAAAAATAGATCGAATACCTTGGGCTTTATTTTAGTATTTTTCCAAACAACTATGAAATCCTGTCCTTATTCTCCATCCAGGCGCTCCTTATATTTTTTCTGGTACTCGGATGGAAGCATATTCGTGGTTTTCTTAAATTGGCCGATGAAGTTGGATAGATTATTGAATCCGGCCTCGGAGCTAATCGTGGATATCTTCAGATTTCCCTCTATCAATAGTTTTTTCGCGTGTCCTATGCGCATGTCATTCAGGTACTCCACGAAAGTCTTCTTGGTCCGTTTCTTGAAATAACGACAAAAAGCGGTCGGAGTCAAGCCTACCAAAGCGGCGACTTCCTCCAGCTTCACTGGAGACGTGAAGTTCTTCACCAGATATTTATAGACCTTATTGAAACGCTCGAAATCGTCCGAGTTGACCGTTTCCGTAAACCCCGTACTGGCTAATATCTCATATTCTTCGGAAGTCGCCATTAATTCCAGTAAAGCAATCAATTTGATCACCCTACTCGCTCCCGTCTCATTGGCGGATTGGCTGATCAGCTCGGCAATCTTCTTCCGGGACTTACCCACAAACTTAATCCCTCTACGGGAACGCTCTATCAATTCCCGGATATTATTCATCTCCGGAAGACGGATTAAATTAGGTTCAAAAATCTGACGCTTGAAGAACAAGCAAATACAAGTAGCCCGCAAGCCGGAACTCTTATCGAAATAAACAGGGTCGTTTCTCCACTCATGTGGCAGTTGAGGGCCGATCATACAAACATCGCCCTCGAAATATCCTTCCACATGATCCCCGACAAAGCGAGTACCCGTACCACTTGTGATATACATTATCTCAATAGCCGGATGGTAGTGCCAAGGCACTATAAAATGCGGTAGATCCTCCACATAGAAATGAATGTGACTATCTATCGGGAATGGCAGTTCTTGAAATAATGGTTTCATAGGCTTTATACTAAAGGTTTCAACCTCTCGATCAGTTCATCCCCAAGCGCCCGTTTATTCACGATATGTTCCTGCACGGCGGTAACAAACGGATTATTCACGAAATCTCCTCGAACACCCTCGAAATCCTGTTGTTTTTCCTTGTTGGAACCATCCACACCGAAACCGATCATAGAAGTCAAAGAGAATTCCTTACGGGCATCCTCATAAAGCATCTCATCCAAGCGGATCACACATTCTTGCCAACGACGAACCAGATCAATAATCTCCGCGGCAGAAATCGAACGGAGATCCACCCCATAATAACGTTCGATCATCTCGTAGGCCCATGTCCATTCCAAGGAATAATAACGTCCGTGAACCAAACGGAAAAAGCATTCCACATCCTCTAAGGAAGCGATTTCCCCCTGTTCGATATCTTGCAACAAGGCTTCTAGCGGTTCCCTCGGGAGGATCAAGCCCGCCAAGTCCAACCATTCTCCGGAGCCTTTGGATTCCGTAGGACGCAATTGCTCCCAGACCTCTTCCATAGAACAATAGGTCATACCTTCCAAACGCTTGATTAACGAGTTACCAAAGAACTTATTAATTGCCATCCCATAAAAGTTCAACGCATTCCGGAGGGAGGAACCTTTTATACGAGTATTCTGATAATAATAAATCTCGGAAGTCTCTCCAACCAATGCCTGCAGGTTTTTCAAGATATCCACCGCTTTCAGCATCTTCTGGATCGTATAGGGACTCAATAGATTATAGTTAATCATATCCAAGCGATCCGGGTCCGTACGTTTATCACGCTTCGGCCATTTCTGGGCATCACGGATCGTACCTACGCTGCGAAGATTAATTCCCGGGACTAAGTAAGTCTCATCATCCTTCTCTATTAAATAGGAGAAGGGAATATCGGAAGTATCGCTATGGTGATGATGGCGGCCCATTACCAAAGAGAAAGCGCCAATACGGGCCGGCCAAAGGATATACGAGTCGCTGGTCGTCTTGGAACCACGTTCCACGATCCCTTGATGGATCGGTCCCAGCTTATACATATGATTACTCTGGTTGGAGCCACTTCCCGCGTTCAAGAACGAATACATTCCCGCTATCAACAAACTACTCTTATGCATAGACACCGTAAACGGACCGGCGAATATAGCGCAAGCCTCCCCATTCTCGAAAGCGCAGTTGCTGAACAACAAGGAATCATGGGCCGAGAAGTTATGCGTCACTTGGCAAGCCTGTCCGATAAAGCAACGGATAATCTTAGCGGCATCCGCAATCTTGGCTCCCGAAGAGACAATGAAATCTTGCGCAATCACACTATCCCCGATAAATACCGGGGCCTCTCTCTTACTATTTACGGAACCATTTTCCAGACGTGCGCTATTCTCTATGGTCGCGTAATCACCAATCTTCACGTTACGGATCGTACCGGTATTGACAATCTTGACCTTATCGCCAACCGTTCCCTCCGTAGAGGCAATACCCTCCGTATAAGCGGTAATCATATCCCGCAAGCGTTCGATCAAGGCCGGACGATGACGGTACAATGCTATAATATAAGCCAATGAAGCCGACAGGCCATCGTAAATCGGAACCTCACGCCCGCCGGTCTCATTCAAGACCGACACCTCGACATTATTCCCGAACGTAGCCTTGCCTTCCACCAACATAACATTTATATTCTGGATAAAGCAGTCATCACCGATCCGGTAATTAGCGATATAATTCTGTACGTTCTCAATCAACACGTTATCCCCCAACGTACAATTATGCAGGGTAACATGACGAAGCCCGCTATGCTTTACCAATCCTCCCGGCAGGGTAAACACCTTACGAAAGGCTCCTAACCTAACCACTCCTGAAAAACGTACGTGGTTCACATATTCAATATCAAACACTTCTGGAACCCAAACTTGATTCCAATCATCGGCCCGGCAAGCCTGAGATCGCAAGGTGGCGATCTCATCCGGCCGCAAATTTCTCAAATGATTCATTGGTACTAATTTTGTAAGACTCTACTCTTCATCATATTGCTGAAAGAGGAAGTCATTGTAGGGGAAACGGGTGATATGGATTTGTTTGACCCGTTCATACAACATCTCTTTCAACGCCTCTATATTCGTACGTTCCTTGGCGGAGATAAAGATGCAATTATCTTGCAATTTTCCCATCCACGTACGTTTCAGTTCATCCAGATCGATATTCTCACGACCACGAGGGGTCAAATCATCTTCCTCTTTCGGGACAAAGGTAAATGCGTCCACCTTATTGAAAACCATGATCATCGGTTTCTCGGTCTTATCGATCTCCGCCAACGTACGGTTCACGACCTCTATTTGCTCTTCAAAAGTCGGGTGTGAGATATCCACGATATGTACCAGCAAATCCGCCTCCCGTACCTCATCCAAGGTAGATTTAAAAGATTCCACCAGCTCGGTCGGTAACTTGCGGATAAATCCGACCGTATCGGACAGCAAGAACGGCAAGTTCTCGATAATGACCTTGCGTACGGTCGTATCCAACGTAGCGAACAACTTATTCTCGGCAAAGACCTCACTCTTGCTCAATAAGTTCATCAAGGTAGATTTACCTACGTTCGTATATCCGACCAACGCTACACGTACCATCTTACCCCGGTTTTTCCGTTGTACGCTTTTTTGCTTGTCAATATCCACCAGCTCTTTCTTCAATCGTGCGATCTTATCCAAGATAATACGTTTATCAGTCTCCAACTGTGTCTCACCCGGACCACGCATACCTACGCCGCCTCGCTGACGCTCCAAGTGTGTCCACAGACGAGTCAAGCGGGGTAACATATATTTATATTGTGCAAGCTCCACCTGTGTCTTCGCATGGGCGGTCTGTGCACGGCTAGCAAAGATATCCAAGATCAAGCTCGTACGATCCAAGATTTTCACCTGCAATTCTTTCTCAATATTACGGAGTTGCTTCGGACTCAGCTCATCATCAAAGATCACCAAACCGATCTCATTCTCTACCACATACTCCTTAATTTCCTGCAATTTACCGGTCCCGACAAAAGTGACGGAATTCGGGTAATCCATTTTCTGGGTAAAACGCTTTACTGCATCCACCCCTGCCGTATCGGCCAAGAAAGCCAATTCGTCTAGATATTCCTTAACCTTTTGCTCATTTTGCTCGGGGGTAACCAAACCCACCAAAACGGCCTTTTCGGTCTGTGCCTCAGATATGATAAATTCTTTCATGCCACAAAGATATATTATTTCAATTATTTACGTATATTTGCGAACATATTTACAAATATAAATCAACTTAGCTATGAAAAAGAGAATTTGGCATCTATCCAGATGCGTTGTCGTTTGTACGGCATTCCTATTCGTACAACAATTTATCCAGTCACAAGTTTCAAATCCGTCTACATGGGAAAGTTTTGTGCAAAGTAACGCAAATATATCTATTCGAGATACGTTTCGGATGCAGACATTTGAGGGACTTGCTTCTGATAATTGGGATTATGCCATTACAGGTGAAGCCCTTATTGAAGATATCTCCGGTGTGAAAGATATTCCTAACAGCCACGGAAACTACGGGTTACGAATGCCAATGAATACACAAGTAGCTTTCGAGCATTTCACGTTAACAGATCATCAAGATATAAAAATCAGTATACGGAAAGGGGGCATCCTTCTAGTAGAAGGAGAAGGCATGAGAGCCAGAACCTATCGAAAAGGGGAAACAAGTTATCCCTCCTTAGTTCCAACCATAGGAGAGAGTGGCATCAATCCTTTCAAAACCACAGATATAAAAAACAATCCTCCGGGCTTAGATCTTATCGTCCCCACACCGGCCGCCAATACCAAAAACGGCTATTATTATGTAGACAGCGTTTACGCACACGGTATGATTCCTACCTATTCCCTATTTACCGGAAACAGCGATTGGAACCATGAGGATCGCTGGAGCCACCTACCCGCCTACCGTCACCGCAACGCCTTGATTAACGGCAATATCTCCATAAATACAAATATCAGCTGTAAAGATATCTTTATTGGCAATGGAAATATCCATATTTTACCAACCGGAAATCTATCCGCAAATAACCTTACCATCTATCCTAATGATGGTATCTTGGTGTCTTCCTCCACCTTGCGATCGTCTGGAACTATTAACATCTCCGGCAAAATAACAATCGAGAAGACCTTCGCTCAAAAAGGCAAATGGTATTTTATCTCCTTCCCTTTCGATGTATTCGCTTCCGGCATAGATCCGGATTTCCAACTGGGTGATAACAAAAGCGATACAAACGGTAATTACTTTTACGTACAAACCTATAATGGAGAAAAGCGAGCTAATTCACAAAGCCCTTCCAACAACTGGGAAGTCATACCACGAACAATAATCAATACATCCCAGCCCATCTTCAAGAAGAACAAGGGATACCTAATCGCTATTGACGCTTCCGCCGATCGTCAGAACCTTCGTTTCTCCTCGAAAGCAAAAGATATCCCTATAGATTTCGGAAAAAACGGTCAAGCCTCTATTCCGGTAAGCATTAACAACCAAAGCCAGAACCAGAATCACAACGGCTGGTATCTATGCGGTAATCCTCTGCCGGCTCCTTTATCTCTTAGTCAAATAGAATCAAACTCGGCCTTAGACGGATACATTTATATATATGACGGCTCCACCTACCAACCCTACGTGATCGGTAGCGATTTCGCCATCCCTCCATTCTCCGCTTTCTTTGTCAAAGCGAATAAAAGCACCAACCTATCTGTATATAATACATCCGAAACAGCCAATTATAAATTATTATCAACGAATGCACCCATATCTTTCCCGACATCGGAACCTCAAGCCCGACAAGATCCTCCTGTTTCCAATCAAGCCTTTTCATTTCCGGAATTAAGCTATCAGCTAGAGAACAAGACTTTATTCATTAATAATCTTTCATCCCCCGGTAAAGTCAAACTACTTACTCCAGCAGGCATATTGGTATTTACGCAAGTGGTACAGGCTGGGAACCCTATCCTCCCGATTCCCCTCCCACAAGGTTTATATATCTTAATTATTCAAACAGAACATTATCGGGCACAGTACAAATGCGTTTTAACCTCCTAAAGCCCGAAACAATCTTATATCTTTGCCCTGTTTTTAGAATAAAACGAATATGAAGAAGATCAACATCACAACAATTGCCTTACTTGTCTACTTAATCGTAATGAGTATCATCGGTTGGCCGGGAAACAATCCGGGGAATAATTATACCGAATATTTCTTGATGATCGGCGCTACGCTCGTCATCATCATCCTTCTACGCTATCTGCAAATCAAACGTCTGAGAATGCGAGATAAGTGGAATAAAGACGAAGATCCTGCCAAGCAATAAAAACACAGCCTGTTTTTCTTCACAGAAGAACAGGCTGAATGAACTTTATTTTATTACACTAGTATTAATATTACTGCTTTTTCGCCCTCACAGGCTACTTGAATGTCTCGTAAAGACTACGCACAGTATAAATTATTCGATTATAAATAAGTACAATCTTAACAGGACACACACACCACTTGTTTCGCTTACTTTCTTAAAATGAGTTACTTTCATAATTCTTACATTTTATTCACTAGTACTAAAACGTCATTAACCAATACGCAAAAGACAACCGACATCATTTTTGTAATCGTAGCCTAATCGTCATATCACTGAAAGGCAATACAATCGTGAACACATTTTTAATAACATAGACATATCATCGTAATATAATCACACGTCCTTTGCGTTCTGAAAAAAATAGATTAATTCTAATATATTTTAAGGACAAAAGGATGGACAACAGAAATTACTTTACGATGGCGATTCCCGCTCTTTTGCTAGGCGTAGCATACTTACAGCCAATCAATGCGGCACCAGCGGAGGATCTGCCAAACGTTACTGGACGAATGACGATCACCCAACAGACATTCACGGTAAGTGGCGTAGTCACCGATACGAACGGAGAACCAATTATCGGGGCTAACGTGATTGAGAAAGGGACTACAAATGGAGCCGTAACCGATTTTGACGGCAAATTTTCTCTCTCGCTGCAAAACAAGCAAAGCATATTGGTCGTTACTTATATCGGTTATAACACCAAGGAGATTCCAGCCGGGAATGGTTCTCCCCTCACGATCCAATTGCAGGATGACACCCAGAACCTAGACGAGGTTATCGTGGTAGGTTATAGTGTACAGAAGAAAAAAGACCTTACCGGTGCTGTTTCCGTACTGGAGGTAGGCGACCTGAAAGATACCCCGGTATCCAGTGTAGATCAAATGATGCAAGGTAAATTGTCCGGCGTAAACGTAATCCCGGATAATATGCCCGGCGGAGGCGTAGCGGTACGTGTACGCGGTTTCAGCACGATCCGTAACAATGATCCGCTTTATATCATCGATGGCGTACCAGTAGAGGGCGGCATCAATTTTCTCAACCCGAATGATATCGAAAGTATGCAGGTATTGAAAGATGCTTCTTCCGCTTCCATCTATGGCGCACGTGCGGCAAACGGCGTGGTTATCATCAGTACAAAAAAAGGGAAGGAAGGTACTTTCCGAGTAAACCTAGACGCTTACGTGGGAGTACAAACCTCGGCAAAACAGATGCGTATGCTAAACGCCCAAGAATATGGCGACTTATTATGGCAGGCACAGCGTAACGACGGGAAATCACCAGTAAGCGACGTGTATGGCTCCGGCGAGACCGCCGTAATCCCGGAATTCCTTGACGCAGATCACCGTCTTCCCTCGGGAGACGTGGATTGGGTTGACGAGATCATGCAAAAAGCCATGGTCCAGTCCTATAACCTCTCTCTGGCGAAAGCAGATAAAGTTAGCAGCCACTTGTTCTCCCTAGGCTATTTCAACCAAGACGGTCTTATGAAATATACTGGTTTCGAACGTATATCCGGACGTTTCAACAATGAGTTCAAGCTCTTCAACGATCGTTTGAAAATCGGTGAGAACGCCACATTATCACATGCGTGGGGAACCTCGGTCACCAATAACGCCGCACTGGGAGGTATGTTATACAACGCCTATAAGACCGTATCCATTACCCCTGTTTACGATCTGGACGGGAATTTCGGCAGCAACCCGATCGCCGACATCTCCAACCCGTTAGGCGAATTATACCGTAATAAGGATAATAAAGATCGTACCACCCGCCTATTCGGTAATCTATTCGCCGAACTGAATATCCTAGAGGGACTTTATTTCAAGACCAACTTCGGAGCGGATTACAAAAACCTGTATAAACGAAGCTTCAAGGCCAAATACAACGAATTGAACACCCAGCAGCCCTTGAGTACGTTGAGCACGCAAAACCGTTGGAACTTCAATTGGGTATTCACGAACACGTTAAACTATTTACGGACATTCGATAAACATACGATCGGAGCCTTATTAGGTATCGAGACAAACCGTTATCAAGAGGAATACTTCTCCGCCTCCCGTGAAGGCTTTGCCTCGGATGACAATAACTTCCATTTCCTCGATGCGGGCGATAGCGGCTCCCAGAAGAACGCAGGTTCTGCCTTTACTTCCAAGATGATGTCTTATTTCGGTAAAATTGATTATAATTTCGACAACCGCTACTTATTCGCAGCCACGTTCCGACGTGACGGATCTTCTAAACTTGGTAACAATAAATGGGGTAATTTCCCGGCTGTCTCCGCAGGCTGGCGTATCAGTAGCGAACCGTTTTATGATATTCCGGCTATCAGCAACATGAAAGTCCGCATAGGTTGGGGACAAAACGGCAACTCTGATATCCCGGCTTATTCCACGATCGATTCTTACATGAGTAATCCGAACCACTCCAACTATCCGATCAACGGTAGCCAAAGTTCCGTGACAACCGGATACACCCAAACCCGTTACGGTAACGCAAACTTGAAATGGGAGACCACCACGCAAACTAATGTCGGGCTGGATCTAGGCTTCCTAGATAACAGCCTAACCGTTGTGCTGGATTGGTTTAACAAAGATACCAAGGACTTATTATGGGAGCGTCCCTTGATCGGTACCGTGGGGGGTACAAACCAAACGGTATGGGACAATGTCGGGAAAATGCGTAACCGGGGTTTCGAAGCTGAGGTCAGCTACAATAAGAGCATCAATAAAGATTTCGGGTTCAATGTCGCCTTCAATATGTCCGCTATCAAGAACAAAATGACGGAATTAGACGGTGATGTCTCCTATATCGGACTGCCTACCAGCGTGATTCACTCCCTCAACTTCGATCAAGAGGTTTCTCGTTCCGCCATCGGTCAACCAATCGGCTCTTTCTACGCTTATAAAGAAGACGGTTTATTCCAGAGCGAGGCGGAGATCAAATCATATACCAATAATAAAGGCGAACTACTCCAACCTAACGCGAAACCGGGTGATATCAAGTTCGTAGACGTAAACGGAGATGGCGTAATAGACGGTAACGACCGTGACTATATCGGTAACCCACTCCCCGATGTCACAGCAGGCCTTACATTAGGAGTCAACTTCCATAATTTTGACCTCAGTCTATTCTTTCAGGGAATGTTCGGAAACGATGTATACGACTTGACCCGTTATGTGGGTGATTTCTACAATCAATCGCAATACAACAAAAACAGCCGTGTCGTTAATGCATGGACACCAACCAACACGAATACGGACATACCCCGTGTCACCATGGACGATCCGAACAATAACATCCGGCCCTCGTCTTACTATGTGCAAGACGCTTCTTTCGTTCGCTTAAAGAACATGAAAATCGGTTATTCCGTACCTCAGTCCATCCTATCCAAGATTAAGTTCAATAGCTTGTATATCTATGCGCAAGCAACCAACTTATTCACGATCACCGGATACGACGGTATCGATCCGGAAGTGGGATTGCAAAGTTACTCCAGTGACTACCGTAACCTAGATATGGGTGTGGACCGCGGCATCTATCCGTTATCCCGCACCTTCACCTTTGGAGTAAACGTAAGTTTTTAATCATCAAACAACAACAAACAAGAATATGAAGAAAATGATTATAGCGGCCTGTACCGTATTCGCATTGACATCATGCAGCGATTTTCTGGAAGAGACACCTGTAGGCGAACTGACTCCCGAACAAGCACAAGATCCCAATAACATCGAGGGATTGATTATCTCCGCCTATTCCATCCTAGACGGCCAGATGGACGATGCCAGCTCCGGCTTGAATTCAGGATGCTCCAACTGGCAATTTGGCGATGTGATCTCAGACGATACCTACAAAGGCGGAGGTGGTACGGGAGACCAGAACCCGGTTCACTTGATGGAAATCTTCCATATCGACCCGACTATCCAAGATTACAATCGGAAATGGCTAGCCTTATACGAGGGCGTGAACCGCTGTAACCAAGCGATCCGTATCCTCAAAGGCAGCGATTATGATAAAAAGGAGACCCGTATCGCCGAGATGCGTTTCCTGCGTGCCCATTTCTATTTCAACTTAAAGATCATCTATAACCAGATCCCATATTTCGACGAGAGTGTCAGCGATCCTTCCGCGTTCGCCTCTATCTCGAATAAGGAGTATACATCCGATCAATTATGGGAGAAGATACTGAATGATTTTAAGGCCGCCTACGAAGGTCTCCCGGATTCCCAGCCAGATGTGGCACGTCCATGTAAGATGACGGCCCGGGCTTATATGGCTAAAGTTTACTTGTTCCAAGGCAAATGGCAGGAATGCGCTACAGCGACGGATGAGGTGATCAATTCCGGCAAATACCAGCTACTCCCCGACTTCCGGAATATCTTCTTGCCAGAAAATGACAACTGCTCTGAAATTTTATTTTCAGTCCAAGCCTCTATCAACGATGGCTCCCCGAACAACTACAACGGAAATCCGGGCGACCGTTTGTTACCTCCGGGAGGCCCTTATCCCAACTATGGTTTCCTTCGTCCTTCCCAAAACCTAGTAAACGCTTATAAGACCGACTCCAACGGCTTGCCTTTGGAAGACGGCATAGACGTTTCGGAAAATGATTATGTAGACACCCGCCTAGACCACACGGTAGCCCGCCCCGGAATCATGTTCCTTGATGTCCAACTCTATGACTGGACTCCTCGTGAGGCTACGGTTTACGGTCCGTATAGCCCGAAAAAACGTATTGTCTCCAAGAACTCAAGTTACTATTTGGCTATCTGGCCATACGTAAACGCATTGAATGTTTATATTATTCGATATGCGGACGTGTTATTGTGGCGTGCCGAAGCTGCTATCGAACTAGGCGATTTGGCTACCGGATTGAAATACATCAACCAAGTTCGCGAGCGTGCCATGAACAGCCAGACCGTAAAAACCGCTGACGGGACAGCGGATGCCGCCAAATACCGGATCGGATTATATCCGTCATTTTCCGACAAAGAGGAGGCGATCCGAGCCTTACGTACCGAACGACGTCTGGAATTCGCCTTAGAAGGTGAACGTTTCTTTGATCTAGTCCGTTGGGGAATCGCCTCAGACGTGATGAACACTTATTTCGAGCATGAGAAGACATTCCGCTCTCATCTCCAAAATGCCCGTTTCATCAAAGGGACCCACGAATACGGCCCGATACCGCAAGCGGTTATAGACCTTGCGAAAAATGGAATCATCGAGCAAAACCCAGGATATTAATGGGAATGCTCCCATTCCTCTTAAAAGAAATAGCTCCTATCCGAATATTCGGGCAGGAGCTATTTACATTTGTCTTTATATCGTCTCTTTATAACTTATCCCTTAAAAACCTTCCGGTATAGGATGCCTCGCAAGCCGCTATCTCCTCCGGTGTACCGGCACAAACCAACTGCCCGCCGGCCTTTCCGCCTTCCGGTCCTAAATCGATCACATAATCCGCACATTTGATCACATCCATATTATGCTCGATAATTACCACGGAGTGACCTTTCTCGATCAAGGCATTGAAAGCTTTCAACAAAGTCTTGATATCATGAAAATGTAAACCGGTTGTAGGCTCGTCGAAAACGAACAAGGTAGGTTGCTGCTTCTCTTGGCCTAAGTAATAAGCCAGTTTCACACGTTGGTTCTCACCACCGGATAAAGTGGAGGAAGTCTGTCCCAGCTTGATATAGCCCAAGCCCACGTCTTGCAGCGGTTTCAAGCGTTTCACAATCTTCTTCTCTTGGGAGCCGGAACCTTTCTCGAAGAACTCGATCGCTTGATTTACGGTCATTTCCAACACATCGTATATGTTAGCGCCTTGATACTCTACATCCAATACATCCTGCTTGAAGCGTTTGCCGTGGCAAGCCTCGCATTCCAAGGTGATATCCGCCATAAACTGCATCTCTACCGTGATTTTGCCCTCGCCCTTACATTCCTCGCAGCGACCTCCTTCTTTATTAAAGGAAAAATAAGCGGCGTTATATCCCATCTGCTTCGCTAGAGGCTGCTCACCGAATAGTTTACGGATCTCATCGTAAGCGCCGATATACGTCACAGGGTTCGAGCGAGAACTCTTTCCGATCGAGTTCTGGTCTACAAACTCAATCGCCTGAATCATATTCAAATCTCCACTGATACCGGAGCAATCTACGGTCAGGCGGGCGGCATCATCCAAATGGCGTTTCACGCCCTCGTAGAAAATATCACGAACCAAGGAACTTTTACCCGAACCGCTCACGCCGGTAACCACCGTCATCACGTTCAAAGGAAACTTCACGTCCACGCCCTTTAAGTTATTCTTCCGGGCCCCTGTCACTTCTATATAATTATTCCACGGACGCCGATAAGGCGGGATCTCGATCTGATCCTCTCCCGTCAAATAACGTACCGTATGGCTATCGGTACATTTCCGGAGGTTATTCACATCGCCTTGATAAACGACCTCGCCCCCCAAACGCCCTGCTTTCGGACCGATATCGATGATATAATCCGCCGCACGGATAATCTCCTCATCATGCTCCACCACGACCACGGTATTCCCCAAGGCTTGCAACTGTCGCAATACCTTGATCAACAAATCCGTATCCCGGGAATGCAGACCGATACTCGGCTCATCCAAAATATACAACGAACCCACCAAGCTACTACCCAACGAGGTAGCCAAATTGATACGTTGGCTCTCTCCTCCGGATAAAGAGGCCGAGAGGCGATCTAAAGCCAGATAACCCAACCCCACATCCAACAGGAATTGCAAGCGATTATTGATTTCCGTGAGCAAACGTTTAGCGATCGCCGCATCCGTCTCGTCCAGTTCCAGTTGATCAAAGAAAGCCTTTGCCTCCGAAACCGGCATCGTTACCAGCTCGGCGATATTCTTACCACCCACTTGCACATACAGCGCTTCCGGCCTCAAGCGGCTCCCCTTACAAACCGGGCAAGTCGTCTTTCCCCGATAGCGGGCTTGCATCACCCTGTATTGTATCTTATAAAGATTCTCTTCCACGAACTTAAAAAAATCGTCGATGCCGTGTAAACCTCTCGCCCCATGCCACAACAAATCTTTCTCTTTCTGTGTCAAGTCGTAATACGGACGGTGGATCGGAAAGTTATATTTCTCGCTCTTCACGATAAAGTCTTTCAGCCATTCCCCCATCACCTCACCTTTCCAGCAAACCACGGCTCCTTGGTAGACAGACAAGCTTTTATCGGGCACCACCAGATTCTCATCGATGCCCAGCACCTTACCGAATCCCTCACAGGTCGGACATGCGCCCAACGGATTATTAAAGCTAAACATCATATCGGTAGGCTCCTCGAATATCATGCCATCCGCCTCGAACTTCTTCGAGAATTCCTTCACGACTACCCCTTCCTCCGTATAAATACGAATCAAACAGGTACCATGGCCCTCAAAGAAAGCGGTCTCGGCCGAATCCGCCAAACGGCTTTTCAAGGTCTTATCGTCCGATACCGTCAGGCGGTCCACCAACAACTCGATCGGGTAAGACAGCAACTCCTCGCTCGCCAGTACCTCCGAGATACGATATACCGTATCATTTACCGACAGACGGGCATATCCTTCTTTCCGCAAGATCTCCAGCTGCTCCTTCATATCCCGGCCTTCCGGCAAGACAACCGGAGCGAATACGGCAAAACGAGTTCCTTCGGGATATCGCATGACCTCCTTGATAATATCGCTCACCTGATGTTTTTTCACCTCGGTGCCGGAAACCGGCGATATCGTCTTTCCGACGCGAGCATATAACAAGCGTAAATACTCATAAATCTCGGTAGATGTACCGACCGTGGAACGCGGATTACGGGTATTCACCTTCTGCTCGATAGCGATAGCCGGCGGTATTCCCTTAATATAGTCGCATTCCGGCTTACTCATCCTCCCCAAGAACTGGCGGGCGTAAGCGGATAAACTCTCTACATACCGACGCTGTCCCTCCGCATAAAGGGTATCGAACGCCAACGATGATTTTCCACTCCCCGACAGCCCGGTTATCACCACCAGCTTGTCCCTCGGAATCTCTACATCTATATTTTTCAAGTTGTTGACACGTGCCCCCTTGATGAAAATCGAATTGCTCTCAGACATATTACCTTTATCTTTTTCTTTAACGCAAAGATAGCCAAAACTAACCGATTCTGCCCTATCTTCATCGAACTAATTCACACAGTTAGACAGGGTGTGCCTCGTCTCTACTGCCAAGTAAATAAAATAACAAGGGTGAAATATTTCATATTTACAGGGAATCTTCTACATTTGTTGAAAATTTCATAGACAAACACAGCAAGGCACCCATGTATATTAAATATTTTCGCTTCTTAGTAGCGATTCTCTTTTGTGCGATAACCTCATGTTCTACGGTTCGCGAGAAGCCTCGTCCGGCTACGAGTACGGGCAAGGAGGCCAAGCGAGAGTTTAGGGGAGCATGGATACAGACCGCTTTTCAAGGCGAATACAAGGATATGACTCCCGCCCGGATGAAAAAAGACTTCATCCGCAAGCTTAATTACCTGCAAGCATGCGGCATCAACGCCATCATCTTTCAGGTGCGCCCCGAGGCGGACGCTTTCTATAAATCCGATATCGAGCCGTGGAGCCGCTTCTTCACCGGAGAGCAAGGCGTAGCCCCGGCAGGTGAGTTCGACCCGATGGCCTTCCTGATCCAAGAATGCCATAAACGAAACATGGAGTTTCACGCTTGGTTGAATCCTTACCGGGCGAGCACGGCGGGAAACACCCGTTTCGCCGATTCCCACATCTATCATAAGCATCCCGAATGGTTTGTCACCTATAATAAACAAATCCTTTTCGACCCGGGATTGCCGGAAAGCCGTCAGTTTATCTGCCGGGTAGTGCGTGATATCGTCGGCCGTTACGACGTGGACGCTATCCATATGGACGATTATTTCTATCCCTATCCCGCGGCGGGTATGCCTTTCCCTGATGATAACAGCTTCCGGAAATACGGCTTGCGAAAAGGATACAGCGAGGCGCAAAGGAACGATTGGCGCCGGGAGAACGTGAATACCCTGATCCGGGAATTGAAACGTACCATCCTGCTCACCAAGCCTTGGGTACGCTTCGGTATCAGTCCCTTCGGCATCTACCGCAACAAGAAAAGCACCGCGGACGGATCGGGTAGCAATACCAACGGTCTGCAAAACTACGACGACCTCTACGCCGATATCACCTATTGGGTACAGCAAGGCTGGATCGATTATAACATCCCCCAGATCTATTGGGAGATCGGACACCCGGCGGCGGATTACATCACGCTTATCAAATGGTGGGACAAAAACGCCAACGGAGGTCATTTATATATCGGGCAAGACGTGGCCCGAACCATGAAAGCGGACCAATTAACCCGCAAGATGCGTTACGAGCGTGCCTTGCCTCACGTGCGCGGCAATTGTTTCTGGCCCGCCAATGAGATTCTATGGAACAACAAGGGCGTAGCCGACAGCCTGAAACGGAACTACCACCGTTACCCGGCCCTTATCCCGGCCTATACCCATATGCATAACCGTCCGCCAAAAGACGTAAGCAAGCTAAAGACCGAATGGACACCTAAAGGCTTCTTGTTACATTGGCAAGCGGAGCAAAGCCCCACGAATCCGGAGCTAGCCTCCTATTTCGTGATCTATCGCTTTAACGACAAGGAGCCGATAGACACGAGCGATCCCTCGAAGATCGTGGCTATCACCCGGGAAACCGGCTACTTGATGCCTTACGAGAAAGGAAAGGTAAAATATCGCTATGTAGTGACCGCCGTAGATCGCTTTCACAACGAGAGCGAGGGCAAGACAAAGAAAGTAAAATTATAAAGACAACAATATATGTTAACCGACCATCGCTGCACCAAATATACCGACTGTTCCTCTTGTAGTTTCTACCAGAGGGACATATTCAAGTATCGTCTTTATCCGAAAGGGTACGTGATCCCTCAGACAAGATGCATGCAGAACATGGTCTTTTTCCTAGTCAAGGGAGAGATCTGGCTGAACAGCGAGGAGCACCCGGACACCACGTTCCGGGGCGGACAGTTCGTATTGCAACCGATCGGCTCGAAAGTGGAGTGCAAGGTACTCGACTACACCGAATGTATCATCTATCTCTTCGAGCGTCCGCAAAACATATGCGACAATCGTTTCAACAAAGGCATCTCCATCGTGGAGAACGAACGCCAGCAGCCCATCGTAATGACGATGGTCCCGCCGATACAACTCTTCATCGAGGGCATGAAGCTCTACCTCAACGATGATTTAAGATGCTCCGGACTGATGCAAGCCAAACGCTCGGAGATGGTCTACTTGCTGAACTGCTACTACCCCATCAAGGAGCTAGCCGCCTTTTACGCCCCGATTTACCGGTATAGCCACAGTTTCCAGTATTTCGTGATGCAGAACTACCAGAAGGCGAAAGACGTGGAGACCTTCGCCCAATTGGGAGGCTACAGTGTACCCACCTTCCGCCGTATCTTCAAGGATACGTTCGGAGAGCCCGCCTACCAATGGATGCTGAAACGCAAATGCCAAGACATCCACAACGACCTTATCATGACCGAGCTTTCCATATCCGAGATTTGTTACAAGTATGGTTTTGAGTCGCTTTCTAACTTCTCGCACTTCTGCAGGGCTAATTTCGGCCAATCTCCCCGCTCTGTCCGTTCTCTAAAGGATGAAAATACATAATATTCAATGATTTTTTTAAAATCTCTCAACTTTTGCAACTCTTTGGACAAAAATAACAATTCTCCCCTTTAGCATTCCCTATACATTTGCGTCCAGAAGATCAATCATAATTGATTTTCAAAGATAAATAAAATGTATAGGTACAATAAGACAAGTATTATCTTAAAGATCTCTATCGCAGTTTTATTCATTATCGGCATGGTGCTGGAATGTAGTTGCGAGAGATCCGAGGAACCGGAGAAAAGAGGCACGGGCTACATCACTTGCACCCTTCGTTGGGATAGCGTGGTAGCAGGTTCCCCGGTACCGGAGAAACTTCGCTATTGTATCTACCCGTCGGAGGGCGGGCCGATGATACAGACGGATGGGAACGCCAATGGCATCACCCTGTTCTTACCACCGGATAAATATAATGTATTGGTTTTCAATTACGACGCGAAAAACATAGGTTTTCGTAATATGTCGAAGTTCGAGGAAGCGGAAGCATATATCTCCTCTCTAGAGGATCTGGAGGCATGTCAAGACGAGGTGATCCCGTTATATGTCGCCACGATCCGTTCGGTAGAGGTTGAGGGGGATACGGAGAAGCATAAGGAATTGACCTTGTCGCCGTTTTTCCTATCGAAGGATAGTTCCTTGAATCTAAGCAATGAAAGGAAATGGATCGCGAACAATATCAACGGGCTAAAGAAAACGAGTATCCGATGAGAGAGAGCCGGTTATTTATCATCTTGATCTCGCTTGTCATGGGATTGGCGGGATGCTCGAAAGAGACTATGATCGGCGAGTATGTAGACCGTTGCGCCGTGCGCCTCGACATAGATTGGGGTCCTTGCGGTATCGACCCGGATGGTATGACCGCACTCTTTTACCCGGTCGATGGAGGGGAGCCAAGCCGTTTCCTTACCAACACGGTCACAGGTGACGAGGTGCGATTGAGGAAAGGGATCTATAACGTAGTGGTATTTAACCAAGCGGCCGAAGAATACAGTTATCTCACGATCGAGGGTCAAGATCAATACAGCACCCTGCGGATCGTGATGAAGACGACGGATAGCGATTGGTACACGCCCACCGAGGGAGAGCGGCTGATCTACGATCCGGAACCTTTAGCGGTAGCTACATTGGAGGGTTTTGAGGTGACGCAAGAGATGGTACGGGCGAACCTTAAGGAGGGAAAGGAGTTTTCCTTGGCTTGCCGGCCCGAGAAGGTAATCTTCACGACCCATCTGTCCTTAGAGATAAAAGGATTGCACAACGTGCGGACTGCGAGGGGATCGATTAAAGGGATGGCGGATACATATTGGATAGCGGATAGAAAGACCGGGAGTAGCGTAGCGACGCAACTCGTGGACTTCTCGGAAAAGACCTTTCACGAGAACTCAACGACAGACGGTATCTTATCCGGCTCTTACCTGACACTCGGCAGGCCGAACGTCACATCGAAGGCCACGGACGAGATCAGTAATTTGCTTACGCTCTCCATCTTATTGGTCGATAACAAGACGGTCATTACGAAGCAATATGATATAGCTCCACGTGCCGCGATCAATAATGAGACGAAAGAGGTGAAAGTGGTGCTGGGTACCGGAGCCGATCCGGACGAGGAGGAAACTCCCGAGGATATTCCGCTGGAATTGCCAAACGTAAAGCCGGCAACTAATGGCGGCGAAGGGGGATTCGACGCAAGTGTAGACAATTGGGGAGATGAGACGAATATCGTAATCCCCGCATAGATATAGAATGATAAATAGTAACAACATAAAACAACATTAAAAGACTAAGCGTTATGAAGACAAATTTATTCATTGCAGCATTAAGCCTAGTAGTATTGGCTGGCTGTTCAAGCGAAGATGAAATTGATACATTAGTGTCTAAGAGTGATAATGCGATTACTTTCGGGACTTATGTGGGGAAACAGACAAAGGCTATAGAGAAATCAGCATTTGCAGAGAATGATCAATTTGGGGTATTTGCATTCTATACGAAAGCTGAGGGGTATAACAATACTAAAGATACTCCTAATTTCATGTATGAACAATCCATTAAAAAAGGCGCAGGAGAAGCAGAATGGACATACAGCCCTGTAAAATATTGGCCTAATACAAATGGAGAGCAAATCACATTTTTTGCATACTACCCTGCCGGAAAGACTGGTATGACATTCCAAACAACAGAAACATCAACGGCATATAGCAATAGCTCAAAAGGTTTCCCCGATATCAAATTTGAGGTTCAAGATAAAGCCGATGAGCAAGTTGACTTTATGTATTCAACTCTAGTGAACCAAACAAAACCAGAAACTAATGCGGCGATCAAATTCAGCTTTGCTCATGCCCTATCGAAAGTTAATATTAAGGCTCAAATGAAAGAAACTCTAAATAGCGAAACAACTGTAAATATAAAAAGCATCGCTTTAAATAATATATACAACACAAACACATTAAAATATACAGGATCAACTCCTAGCTGGGGATGGGATACTGCGAGCAATGGACAGAAGTATGAAATAACTCCCACTAATATTAGTTTAGCCTCTGATGGGACGACTGCTATTGATATCACAAGTTTCTTGATGGTTCCCCAAACATTATCAACGGAAGATGGCAAAAAAGCTAGTATTACTATCACCTATGATGTTGTTACAACTGACACTAGTCTTCCAGAAGGGAGTAGTACTATTACAAACACGATAACTACAGATATAACTTCTACAACAGAATGGAAGATGAATCAACAATATGTATATACTATACAGATTTCCTTAACTGATGTAAGCGTAAGCACTGAAGTTTCAGGTTGGACAGAACCAACAGAGTAAAACTTAATATGATTTGCTTAAGATATGCTATAAGCCGGGAGAAAAATTCCCGGCTTATATTTTATATAGACTTCTAAGACATTCAAAAGCAACTATAAGAAGAGTTCCACAATAAGACAAACCACAAAGACCTTCCTGCCACTCAAACAAACGATAATCTATCTTTTTGCCCAATATAAGCCACATATCGTAACAATCCCTTCCCCCCACAATCACGAAACAACACCAAAGGCATCCCCATAAACCGCCTTTTACCCCTCGAAAGCCCCCCTTTTCACACACAATAGGTCGCGAAAGCCAACGCGAAAGGCCGCGTTAGGCGACACATATGGTTACGTTGGGCATCGTAAGCAGCTAAGAATAGGGTTATAACCTAATGAGAAAGGCGTTATAACCTTATTATAACCCTATCGTAACCTTATGGAATAGCCCAAACACCCGGCAAACCATGAGTTACGATGAATTAATTTCGCTAGAATAAAAGGCCATTTTCCAACATCTGTCTGTCTACTAAACAATTGCTGTTTTTTTCTTGCGTATTTGGAAGCGAGACGTACATCCGCCCGAAATAATCGACTCTCACGGACTTCCGTTTACATTTTGTCAAAATGTCAATCCGCAAGGAAACTTCTCCCCACATAGCATACGGATATCAATTATTCTTCCTATATTTGCGATAATCCCTCATATCTAAGCGTAGGTCACTGAAGGAGGACATAAGTTAACGAAGAGCGTTTAAAGATATTATCCCGCATTGAAATCTCGACAATTTCATATCCATGGATAATAGACAATGAACGCTCACGTCGGTGCTATATTTACCAGTAATCGCTCTGGACGATATAACAGCATGGCGTGGGCTATTGTTTATTACATGGATAGGGCAGTCGAGAGCCTCAATGCGGTAATATCAATAGTTTCCACGCTTCTGTATTTTTAGCCCGGCAACCGATGGAGACAGGTTGCCCTTATCCATTAAATGAAGACGATCCTCCTGTTACCCGTCTTGTCGCTATGGCCCCTGCTTGCCACGCAAGCCAATGCCCAAGTCTATCACCTACATTTATCCGACAACACTTGCCGGATAACAGAATGCGTTGATACTCCACAAGGCGTCAAGCCCTTGGGTCAGACATGGAAAGGAAACACCTTCCATGATCGTTTCACGCTAGATTTCGATCGCGCTATCTTCACGTGGGAAAAGGAAGGAAAAGAGACGTATGCCAACAAGATCATCAACCACACTGCCAAATACGCTCACCACTCATTCACCACGGAGCAGATTACCGCCAACCTCACCATCAACAGCCATCGAGCCGTCCTTCAACTTATCCACTTTCAGAATGGCCAATGGATACAAGTCACTTATTTTTGCGAGATAGGGAATTAACGGCTCATGCGAACATCTACAACATCTACCACTTATACTTGATATTTGTACTTTTTATTTGTGAGTGAAAATTCCAGCCTTAAAAAAGGAGGCCTTAAAGTTTACGATAAACATCTTCAAAAGGTACTCTGCAACGTTCCCCCCAAATGCCTTTATTTCCATCCCGTATCCCACAAGGAATAGCCATGTTTATTTCAGCACCATGAGGTAGTTTCAATGTCCTTTTTAGCCGACGGCTGTCCAGCCCTTCTAAGGGGCACGTGTCATAGCCTTCGTTTGCCATCGCAATCATAAACGTTTGTGCGGCAAGCGCACAGGATTTATGGGCTGTCACACGTATGTCATTCTCGGAAACTTCAAGCATCATAGGACGGAAAATACTGATTATATTAGCCAACAATTTCCTAAGCAATCCGAGAATACCGAAGAACCGGGCATAAACAAAGGGCATCAATATACCGTAATATATTTCCCGATCCTTAATACGTTTGGCCTGACGTTCTTTAGGACTGTAATGACGAATGTTCTCCCGTTCAAAATTGAGTACGAATCGCGCATGTTTCTTGTACCAGTCACGCCGAACCACAAAAATGACAATTTGTGAAGCGGTAGAAGCCGCTTTCTGACCAAGGCAGTCCCTTGAAATTTTTGCCAATAATTCAGGTTCTGTAATATGGTAAAATTCCCATAATTGCATATCAGAACTGTTAGGAGCCAATGTAGCCAGTTCCAAACAATGTTTTACCTTTTCCGTATCTATTGGTTTTTCTTTATCATACACCCGTACAGAACGACGATGATGAAGGACTTCATCTAAATTCATAATGATACTGATTTGAATTAAACATTTATTCCCAGCTGATTACTTCAGCCATTTATTATTGTGCTTTATTTAATTGCCGCATAACGACCTTCGCCATTTCTTTAGAACTGAACGGGTCCTGCCCAGTAATCAGATTATTATCTACAACTACTTTTGAAGTCATAGGTATCAATGCTTTTTCATAATCCGCTCCTCTCTCTTTCAACAACGCTTCAAGATCAAAAGGCACGTCTTCTTTTCTTCTGGCAAGACTTTCCTCAAACCAACTGAATCCCGTCAGCTTTTTGCCTTTAATCATATATTCGCCATTGGATAGTTTGACATTCAACAACCCACTGACCCCGTGGCAGATGGCCGACACTATCCTCCCACTTTCATCCTGTTTCCTTACGATAGTCTTTAAAGCTTCATTGTCAGGAAAGTCATACATCGCACCGTGTCCGCCGGCTAAATAGACACAATCAAACTGTTGTTCCAACAGGTTATCCAAACTGTTTGCATGATCCAACAGCTTTTTGAATTCTGGCTTTTCCCAATACTTTTCGGACATTTCATCTAAAAAAATTGGTTTTAAACTTTCGGGATCAATGGGAGTATAACCTCCTTTCGGATTGGCTACCGTTATGTCATAGCCGCTTTCTTTTGCACTATGATAGATATGAGTAAACTCACTAAGCCATAATCCGGTCGCGAGTTTCCCATTGGCAAAAGTCCCTGTGCTAGTAACTATTATTAAAATCTTCATGATAATCAAATTATTGATTCATATTCTTTAAAAGAAAACATACACATGGATAGATTGTTTTTCAGAATATGGAATCTTTAACATAATCCGAAAATATGAAAACCTGCAAATCCTTTCAAATGCTATCTCTATCCACCAGCATTCGATAAGGAGAAATTACCGATCCCTTTCCTATTACCTCCGGGAGGAAGCAATTTGATGAATATCGTTTCCATGATGCCCAAGTTGAAAGAAGAATTAAGAGCTATTTTCAACGACTATGGCTTGAAATATGTCTTCGATACCAATAGCCAGGAGATTAAAGTAATGAAAGAAAAGAAACCGGGAGAGATATTTTTAATTCCATTTCATTCCATAGCCGATACCCTGCAACGTATGATTTTCTACAAAGCGGCTATTGAAAGTAACAGTGAGTCCGCATTAGTTTTTGAAGAACCGGAAGCCCACTCATACCCTCCTTTCATATCAAAGGTAACGCAGGATATTATCCAATCGGACAGAAACTAGTTTTTTATAACGACACACAGTCCTTATGTAGTTAACGACTTTCTGGAATTACCGAGTGACGAACTTGCCATTTACCTAGTTGACTTCAGGAATGGGGAAACTTTCGTGAAAAGAGCCAGTGACACAGAAGTACAAGAAATGTACGAATATGGCATCGAGCTATTTTTCAACACCGAAACATAGCGAAAGATACAGAACACATTGCAGGCGCAAGCCCATACCCAAGTCTAACACCTACGCTTATTCGACAGTACTTGCAGGATAACGGAATGCGTTAAAAACCATTTTACGGAATGTCCAAATGTTCTGTCAATACGTTTACGAATGTTCGTAATGGCGCACCTTCATAATTATCCAACTCCCCAACCAAGATCAGAGCGGCGTTCTTCATCCATGGGTGGTATGGAATGGATAGTTCATAGGGGATTTCCCGGATCAGTTCCGGGGTGTTCTTGATTACCGTATAAGTGTCGCCATCGGCGGCTTTCTTGCCTTCGAAAACTAAGGTACGGTCGTACATTTTTTGCTTGTTTGCCCCGTTTAGTACTACCGGGGCCATGACTACGGAATCTCTGTCGCTACGCAACATCGGCATCAAGGACAGGGTTTGATATCGTCCCACGGAGAGTCCGCAGACACTGATCGTTAGGTCTAGACGCAAGGAGTTGCCCTCCCGCTCGATGCGGTTTTGCTTCACGGAGACTTGCCCCCGGTAAGATTGTATAGGTACCTGCGCTCCTGCCGGAAGAACAAGGCCGATCACAAGCAAACATATATACAAGCATATATAAATGAATGTCTTCATAGATTTATCTCTTTATTTGATGATGTAAACGATACTGATACCCGCCTTTGTTAATCCCCAATACTCGTTGCGGAACTTGCCGATAGGCGCATCTCCTCTAGGAAAAGCGTACTTATCATATTCGAAATGCAAGTATCCGAAACCCGCCGTGAACTCCACGTTCCAACGGGGCGACACGTATAACTGATAACCATAAGAGATACCGCCGCCATAAGCGTTACCGTTATAACTATTCTTTTTCTCCATCCCATACAGGAGCTTCAAACCGGCGAAATCGTAATCCATATACTGGGCATGAACCCCGAAGAAATGTCCGTTGAAACGCTCGTGTATCCAGTAGCGCACCTCTGGTTGTATCACCCAATGCTTAAAGGACTTATCGCTCGAGAATGTCCAACCGTTATAATACCCCGATGCCTCAACCGACCAATGCTTGTTGAACGCGACCTCCGCCCCTACGTTCGGCGTAGTGATCGCGTCATAAAGCACATTGGTCTTCACGGCCACGACCTGTCCTTGAATATCCATAAAGGTTGACAAAAGAAATACTAACAGTAAATATAGTTTATTCATATCTCCCGGTTCATTAGGTTTGTTTATTTAAGAGACAAAACCGTACAAATATTTACGATATCTCTGGAAAAATCTAACGAATGAGGGAAAATAATGATGGCGGCACTGGTGCTCAATGACTTATGAGTACTTTTGATGAAAGTCTCGCCGATGCTAAAGTGCAAGAAAATGAAAGGTAATGAGGGCGAACGGTTTTCAAATCATTACCCGATAACGAGGTGAGTTTATAGGTCGTTGGAGTTTATTTCTACTCTCTGCCACATTCTGCATAATAATGTACAACTCGCTGATAACTAATTTTGTAACCAAAAAGAATTAGATTATGCGAAGTACATTTAAGGTGCTGTTCTACGTGAACGGAAGCAAGGAGAAAAACGGTATTGTCCCCATTATGGGGCGAGTTACAATCAACGGTTCTGTGGCTCAATTCAGTTGCAAACTGACTATTGCAAAAACAATGTGGGATGCAAAAGGCAATCGGGCAAAAGGCAAGAGCAAAGAATCAAGAGACATCAATTTGGCTTTGGATAACATCAAGGCCCAAATCATCAAGCATTATCAACGCATTTCGGATAGAGAAGCCTATGTTACTGCCGAAATGGTACGCAATGCCTATCAAGGTATCGGAACGGAATACGAAACATTGCTTGGCGCTTTTGATAAAGACAACGAGAGTTTCAAGAAACGTATAGGCATAGACCGTGCAGCAAGTTCCTATAAGGTGCGTGTAAGGTCACGAAATCATTTGGCTGCATTCATCAAGAAGTGCTTCAAGCGTAGTGATATTTCTATGCTTGAACTTACTCCCGACTTCATAAAGGAGTATGAAATTTATCTCTCTACCGATGCAGGACTGCACAATGGCAGTGTGTGGTCGCATTGTATGTGGCTGAAAACAATCGTGACCAAGGCTCATTATAACGGACTGACACCACGAAATCCGTTTGCTCAGTATCGGGTAAATCAGAACATCAAGGAGCGACAATATCTTACAGAAGATGAAATCAAGGCTGTAATGACACACGAATTTGCGGATAAGAAATTGGCTTACATCCGAGACCTGTTCGTGTTTGCAAGTTTTACAGCCTTGTCATTCGTGGATATTAAGGAACTGACTACCGATGATATTGTAGAGATTAACGGAGAGAAGTGGATTCTATCCAAGCGACACAAGACAAAGGTAAATTTCCAAGTGAAGTTGCTGGATATTCCATTGCAGATAATCAAACGTTACGAGAGGTTTCAAGAGGACAAATTGGTGTTCCCAAATCTCAACTATTGGAACATCTGTAAACCACTGAAAAAGATGATAAAAGAGTGCGGTATTACGAAGGATATTTCATTCCATTCAAGTCGCCATGGATTTGCTACGCTTGCTCTCAGCAAGGGTGTTCCCATTGAGAGTGTAAGCCGAGTATTGGGGCATACGAACATTACCACGACACAGAAATATGCCAAGATTACCACAGAGAAAATAGACAAGGATTTGACGATGTTCGGCAACAGACTTAATCAATCTTTTAGTGAAATCTCAATAGCAATGTAACTATGGAACGAGCAATTATAACAATCAGTGAAAGTGGTAGAGTAAATATCCCAAGCAAAAGTGTTTGGATGTCGGAAATGGAATTGGTAGAGTTGTTCGGGATAATAGCCCCGACACTCCGAGCCGCCATAAAAGCTATTTATAGGAGTGGGACTCTTTCCCCTGCAACTACCCTACGATGCGATTTGGCTACGCCTAAAAGTTGGGCTACATTCTACAATCTTGAAGTGGTCATTGCACTGGCGTTTCGATTGAGCACCTATGAAGCGAGTAGAATAAGACAAAAGGTGTTGGAGAGTTTGTGTCAGCGAAAAGAGAATGGGATTAGTCTGCTTATATCATTGCAAGATATGGGACAGCAAATCTCTCCCAAAATGAGTTGTTGAATTACAGCTACAAAGGCGAAGCCTTGCTATTCTCACGAACGGCAAGGCTCTTTACTAATGTTTTATGTGTATATATCTATCAAGGGATGATAGAATATCGTTCTCTATGTCTAATCTTACAATTCAGACTCTTTAACGATGGTTGTAACTTCTCCTGTGAATGAGTGAGTAGAAAGGTAAGGTATGATATTGCTTGCCTTTGCTTCGTCGTATGAAATGTTATTTATAATAGCATCATTACTTCCCACATTGAAAGTCATAGATTTTGCTTCGAAACCATTAGAGATTGAAACACCCATTACTCCTGAAGATGCATTAGTAACCTTGTTGTTAGTGAAAGTCGTAGTTTGGCTTGTTGAATAAGTTGGATTGCCCTGAACTTGCAAGCATTGGCGTACCATTCCATCAAATGTACAATTGTCAACAGTTACGTTAGCTCTTGTACGGATTGTATAGTTTCCATTTGAGTTGAATGTAGAATTCTTCACTGAAAGGAGTGTTGTGTTGGCTGCATACTGATTGATAGCACCAGTTTCAAATTCTGTAGTATTGAATACGCAGTTATCAACATTTACATTAGCTACATAGATACTAATGATGTATGCGCCTGCTCTATTCAAATGGTTATTAGAATAACTCTTCGAGAAGTCTGAACACTGGAATGTAAGTCCTTCAAGATTAAGTGTACCATTACCGGCAGCACCAAGTTCTCCATTAATTACTGCCTCGTAATTGTTTGCAGCTTTCAGTGTAATTGTCTTATCTGAATCGAATTCGAATATGCCATTGTAAATGCCATCACCAAGGGTCAATACATCACCTGTAGTAGCTGCATCGTATGCTTTTTGCAAGTTGCCATATACGGTTGAAGTAGCTCCATTGGTTACGAATGGAAGGGTTTCTCCATCAAGAACCACTGTAACATTATTATAACCGCCTTTGATATTCCACAGACTGCTACCGCTGAATTCACCAACTCCATAGCCTGTTGCTGTTGAATTTGTAATGTTTACAGTAAATTTATTATTATTGATACTGTTGATATCTATTGCAGTTACAGGTTTGGCGGGATTTGATGATGTAGTTGCTACAATTGCGGCTGTGAAAGTACAGTCTTTAATATCAATAACGTAATTTACATTTGATGTTTCTGCATATACTTGCAACGCCTTACCCTTTGAACTTGAGAATGTACAACCTTTAAAGTTACAGTTACCAGCATAAGTGTAGATATAATCACTAAGGGGATCGATGGTACAATTTACAAACTGATTGTCCTGATTAGCATGATAACCACCAAATATATTACAGTTATCGAAAGTCACTGAAGTCGCAGCTCCAAATGCTCCTGTCATATAATTGTTGTTTGTATTCAATCTCATATCTTTAAATGTCACATTAAGATTAGTGGCATAAACACCAGGAAGTGCGTTGTTGTTCCACTGATTACCAGGCATATTGACGATAGTTCCTTCACCTTTACCTGCAAATGTGATTGTCCCCGTTGCATTATTCTTGAGATTGATACCATTAGGAAGAGTAAAAGTTCCTACCGAAAGGTTGATTACATCGCCTGCTACAGCATCGGCGAGAGCCTTTTCAATAGTACTGTAATGAGCACCATTCAATTCAACAGGAAGAGCATTACCATTATTATACTCACCATCAAATTCTTCGTCGACAATGATGTTAAATGAGATATTGCCAGTCAAAATCTGACCAATGATATTTGTACGCCAATTACGTTGTATGGGCACAGCATTTAAACCATCAGAGAAAACAATGTTGTTGCCACTTTCTGGTTTGAAAGTAAACTCCAAGTCTTCCAATGTTGCTTTTGCCTCGTCAACGAGGATATAGCTCATTGAAAGATACTTATAGTTTTCTTTTGTTCCATCTTGATTTAAGTCAACGCTCAATGATTCTGCTGGGATATCTTCGAAGGAATATGTAATTTCCTGTTCACCACTTACACTACCGTCAAGAAGGTTGATTTGAGTATAAGCATTTTTAAGCACAACTTCCGATTGTTTAATGGTGATACCAGAAGCAACTGCTGGATTCCAATCTTCTTCATATACTCCCACATTGATTTGAGCGAACGGACGCTCCAACTCCACATTAATAGAAGTATTACCTGTCACTGTAAATTCTACTGTCTTGAAGAATGCGTCTCGAGATTCATCGTTGTTTTTGCCATTATAGTTTACTGATACTTTCATGTCGTCAGATACTGTGTAGGCATTACAATCACCATCTTGTGCCCAGAAAGCAACTTGATAAGTTTGTCCCTTTGCCAAAGTGATTGTTTCGGTATGACCAGTTAAAAGGTCTGTCAAACCAGTCCTCTTCACTTGAGCAATTGTAGAAATACGATTACCATTCTTGTCGAATACAGAATAGTAAAGTTGGTCGGCACCTGTACCGTCACTGATAGCACGGGTAGCGATACCACCTTCAAGGCCAAGTGAGAACGTCACCTGAGCCTCATTTCCTGACTGAACTACATCCAGTTCGTCATTCGAACACGATGTTGCGAGCAACATACCTGCTGCTGCGAACATACCTAAGAATAATTTCTTGTTCATCTTTGAAAAATTTAATTGTTATACAAATAGTTATTTTGATTTTCTTGTTTCTTAATGTTTGCCACATTCCTTGTGAATGTCGCACCCATTGTCGAGGGCTATTCTGTCTATGCAGAACCGAGTATTATCATCAATCTGTCGTTTCCTGCTGATGCAGGGTAAAGGTCTCGGAACTGTTCCTCACCTTTGCGGTGTTAGCTTGTTTGTTCTTTTCTGTCGGCTTTTAACTCGTTATTAGGGTTATACTTATATTGAAAATCTCTTATTCTGTTGGTGTGAAATTTCCTGCAATATTGCTTCTTTGGTTTGCCTCTATTGGAAATTCTACCGTCTTGCTTGTGTCTCCATCGGTCAAGGTCAGTTCGGCAGAAATTTTCGTGGCTGTGGTCGGGGCAAACACATAGCCCATAGCGAGATAGTTATATTTTGTGCCGTCAGCCGAGAATGTCTCGGCTGTGGTTTCGCTGAAATTCCAAGTGTAATCGGCTGTTCCGCTTACGGTATTGGTGAACGGATAGAACGTATCGGGAACTGTTTTTGCCTTGAATGTTGCTTGCATTGGTGTTCCTGTAGTACCCACATTGATTTGAGCCAATGGACGGACAAGTTCAACGGGATAACTGCAATCCCCTGTAATGGTAATATCTTCCATCGTGGCAAAAAAAGCGTCTGCGGCTTCTGCCTCAGAGAATGTAATCGGATTGAGCAGAGTATTCATTTCAATGGCGGTCAGATCATCTATATTGTAGATGTTCTGATTGCTGTCATACGCCCAAAAGGCAAAACTATATGTCTGCTCCTGTGCTAATGTAAACTGCACATCTACCGAAGTGCCATTTATCGGGAACGATTGACGGTCTATTTCATAGTAGTTCCAACTGCCACCGCTGTTGTTATGCACATCGGCAACTCCCTTTTTGAATATGCCGACCACAAGGGTATTCACCTGTTCCGCTTTGCCGAATGAACGGGTACGGGTATCCGTTGGAAGTGTGGCTGTGAAACTCACCTGAACATCGCCCACATCGTGCGAATCATCCGAACAGGATTGTATGCCTATCATGGTCAAGGCAAGCATTGCCAATATTGATATGTTATGTAGTAGATTCTTCATTATGTCTATCTGTTAGGGAAAAATAAGGTTATGGTCTCCGTCAAAGTCGGGATTGATGGTAACACCCCCCGAAGCCTCCGACATCAGGAACATACCTGTCATTATGGTATGATGGCTACGCTTCAACGGAATTTCTATCGGCTCGGTCAAGGAGAGTTGTGTACCCTCATTGTCATAGATACCTATCTGCACGGTTACAGCCGATTTCTTGCCGTTCACAAACACATAGTCAAATCCCATTGTAGCCTCCGATTCAGAGAGCTTTCTCAATGTGGATTCAAACATCACACCCGTAGAGGAGTCCACAGGCTTGTCGGTATTCATACTGTAAGCATCGGGCATAAATCCCACGTAGTAGAACACTACCTTGTAGTCCTCGATGTTTACGGCTCTTGTTGGGGTATCATCTGTTGATGCAGCCTTGTTTCCGTTGGCTTTTGAAGCGACACGGACAGATTCCTTGTCTATAAACTCCACCACATCGTTTGTTACGAACTCAAATTTGGCAAGGGGACGCTGCATCGCAATATCCAATGTATCGGGCAAATGCTCCATAATATCCGCTACGAGGGATATATTGTTAGAACCCCTGAAAGCATCACGGTAGTCATTGTTACCCTTGTGGTCGCCTTGCAGTCTGATTTCCGCAAAGTTGTCGGTATTGTGGAAATGGCTGTCACCGCTTGTCTGTACCAAGTCTGACCATACCATCACATTGTAGTTGCCGGGCAAGAGGTCGAGCGTCACTTCGTGGTCATAACCCTCTGATATATCTTTCGTGAATACGAACTCCTGTGTGTAGTCCGATGTGGTACGCATCTTTTCCGACACGGGATAGGTGCGGACAATGTAACGTATCTTTCCATAATCACGATGATTGTCGTATGTTTCGCCATATCCCTGCTCAATGACCGATATCCCATCATACAGATGTTCCCATTCGGTCATATCTGTTTCATAATTGAGGCGAAGATGCATTTTTACAAACTCCGGCGTTTCAGGCCATTCGTGAACATCAC